>Ga0208826_1001222_pt1 | contig 22419 bp, 23 predicted proteins | sample AD_UKC115_MetaG_FD_184451 | JGI IMG/M metagenome (GOLD analysis project Ga0208826, IMG submission 184451) | Active sludge microbial communities of municipal wastewater-treating anaerobic digesters from Hong Kong - AD_UKC115_MetaG (SPAdes)... | ecosystem: Engineered > Bioreactor > Anaerobic >...
GATCGCCGCTGGCCGCTGTTGGCCTGCTGCAATGACCCCTTGCCACTCGCGGATTTGCCGTGAGCGGCCATAATTGTTCATTCCTGCTTCAAACGCGCGACTGCCAGCCAGTCTCACCCAAAGGAAACCCCATGAGTGCACCCTTCTCCCTGCCGCCGCTTCCCTATGCCGACAACGCACTGGAGCCGCTGATTTCGGCCAACACGCTGTCGTTTCACTATGGCAAACACCACAAGGCCTACGTCGACAACCTGAACAAGCTGGTCGAGGGCAAGGATCTTGCACAACTGTCGCTGGAAGACATCATCCGGAAGTCGGCCGGCAATCCGGACATGGTGGGTGTGTTCAACAACGCCGCGCAAATCTGGAACCACACGTTCTACTGGAACAGCCTGAAGCCGAATGGCGGCGGCAAACCGACCGGCGCCGTCGCGGCGGCAATCGACAAGGATCTCGGTGGCTACGACAAGTTCAAGGCCGATTTCGCCAACGCGGCGGTGACGCAGTTCGGCTCCGGCTGGGCGTGGCTGGTGGCCGATGCCGGCACGCTCAAGATCGTCAAGACGGGCAACGCCGAGGTGCCGTTCACCAAGGGCCAGAAGCCGCTGCTGACCATCGACGTCTGGGAGCATGCCTACTACCTCGACTACCAGAACCTGCGCGCCAAATACGTCGAGACGCTGATCGACAAGCTGCTGAACTGGGACTTCGCCAACGCGAACTTCGCCGGCTGATCGCAGTCGTAGCAAAAACACTGTCAGAAGGGCCGGGTTTCCGGCCTTTTTGATTTCTGGCGTTGAGGAACCGGTTGCCACAGACTGACTTACAGCCTGCCTTGTTGAGCGTGCGCAACTTGCGCCATCGCTACCTGCCGAAGGGCGTCGCCGGTCGTATGGCGACAGCGGGCGATGCAGCGGGCGCCGGCGGTAAGCAGTTGGCGCCCGACGAGGCGACGATCGAGTTCGGCAGTTTTACGGTTGTCGCGGGCACGGTGCTACTGGTGCGCGGCGCTTCCGGCGCCGGCAAATCGACCTTGCTGCATCTATTGGCGGGGGTGTTGCCGGTGTCGACTGCGGACGGCCTGGTGACGGTCGCCGGCCGGGCGCTCGCCGGGCTGCCGACCGCCGAACGCGATGCGTTGCGCCCCTTTGTCGTCGGCTGGATGCCGCAGCGGCTGTGCCTGATCGAGGCCCTGACTCTGCGCGAAAACGTACTGCTGCCGCTGGCGCTGGCCGGAAAATCGGGCGCGGGCGCCGGGCAGCGCGCCGACCGTCTGATGGATTCGCTGGCCATCGCGTCGCTTGCAGCCCGTCGCCCCGCGGCCATCTCGGTTGGCCAAGCGGCGCGCGCGAGCCTCGCCCGCGCACTTGTGGCGCAGCCGAAACTATTGCTCGCCGACGAACCCACGGCGGCGTTGGATGAAATCAGCGCCCGGCTGGTTGCACGCGAGATTGCCGGATTTGCGATGGCGGGCGGCGCCGCCGTGGTTGCCAGCCACGATTGGCAGTTGCGTGAAATGTTGCTGCAATCCTTGCCGTCCGCCTCGGTGCAGGTACTGGAGTTGCCGCGATGAGCACCATCCTGCGTCTGGCCGCGCGGTTCCTGTCGCAACGTCCGTGGCAGTTCGCGTTGACGATCGCGCTTTGCGCGCTGGGCATGGCGAGCGCGGTTGGCATTGTCTGGCTGCAAGCAACGCTGGAGTCCCATGCGCGGCGACAGGCCGAAGGCATCGACATCGTGGTCGGTGCCAAGGGATCGGCGCTGCAAAACGTGTTGGCAGCGGTCTACTATCTGGATGTGCCCAACGGCAACATTCGTCTCAGTGAAATTGCAGCGTTGCGGAGCAACCCGATGGTGGCCCGCACCATTGCGTTGGCGATGGGCGACTCGGTTGCGGGGGCGCGGATCGTTGGCGCCGGCGCCGACTTTCTGGCGTTTTATGGCGCCGAATTGGCGGAAGGCGCGCTTCCGGCCGCACCGATGGAAGCCGTGGTCGGCGCGTCGCTGGCCGCTCGCGCCAAGCTGCGCGTCGGCGACAGCTTCATTGGCGCGCACGGCATGGGCGGTGGCGAAGCCGCAGCCGAGCACGACAGTTACCCCTACCGGGTTGTCGGCATCCTCAAGGCAAGCGGACGGGTGGTCGACCAGATTGCGGTGACGCCGCTGGAAAGTGTCTGGCTGGTGCACGAAGGGCATGCCGCCAGCAGCGAGCCGGAGGCCACCTTTGCGCTGATACAAAGCAAAGGGCCGCTCGGCGTGGCAACGCTACCGCGCACCATCAACAGCACGACGCGCCTGCAGGCAGCGGTGCCGGCGCTGGAATCGGCACGTTTGCTGACTAGCTTCGATTGGGTTGCGGTCATCGTCAAGGCGTTTGCCGGCGTGCTGGTCGCGGCCGCGATGGCGTCGTTGCTGGGTGCGTTGCTGCAGGCGCTGGCGCGGCGGGAACCGGAAATGGCGGTACTGCGGGCGATGGGTGCGAGCCGCCTGCAACTGCTGGTGCTGGTGCTGGCCGAGGCGCTGGCACTGGTTGTGATGGCGTCGTTGCTGGCGGCTGTGCTGCTGCTGATCGGCGCGTGGACGCTGTCGCACGCGGTGCTGCCCGGTCTGGTCGTCGATCTGCCGACTGGGGGCATGCTGTGGGTAATTGCCCTTGCCGGCGCGCTTTTTCTGTCGGTTATTGCTACTATCCCGGTCCTACGCCGCAGTTTTTCCATTGACGTTGCCGCGCAGCTGTCGTCGAGGTAATTGAAGATGAAAATCCGCTTTCCTGTTTTCCGCGGTTGGCTGGCTTCGCTGTCGGCAGCGGTTGCCTTTGCGGTGCTACCGGCGGTGGCCGTGACGCCGGTGCCGGCGGACGGCGCGCTGATGCCGCCTTCGCAGTTTCTGCCGGAAAAGCCCGGCTTCACCTCGTGGCGTACGCTCGGGCAGGTAGAACTGGTCAAGCGTGACCGCAAGATGGTGCCGTCGTTCGCGCAAGCCGTCACCGTGCTGGACGGGAAGCCAATCCGGGTGCAGGGCTTCATGATGCCGCTCGACATTGGCGACAAGCAGCGCCGCTTCCTGCTGGTGGCAGCGCCGCCGCATTGCTCGTTCTGCCTGCCGGCGGGGCCGGATGCGATGATCGAAGTGCGTGCCAGGTCGGATGTGCGCTACGGCTTCGACGCCGTCGCGCTGTCCGGCACCCTGCAGGTGCTCAAGGACGACCCTGCCGGACTGTACTACCGGCTGCTCGATGCTGTGCCGGCTCAGTAGGCCCTGCCGGCACGATTGATCGACAAACGCATCGACATGGCTTTCAAGATTTTCCCGAAGTCGCCCAAGCCGGGCGCGGCGAAGCTGGAGTTGGCACCGATCGATCCGCCCACCCGATCGGGCAAGGACGACAAGCGCGTGGCGGACCCGGCGACTACGACGTCACGGCACCATGGCGATACCGAATTCGGTGGCTGGGCACCGCAAGCCGCGCGCATCGAGGTCGAGGAGGAAGGCGCACTGGGGCCGTCGCTGGAAAACGCTGCGCTGATGTTCGCGCACGGCAATGCGACGGCGGCAACCGCCGCTCTGGCGCACGCGCTCGACACGGCGGAGCGCTCGCAGCCGATGGTGTGGATGTGCCTGTTCGATCTTTACGCGCGGGCCGACGACCGCGCTTCGTTCGAGGAGCTTGCGCTGCGCTTCGTGGTGCAATTCGAACGTTCGGCGCCGGCCTGGGACGAGATGGCGGTCGGCAGCAACGCTGCCAACAAGCCGACATCGACGGCGGCGGTGCGTGCCAAACCGAAGTCGCTCTTGCGCGGCGACCTGACCGATCCGCACGCGCCGGTGATTGTGGCACTGAGCGAAGCGGCAAAGCGCAAAGAATCCTCGCCGACACCGCCCCGCTTTGACCTGGACATCGCCGAGTTGCAAGGCGTCAACGATGTTTGCGGCACCCTGCTCGCCGGCGCGCTCGCTGCGTTGCGGCGCAAGGGAGCAGTCATTTCGTTCCGCGCGCTGGACGCCACCATCCGCCGACTTGCCGCGCCGCTCAAGGCCGGCGAAAGGGCGCGCAAAGGGCAGTGGTATCTGGTGCTCGAACTGCTGCAATGGTCCGGGCAGACCGCCACCTTCGACGACCGCGCCGTCGATTTCGCCGTCACCTTCGAGATTTCGCCGCCGTCGCTGGAGGCGTTGACGCCGCTGCAACGCAGTGTGCTGACCACCCAGAATGCCGCGGCAGACGAGCCGGAAGACGCGCTGGTCGACGACCGCGTGGTTTGGGTCGGCGAACTCAAGGGCGCCGCCGATCCCTGCCTGCGGACCGTCGTTGCCGACAAGGTCACCACCAATCCGGTGGTGGTCGACATGCGGCAGGTGTTGCGCGTGGATTTTGTCTGCGGCGGCGCGATAGCCAATTCCTTCACCCGTCTCATGGCGCAGGCGATCGATGTGCGCGTGCTCGGTGCCACGCCGATCATTCAGGTGCTGCTGCAACTGACTGGTGCGCCGGCCACGCTGTTTGTGAAGACGGCCTGAGACGCCTGTTTCAGCTCACCGGCGCTGCCGAATTTTCTTTTTGCCGCATCGCGGCCCGCACCTATGGATTCCAGACTCGATTTTCACGGCACCACAATCGTCTCGGTGCGCCGCGGCAACACCGTCGCCCTGGGCGGCGATGGTCAGGTAACGCTTGGCAACATGGTGATCAAGGCGACGGCGCGCAAGGTGCGGCGGCTGTACCACGACCGTATCCTGGCCGGGTTCGCGGGCGCCACGGCCGACGCCTTCACACTGTTCGAGCGTTTCGAGGGCAAGCTTGAAAAGCATCAGGGACATTTGACCCGCGCCGCGGTGGAACTCGCCAAGGACTGGCGGCAGGATCGCATCCTGCGCCGGCTGGAAGCTATGCTCGCGGTGGCCGACCAGAGTGCCTCGCTGATCATCACCGGCAACGGCGACGTGCTGGAGCCGGAGCATGGCATCGTCGCCATCGGCTCCGGCGGCGGATTTGCGCAGGCTGCCGCGCGGGCGCTGACCCAGCACAGCGAGCTGTCGGCGCGCGACATCGTCGCCGAATCGCTGAAGGTGGCGGGAGAGATCTGCATCTACACCAATCAGAATCATGTCATCGAAGAACTGGCGTGGCAGGCGTAGCGGACTTTCGGTAGCAGGACTGTGAACAACAAGCGATTCGACGTCCTGGTCGCTGGCGGCGGTCCGGTGGGCTGGGCCTGCGCGCTGGCGGCGAAGCGGGCGCGGCGCGATGCCCGTGTCGCCGTGGTCGAGCGCGACGCCTTGCCCGATCCCCGTTCGGCGCCGGCGGATGGGCCGCTCTCGGCCCGCGTCTACACGCTGGCCGCCGGCAATCTGCAATGGCTGATTGAGCAGGGGGTCGAGTTCGACGACACGCGCTGCGCCGCGGTGACCGATATTCGCGTGTATGGCCGCGATGGCGCTGGGTCGCTGCATGTACGCGCCTCGGACAGCGGGCAGGACGAAATTGCCCGGGTGATCGAACACGAGGCGCTGACGCACGCCATTGCGCGAACCGCCATCCGGTCGGGCGTTGTTGCCGTGCAGGGCGAAGGCGTCGATCTGCACGACGCCGGCGATGCCGGCATCGACGGCAGGCTGCTCGAACTGGCCGACCGCAGCCTGCTCGGCGCCCGCGCGATCGTGGTGGCCGACGGCGTGCATTCCCGTCTGCGCGAGGCGGCGGGTCTGTCCGCGCAACGTCACGCCTATCCGCAGCACGGCGTGGTCGCCCATCTGCTTGCGGCAACCGGGCATCGCAACACCGCGACGCAGTGGTTCTTGCCCGACGGATCGATCCTCGCGTTGCTGCCATTGCCCCAGGTTGCCGGCTCACCGGCGGTGTCGATGGTGTGGTCGACCGATCCCCGGCGTGCTGCCCTGCTTTGTGCGCTGCCGGAAAGCGAACTGCTGCAGGAGATCAACGCGGTCAGCGAATCTGCGCTGCGGCTGCGCGCCGTGGCAGGCGCGGCGCGCAGCTTCCCGCTCAACCTGTTGCGGCTGGCCGACCCGGTCGGCAAACGCGTGCTGGTCGTCGGCGATGCTGCGCACGCCATGCATCCGCTGGCGGGGCAGGGCGTCAACGTCGGGCTTGCCGACGCGCGCTGCCTGTACGCGCTCTGGCGCAACGCCCCGGCGGGCGCCATCGACCCCGGCCATCCCCTGCTGCTGGCGCGTTATCGGCGGGAGCGGTACGGGCCGACACTCGCCATGCAACTGGCGACCGACGGTCTTTTCCGCCTCTACAATCAATCCCGACATCCATTGCTGATGGCGGCTGGCGACGCGGGAATGCGTCTTTTAGGCCGCGTACCCGCGTTTCGTCGCACGCTGTCTACCGCTGCGATGCAATGAACGCTTTAATCCGCGCTATCAAGGAACCCCCCATATGAACCGCATCATCGTCGCCCTGCTTGCTTCCGGCATCATGCTGGGAGCGTGCAACGCCCAGCAACCACCGGCCGGCAAGGCGCCGAAGGCAGCTGCCGTGGCCGCGCCTGCCCGCGCCGAATCGAGCGCGGCGAAACTGGCCGAGGTCAAGGCGGTGCTCGAAGAGCGCTTCAAAGGCGCGCCGATCAAGGGTTTGCGCGCTGCCGTGTTTCCCGGCCTGTACGAGGCAATGGTTGGCGACGACGTCATCTACTTCGACGAAAAACTCAGCCATTTCATCGTCGGCAATCTGATCGAAACCGCGACCATGACCAACAAGACGGAGGAGCGCACGGCCGAGCTCAGCGCCATCGACGTCAAGACGCTGCCGCTGGCCGACTCGATCAAGTTCGTGCGCGGCAAGGGCGAGCGCGTGATGTACGTGTTCACCGACGTCGACTGTCCGTTCTGCACGCGCCTGGAGCAGACCCTGCAGGACATGGACAACGTGACGGTTTACAACTTCATGTACCCGATCGACTCGCTGCATCCCGCCGCACGCAACAAACAGAAGGCGATCTGGTGCTCGCCGGACCGGCTGGCCGCCTGGCAGGACGCCGTGCTGCGCAAGAAGTTCGACGCCGCCGCCAAGGGCGATTGCGCCAATCCGGTGGACGCCACCGTCGAGCTCGGGCAAAAGCTCGGCGTGCGCGCGACACCGTCGTTCTTCCTCGCCGACGGCCGCATGGTCGCCGGCGCCATCCCGCGCGAGCAACTGGAAGCACGTCTGAACGCAGCGCAGACCAAGGTCGCCGTAAAGTAGGCGGCACCGACGCAGCCGCTATTTCGTCACTCGTCATTCGTCATTCGTCTTCACGACCAAAGGGAGTAACACATGGGCCTCATGGACTTCATCAAGAAAGAGCTGATCGAGATCATCGAATGGCAGGATGATTCCCGCGACACGCTTTCTTACCGCTGGCCGGACGATGACAAGCAGATCAAGAACAACGCGCAACTGATCGTTCGCGAAAGTCAGGTTGCGCAGTTCGTCTACCTCGGGCAATACGCCGATACGCTCGGCCCGGGCAAGCACACCTTGTCGACGCAGAACATTCCGGTGCTGTCGACCATCCTCGGCTGGAAGTACGGCTTCGAGACGCCATTCAAGGCGGACGTTTACTACGTCACCACGCGCACGTTCGCGGGCAACAAGTGGGGCACCGCGAACCCGATCATGATGCGCGACGCGGATTTCGGCGTCGTGCGCATGCGCGCCTTCGGCCAGTACGACTTCAAGATCGTCAACCCGCCGCTGTTCCTGAAAGAGGTGGCCGGCACCGACAATCACTTCCGCCTCGACGAGTTCGCCGACGTGATGCGCTCGAAGATCGTCACCGTGTTTACTGAGGCCATTGCCAATGCCAAGGTGCCGGCGCTCGACGTCGCCGCGCGCTACAGCGAGATCGGCAACGCGCTGCTGCCGGCGATCAATCCCATCACGACGTCGAAGTACGGCATCGAGGTGACGGCGTTCAATATCGAGAATGTCTCGCTGCCGCCGGAAGTCGAGCAGGCGATCGACAAACGCGGCGCCATGACCACCATCGGCGACATGGGCGAGTACATCCGCTACAACATGGCCAACGCGGTGGGCGAGGGCAAGGCCGGCACCATGGGCTTCGGCGCCGAATTCGCGGTGGCGATGGGCGTCGGCCAGCAGATGATCAACCAGCCCGGCGGCACCGTGGGCACCAACCCGAATGCGCCGCGCGGCATGGTGCCGGGTGCGATGGCGGCGCCGGTCGCCGCTGCTGCCGCCGCGCCGGCCGCAGCACCGGCGATGGAGTTGATGAACCCGGCGCAGGTGGCGCAGGTGCTCGGCGTGGCCGAAAGCGACGTGCTCGCCGAGCTCGATTCCGGCGCCCTCAAAGGCCGCAAGATCGGCACCCAGTGGCGCATCACGCGCGAGGCGGTGGATACGTTCCTGAGGGGCTAGCGCTGCGCGTTTTTGGCGGAACACTGCTGGTCGTTGGTTGCGCCGGCGCGATTTACGGCGGATACCTGTTGATTGAGCACGACGTGTGGTGGCGTCTTGGAACGCTCCTTCTGCTTGTCGGAGCGTTCCTGGCCAAGTGGGGATGGAATTGCTTGCGTGACCGTCACACTATCCATTAACTTTTCGATGAAAGCGCCACTGAACGGGGACCAGCCGCCGATTTGGCTTGATGTCGACTTTGCGCGATTTGCCAGATTGCTCCCGATGCAGCGGTCGTTCTGGACAAATGCTGACTGGAAGTTTGCGCCCTCCGCGGCGTTTAAGCATCATCGGATCTCCCTGCCATGAATCCACCCACCGCCACCCACACCGCTGCCACCGCCCCTGAAAAGCAGGCCCGCAGCAAGTACACCTGCGTTGCGTGCGGCGGCGAGGCGGTGTGGAATCCTGCCAAGCAGAAGCTGGTGTGCGCCTTTTGCGGTACCGAGGCGCCGATGCCGAAGGAGTCCGAGGCGATCCCGGGCATCCAGTCCACCGACGTCGTCGAACACGATCTCGTCGCCGCGCTGCGCGACATGCAGGGCGAAGCGCGCGGCTGGGCGCGCGCCACGCGCATGATCAAGTGCCGGCAGTGCCAGGCGATCAGCGTCTTCGACGCCTCGAAACAGGCCAAGTCCTGCGAATTCTGCGGCGCCTCGGCGATTGTCGATTACGACGAATCGGGCGACGTGATCCGGCCGGAAGGTATCCTGCCGTTCCAGGTCAGCGAGCCGCAGGCGCGCGACCGCATCCGCGCCTGGTACGGCAAGCTCTGGTGGGCGCCGAACGCGCTCAAGCGCAAGGCGATGACCGACACCGTCAAGGGCGTCTATCTGCCGTACTGGACGTTCGATGCGCTGGTCGATGCCCGCTGGCAGGCCGAGGCCGGCTACTACTACTACGTCACCGAGACCTATTACGAGAACGGCGAGCAGAAGACGCGGCAGGCGCAGCGCGTGCGCTGGGAATACGCCTCCGGCAGCCTCAACCATTTCTTTGACGACACGCTGGTCTGCGGCTCGAGGGGCGTGCATCAGGGCCTGTTGCGCAACATCGAGCCGTTCCCGACCACCGAGAAAGGCACCGGCGCGCTCAAAGCCTACGACCCGGCCTATGTCAGCGGCTGGACGGTCGAGCGCTATCAGATCGACCTGATCGCCGCCGCGAAAGCCAGCCGCGAACGCATGCTGGACGACACCCGCACGCTCTGCTCGCAGCAGGTGCCGGGCGACACCCAGCGCAATCTGCAGATCAACGCCAACTTCTCGCGGCAGACCTTCAAGCACATCCTGGCGCCGGTGTGGCTGCTGACCTATGTCTATTCCAGCAAGGATTTTCAGGTCATCATCAACGCCGTCACCGGCAAGATCGACGGCGAATATCCGAAGAGCTGGATCAAGATCGCGCTGGCGGTGATCGCTGCGCTGATTGTGGTCTTCGTCGTGCTGGGCGGGCTGGGTGGCGGACGCCACCGTTGACGCGGTCGCGCTGGCGGACGTCCCGCCAGCGCTGTTCGGGCACCCGGCATTCGCGCCCTATCGCGATGCGATGGGTTCGTCGGCGCCGCAAGCAATCGGCCCCACGCTCGTCCCGCCGCCGCCCCGCGCGCTCGGCGCACTTGAATTCGAGCGCCGCCTGGTCGAGCGCAACGAGCTGATCGTCCGCCCGGGCAATTTGCACGACACCGTCAACGCACTGGTCTGGCGTGCTTTTCCGCAATCGAAGCGCGCCATCAGCGAAGCCCACGTCGCGCTGGGCGCCGCGGCGACTGCCAACGGCCGTCCGCGCCGGCGCGACATCCTGACGCTGTTCGACGAAGCCGGCGCGCTGATCGTCAGCCAGCGCGCCGATCTGCGCGCACTGCACGAAGCGCACGAGTGGCGGCGGCTGTTCGTCGAGCACCGAACGGCGTTCGTTCGCCACTGCCGCGTCATCCTGTTCGGCCACGGCACGCTGGAGCAACTCGCCAGCAATCCGCATCGCGGGCTGACGGTGAAGGCGCTGTGGGTCGATCGGTCGCCCGCCACGCCGCTCGCCACGCTGGACCGGCATCTCGCCAACGGAATTGTTGGCGGACACCTGCTCGCTGCCGCCGAGCATCGTCTGCCGTTGCCCATCCTCGGCGTGCCGGGCTGGTTTGCCGAGAACGAACACCCGGACTGCTACGACGATCGCGCCGTGTTCCGACCCCGGCGTTTGCGTGATTGAGTTTCCTCATACTGGCGACAACCCCCTCTGACATCAGACCCTTCGCTTCGCGCAGGGCGAACGGTACCGGCGGGCCGCGAATTGTGAAACCCTCACCTGATTAGTTGCTTGCGTTCATTCCGTGTCATTCCCACGAAGGCGGGAATCCAGACCGTAGAACTCAGCCGAACGCGAAATAGATGGCACGGCGCAGGTGTTTCGGTCTGGGTCCCCGCCTTCGCGGGGACGACAGTTGCCTGAGGCAGGTAACCAATCGGAAATCCTCAATAGCCATACCGCACCGCCCGATGGCGCGCGTATCATCACACCCTCTCGCTCATCGAGTGGACGCCATGTCGAACCTTGTTCGCCAGATTCCGTTTACTGCCGCCGACTACTTGGCCTGGGAGGCCGATCAGCCCGAGCGGCATGAATTTGTCGGTGGTGAAGTGTTCCAAATGGCGGGGGCGGAAGACCGGCATGTCACCGCCGCTGGCAATGCCTATATCGCCCTGCGCGAACACCTGCGCGGCACGCCCCGTCGCGTCTACATGGCCGACATGAAGCTGCACGTGCGTGCCCGCAACGAATATTTCTATCCGGACGTTCTGGTCACCTGTAGTGACGCGGATCGCGATAGCCGCCTCAGCAAATCCGAGCCCGTGCTGATTGTGGAAGTGCTCTCGAAGTCGACCGAGGCCTACGATCGCGGCGTGAAATTCGCAAGCTACCGCGCGCTCGAATCGTTGCGCGAATACCTGCTGGTTGACCTTGAGCGCCGTCGGGCTGACCTGTACCGGCGCGGTGGCGATGGCTTGTGGGTGCTGCACCCCACCGAGCTGGCCGACGACGCGGCGGGGCTCGCGCTCGACAGTGTGGCGTTCACGCTGACGGCGCGGGCGTTGTGGGCCGACATTGAGCGCGACGCGGCGCCCGGCGCGACCGTGACGGCGTCGGCCTGAAGTGTGGCCTGTGGGAGCGGGCTTGCCCGCGAATCGCCTGCCTTCGCGGGCAAGCCCGCTCCCACAAAGCAAGTCAAACATTGCGCTGCCGATTCGGCAGGGAAACGTTTTCGATGTGTTCCCAACGCGCAGCGCGCCTAGCGCTGACTGCCACGGGCAGCGTCCTGCCGCAAATTGGCAGTTCGAACGGTGGCGCGGCTCGCCAAATTGGCGACGTCGTGCTCAAAGCAGTGCCGGCGAGAAAATAAATGTCTATAACAATCAATGCCTTACAAGCGCTTTCGCGGTTGACGGCCGCGGTGGCACGGCCGCTGCATATTGCCGACCATGCAGCGCCAGTCGCTGAAACATCAAATCCCGATTCCGGGGAAGGACATTGAAATGAAACGTACCGTTCGTGCAGTACAAAAGGGTTTCACCCTGATCGAATTGATGATCGTTGTGGCGATCATTGGTATTTTGGCGGCGTTGGCGATTCCGGCGTACCAAAATTATCTGATCCGCGCTCAAGCGTCTGAAGGGCTGACTATGATCACTGGCCTCAAGACGGATATCGCAGCCTTCTATGCGGATCGCGGTGCGTGGCCTGCGAACAATGCTGCTCTGGGTATTGCGAACAACCCTTCTAGCAAATTGGTGGGTAGCGTGACTAGTGCGGGTGGTGTGATTACTGTTACGTACGGTGGACAATCCAATGCGGCGCTTAGCGGCACGCTTTTGACGGTTCGTCCTGCATTGAGCACCAACAACGACATTTCGTGGATCTGTGGCAATCGTGCGGTACCAGCTGGCTTGACTGTGGTTGGTACCAATGCGACGAACGTCAATGCTAACTACCTGCCGTCGGTTTGTAAGGCGTAGTGACTTCCGCGGCGATGGTGGGCATGTTGTGCCCGCCATCGTACGGCGGCAGCTTTGCTAGTGTGCTGCCGCCGCGCGAAACACCGCCTTCGGGCGGTGTTTGCTTTTGTGCGATTCGTTTTTCTCATCGATCTACTTTGCCATGACACGTTTGCGTGCCGCCGCCATTCACTTCGCCCTTTCAGTGCTCGTTGGGGCAACCTTGCTTGCGCTGTTCTGGTTCGTCTGGTATCCCGCGCCGTTGTTCCGCGCGGTCGGCGGGCTGGACATCTTTCTGATGCTGTTAGGTATCGACGTGGCGCTTGGCCCGCTGATGACGCTGATCGTGTTCAACCCGGCGAAGAAGTCGCTGCGCTTCGACCTGGCGGTGATTGCAACGGTGCAGGTCGCCGCGCTTTGTTACGGGGTGTACACGCTGCTCGCAGGTCGACCGGTGTACGTCGCCGCGCTTGGGCATCGCTTCGATGTGGTGCAGGCCAGCGACGTGGCGCCCGAGGAGTTGGCGAAGGCCGGCCAAGGGCTGCCCTGGTGGGGACCGGTATGGGTGGGCACGCGGTCTCCGGATGACGCGAAGGAAAAAGAGCGCGTGATTTTCTCTGCGCTCGCCGGCGCCGATATCGGGCACTTTCCGCAGCACCACCAAGCCCTCGCCAACATGCGCGAGGAAATCCTGCAACGCGCGGCACCGGTCGCAATGCTTGGCAAGTTCAATCCCGGCAAGGCAGAGCAGATTCGCGCGTGGCTCGCATCGCATGGTCGCACGGAGTCCGATACGGTGTTTCAAGGCCTCAAGGCCCGCAGTGAAGACATGACCGTGATGCTCGACAAGAAAACCGGCGACGTGATTGGTATCGCACCGTTCAAGCCTTGGCAGTAAGGCGGCTCGCATCAAGACGACCGTCTGCCGGTGTGAGCGCAGGTTTGATCGCGCGCTGGCGGCAACCAAACGCGGTCGGACGCCGTAGTCACCATGCTCGCCGTAGGGTGGGCAGCCGCGGCCCACTCTGTGCCGCAAAGGCCGTTCGCTGCCGAGTAGCGATAGCGGATGATCCGGTGAGTCGACGCGCGACCTGCAGGAGCGGGCTTGCCCGCGAAGCCTCCACCAACATCCGAACTTTGTGGTGGCGTACGCCCCCGTGAATCGTCTGCATTCGCGGGCAAGCCCGCTCCCACAAATCACCGTAGAGCAGCATGCATGCGGTGCCGCGGGCCGCGGTTGGGAAACGCCATTGGACGAAGGCGTTGCAGGCCCTTCGGCTGCGCCGCAGCGAGAACAGCGGCGGGGCCGCGTTTACCTACAACGCGACCAAATGCCCGGGGGTCGCGCCGATGACAGCGGTGTAACGAACGCGGGTGTCGAGCGTGACGAGGCACCCCGAGTGACGTACCGCGAGCGCGAGCAGGTAGAGGTCGGTGAGTGCACCGGCCGTGATGAGTGCGCCGTCGTGCAGCACGCCAACGCTTGCGAGCGAAATATCGTCGGGCCAAAACTGATGGTTTGCGCCAGCCGTGGCATGCGCGAGGCGCGGTCGCAACACCCCAACCGGCGCCGGGTTGGGGTAGCGAGGCTGTGAGACGATGCGCAGCAGCCCGTTCTGCGTGATCGGGCAACTCGCCCAGCCGTCGGGGTTCGCGGCATGCCACGCGGTGGCCTTTGCATGCTGGGTGTGCTGTGGATCAAAGAGCGCAATCAGGACGTTGATGTCATAAAGCGCTCGCACTAGACGCCCTCGTCGTCCATCAATTTCCGCACCATCTCGCTGGTGACGACACCACCACGATGTGGCAATGGTCGAATGCCGCAGATTGGCTCGGGTTCTTCTGCGGGGAATGCTGGCGACGGCGTGCGTTGATACGGCTGCGTCAGCGCTTTGCGCGCCAACTCGGAAATGACTTGCCCGGCCGTTTTGCCGGCCGCTTTGGCCAGCTCTTTGCTGGCGCTGAGGATGTCGTCGTCGATGTCGAGCGTGGTGCGCATCGAAGCTCCATTAATGCGGAGGTTTGATGCGCTGATTCTAACGCATCAGATGCGTGATGCGATCTCCGCCGCCAGGGCGCGCGCCAGCGCCAGCTTCCCCATCCGCGGTAGCCGCGTTGCGCCTTCCGCGCCGCGCTCGTCAATCAGCGTCACCTGATTGTCATCCGCTCCAAACGTGCTCTGCGCGTGATTGGCGATGAGTAGCGGGATGCCTTTGCGGGCGCGCTTTTCGGCGCCGTATTGCTCGACGTTTTCGCTTTCGGCGGCGAAGCCGACGCAGAACGGTGGCGTGCCGGTTCGCGCCGGATTGGCGCTGCGGCGCGCGTGTCTGGCGATGCGGGCGAGGATGTCGACCGTGGGCTCGAGATGGATGTTGAGCCCGGCGTCGCTCTTCTTGATCTTCTGTTCGGCGCTGGCGACCGGGCGGTAGTCGGCGACGGCGGCGACGGCGATGAAGATGTCGCTCTCGTCCACTTCGGTTTCGACCGCGGCGAGCATCTCGCCGGCGCTGACGACGTTGACGCGGCGCACGCTGCCGGGTTCGCCAGGCGCAACGCCTGCGAAGGGCGTCGATAGATGCGTCGGCCCGCTGACCAGCACGACCTCGGCGCCGGCCTCGGCGCAGGCCTGGGCGAGGGCATAGCCCATCTTGCCGCTGGAGTGGTTGGTGATTACTCGCACCGGATCAATCGCTTCCTGCGTGGGACCGGCGGCGATCAGCACGCGCTTGCCGAGCAGGGTTTTCGGTTGCGCCCAAGCGTCGAGCGCGGCCATGATTTCGGCGGGCTCCAGCATGCGGCCGTCGCCCACTTCACCGCAGGCCTGATCGCCGTTGCCGGGGCCGATGACGTGCACGCCGTCGGCGCGCAGGGTGGCGACGTTGCGCTGGGTGGCCGGGTTTTGCCACATTTGCAGATTCATCGCCGGCGCCACGATCAGCGGAATGGTGCGCGCCAGCACGGTGGTCGACAGCAGATCGTCGCTGCGGCCGTGCACCAGGCGGGCGAGAAAATCGGCCGACGCCGGCGCGATCAGCATCACGTCGTTATTGCGGGTGAGCTCGATGTGCGCCATGCCGTTGTCGGGCCGTGTGTCCCACAGATCGCTGTAGACCGGACGGCCGGACAGCGCCTGGAAGGTGGCCGGGCCGACGAATTCGCGCGCCGCCGCGGTCATCGCCACGGTCACGTCGCGGCCGGATTTGACCAGCAGCCGCGTCAATTCGGCCGCTTTGTAGGCGGCGATGCCGCCGGTGATGCCGAGCAGCACGCGCTGCGTCGGTTTGACTTGAGCTTCCATGCGCGCAGTGTAGCCGCCGTCGCGGACGCGCTATGAGGCGATCAACTTTTCGCTGAAAGCCTTATCCAATATGGGCTCATGGCATGATTGGTCTAAAAGTCGACTATTCAGTATTTCGCGTCGCTAGCCCAATGCTGACGCCATTTGCCTGAAAAGCTGTTACGAAAACGCTGATGATCAAGTAGGAACCGTTCGCCCTGAGCCGAAGGCGAAGGGTCTGAAATCGGCATCCAATGGTCGAACCCTTCACTGCGTTCAGGGCGAACGGGAGCTTGTAATCAGTGTGTGCTCAGCTCCGATGCTCACCGACGCGGACGACTTTCAGCGCGTTGGTGCCGCCGCTCTTGCCCATCGGTTCGCCGCAACTGAGCACAACGAGATCGCCGTCGGCCACGGCGGCGCGCGATTTCAGCGCGTCCTCCGCCGCTTGCAGGGCGCGGTCGCGATCGGCGTCGAACGGCACTACCACCGGGCGCACGCCGCGGTACAGCGCGGCGCGGCGGGCGGCGGCGGCCTCCGGCGTCAGCGCGTAGATCGGCACGCCGCTGTCGTGCCGGCTCATCCAGAGCGCGGTGGAGCCGGATTGCGACAGCGCGGCGATCGCCTTGGCGTTCAGGTGGAACGCGGCGAACAGCGATGCCATCGCGATGGCCTGGTCGACCCGCACGAACTGCTGGTTGATGAAGTCGCGGTCGAGCTCGTACACCTGCGAGCGCTCGGCGGCGAGCGCAATGGCGGCCATCGCCTTGACCGTTTCCACCGGATACTTGCCGGCGGCGGACTCGGCCGACAGCATCACGGCATCGGTGCCATCGAGCACGGCGTTGGCCACGTCGCTCACCTCGGCGCGCGTCGGCACCGGCGCGGTGATCATGCTCTCCATCATCTGCGTGGCGGTGATCACCAGCTTGTTCTTGTCGCGGGCGCGCACGATCATGCGCTTTTGCAGCGCCGGCACCGCCGCGTTGCCCACCTCGACGGCGAGATCGCCGCGCGCCACCATGATGCCGTCGCTGACGTCGATGATTTCGTCGAGCGTCTGCGGCACGATCGCCTCGGCGCGCTCGATCTTGGCGATCAGCCGGGCCTTGCCGCCCGCCGCCGCCAGCACCGTGCGCGCGGTCTGCATGTCGGCCGCGCTTTTCGGGAACGACACCGCGAGGTAGTCGACGTCGATGTCCACCGCCGTCTTGATGTCAGCGAGATCTTTCGCGGTCAGCGCCGGCGCGGTGAGGCCGCCGCCGAGCTTGTTGATGCCCTTGTTGTTGGACAGTTCGCCGCCGTGGATGACGATGGTGTGCACGGCGTCGCCGTCGACGCGGGTCACCGTCAACTGGATCAGCCCGTCGGCCAGCAGCAGCGTGTCGCCGGGCCGGACATCCTGCGGCAGTTGTTTGTAGTCGAGGCTGGCGCGTTCGCCGTTGGACAGCGGCGCCTTGTTGTCGAGCGCGGCGTCGAGGATGAACGGCTGCCCGGCCTCGAGGTGGGCACGGCCGCCGTCGAATTTGCCGACGCGAATCTTGGGGCCCTGCAGATCGCCCATGATGCCGACCTCGCGGCCGCAGCGGACGGCCGCCTCGCGCACGCGGTTGGCGCGGCCGGCGTGATCTTCCGGCGTGCCGTGCGAGAAGTTGAGGCGGAACACATCGGCTCCGGCCTCGATCATCGCGGCGATGATGTCGACGGTATCGCTCGCAGGCCCGAGCGTGGCAACGATTTTGGTGGCTTTCATGCGGGCGAGTGTAGTCCCGCCGGATGTCTGTAGTGTGCCGTAGTGTCGGGCCGGCGGCGCCCGCGTTCAGCTCTGGCAGTCGCCCGCGCGCACGGCGCGGATCGTTTCCTTGCGGTGCTGCTTTTCGCCGAACTTGGTGCCAATGGTGTCGACTTCGGCGGTGTATTCGGTCGGGCTGACGATGGTGATGATCGTCGTGTTCTCGCCAGCGATGAGTCCCAGGCGACAAGTCGCATGCACTTTGTAGCGATTGTCACCAATCTTGCTGTCCTCGGTCTTGCACAGCAGATTGGTGACCGCGAGCACGCGCGAGATTTCCTTGCGCGGGCTGGCGCAGTATTCGGTATTGCGGGTTTCGTACTCGACCGGGTTCAGGTCGAGCTTCTCGATCTTGCGCTCCACCTTCCACAGACCCGGCTGCAACTGGTCGAGCGGGATGGAATCGATGGCCGCAGCGGGCAGGCTCGCCAGCGCGAGGGCGGAAAAGAGGAAATGGGACTTCATAGCGTTGAATAACGAAGTGCGGCGCGGGTTGTTGACGTCAATGTCGACCGCTCCCTCTCCCTTGAGGGGAGAGGGCTGGGGAGAGGGTGACGGTGGCTCTCCGCAGTCGCGTTGGCTCTTCCCATCGCGGCCCCTCTCCCCAGCCTCTCCCCCCGACGGGGGGGAGAGGCTTGACCGCGGCTCTGTTACCGCAGAGAAAACGCGACTCTACAGATCCGTCACTGCGCCCTTGCTCGCGCTCGACGCCAGCAGCGCGAACTTGTACATCACACCCTTGGTGTAGCGCGGCGGCGGCGGCGTCCACTTCGCACGGCGGGCGGCGATGGTGGCGTCGTCCACGTTCAGCTGGATCAGCAACTGGTGCGCGTCCACGGTGATCGAATCGCCTTCTTCCACCACCGCCAGCAAACCGCCCACCTGCGCTTCCGGCGCGATGTGGCCGACCACCATGCCCCAGGTGCCGCCGGAGAAGCGGCCGTCGGTGATCAGGGCCACGGTCTCGCCCATGCCTTTGCCGATGATGGCGCTGGTCGGTGCCAGCATCTCGCGCATGCCGGGGCCGCCTTTCGGGCCTTCGTAGCGCAGCACCAGCACGTCGCCGTGATTGATCTTGTTGGCCATGATGGCGTCCATGCACTCGGGCTCGCTGTTGAACACGCGGGCCGGGCCGGTCAGCACCGGGTTCTTGAGGCCGGTGATCTTGGCCACGCAGCCCTCGGGCGCCAGATTGCCCTTGAGGATGGCGAGATGGCCCTGGGCATAAAGCGGATTGTCAGGCTGGCGGATCACGTCCTGATCCTTGCGCGGCAGATCGGGTACCTTGGCCAACTCTTCCGCCATCGTACGGCCGGTAATCGTCATGCAGTCACCATGCAGCAAGCCCTTGTTGAGCAACAGCTTCAGCACTTGCGGCACACCGCCGACTTCATGCAGATCGGTCATCACGTACTGGCCAGAAGGCTTCAGGTCGCACAGCACCGGCACCTTCTTGCGCATGCGCTCGAAGTCGTCGATGGTCCAGTCGATGCCGGCGGCGTGGGTGATGGCCAGGTAGTGCAGCACGGCGTTGGTAGAACCACCGGTCGCCATGATCAGCGCCACCGCGTTCTCGATCGATTTTTTGGTGATGATGTCTAGCGGCTTCAGGTCTTTCTTGATCGCCTCGACCAGCACCCGGCTCGAATCGGCCACACTGTCTGCCTTCTCCGGGTCCGGGTTCGCCATTGACGACGAGCCGAGCAGGCTCATGCCGAGCGCTTCGAACGAAGACGACATCGTGTTCGCCGTATACATGCCGCCGCAGGCGCCGTTGGTCGGGCAGGCGTGCTTTTCGATGCCGTCGAAATCTTCCTGGCTGATGGTGCCTGCCGCCATCTTGCCCACCGCCTCGAACGGCGACACGATGGTCAGCGGCTGACCCTTCCAATGCCCCGGCTTGATGGTGCCGCCGTAGCAGTAAATCGCCGGGATATTCATGCGGCACATCGCGATCATGCCGCCGGGCATGTTCTTGTCACAGGCGCCGAGCACCAGGACGCCGTCCATCATCTGGCTTTGCGTGGCGGTTTCGATGGCATCGGCGATCACCTCGCGCGACACCAGCGAATACTTCATTCCCTCGGTGCCCATGCTGATGCCGTCGGTGACGGTGATCACGCCATACATCTGCGGCATGCCGCCCGCCGCCTTGATTGCCTCAACCGCGCGGTCGGCCAGCGGCTGGATCCCGGCATTGCACGGGTTCATCGTGCTGTGGCCGTTGGCGACACCAACGATGGGTTTCTCAAAATCGCCATCGCCGAAGCCGACGGCGCGAAGCATGGCGCGGTTGGGGGAGCGGGCGACACCCGCGGTGATGAGTTTGCTGCGGCGGTTGTAGGACATGTTCTTTTGAGGACGAATGACGAAGGACGAATGACGAAACAGAAGCGCGGTAACGCCCGCTTGCTGCCGGCTATTCTCTCACCCCGCCCTGTCCGCCTTACACTCGCAGTCCGTCCGGCGACGAACTGCAGTCTTGCGGCTGGATTTCGTCATTCGTCATTCGTCTTTTCGTCCTGCGAAGCCAATGCTCATCCACCCCGAAATCGACCCGATCGCCATTCAAATCGGCCCGCTGGCGGTGCGCTGGTACGGGCTCATGTATCTCGCGGCGTTCGCCATGTTCCTGCTGCTCGGCCGCTATCGGGCGCGGCAGCAAATCCTCAAGGGCTGGAAGCCTGCGGATCTCGATGACCTACTGCTGTACGGCATTCTTGGTGTGGTGCTCGGCGGGCGCATCGGCTATTGCCTGTTCTACAAACCAGGCTACTACCTGGCCAATCCGCTGGAAATTTTCGCGGTATGGCAGGGCGGCATGAGCTTTCATGGCGGGCTGCTCGGCGTGCTGTTTGCCATGTGGCTATACGGACGGCGCACCGAGCGGCCGTTCTGGCGGGTGATGGATTTCATCGCGCCGCTGGTGCCGCCGGGCCTTGGCGCGGGGCGCATGGGCAACTTCATCAACGCCGAACTGCCGGGCCGCGCGGCTGACCCGTCACTGCCGTGGGCCATGGTGTTTCCGCACGTTGACCAGATTCCGCGTCACCCGTCGCAGCTTTACCAGTTCTTCGCGGAGGGCGCGGTGCTGTTCGTGCTGGTCTGGCTGTTCTCGCGCAAGTCACGCCCGGACGGTCGCGTCGCCGGCATGTTCGCGCTTGGCTACGGTGCACTGCGCTTCACCACCGAATTCTTCCGCGAGCCGGACAGCTTCCTCGGCTTCCTCTCCCTCGGCCTGACCATGGGGCAGTGGCTGTGCGTGCCACTGATGGCGATTGGAGTCTGGTTGCTGGCGCGGCGGGTGAAGTAGCGCGCGTCCGGAGAGAGCGGGCATGAAGCGCCGTTTGGCGGTCGTTCTTGGCGGGATGGTGGTACTCGCCGCGCTTTGGTCCGCCTTTGGCCGCAGAAACGACGCGACGCCGACTCAAACCCACACGGTGGCAGAAGCGCCAGCGCCAATCCGCGTGGCGCGACGGGATGCCTTGTCTTCGCGCGTGCTGAACAGCGGTATTGCATCGGTTTCGACTCCGTCTGTGCGCATGTGGCCGGAGCAGAAACTGCCGTTCACAACACGCTCGCGTCACCTTAGCGTGCGGGACCTGCAATGGGACGCAGCAATCGCCGGAAGCCCGGTTGCCGCCGCCGAAGCGATGCAGTGGAGCCTGTATTGCATGTCGACTTACACGGCGCGACCAACCGCCTCCGGCGCCGGAAGCATCTATCCAATACCGATGCGCTGGCCTGACAAGGTACTCGCTGCGGTTTCACGGTACTACCGCGAAGCGGCGGCCGCTCGCGTACGTGGTGAACAGTTGGACGAGGTGGCGTATCAGGCGTCGCTGGCACCAGATGAGTTGGCGCGTCCAGTGGCCCTGTCGCCCGAGCAGGCTGCGAACCGTTTGTCGCTCATGGAAACGGCGCAATCGGATTGCGCGGGCCCCGGTGTGGGCGCGTGGCGCGAAGCGCTAATCAAGTCGATCAAGGCAGGTGGGTCGCCTCTGGCGGACTTGCTCAATGCGCGACAGCAAACCGTGCGTCCCGAGTCTGACGATGATCGCCGCAAGGCAAACGCTGTATACCGTGAGGCGATCGAACGCGCCATTCGCGAGGGGGATTTGCCAGCGCTCCAAACTTGGGCGCACTTCACATCAAACGTCGAAGTCGACTGGGGCGGTCGGGGAATTGACGGTTGGGAGCTTTCGGCGCTGCACATGGGAGGTGGGCGACTTGCCCTGCAACTGGCCTTGTGTGACATTGCGGTCGACTGCAGCGCCGACGGGTTCGCGGCGCGGTCAGTCTGTATCGACTACGGAGCCTGTAGCGGGGCGACTCTGTCCGCGCGACTCCGCCAAGCACTTAGTCGGGACGGCCTCGCACCGGACGTGCTCGACACGGTCGCAGCGGAAATTCGAGACAGCATTGAATCGGGCAACCTCGAGAAATTCAACCTGCACCGAAGGTTCTGAAACGACCGACAGCCGAGCGGGCTTCCTGCGAAAAAAACGACTGCGCGCTTACTCCACCCGCCGATACTCGCCATCCATCGTTTGCGGCCCGCTGGCGACGACGGTCGCGGGTTGCGCGACTGCGCGGCTCGGGATCAGCAGCAGGAACAGCGCGAAAACGTCGCTCAGAAAGCCTGGCGCCAGCAGTAGCAGGGCGGCGAGCAGCCGGCGGCCGCTGTCAAACACGATCGGGCGCAGCGTCATGCTTTGCATTGCGGCGGCGAAGCGGCTGCGCAGGTTGCGCGTTTCCCGCTTGAAGATGGTCACACCAAAAATGACGCCCGGTACAAACAATGTCCAGCCCGGAACGTTCAGCGCTTCGGCCAATCGAAGTGTGGCGTAGATGTCGAGCATCGGCAGCGCAACTAAAATCCCAAGCATTACCAGTGGCATGAATGACTCCCAACCAGTTCCGGCGCCGGCGCGTCCGT
>Ga0208826_1001228_pt1 | contig 22345 bp, 14 predicted proteins | sample AD_UKC115_MetaG_FD_184451 | JGI IMG/M metagenome (GOLD analysis project Ga0208826, IMG submission 184451) | Active sludge microbial communities of municipal wastewater-treating anaerobic digesters from Hong Kong - AD_UKC115_MetaG (SPAdes)... | ecosystem: Engineered > Bioreactor > Anaerobic >...
AACCTGGTTAGTTCCCTGGGGCTAGCCCCAGGGAACTAACTCCAAAACTAACGTCCACAGCAATGAACGGAAGGAACCAATTTACAGAAAATATGTTGCACTACTCAAGCAGGAAGTAGTTCGGCGTGTAGATCGGCTCTTTGAGCCGACATCTTTGACTCTGCTTAAACTTATGCGTAATGCTTACGTTGTGTCGGGTCGGAGACCTAACCTACGTGTAGGTCGGCTCTTTGAGCCGACATCTTTGTCTCCGCTTAAACTTATGCGTAATGCTTACGTTGTGTCGGGTCGGAGACCCAACCTACGTGTAGGTCGGCGTGTAGGTCGGCTCTTTGAGCCGACATCTGTGCCTCCGCTTAAATTTATGCGTAATGCTGACATTGTGTCGGGTCGGAGACCCAACTTACGTGTAGGTCGGCTCTTTGAGCCGACATCTTTGTCTTGGCTTAAATTTGTGCGTAATGCTGTCATAGTGTCGGGTTGGACACCTAACCTACTGATCGGGCTTAACTTTTTCCCTGCACTTCTTCTTCTCTTCCTCCTTGCGGCGGTCGGGGATGACCTTGGCCGGAGGCGCCACGGGGAAGCGTTCCTTAACGATTTTTTTCACGGCTTTTTTGTGGGCAGCCATTGCCAAACTCATTCCGTCTTATTCTGATACATTTCCCAACCGCTGGAGGGCGCAGCGTCGGGCGTGGCGGTCGGCTCCATAGCGGCAGGAGTCTGGACTGCCGTGGAGGGCTGCGGCGCAACTGCAGCGTCGGGCGTGGCGGCTTCCGTCTGCATGGGCGTGGGCACATCCATGGATGGAGTGGCGGCGGGAATAGGCGCGGGAGTTGAGGCGATGGTTGGTGTCGGAGCCGCGGTTTCTGCGGTCGCTTCGGCAGCCATTGCCGATCCCGGCGACTCACGCGCGCGCAAGACGGCATCCCAATTCACCACCTCAATGCGCCGGTTCATCTTGCGCAATTCCGGCGTGTCGTTCGGCACGAGCGGGCGATGCTCGCCATACGCGGCCAGCAGGAATCGGTCAGCGCTCAGGCCGCGCGAAACAAAGTAATCGCGCACGCTTTGAGCACGCTTCTTCGAAAGAGCCAGGTTCGCGCTGGAATCCCCTTCGGAATCGGCATTCCCTTCGATCAGGATATGCGAGGAGGCCAGTTCCTCGGTTCCGAGCGCGCGCGCCACGGCATCGAGCAGATAGGTTGAGGCATGCGATATCGTTGACGAGCCGCGGGCAAATTCAATGGCCAACGGCAGGCGCGGGCCAAGATAAGGCGACTTAGAGGGATCAGCCGGACGCGCCAGCCGGCGCGCGGCATCATTCCAACTGATGCGCGTGAGCGGCTTGGCATTTTTCAGTTTCGCCAAGTCGCCTTCGATGGCGGCGAGCATGATGCGCGCCTCAGTATGGAAGGCATGACTTTGCTGGTTGGCGACCATATCCAAATAGATCTGCAAATGATAACGCGCAAGTTCCAGGCGGCGGATGCCAGGCATCATTTCATAACGCGGCTCAGAACCCTCCGCCGGCGTCGGATCGGGTTTGCCATGCCAGAGGAATTCCGCCAGCGAGAAATGGGCAATGGCGAAATTCGGATCGGCCGCCAGGGCCGACAGGTATTGCGCCAGCGCCTCATTATCCTGCTTGTGCGCGCGATACCATTCGGCCAAATGCAGCCGCGCGGGCGCATAGCGCGGATTGGCTTGCAGCGCTTGGACATAGTAATTGAACTCGGCCGCGCTGCGGTTGCCAATGGCCAGGCCCTTGCGCGTCAGGCGTTCGGCCGGCCCGCCCATTGGCGCGGGAGTCGGGGCTGGAGTTGGCGTGGGTGTTGGAGCGGCCATCGGTTCCTGTGCAGGCGCCAAATGGCAGCAGGCCATTGTGATCAATGCAAGGCATATGCGAAACAGTGTGCGATGAGTAAGCATTTGCGGAGGTAAATTCCTTGGAAAATTGAACAAAAGCTAATAGTCGGGCATGGCGCTGAAGTCAATGGATTACGAATTTTGCCTTTGCGGAACATTGGCATTCTTGGCGGCTTGGCGGTGTTGCTTTAACCGCGAAGGCGCGAAGAACGCGAAGTCAGATTAGATAGACCAGCCTTTGATGAAGGCAACACTTTTTGGCGGCTTCGGCCAAGCCTGCCGTACTCTTGTTTTGCATAATATGCATTTTGCGATATTTGCGTGTTTGCGGTTTGCTCTATTTGCGGTCGGCTAAGTTTGTCTCAACACGCAAGTTTTCTCCATCCGTGAACACTGCAATCGAGCCTTGCCGGTCGGTGCGATAGATGCGCGCGTGTTCATCGGCTAAATGTTGGAGGGCAATTGGCGCGGGATGGCCATAACGGTTGCGCGCCGCTACGCTGATGAGCGCGACATCGGGTGTGACGGCGTGCAGGAATGGAAGCCCGCTGGCTGTGGCGGCGCCATGATGCGCGACCTTCAGCACATCGCAATCCAAACTTTCCTGCGCATCGAGCAACGCCTTCTCGGTTGCAAACGAGGCATCGCCGGTGAACAGAAACGAGCGATGGCCGTAATCAAGCCGCATCACGACAGAATCGGCATTTTCATCGCCCAGGGATGCGGGTGGCGGATTCAGGATCTGCATGCGGCAATTGGGCACGCCTTGAATCAAATCGCCGCGCTCTAGGGTTTCCCTGAGAATGCCTTGTGATTGCAATACGGATTGAAGATCCTGAGCCGCTTTGCTGTGCTCGCTTTCCTCGCCCATGATGAATCGATCGGTTTTGATCGAGCGAAGCACAGTGGGCAATCCGCCGATGTGATCGCCATCGCCATGCGTGGCCAGCACGAGATTCAGACGCGAGACGCCGCTGGCGCGCAGATACGGGACAATGGCCGATTTCCCTTTGTCCGAAGGGAAACCCGCGCCGCCATCGATGAGCATTGTCTGTCCCGTGGGAAAGCGGATGAAAATGCTATCGCCTTGCCCGACATCCAGCATGCGCACCATCAATTCGCCCGAAGGCTGGCGCCACGCTCCCAGCCAGACCAGCAGCGCAATCAGTGCCGCGGTCGAAATCAGGAATTGCGCGCGGCCTTTTTCGCGCGAACCGGGCGCCAGCATGGGCCGCATGTGGATGCCGCTGAAGAGAATGAAGTAATACGCGATAAAGGCCCATGCAGGAAGAGTGGCCAGCGCAATGCTGGCAAATGGCAGGCTGGCCATCCAGTTCATTGCATGGTCGAAGATGATGAGCAAGACATTGCAAACCGCGCCCAGCATCATCGCCAGCGGCGGAATCAATGCGCCGAAGGTGATGAGGAGAAATCCGCCGACAATGGCGAGGCTGGCCAGCGGCACAAGCAGCAAATTGGCCGGAACGCCGATCAGGGAAAATTGGTGGAAATAAAAGGCCAGCACGGGCGCCAGACCCAGTTGCGTGGCAATCGTCATGCGCAGCGGCGTAGCAAGCCAATCGTTATAGCGCAATGCCCAGCCCCGCCATCGCACGCGGGTATTATCTGTATTGATTCCCAGCAGGACGCTGAGCACGGGATTCAATAAGATCATCGAGAGAATGCAGAGATAGGAGAGTTGAAAATCGGCCTTGTACAAAGAACGCGGATCGATCAGCAGAACGATCAAAGCCGCCAATGATAGCGCATGCAGCGAATCGGGTTCGCGGCCAAAGATTTGCGCGGCAGCCAGCGCAGTGGCGACAATGGCGGCGCGCATGACTGGCGGTTGAAAACCCACCATGGCTGTAAAAATCCAGATGAAAACGACTGTAATGATCCACGTTGTGCGCCATGGCAGCGAAAATAAACAGAGCATGGCGAACACCACCAGCGTGATGAGCGTGGCATGCTGCCCGCTGACCGCAAGCAGGTGCGCCAGTCCGGTCCGCACGAGCGCGTCGCGTTCGCCTTGTTGCAACAGATACGTTTCGCCGAAGAGCATGGCCCGCAACAGCGCCGCTTGCGGAGCGGGGACATAGCGTTGGACCTGCGCGGCCGACCATTGCTGGTAAGATTGTATGCCGCGCAGGAAGTGATGAAATAGCGAGATCTTCGCCTCGTCCGTGACACCCAGTAACCCAGTTGAACCTACGCTCATCGAAGCGGCAATCCCATGCGCCCGCATGTAGGTTGCATAATCAAATTGCTCTGGGTTGCCGGGCGGTTCCGGAAACCGCAGCACGCCACGCGCGCGTATATGCTGCCCCGGCAATGGCATCGGCGGCAGTGGCTCGCTGGCTTTATAAACGGAATAGAAGACTTGAATTTTGGCGGGAAGGATGATTTCGCGATCGCGCTGCTGAATGCGCGGTTGCTTCAGGATAATCGACCATCCACGTTCCCGAGGCGTAGCTGTGCCGCAGACGACGCCTTGCACATCAACCGGATCGCTGCCGAAGGAAGTGATGGCGCGGTGAGCCGCATCATCGATACGCGCACAGCGTTCTTCGCCCAATGCGCCAATCAAGGCGAAGGCAAAGATCAGCAGAATGCCGCGCGAATAAGGAATTTCACGAGGCTTCGGTGCGCGACGCAATAGATAGAAACTGCTGACCATCAGCAGAGTCAGAGCGGCCCACAATGCCCATTCCGGCATGGGACAGATGCGAAAGACAATCTGCCCGGCAATCAGAGACATGACGGCAAAAACGAGTGGGCGCTTCATCGGGGGCAGACCGCACACAGGATGAGTCAGGCAAACAGAAGTGAATTGTTCATCATTCCGATTCAGTTAATAAAGCGGAATCCGCAATCCATGTTGGGACATGCTTTTATGTCATTTCGAAGAAGCGCGGCGACTGAGAAATCTTTCCTGCGGAACACCAGGATTTCTCGCGCTTTGCGCTCGAAATGACACAAATCTCTTTTGTCATTTCGAAGGAGCGCAATGACTGAGAAATCTTTGCTACGCAATGCCGGAGATTTCTCGCGCTTCGCGCTCGAAATGACACAAATCTCTTTTGTCATTTCGAAGGAGCGCAACGACTGAGAAATCTTTCCTCCGCAACACCAGGATTTCTCGCACTTTGCGCTCGAAATGACACAAATCTCTTTTGTCATTTCGAAGGAGCGCAGCGACTGAGAAATCTTTCCTGCGCAACACCAGGATTTCTTGCACTTTGCGCTCGAAATGATAAAGGAGGGGGCCACGCAATCCATCACTTGAAAATCAGGACATAAATGGCATAGGTTATAAACAAGTATTACATCCGCTTTCCTTAATATGTAGCTGTCCCATTCATTCATAGAGGCTCATGCCATGCTCGCATTGACCATTGCCACTGGTGCTATTGCCCTTGCCGTCCTTATGCTGCAAATCGTGTTGATTAAGCGCAACACCGCCGTTGACCTGACGCCGCTGCAAACGCGACTCGATATTCTCGATAATGGCCTGCAACGCATCGAGAAAACGTTACGCGAGGAAATGGCGCTGAATGCGCGCGCCTTGCGCGAAGAAGTCACCGGCTCAATCAAATCGATGCAAGGTTCGTTGGCCAGTTCTGTCCTGGAGTTGGGAGCTGCACAACAGCGGCAACTACAGATACTGAATGAATCCAGCGCCGCCTCTTCCAAGAATTTGCGCGAGGAAGTGCAGGGACAGATGACCCAACTCAGCCAAACGCAAAAAGGCCAGTTGGATTCTTTCCAGTCCCAATTAACAAAACTCATCGAAACCAACCAAAGCCGCTTTGAGGAATTGCGCAAGTCCTTCGAGCAACGCCATGAACTGCTCAAAACCGCCGTCGAGCAGAAGCTCGCGCAACTACAGCAGGACAACGCTGCGAAATTGGAAGAGATGCGCAAGACCGTGGACGAGAAGTTGCAAAGCACGCTCGAAACGCGCCTCAGCCAATCGTTCAAGCAAGTCAGCGAACGCCTGGAACAGGTGCACAAAGGCCTCGGCGAGATGCAGAATCTGGCCACTGGCGTGGGGGATTTGAAGAAGGTGCTGACGAATGTGAAAACGCGCGGCACATGGGGCGAAGTGCAATTGGCCAACCTGCTGGAACAGATTTTGACGCCCGAGCAATACGCCACCAATGTTAAAACCAATCCCGCCACCAATGATCACGTGGAGTTCGCGATCAAGTTGCCGGGCAAGGATGAATCCAGCGTCAAGCCGGTGTTCCTGCCGATTGATTCCAAGTTCCCCGTTGAGGATTTCCAGCGCCTGATTGAGGCTTCAGAGCGGGCCGATGTAGCAGGAGTGGAATCGGCCGGCAAGCAATTGGAGCTGCGCTTGAAATCCTGCGCCTCTGATATTCAAACGAAGTACTTATGCCCGCCCGACACGACCGATTTTGGCATCCTGTTCCTGCCGTATGAAAGTCTGTATGCCGAGGCGTTGCGGCGGCCCGGATTGGTGGAATCGCTGCAGCAGCAATACCATGTGGTAGTCTCAGGTCCAACCACGCTGGCGGCCCTACTCAATAGTTTGCAAATGGGCTTCCGTACGCTGGCGATCCAGAAGCGCTCGAGCGAAGTCTGGAAGGTGCTGGGCGCCGTGAAGACCGAGTTTGGCAAATTTGGCGAGGTGATTAATAAAGTGCGTGATCGCCTGGTCTCAGCGCAGAATGAAATCGAGAAGGTGGGGACGCGAACACGTGCCTTGACCCGCAATTTGCGCGAGGTGGAGGCGCTGCCCGTCGCACAAGCCCAGGAGTTGCTGAAAATTGGCGCACTGGAAACAGGGGATGAACCGTCGGATATCTTTGTGGAGGATTGACGTAGGTTGGGTCTCCGACCCGACATCCAAAGCATACGCTATAGAACTAAAGCGGAGGGCGCAATCGTCGGCTCGAAGAGCCGACCTACCTCATCATCCGCCGCATCTTCCAACGCAGCCTTCCGGAGGAGGCATAGCCCCAAAGCATGCCCGCCACAAGCCCTCCGGCATGCGCCATGTTCGCCATGCCCGGGATCATGTGGAAAATCCCCAGGAACATCCAGATGACCATCAGTTGCACGGTGCTTCGATCGATATAAAAATCGGGATCAGGATTATAGCGACCGAAAATCCAGATATAGCCGAACAGGCCATAGATCACGCCGGAAAAGCCCAGAAATCGCGGCCCGCTGGCAACATACTGACAGAGGTTGGAGGCTATCCCGATCACCACTACTTTCGCCAATAACATCCACGCGCCTTGCCGCCGCTCGATCATCGGCCCCAACATGCGAAGCCAACTCATGTTAAACAAGATGTGAATAATGCCGATGATGCCGACGCCCTTGCCAATGGACGCATGCATAAAAATTGGGGTGAGCAGGCGCCAGATCTGGCCGCGCTGAATTTCGACGAACCAGTAATTGCCGCTGAATGCCTGCGAGAAAGTGAGTTTTTTGCTGAGCACCGCCAGCAAGATATTCCACAAGCTGCCGCCGTAATCATATTCGCTGAAATATAGATAATGGGTGAAATTGCGGCCATTCGGCACGAAGTTGTCAATGACCCAAACCACCATACAGATGCCCACCAGCGTCTGGGTCATCCACATCGGGCGCATGGATTCCTTGTGCCACTGCGTGCGCACATCCACGGGCTGGCCGCGGAACTCCTTCTTCTCGCGCTCCTGCTGCTCGCGCATCGCGCGTGCATTCTGCAGCGTGGCGCGAATGGAGGGATCGGTGGGATGCTCGCGGAAGAATTGGGCACGCTCTCGCGCCGCGTCCAATTGGTCGTCATCATGTACCCACACGGCCCAGGAGTGACTATCCTCTTCCGGGTCCACCTGGTTGCTGATGCCCAGCCCCCGCAGGTATTCCCCCAGGGCATGCGCCATGCTCGCGTCATTTAATGTGGCGACTTTTCGCATTTATATAGCCATTTGCAAGTATGTAGTGTGGCCTTCAGGCCATAAGTTTTCCGCCGCTGATCTTATACCTCAGGCGGATCCCACTTCTCTCCAAATTCCAAAACAGGATAATCCCGCCAGATGCGTTCCGCTTCTGCCGCCCTGACTTTGTCCAGGAACGACGCCGCACTGGAAAAAGGCCATTGCTGCCACTTCTGCACATAGCTATGTTTTACAGGATTATTGTGAACATAATTTAATGTGGCATAAAAGTGTCCGTCCGACCGGATCATTCGATCTGAAATCCTATACCACACCCGTCTTCCGCGACGGTTCTCCTCGCCATTCCAGGCAAAAGAGGTCCTGCCATGCACTTTACCAATGGCATTGGCCAAGGCTGTCAACTCCCGGCAGCTCACAAGCAGGTGATAGTGATTTGGCAAGATGCACCAGGCATGGATTCTATCTGTGACAGTTTCGGCGGCTTGAAGCAACTCCTCCTCAAAGACACTCATCCTTTTGCTGGAGAGTCCAATGTACGCTGCATGTTCATAACACGCGGCGGAAATGTGATAGGAGGCCTGGCCCGCATTAGTGTGCGGCGGAGAATGCCATGGACAACGGTTCACTTTGCGCTGACGCAGTATCTCTATGCGTTGTTGAGCGGTCAGGCTGCGCCAGTCATACATAAATCTTCCGATGAAAAGGCAAACTTATGGCCTGAAGGCCACACTACATACGGCTTTGCCGCACCATTTGTAGTCATGCACGATAGCTTATGGCCTGAAGCCCACACTACGTACGGCTTTGCCGCATAGTTCTTAGACTTATTTTTCCTCTTCCTCAACGTAGGTGGAAGCGATGAACAGCTCTTGCAATTGCTTCGGATCCACGATGGTGGGCGCGCCGCTCATGACGTCAATGCCGCTTTGGTTCGTCGGGAAGGGGATCACCTCGCGGTTGCTCTCCAGCCCCAGCAGCAGCATGAGCAGACGATCCACGCCGAAGGCAATGCCGCCATGCGGGGGCGCGCCATAGCTCAGCGCATCAAGAAGGAAGCCGAACTTGTCGCGCGCTTCCTGCTCGCCAATGCCAATGGACGAGAAGACGTGGGATTGGATGTCGCTGCGGTGAATACGAATCGAACCGCCGCCCACCTCGACGCCGTTCATGGCCAAGTCGTAAGCGCGTGCCTTCACGCGGCCAATATCCGTTTCGAGGAATTGCATATCTTCCGGAGCGGGCATCGTGAACGGGTGGTGCGCCGGATCCCAGCGGTTTTCCTTGTCGTTCCACTCAACCAGCGGGAAGTCGGTGATCCATGCCAGGCGGAACGCCTCGCGATCGATCAGACTGAGGTCCTCGGCCACTTTCAGCCGCAATTGCCCCATGGCCGTGGCGGCCACCTTCTCACGATCAGCAATGAGCAGAATCAAGTCGCCGGGCGCCGCGCCAAGGCGCTGCACGAGGCGCGCGATGCAATCGTCGCTAAAGAACTTAACGATATTGGAATCGAGTTTGCCGCCTTCAATGCAGCGGAACCATGCCACGCCCTTCGCCCCGAAGATCTGCGCGTGGCGATGAATCTCGCCGTCAGGCTTCAATTGCGTGTTGGAATACTTGTCACCCCCTTGCGGAACGCAGATGGCGCGAATCACGCCCTTGTTCTGCAAGACCGTGTTGAAGACCTTGAACTCGCATCCCTCAGCCATCACATCGCTGACGTCTTGAATCTCCAAATCAAAGCGCAGGTCGGGCTTATCGGAGCCGTATTTCAGCATGGCTTCGCTATAGGGAATGCGGCGGAAAGGCGTGGGGATATCCTCATTGCGCACGGCTTTGAACACGGCTTTGAACATGCGTTCAATGATTCCGAATAATTCCTCCGGCTCAATGAACGAGGCCTCAATATCAATCTGCGTGAATTCCAGCGTGCGATTGGCGCGCAGGTCTTCATCGCGGAAACAACGCGCCAGTTGGAAATAGCGGTCATAGCCCGAAACCATCAACAACTGCTTGAAGATCTGCGGCGACTGCGGCAGCGCATAGAATTTGCCGGGATTTAGACGGCTTGGAATGAGGAAATCCCGCGCGCCTTCGGGCGTGGTTTTGGCCAGGCACGGCGTTTCGATTTCGAGAAAGCCTTCGCTGGAGAGAAAAGCGCGCACCGTCTGAAACAATATATGACGCGCCATGATGTTCTTTTGGATTTCGGGCCGGCGCAGATCGAGGTAGCGATAGCGCAGGCGCGTTTCTTCGCCCACCTTGGCATGTTCATCAATCATGAAGGGCAGCGGCTGGGATTCGTTAAGAATCTCAAAGCGTTTGACGCGCAACTCCACGCCGCCAGTGGGCAGGTTCGGGTTCACCGTCTCGGGCGAGCGCGCGATCAGTTCGCCTTCGACGGCGAGCACAAACTCGCTGCGCAGGCGGTGCGCTAGGCCATAAGTCTCCGCATCGAGTTCCTCGGGGCTGAACACGCATTGGCAAATGCCGGTGCGGTCGCGCAAGTCGATAAAAATGACGCCGCCATGATCCCGGCGATTATGGGTCCATCCCTTCAGAATCATTGTTTTGCCGATATCGGACGGCCGCGGCTCGCCGCAGTATGACGAACGCTTGATGGTTGCGAATGCAGAAATGGGAGAGGTCATGGTTGGCTCCTCTAAAATATTCGAGCGAACTGTCAGAATTCAGGAGACAGCGTTCAATTGCAAGAGAATCGTGAGATTGACAAGATCGATTTGGTCAAAAAGGATTGAAAAGACATGTCCATTTTCGCTTGTCGCAAAGCCAGCCGAAGCCTACATTCAACAAACAAGGTCCAAGGGTAATTAAACCACTGCTCAATACAGGCTCTGAGTTGGAGGCATCGGATGACGTCAGCTTTCCTGCTGTCGCTCGCCATGGTCGTTTTGGCGGAAATGGGCGACAAGACACAACTTCTGGCGATGGCTTTTGCCACTCGTTACCGCTGGCAAACGGTGATGTGGGGCGTATTTGCCGCCACCCTTTTAAATCACTTGATGGCTGTCGTCGCGGGAAACGCGTTGACGTCGGTAGTCCCCATTGAATGGATTAAAACCGTGGCAGCAGTCTCCTTTATTCTATTTGGCCTGTGGACGATACGAGGCGACAAACTGGATGGCGAAGATAACCGCGCTGCACGCAACCCATTCTGGACCGTGGCCATTGCCTTCTTTATCGCTGAAATCGGCGACAAGACACAATTGATGACCGTGGCTTTGGCGGCTGGAGAAGCTGCGCGCGCAACAGGAACCGGGCTCATGGCCCGACTTGGCGAAATTATCCCGGTTTGGATGGGGACGACATGCGGGATGCTGATTGCCGATGGCTTCGGGATCATCGTTGGAATCATCCTGCACAAGCGGATTCCCGAAAAGGCCGTTAAATGGGGAGCCGCATCCATTTTTGTCGTGTTTGGATTGCTGGGCCTGGACAGTGGCCTGGATGTCATCCTGCGAGCCACAATTCACCACGTCTATCTCGTCGTTGCGATTCCAATTCTGGCAGCTCTGATGTGGTTGGTTTCACGCCTCACCAGCACTGAAGAAACTGCCAGTGTGGCAATGCCTGACTGAGGCTTTGTTTTCCAGATTTCTTTATTGCTCAGTCAAGAGATTGCCTGATTCAGGCGGCGCATATCGAATTGCATCCAGCAGATTCGGGCGGGCAGGCCTGCTGCCCGTTTTTTTTCCTCCCAACATAAACCTGCGGGTCTTTTCGCAATGATTTCTCTTATTTATTTCCTTCAAAACGTGCTATGAGTCGGCTTACTTGTATGAATGATAAGCATTGCCTGACATCTTGAGTTTGATTGCGTGATTGCAAAGTTGCGCCGGATGGCGTGATTCCGATGATGATCCGCATTTTGCAAGCCGTGTGATTTCGCTGGCCAGAGGAGTTGCATTCCATAATGGCAACCACCGAGGTTCCGGTTTCATCAACGGAGAATACGGACGGCCAAAATCCGCGCGTCAATCTGCCAACTGAGACCGGCTTCACGCTGAAGATGCTGGTAGTTGGCGGGCTGGCGGTTGTTTTTTCCTGCTGGTTTGCAGTGTATGGCGCCATGGTCGCGCGAACCACGCCTCTGGTCAGCGGCTGGTTTCCGCTGGTTGCTCCGTTGTTCTTTCTTTTCGTGCTTTTTCTCGTAAATCCCTTGTTGCGCCTCGTGAATTGGGAATTGAACTACACCGAATTGGCCGTCGTATTCGCCATGATCTACCTGGGCGTGATCTTGTCGGCCGATGGATTCAGCATGCCCTTTCTCTCGGGGTTGATGTCGCCATATTACCGGGCAACATTGAATAACGATCTGTGGAACAAGGTATTGCGCTATACGCCGGGCTGGGTGTTTCCGGCGGATGCACGGGCCATTACCGGGTTCTGGGACAGCACGAATGGCGAGGCAATTCCGTGGGCCGCCCTGGTGTCGCCGGTTTTAATCTGGGCGCTGATCTATTCCGCAGCCTTCGGGATGATGTTGTCGGTCTGCGCCATTATGCGCAAGCAATGGGTGGAGAATGAGCGGCTGATCTTCCCGTTGATGGAAGTGCCGCAACTATTGCTTGAAGATCGGGATAAAGGGCGACGTATTCCGCCTGTCATGCGCACGGGAGTGTTCTGGCTGGGCGTGGCTGTATCCGTGATCATATTGGGCTCAGAAGTAGTCCATCGCCGCTGGCCGGAGATTCCCTCGATTTGGCTGATGGGCTGGTCTGTCGTTCGCATCAAGCCTGGGGCCACATGGAATGAAATGCAGTTGAATATTTTCCCAGTGGTTCTCGCGATTGGCTTCTTAGCCAAGCGCGATGTGAGTTTGTCGCTGTGGCTGTTCAGTGCGCTGGCCTATTGCGAATCGAATATCCTGAACTCGATCGGCTATAATGCCGGGACCAGCCTGGCAGGTGAGGAAATGAGCCCTGCCATTGCCTGGCAAAGCCTCGGGGCTACCTTGGTGTTCGTTTTGGCCGGATTGTATATGGCGCGCGGTCATCTGAAGAATGTCTGGCGAAAAATAGTATTCAACGCACCGGATGTGGATGATTCGCGAGAGGCGATGTCTTTCCGCAGCTCAGCCGTTGTTCTTTCGCTATCGCTTTTGGCGCTGGAAATTTTCCTCATCAAGATGGGGATGACATTCGCCATTGCCACAATGCTGCTTGTGATTTTTCTGCTCATGTATCTGGCCATGACGCGATTCGTGATCGAAACGGGCTTGGTCGTCGGTCGCCTGGCCATTGCTCCGTTTGCGGTTATCATTGCCTGCTTCGGTATGAAATCCCTTCCACTGACTGTCATTGGGGCTTTAATGGCCAGCCTGCCGCTGATGTATGTCATCAAAAGCGGCATCATGCCTGCCTTTGCAAACACCACGAAATTGACGGATGGGTTGAATTTGCGTCGCGGCGTGCTGATCAAAGCGGCCGTAATCGCCATTGTGCTTGGCGGCAGTGTTTCACTAATCGCCATGTTGTATTACAGCTATCGCTACGGCGGTTCGCAAGGCAGTCCCAGCCAAAACGACTTATCGACCGGCTGGACCAACGCGAACTCGATTCTGCACGGGGTTGAATCTGCCCCCACGCCCAGTGTTCTGCGCTTTGTCTGGGGCGCGGCTGGCATGGTGCTTATGGGATTGATGCTCCTGGGGCGCTACAGCTTTGCCGCCTGGCCGTTGCACCCCGCCGGATTGGCATTGGCCGCCAGTGGCGATGTGCAAAGTTCATTGCTCTCATTATTTCTGGCATGGCTGGCCAAGACGGTGCTGCTACGGCTCGGTAGCGTGCCTCTGTACAATCGAGCCAAGCCCTTCTTCATCGGTTTGCTGGTTGGCCATTTGGGAGCGGTGCTGTTTGCTTATATCATCGACTGCATCATGGGCGGTCCTGGAATCAGCATCTCGATGCCGTAAGGGTCATTGCATTCGCGCGCGCCAAGGCAATTTGAAAGACTGACACAATGAACGTCCGGTTCAAACCTCTGCCACTGCTCGCAATTGCTATTCTGGCGGGCTTGTTATTTTTGGCCTTTGCCGGCGATATGAATGCGATCAGCCAACGAATCGATCATGTGCTTGCGTCGCGCAATGGGTCGAAAACCTCGACGGGCTTTATCGACGCCCGCGCGTTATTGGCTGACCCGAAAATTGGTCAGCTTGTTTCGAACAATCCAATTGGCAAGGACAATCCAGCGCTGCGCAAATTGGCGCTGCCCGCCACAGATGACCCTGAGGTGACAGAGCTCGTCCAGTTGCTGGCATCCGCGGAAAGCCGGATTCCCGGCTCTCCCGGCTATGAAGCGGTTTCCTTTGCATTAATCCGCATGTTCAACGAGATCTTTGGTCCCTCCAATGTGCACGTGGAGGAGTTTCCCGTCACCGTGCCGGTCAATGTCTATACGCGCCTGATTTTTCCCGCCAGCGGCAAGAGGCTGGCAGATAAACTGCATCCGCTTTGGCCGTTTGGCGTGAAACTGCAATCGTTCGCTGGCGGGGCAGCTGATGGATTGGTTGTGGATGGCGGCAATGGCAGTTTGAAGGAATTGGATGGCAAGACCATCCGCGATTCCATTGTGCTGATGAGTTTCGATTCCAATGATGCCTACCTGCAAGCGCGTCAATTGGGCGCCAAGGCCGTCATTCTGCTGAGTCGCGGCGAAATTTCGTATCATCAGTCGCTGCAAAAATTCTCAAATGCTCCCATTGACGCGCCTTTATTCTTTGCCGATCCGCCAGCCACGGCGGCCTTGCTCGAAGCCGCCCAGCGAGGCGAGCATTTGCGGATCGAGACCCACAGCGAATGGCGCGAAGTGACCGCGCGTAACATTTGGGCGCGTTTCCCGGGCGCGGCGGGAGACGTGCCGCTCAAGGGAATGAAATGGACAAAGCCCAAATGGGATCAGAACAATCTGCTGATCAACGCCTTTTACGATTCGATGTCCATTGTTCCCGACCATGCGCAAAGCGCCTCCACTTCCGCGGGGTTGATTTCATTGGTCTCTTCGGCTCGTTACATGCGGAAGATGCGGGACATGGAGCAACCGAATCAACACGGAGTCGTGTTTCTGGCCAATGGCGCCCATTACCTTTCGCATTTGGGCATCTCCCATTTCTCGCTAAAGCACGCATTACATGAACTGCATCCACTGCATGAAAATATCCTGCCCCAGGATCAGATTGATCCGCGATTGATGCTGTCGCTTGAAATGACGGATGCGGATGCGCAAGTGCTGGCCTCATCCATTGGTTCGGCGCTGAGCGAGGCGCCCTGGTATAACGTCCAAGCAGAACGGGACGGAACGTATCGTTGGATGCAACGAGTCTTTGTCACGTTGAATGGCCTTTCCCAAGCCATTTATGCGAATGATCGCGAACGCATTATTGATGGAATCAAGCCGCCCACACGCAGTTGCCGCTCGATGATTCCCGTGGAAAACGATCTTTCGTTTGATTCGGATGTTACGAATTACCTGAATTACCCCGCCGTTCCCTTGACCACCGCTGATGACCCGCGCTCGCGGGTGGATACGCCCGGTGATTCCTTTGCACATTTAAATGTAAAGAATGTGCAGGAACAGGTTCGCACTTTGGCGCCAACGATCTATGCCTTATCGCGTGAATCGCGCGCCTTTGAAGATATGGTTTACAATGGCGTGCGCTGGGCGAGAGGTGGCTCACTGGAAGGCCGCGCGGCATGGTATGACATTAAGAGCAGTTTCTCCGCGCCCATTGGCCGAATAGGGGAGGGCGGGCTTGCCGTATTGAAATCGGCCAATTCTCGTATTCCCACGCATGCCGGTGTGCGCGTTGACACCATTCAGCGACTGCAATTTAACAATCCCAAAGGCGGCGATGAGCACATTGGCTACGAGGCGCGCATCAGTTCGCAAAAGGGATGGCGTTTATTCCTGACAAAAACCCGCCTTGGATCGCTGCCTTATGTTTCGGCTGAAGAAATAAACAAATTACCCCTCGAAGTTCGTTACATTGCGCGGAATGGTTCTGAGGCAAGCGCTCGTTTTGAAGGATCGCGTTCGGAGTACTTAGCCGAACTGCCCGGCGATCTTCGCGAGATCAAGGAAGTGGTGCTGTGTTCGAAAAAAGGAACTCGCGACCTCTTCTCCGGCATTCCCCTGCATGATGAGATATTACGCAATGAACATTTTGAACTGTCCGTCGCGCCACTGCATTATGCCTCGTTGGAGGCCTGGTCTGATCAATTCACCACGCATGAATTATTGACCGCGAGCATGACCATTCGGGGCCCGCAGGAATTAGCGAGAAAATTGAGTTATGACCAGTCCGCGAGCCAGCGCCGGGGAAGACCAACCTACAGCGTGCTCCTGGACAGCCAGGCGCTGGGGGTGCGGGATGTGCAATCGCAGAGTGCCGATGGCCGCCACAAGATCCTCTTCAGCAATATTCGTTTTCAAGACCGCTTCTCCTTCCCAACGATTCTGCAAGGCGGCGGGGGGGATCCACGGCCCACGGTGGAATGCTATCGAACCAATTACGATGGTGCGATTGATTATGCCACGGACATGGGACAGCAGGGCAGCCAAAGCTACTCCAATCAGGTGCCGGTGATCAGCACCAGCACAAATGAAATGCTAGTGGTATTATTTCCCTGCCGCGCCGTCAGTTTGTTCGACACAGTGGATTCGCGCTATTTGCGCGCACTGGATGTGATGCAGGTGCTATCGCCCGACGACAGTGAGCCGGTGCATTACGGGCAATACAGCGCGCTGAAGCAGTCGCTCGATGAACGTTATGTTCCATTGGCAACGACCGCCTTTGTTGAGCCGAAGGCGCCGCTCAAAATCCTGATGAGCACCGATTTCTTCGGACTTAAGTACCTGCTGGTGAATACGCCGGAAAACTTGATCAACAGTGCGTATCTCAAGAGCGTCCAAAGGAAACACAAAGCCGTTCTTCCCAATGAAATTGACGGTCTGGTTACTCCTGGTTATCCCCCTGACCAAAGCGTAATCTTCCATTCCGCGTATAATGTGGCGCGCGATCTGTGGCTGCTGGATGAATCGCGCGTTCGCAAACTGGAAAAATATGGCGTTCGCAATGAACGGCTGGATGCATTGCATGCCGATGCCTATGCGCAGCTCGTGCGCGCGAAGGACGCGCTGAATGAGCGGCGTTATAGTGAGCACCTGCAAGCAGCGCACGAGGCATGGGGATTGGAAGCGCGGGCATATCCTGATGTCAAAGGCACTGCCCTTGATACAATCAAAGGCATCATTTTTTACTTCGCCTTGTTGTTGCCTTTCTCGCTGTTCATGGAGCGGTTGCTGTTGGGCTTCAGCGATTTTCGCCGACAGATTGCCGGCGTATGCGTGATGTTCCTGCTGGCGTTCGTGGTGCTGCGCTTTGTGCACCCCGCATTCAAGATCAGCGATTCACCTTACGTGATCCTGCTCGGGTTCATTATTCTGGTGCTGGGCGTGATCGTGACGCTGACCATCGCACTGAAGTTTCGCGGCGAAGTGCAGAAGATGAAGTCCGAGGGAAGCGGCATTATCGAAACGGACGTGGGACGCTTATCCGCGACATATTCGGCCATCCTGCTGGGCATTTCGAATCTGCGCAAACGCAAGGTGCGCACAACATTGACGGCGACGACAATCTGCCTGCTGACGTTCACGGTGTTGAGTTTCACCTCGGTCGTGCAGCAACTGGACTTCTGGCGCATCCCGATCAATTCCGATTTTTCGCCCCATATGGGCGCATTGGTTCGCAACCGCGATTACAAAGTTCTGCAACCGCAAACTTACGCGATGCTGGCCGAGGCCTTTGACGGGAAGGCGCAAATCCTAAGGCGCAACTGGGTAATGGCGCCGCAGGCCAATCCGGAATTGGGCTACTACGAACTGATCAATCCCGCTTCCCAAGCCAAGGCTATTGCCAATGCTTTCGTTGGATTGGAGCCGGGGGAGGCCAAACTGCCAGTGGGCTACAAGGATGCCAAAGGTAATGAAGCCAGCGGGAGCATTACAAGAATCCTTCAACCAGGCTCGCGATGGATTGCACCAGGGGAAGCCAAAAAAAATGTGATTCTATTGCCGGCCTATCTAGCCAACGCGCTTGAGATTACCGCCGAGCAGGTCAGGGCCGGCCAGGCGCGCATTCAATTTCTCCGCGAAACATATGTAGTTATTGGGATTTTCAATGAAAATCTTGCCGACGCGGCACGCTTTCTTGATGACGAGCCTATCACGCCTTTGGATCTTTCGGCGGCGGTAGCCCAAAAAGGACAAGGGGCCAATCCGGCTGAATCCGGAGCCGAACAGATTAAAGTGAAGGCGCATCTTCCCTCGCGCACAGTGCCGATTGTTCCTTATGAAAAATTGGAATCACTGGGCCATGGATTGCGCCAGATTGCCATTTGTCAATTTAACGAGCCGAAGGCAGCGATTGATCAGATTAAGAATTTCATGCGTCGCGTCAGTTTGGCCGTATTTGTCGGCGATGGTAAAAGCATCCAGGTGTACTCGACGATGGGAACGCCTAAGTTCTCCGGGTTGGGCAAGCTCTTCATTCCAATCCTGATCGTCGCCGCACTTGTTATGAACACCATGCTCGGGGCGGTATATGAGCGGTTCCGCGAAATCGGCATCTACTCTTCCGTCGGACTGGCGCCCAACCACATCGGTGCGTTGTTCCTGGCCGAATCATTCGTCTTTGCCACAGTCGGCGCAGTCATTGGCTATTTGCTTTCGCAGGCCATGGCCTTTGTGCTGTCCAACAGCGGCATGCTCTCGGGCATTAACCTGAACTACTCTTCCCTGTCGGCTGTATTGGCCACGCTGATTGTCATGGCCACCGTTCTCGCCTCTTCGATTTATCCCGCGCGCAAAGCCTCGCAAATGGCGGTGCCCGACGTGGCGCGACGGTGGAAGATCGAACCGCCGACGAACGATTGCTGGAAATTCTACTTTCCCTTCACCGTGGCGGGCAGGGATGCGGCAGGGCTGAATGTATTTCTGCGCGATTATTTCCAAGCCTACATTGATAATTCCGTGGCGGAGTTCTTTACGCAAGGTGTGCGGTTGGAGACGCTCCCCAGTTCATTCGATGGCAAGCCCATCTATCGGCTTTCCTTCAATCTATGGCTGGCGCCGTATGATTTGAGTATCTCGCAAGTCATGGTCATGGAATCCATTCCCACGGGACAGCATGATCTGTATGAAGTGCAAGTGACGCTGCACCGCTTGAGCGGCGAGTTCAATTCCTGGATCAAAATCAGCCATGGTTTCCTGACCACCTTGCGCAAGCGCTTCCTGCTCTGGCGTACGATTCCGCCAGCGACCAAGGAACAGTATGCTCTGCAACTGACTGGGGAGGTGAAATGATCACGCGGGAAAAACGATGTACTGGTTGCTTTAGAAATGCCACAAATTGCTGCCTGTGATTTGTAGAACGTAAATACCGCCGGCTTCGTCTCCGGCCACAATAATCCTGCCGTTCGGATGCAGGAAACACCGCCGGATAGGCGCCTCGCCGGTAAAGGTCGCCAGACAAACACCGGAGGCAAGATTGTCTCCAGCAGGCGCAGGATGCCGATGCAGGCGCGCGTGCCGCGGGCGTGCTCCTGGCCCTCTTCCATGCGCCGGCGCAAGACGCCGAAGCACTCGTCCAATTCCAGGCGCTTCATCGGCGCTCCGTTATTAAGCGCCAGCGGGCGGCGTTCGATCAGCGCCCAGGATCATGTTCATGCGAGCCATGCCCGAAGTCGCCGAGAACCCATGGCCGGAATCAGGAGTGGCCTTTCAGGCATTGGCTGGTCTGCGTGTGACGGAAGCCATCCGACTCACATGGGACCGGGTGGACCTGGAAGCCGGACTGATCGAGATCAGCGGTATCACCAAGACCGATTCGTCAAAGCGAGTCATTCCAGTTGCTGTCCGGGTTCTGGAGGCTTTGAAAAGAGCACAGGTGCCTCGCTGTATGTCGAAGGTCCGATACGTAAGGGATGAACCTGTGCTGATTGATGGAAATGGTCACAGGTATGAGAACCATGATGCCTATTACCTGGCCTTCTCTCGCTGTTCAAACGAGATGCGAGGAGTTCGCACATCGCTGTGGAAGCAGTACTAGGGGCTCGCCTGACAGCCGTAAGCCGTGGTGAAAAGGAAGAGTTGGAACGCCGGATGAACACGTTTCCGCAAGATCGTCATTGCCCCGTTGAAAGAGGCCATTGCGGAGTCATTGCAGCAAAGAAAGGCTGATTTTAAAGATTCTTTGAAATCAGCCGAATCCCAGGTATCCCTGAGTGCCTGATGGATTCAAAAATGAAGTGGCTTAAGTCCAATAAAATCATCGAAAAGTTGGCTGGGGAGGGAGGATTTGAACCCCCGACATTCTGATCCAGAGTCGTAAAAATATAAGATTGAATTAAATTGTTACGCGTTGAAACCCCTTGTGCCACAACGCTTTTATCTTGACTATTCAATCTCAGGCAACTATGGTCAATGCCAGAATTTGTTACCGTTCTGCTACCGCTACCGTAAACAGGCATATATCTGATGGCTGAAAAACTGACGCAGGACACCATCAAAAAGGCACAGCCAAACCCCGCTAAGGATTCGCTCTTATGGGATACAGACCCCAAAGGCTTTTATCTGATGATCCGCAAGGGCGGCGCGAAGTCCTTTGGTGTCCATTACCGAACGGGAGACGGCAAACAGCGGAAGGTCAACTTAGGCGATGCTTACGACCTTGAAGGCAAGTGCCGGTTGAACGAAGCGCGGCAACTGGCGAAAGAGAAGATTGCCAAAGCCAAGGATGAGAAAATCGGCATTGCCCCGCGTGGGGAAGTCCCGGCATTGCAGGAAGGATTTGATTCGGCGCTGGGATTGACCAGGGCGCGAAAGCAGACACAGAGGCAATATCAATATCAGGCGGCGGCATTCGTTGCATGGGTGAAGGACAAACACAACAAGGTTTCCACCTTCGAGCATCTTAAACCGTCCATGCTAACCGCTTATGCCTTGCAGATGGAACAGGCCGGAAGGAAGCCCGACACAATCCGGCTGGCCGTGGGATTCGTGCGTTTCGCATGGGAGCGCATGGCGGCGGATTTCCCTGATCGAGTATTGCAACCGCCAAAGGTGCGGAGAATGCCGAGAGACAAGCAAGAAGTCGAATGTCTTGATCCAGCGCACGTGGCAATCCTATTCGATTGGCTGAAGGTCAACCGTCCTTCGCTCTATCCGATGGCGATTCTGCAAGGATTGTGCGGTCTGCGAATGCTCGAAGCGGCTGCGCTGCGGGTGCAGGATGTCAACTTGAAGACAAAGACAATCACGATCACAGAAACACCGCTTCACAAACCAAAGAACCCTTACTCAAACAGGTTGATTCCCATTCCCGCCGAAGCGGCGGTGGCGCTGGACTCCGTTATCAATGGCAAAGTGCGGCTCATGCGCGGGGAAATCTTTCGCGATGCAAACGGGAACCCATGGATTAAGCCAAACAAGCAGGGCATACTTGACGGCAATTCCTTAGTGCTGGCATGGGCGCGATCTATGAAGGCCATTTCAGCGACACCGCGAAAGGTGAAGCGACGCACAGGTGTCATAACAGTGCATTCCGATGGTTTAGGAAATCCGGCATTTGAACAGATACCGGCGCGGAAACTACGGGCCGCCTTCGTGAGCATGGCGGGGAGGCTGGGTGTCCCTGACCGTCTCTGCAAGGGATTCATCGGACATGCGCCAGAAGATGTACTGGGGCGGCACTACCGCAAGATTGAACTTGAAGAACTGAGGGCAGTGGCGCGGCTCATGGATGGCTGGCGAAAATTAACTGAGAAGCCGTCAAATATGACCGCTGAGGGCAAAACGACCATGGAGGCGATACAAGGCAGCACTCCCGCTTAGCGGGTGAATATAGAGGCGGGGCCGTGTCTGTGGAAAGCAGAGCGCGACCCCTGACCCCACAACTCAGCACGGAGGTGTAGGGCTATGGCGAAAGTAGCAGAAGTGATCGAGCAGGGCAAGTTGGCGCGGCGGGATGAATTTGCAGACCGCATGCGGACACTGTCCGAGATATTACGAACAAATGCCGAGATGAAAGAACACGCCAGTAACGTCGGCGCGATTTGGTGCGCCAGAGCAGCATTTCAATCTCTGTTGGCTGACAACAACAAGACTGCATACGTACAGGATTTTGTCATGGCGACAATTGGGCGCTGTCTTGATTATGCTTTAATCAGCGAGAAGGACAGTGATTGGGTTTGGGGCGCTGCCAATTTGCTCTATGGCGAAGCCGATTTGCTGGATGGTGAAGCCGTTTCAGAAGCGAAAGAGGCATAACTATGAAAATCTGGTGGCCGCGTCGTTCACTACTTGAATTCATAGCAAATGAAATCTACCGCTGGCGCTGGCGCAGGTATAGGGCGCAACGGGTAATGAACATGAACAAGTAAGCAATTCAAGACTTGGGGGCAACTGTCGGAGTCATGATCCGGCGGGGCGGTTTCTCGCAACCGCTGCCCCCACTCCTATAGCGAGAACGCCAC
>Ga0208826_1001230_pt1 | contig 22302 bp, 10 predicted proteins | sample AD_UKC115_MetaG_FD_184451 | JGI IMG/M metagenome (GOLD analysis project Ga0208826, IMG submission 184451) | Active sludge microbial communities of municipal wastewater-treating anaerobic digesters from Hong Kong - AD_UKC115_MetaG (SPAdes)... | ecosystem: Engineered > Bioreactor > Anaerobic >...
GAAGGTCACACCCGTTCCCATTCCGAACACGGTAGTTAAGCTTCTCAGTGCTGATGATACTTGGATGGAGACGTCCCGGGAAAGTAAGTCGCTGCCAGATTTATATTCCTCAATAGCTCAGTCGGTAGAGCATGCGGCTGTTAACCGCAGGGTCGTAGGTTCGAGTCCTACTTGAGGAGCCATAAGCCTCGTAACTAAGTGTTACGGGGCTTTGTTATTGCATTTCTTTAGTAATTTTATTTAAGTTCTAACCTAAATTCCCGTATAAAATAACACGTTAAAATAAATCAATTTTTATCATGAATGAATACAGTCTGAACATTGAGGATAAATACACCAAATTAGTTATGACTTAATGATTCAACCAAATTTATTTGAGTTTTGAAAGAGAAGAAAGTGTGCATAATATTTGATGTAAATTAATAAATAAATTCAAAATTTATGTTGCCATATTGAGTTGATTTTGATAAATTGTTTAGGGGTGTTTGTTAAATATCCTTCCTTATTACTCTTTTATAGTGCAACGTAAATCAAAGAAGATATGTTAACACTTGAAATAAGTTAAACAGCTTTTCTTCAAGTGTCTTATATGATTGATTTAAAATACTATAGTCAGAATGGGGAAGAATATGAGAAAAAATAAGATAATACTAATGGTTATATCTATATTAGTAGCAGGTTCTGCAGTTGCTTTATCTGTAAATTATTTTAATAAGAATAGTTCTATGAGAAACAAAGGCAATTCCCAAAACCCTAATTCGACCTTAATAGGTGCTTCTCCAACTGGCAATGGAGATAAAATTAGGAATATTGCGGGGGTATTACCAGGTAGTCCTGTTGAAATACAGGCATCTGAGCGTAAGGATGTAAAGGTGAAGGCAATATACCTAACAGGAACTTCTGCCGGGAATAAAGCATTTTTAGATAGTATGATCAGTATTATTAACAATACTGAATTGAATGCTGTAGTTATAGATGTAAAAGAAGATGGGAAAGTAAACTACGAGTCAAATGTGCCTAAGGTGAAAGAAATTGGTGCCTATCATCAGCTTTATGACCCTGATTATGTTATAAAGACTTTACACGATAATGGAATATATGTGATTGGAAGAGTTGTGTGTTTCAGAGATAATCATATGGCTGTTAAAAGGCCTGATCTGGCTGTAAAGAAGCCCGATGGGACACTCTGGAAGGAAAATGGTAAAATAGCATGGACTAATCCATATCTTAATGAAGTGTGGAATTACAATATAGATATTGGAAAAGAAGCGATAGGTAAGGGATTTGACGAAATTCAGTTTGATTATGTGAGGTTTCCAACTGCAAGTGCTTCAAGTGTAAGCTATGGACAGGGAGTTCCTGAAAAAGCAGATGCAATTGGAGGGTTTTTAAAGGCGGCATCTGACGAATTCACCAAGAAAAACGTACCATTGTCTGCCGATGTATTTGCAATAATATGTGAAAGCTCCGGAGACAGGGAAGGAATCGGTCAGGTTCTTGAGAGGATAGGAAAGGATGTAGACTATATATCACCAATGATATATCCTTCCCATTATGCGAATAATTCTAAAGGAATGATGGGTAACGGAGTAGGACAGAGCATAAATAATGTGATGTTTACAGCACCGGATCTAAAGCCTTATGATGTTGTATATAATGCTCTTTTAAAAACAAAGAACAGAATATCAAAAGTGGATGAATATAAAGCAAAAGTAAGACCATATTTGCAGTATTTTACTGCAACTTATCTGCCGAAAGGATATTATCAGGTCTATGGCCCTGAGCAAATCAGGCAGCAAATAAAAGCTGTCTATGATGCAGGTTATGAGGAATGGATTTTTTGGGATGCGGGAAACAGATATAAAGAAGCTTCGTTCCAAAAGGAATAATATAAATCGAGCTGATTAAGGGATAATGAAAAATAACTTTCGGTTCTAACATTGTGAAAAGATCATCAATTCAATTTTTTTATTATCTGAAGCAGTAAACTGATTTTTTGTTGTATCAATAAACTTTTTGATAAAAAAATGCGTCTAATAAACATGATTTGATTTATTACAAGGTATCATTGATATCTGAAGGACAATATAAAAAATAAAAATAAACAACAATGTGGGAGGTCAATATGTTAAAGAAGTGGGCAACAAATGTAGTTGATATTAAGAACAAAACTTTATTACTTATTCTTGCAGGTGCAATGGTATTCACCATGTCAGCATGCCAGGGGAAACAGGTTCAACCTGGAAATAGTCCCACACCTGCAATTACATCTGCAACGCAAAATCCAAATGATAATGGAAAAACAGGTGATGGTGAAGCTACTCCAATGCCTGGAACAAGTACAAGTCCTTCCCCGGGGGATCAAGGTAATGATGGTAATAATTCAGTAAAAAAGGATATAAAGGTAAAGGCATTATACCTTACAGGATGGACTGCAGGGAGCGATTCAAAAGTTCAGCATTATATTGACCTCGCAAAGAACACAGAAATAAATGCTTATGTAATTGATATAAAAGATGATGACGGGTATGTTGGATATAAATCTGATGTGCCTGCGGTAAAGGAAGCTGGGGCATGGCAGGAAAAATACAATGTTGATAAGGTTTTAAAGGCATTTCATGACAATGATGTCCATGTTATAGGCAGGCTTGTATGTTTTAAAGACCCTGTTTACTCAGCTAAAAATACCAGTCTTGCTATAAAGAAAACAGATGGAACTGTTTGGAAAGAAAAACTTGGAGGAGGGAAAACTGCTTCCTGGCTTAATCCTTATAACAAGGAGTCTTGGGAATACCTGGTTTCCATAGCTAAAGAGGCTGTAGAGAAGGGCTTTGATGAAATACAGTTTGACTATGTAAGGTTTCCTAATGGTATTAAGAAAGTAACAGATTTCAGCAGCTATAATAAAGAAAAATATGAAGCCATTAATGAATTTTTAGCATATGCAAAAAAAGAATTGCCCGGAGTAGTTATTTCTGCTGATGTATTCGGTATTATTTGTGAAAGCCCGGCAGATACAGAAGGAATAGGGCAATATCTTGAATTGATAGGTAAGGATGTAGATTATCTGTCACCAATGGTATATCCTTCACATTATGCTTTAGGTCAAATGGTAAATGGAGTTACCTTTGCAAAGCCTGATCTTGACCCTTATGGGGTTGTATATAATAGTCTTAAGAAGGCAAAGGACAGAATTTCAAAAGTTGAAGGCTATAATGCAGATATAAGAGCTTATTTGCAAGACTTTACAGCCTCGTGGATAGGTAAAGGTAACTATAAGGAATATGGACCTGAGGAGATTAAACAGCAAATAAAAGCTGTTTATGATGCGGGATACGAGGAGTGGATATTTTGGGATGCCGGTAACTCATATTCCGAATCTGCTTTTTTAAAGGAAGAAGCAAAAGCTGAATAAATACACTTTTTTAACCAGGGGCATTTAGTTTCTAACAATTTTATACTGTTTGCCCGGCAAGTTTTTTATGATAAAGATTGTGCCCATGTAAGTCAGCCTTCTATTAGGATTACTTACATATGGCACAATTTTTTTGAGATGGCACAAAATTGGACAAAATTCATAAAACTCAGAATTTTTCAATAGGACTTAATTACTAAAAAAAAAGCTATTTTTCTACTTGACTTAAGAAGTATAAATGATACAATATACTGTGTCGCACATAAAGCGCTATACAAAATATAGTAAAAAGAGGGGGCTTATAAATATATGAATTTGACTGAAAACGCGATTAAAGTCCTTGAAAAAAGGTACCTGTCCAAAGATGAAAATGGTTGTTTGTTAGAAGATTCCAAAGGCATGTTTATGAGGGTTGCAAAAGCTGTAGCACTTGCAGATAAAGATTTTGTATCAGCGAAAGAACTCAAGGGAATTGAACAGGAGTTCTATGACATGATGCTTAATCTTGAGTTTTTGCCCAATTCTCCGACACTTATGAATGCAGGAAGACCTTTAGGACAGTTAAGTGCCTGCTTTGTTCTTCCAATAGAAGACACTATGGAGGGTATTTTCGAAACAATAAAAAATGCAGCATTAATACATAAAAGTGGCGGCGGTACAGGTTTCAGTTTTTCAAGGTTACGTCAAAAAGGCGCTTCAGTAAATTCAACCGGTGGAGTAGCTAGTGGTCCGGTAAGTTTTATGAAGGTATTTAACGCAGCAACGGAAGCAGTAAAACAGGGAGGTACCAGGAGAGGTGCCAATATGGGGATCCTCAGGGTAGACCATCCGGATATACTTGAGTTTATATCGTGTAAGAAGGACAATTCGGACATTACGAACTTTAATATCAGTGTTGGCATTACTGAAAAGTTTATGAGTGCCGTAGAAAATGCAGGGGAATATGATTTAATTGATCCGCATTCAGGTAAGACGGTAGGTAAACTAAATGCAAGATATGTATTTGACATAATTGTTGATATGTCGTGGAATAATGGCGAGCCAGGAATTATATTCCTTGACAGATTAAATAAGGATAATGTTACTCCTGAGCTCGGTAATATAAAAAGTACAAATCCTTGCGGAGAGCAGCCTTTACTGCCCTATGAGGCTTGCAATCTTGGATCTATAAACTTAAGTCTGATGATAAAAAACACAGACGGATCTCCTGAGGTTGACTACAATAAGTTGGGAAATACGGTAAGGAAGGCAGTTCATTTCCTTGACAATGTTATAGATGTAAATAAATATCCTTTGCCAGAGATTGATGAAATGACAAGGGGGACAAGAAAAATTGGCCTTGGAGTCATGGGATGGGCAGATATGCTTTGCAAGCTCAATATTTCGTACAACTCCCAGAAGGCTATAGCACTTGCTGAGAAAATAATGCACTTTATTCAGGAAGAGTCAAGAAAAGCATCAATTGAACTTGCTGAGAAGAAAGGTGTGTTCCCATATTACGATAAGAGTATTTATAAGGATCTTGGTATAAAAATACGAAATGCCACAACTACAACTATTGCACCTACAGGTACGTTAAGCATTATTGCCGGAGTATCAAGTGGAATAGAACCACTGTTTGCAATATCATATATCAGGAATGTTATGGACAATGATGAGTTGTTGGAGGTTAATCCGTTATTCAAGCAAATTGCTGTAATTGACGGATTCTATTCAGACGATCTGATGAGGAGGATAGCAAATAAGGGAACAATACACGGATTCCCTGAGATTCCAAAGTCGGTACAAAATGTATTTGTTACTTCTCACGATATTTCACCGGAATGGCACGTTAAGATGCAGGCGGCTTTCCAGAAGTATACCGATAATGCCGTTTCGAAAACAGTTAATCTGAGGAATGAAGCGACTAAAGAGGATGTTTCCGAGGTGTTCTGGCAGGCATACAAGACGTATTGCAAAGGTGTTACTATTTACAGAGATGGAAGCAGAGATTTACAAGTGCTTAACATTGGTAAGGTTAAAGGCAAGGATCAGGAAAATGTTATTGAAGAAGTCATTGAGACATCGGCTAAGAGCATAGTTCCAAGACAGAGGCCGGATATAGCTACAGGGTTTACCGAAAAGGTGAAAATTGGATGCGGTAATTTGTATGTTACTGTAAACTATGATGAAAACGGTATATGCGAAGTATTTACCAATACCGGACGTGCAGGTGGCTGTCCTTCGCAGTCAGAAGCTACAGCAAGACTTGTTTCTATTGCGCTCAGGTCTGGTGTGGATCATAAATATATAGTAGAACAGTTAAAAGGCATCAGATGTCCTTCTACAATCAGGCAAAAGGGGCTTAAAGTAATGTCATGTCCTGATGCAATAGGAAGGCTTATTGAGAAGGTAGCAAAAATTCAAAACGGCAGTAATACTGTATCAGATGAATTAAGTGTTTCAGAGGATCTAAAATTCCATGGTCCGACAGCTAAAATGTATTATGATCAGGAATGCAGCGCATGTGAAAGTGCTGTGATTTGTGATGAAGAGGAAGTTGTGAATTTAGATTCGAAAGCAGCTTGTCCGGAGTGTGGTAAAGCGGTAGAACACGAAGGTGGTTGTATGGTTTGCAGAAATTGCGGTTATTCGAAGTGCGGATAATACCTTCAGATAATGAAAGCCTCAAATGATTGTAACATTAGTGTTTGAGGATATAGATTTTGTTAATGAGGACTTTGAGTTGAAAAATCAAATTTGAGATAATTAGTGTAATGATCATACTAATCGAGCATTTGAAAAACAAGACTTTTGTATATGCAAGGGTCTTGTTTTTTTATGTCAGTTTTATTGAGGTAGTAGAAAAGTGGCAGAAGGAAAAATGAGAAGGGATATCAATGCTGGTATGATTATAGCTTGCCTGTGTTGGTCTTTTTTAAATTTGTATTAGCGGCACTCATATCCTGGAGCAATTTTGCAATAATAACATCCGGATTGTTATTTTTCAAATCAATATATGTAAATACTAGTAATAAAAGTAGCATGTCTGGATGAAAGCATCTATATGTATGACTCTACCGAGCATAAAAACTCATAAATAGGTTTTAGTGTTGTAAAACCTTTTTTCAGAGTATCAGGCAATTCCTTTGAAAATGCAATACTAAAATCATTTTGTGCACATTCAAAGAAAATGTTTTTTCTGTCCAGCCAGGCTCTAAGGTTTTCCGGTTGGTCTGGAAACTTGCTTCTTTTATACATTTCGCCGCCAATAACAAATTTGTCTTGAGATTCATAGCATTTTAATGCACTTAAAAATGCGGGATGGTTGTTTAGGATCATTTCACGCATATTGGCCATTGAAGAGGGTTCCGCGCCATAGTATCCTAAACCGTAGCTTGAACCTCTTTGGGTTATTTCAAACCAAAAGCAGGGGGATGATGACATTTTAGATTTATCCCGTCGGAATGTAATCCAAGCGTTGTCTCTATACAGGGACTTGTCCTTTGTAAAACGGGTATCCCTTCTAACTCTGGAAATGAGTTTTGAAGGAGCGGTCAAAAGTTGATTGTCTAAATTCGTCATTGTAGGGGCAAGTTCTGTAATAAGTTGAACAAAAGGGTTGTATACATATTGTTTATATATGTTCTTATGGCTTTCATACCATTCTTTTCTATCATTAAGTTTGTTTTCAAAAAGGAACTTCATCGCTTCGGGTGTAAATCCATTAAAACTCATGTAATAGCCTCCCAATATTATATTTAATTATAATCAATCTTAAGTTTCAAATAAATCAAACAAATTACACGGATATATATTATTCTGACAGGGATTTTTAGTTTTTTCAAGCATTTTACCTGACATTTAAATAATTTTTGGGATTCCTTATTATTGCTAGATTTACAATTATGAATTTATCATACTAAGGGATAACGAAAAAATAACTTCCTATTCTCATATTTTGAAAATGTTATTAAATCAAATTTTTCGTTATCCAGAGTTGGAACTTATATTTTAGCCATACCTAACCATGTTGATAGGATTGGTACTAAAAAAGTTTGACCTCTTAATTAGTTTTAAAATGTGCTAACTTAATAGAAATGAAGTAGATATAAGCTAAAAAGTGTTTAATATGCTAGCATACGGTTTTTAAGGATAAAGTCCTTAAAGTAGGGATAAAGAACTTAAAGTATTCAAGAGGGGTTGGGGAATATCAACAAAATATTGTGTATCCGGCAATCGTTGAAAGTTGTTGAAAGCACCAATTTTCAACGTAAAACCATTTATTTTCAACATTAAAAAATTCATAATCAAATTACAAGTTCGCGATATGAACTTTTTAATGAACGGTATGAGTAAACCAAAAACAGAATTGAAAACTTATCTTTTCAATAAAAAGTTATCAGTTTTCAACTGTAAAAAAATCATCTTAAACAGAAACAAATGTATGAAAGGGGGAATTAAAAATGAACAATATGAGATTGGTTAATCCAAATAATTTTGGAGTATAAACTTTCAACACAAAACAATTTGTTATCAATCAAAACTATAATTAAAAATAAATTCATGAGAGGGGATTTAAAATGAAAAAGACAAACTTATTCTTAACAGTGGTATTATCAACAGCATTAATGGCAAGCAGTACAACATGGGGGGCGACAAATGACCTTAGTGTAAAAATTGATGGTAAAAAAGTAGTATTTGCAGATGCAAAACCATTTATTCAGTCCGGCAGTAATCGTACTATGGTACCAATCAGGTTCATAGCAGAAAACTTAGGATGTAAAGTAGATTGGGTTTCTAACCTAAAATTAGTATCCATTAAAAAGGGTGCAAAAAATGTACAATTATATATAGGTCAACCTCAAGCATGGGTTGACGGAGAAGTACAGTCTTTTGATGCACCGCCAGTTATAAAGGATGACAGGACTTTTGTTCCTCTTAGATTTATATCCGAGGCATTAGATGCAGATGTTGAATGGTTAGCCGAATCAAAAACAGTAGCTATAACGACCCCAACCGATCTTCCAGAAGAAACAGCAATTGAGGAAGAAGCAATTGAGCAAGAGGCAGCTGAGGAAGAAACAATAGCAGAAGAGACCTCTGCAGAGGAAGAGGACGTAATAACAACAGAACAACCAGCAACAGAACAACCAGCAACAGAACAACCGGCAACAGAACAACCGGCAACAGAACAAATGGCAACAGAAGAACCAGCAACAGAACAACCGGCAACAGAACAAATGGCAACAGAAGAACCAGCAACAGAACAACCAGCAACAGAGCAACCAACGACAAAGCAGCCAGCTTCAGACGATCTCTCTTCAATACAGGTTGTGGCTTTACCGGATTCTGCAGAACTTTTAAAAGACTATAATACTGAGAATGTTTTATTTGTAGAAATTGATGGAGTTGAAGAAAAATATCAAGCAGATGCTTTTGATGTTGCGAAATGCTTGGTACCTGCGATAAGGCCGGAAGATAGAACCTTTGATTTTAAAAAGGCTCTGGAGATAATAGACAAAAGTTCAGACCTGGCCGTAGTTGAAACAATGAACCAGACAATCACTCAAAATAGTGAAGATACCAGTTTGGCACTTGATAAAATTTCTACATTATTAAAAAACTCTATTGGACTAGTGTTAACAGATAAGCTGAAGGAGAGCATGAAGACAGATTTGGCTACTGCTTTTGCTGGTGGAACTATTTACGATAAGGGCAGTGATGAAGACGGTGCATTAGGTATAACCTGGTCTTCGGAGAGCTGGGAAAAAGGAAAAACTTATCATTATAAAATAGTTTATGGAATTAAAGATAAGAATTCAGGTAAAATACTATACGCTATACCTTACCAATTAGAACTTGCTACAAGCAAATACAGTAAAAAATCATGGTTTGGACTAAAGGAAGAAAACGGATTCTCTTGCAGTATAAACGTAGAAGCGATTAAAATTGCTAAATTATTGAATCACTAAGGGATAACGAAAAAATAACTTCTTATTATTATATTCTGAAAACGTTATCAAATCAAGTTTTTTCGTTATCCTTAAGTAGGAACTTATATTTTAGTCATACCTAAATGGCAATATTGCTCCAAAACAAAATTAACTTCAAAAGTATACGTGGAGTAAAAGGGAAGCAGACACTTTTAGTTCAATGAATAGCTAGGGAACAGGTTCAAGGTCTTAAAATCTTATAATAGAAGCGCTAAGCCTTGGATCTGTTCTATAATAGATTATTCTTCTCAAAAAAAGAATCATATTCACTTTAGTTTATTATATCTGCAGGTCTTGACAAAATTATATTGGCTTAATGACACTGGTTATATTGTGCTTTGTCCTTAAGCGAAATGAAAGGAATGGAAGCAGGAATGAAATCTTATAAATTTATAATATTATTACTTACACTTACTCTTGTTTTTAATATGCTATGTGTTTCTAATGTGTTTGCATATGGCAATCCAGGTATGACCACAGGAACTGACATAAATATCATTTTGGATGGAACTCCTATACAGTTTGGTGATGAAACAAACGACCCAAAGCCCTACATTAAAGATGGCCGAACTTTAGTGCCGTTTAGAAAAATCTTTGAGATTATAGGTATGGAAGTTTTCTGGAATAGTTTAAATCAAACTGTTACCGCAAGAAATGAAAGTATTGATATGGAAATATATATAGGGAACAAAACAGCACGCGTAAACGGCAGAGAAATAGGACTTGATGTTGCCGCAGAAATAACTGAAGGCCGTACCTTTGTACCATTGAGGTTTGTGAGTGAAAACTGCGGAATAACGGTATACTGGGATAGCGCAAGCAGAACTGTAATTTTGACTAACACTAATGCTCAGACACCAACAGTGCTTCCTAAAGCGACCCCAACAAAGGTTATACTTCCTAAAATAACAACGATATCAACTGAGTTAATTGAGTCGACACCAACTCCCGAACCATATACAGCCACACCAGAACCTATACCTACGAAAGCACCCAATCAGACTGGTGTTGAAACAGAAGATTCTGAAAACTATTTCAGTGATACTGAAGTTTTATTAAAGAGTCCTTCCGATGACAAGTCTGTAGAAAATGAAGAAATAATTGCAAATGATGATTCAAAAGAGATTGTTCTTCTGGACATAGCAGGAGTGGATGAAGACTATCAAGCCGATGCTATTACTGTTGCCAAATATTTAAATAACGCCATAAGAAAGAGTGATAGAGAATTCGATTTTGAACGCGCATTACAGCTTGTTGAAGAAGCACCAGATATGGAATTGGAAGAATCCTTAGATGAGAATATCACTCAGAACAATATAAATGCAGATATGGCGGTAGATAAGTTGCAAGAATTAGTTTCTACTCGATTAGGGCTCACATTCACAAGTGAATTAAGAAGTCAAATACATGAGGTTGTTAATTCCACTTTTAATAGCAGGTATACTGTCTGGGAGGATGATGATGGCATAGGTGATTTGAAGTGGACAAAGGAAAAGAGAGAAAAGGGAGAAGGTAGTTACTTTAAAATGTATTTTGCCATAAAAAATAAGGATACTGAGGACGTTTTGTATATAATACCAATAAATCTGTATATTACGGCTTCAAAATATAAAGTTTCAAAGTATTTTGGTCTGAAAAAGGATACAAAATACTCCAGCAATATAAACGTTCAGGCCCTTAAAATTTCTAAATTTTTAAATGCCGGTATTGTTAAGAATAAAGCTAAACAATATAGTTTTGGTGAAACTGGATATTTGAACCATATCTTTATTAACCAGGGCGCATATTTTAAAAACCCTGAACGAATCTCAATGGAACACAGCTGTCCGGACGATGGCTTATCATATAGACTAGACTATATTGATACTACTGGGAAAGTTGTACGTTCCGAAATCAGGAAAAATGAATCGGGTAAAACAATTATTTTTTATCCGACAAAGAGCTATACTGACTCAAATGGGGAAACAGACGCCCCATTACCAGCCGGAAGTTACAAGTTAAAACTTGTAAATATAGAACCTTCATATAAAATAAGCCTTAAGGAAGGGCTAGTAAGTTATTATCCATAATTGAGCAAGAGTTTTTCATCCGTGTTTTTCCTCAAAGCACATGAATTTATAAAAATGCTATTTTTGTAAATTCATGTGCAATTATTTTATGATCCTTTTCATTAATCTTTTTATAGCTAGAAACCCTAAAAATACTATAGGACCTACTCTGTATATCTATTGAACCATTATGAAGTTCCACTATATTGTAGCAGTAATTAACTGGTATAAAAAAGTTTTAAGTTTAGTAGGGTTTTTGGATATACGCACTTGAATGTTTGGGGTAGTCTTGCTGTTTGTCAGTAGAATGTGATAGAATACTGTTTGGGAAGAGCAATAGAATGATTTCTTGTTTATTTGTAAACAATATTTTTAAATGCAATTAAACACATTATCCAAAGGAGTTGCTTTATGGCATATTCAAACTTTTCTCTAGCAATCTATTGCAATACTTTTGATCTGAAAAATATAACTTCAGGTAAGATAAATATACATGAAGAAATGAAGTACCTGAAAAGATATCTTAACCTTGATAAGGTTTATCTTGAGACCTATAGAAGTGAAGAATTTATAGATGAAACTGAAATGAAAAATTTTATTAAGCTATTTAATAATGAAGGGATTAAAACATCAGGTGGAATCACCTTAACTGTATCAACAGGTAAAGACCGTTTTGAATCCTTTTGTTATACCAATCAAAATCACAAGAAAAAACTGATAGACGTTGTCAGCTATACGGCAAAGCTTTTTGAAGAGATTATCTTTGATGACTTCTTTTTTACAAACTGCAAATGTGAGTCCTGTATAAAAGCAAAAGGGGATATGTCCTGGTCTGAATTCAGGACTGATCTTTTGGCTAAAGCCTCAATGGACATAAAAAACACTGCTAAGACTATAAATCCAAACATAAACCTTATTATAAAGTATCCTAACTGGTATGATCATTACCAGGAAACCGGATATAATGTAAAAGAGCAATCAGATATCTTTGATATGATTTATACTGGCACTGAAACTCGGGATTCCATAACCACACAACAGAATCTACCAAGATATCTGAGCTATTTTCTTATGAGATACATGGAGAATGTTAAACCTTCTAAAAATGGGGGAGGTTGGTTTGATAGTTTTGACTGTGGTGCAAATCTGAACTATTATGTAGAGCAGGCTTATCTTACAATGTTTTCAAAGCCACGGGAGATAACTCTTTTCTGCCTTGGGCTCCTCACTGGTGTTCATAGAATGATGGTGCCTCTTGCCGGCTATGCTTTTGAGACAGTAGATAAGTTACTTGGAAAACTAGGGAATCCAACAGGAATTGACTGCTATAAGCCTTATAACTCATCCGGTGAAGATTATTTACACAATTTCATTGGAATGCTTGGTATACCGCTAGAACCAAGGCCTGAGCTCTCGACGGATGTGCCACTGATTTTTCTTGCTGAGTCTTCCGCTCGTGACGAAAATATATTGGACAGCATAGAAAAGATGCTTATAAATGGAAAAACTGTCATAATTACATCGGGCTTGTTAAAAGAATTGTATCCTAAAGGCTTTGACAGGATTGCCAATATTATACCAACCGACAAAAAAGCCTGTGTTAATAAATTTGGGTGCTATACTTGGGGATGTTCCTATAAGAACTATTACACTTCTGCTGAAAGCATTACCATTCCACAGGTTGAATACTTTACCAACGATGTATTCCAGGTGGCTGTAGCTTTGGATGGTCAAAAATCTTATCCGGTTATTCTCAATGCTGAATATGGCAATGGGAACCTTTTCGTATTAACAATACCGGATAATTTAAGTCATTTATATCTTTATCCCGAAGGAGTATTAAATGCTCTCAGAGAAATTATGCAAAAAGCGCTTTGGGATTCACAAAACAAAAGTGTATCAGGACTAATCAGGTTAAAATGTGATTCGGGGTATGGGCTCTTCGCATACGATAACAATACCTTTATCGTTGAGTCCTTTAAGGAAAGCAACTCAACAATAACAATAGTTGTTTCCAAGGAAAATGCAAAACTTTCTGATTTGATAACAGAAAAAGAAATCATAGGAACAAGCAATGGAGAAGAAACAGAATTTACAATGGATATTGCTCCTTTGACTTATAAGGCTTTTAAGATAAAGATTTAGAACGATTTAATTTTATTATGATGAGCCCTCGCAAATTACAGAAGGTATTGTGCAAGGGTTTTATTTTATCTCGTGATGGGGATTCTTCTTAACCAAAGCAAAGGCATCAAGTATTTTTTGCTGAACCTCAGCTTTGTACTTTGAATAATATTCATTACTTTTGTTTTTGTCCAGGAAGTTTGAGCAATAATAGGGTTTTAAATCATTAAGAACAATTGCTGCTACATCAGCCAGACATATGCTGCAGGCACAAAATTCAGAATTATGTGGTTTACCTATTTTTTGAGAAAAGTCATATAATTCTTGAAATACAAGGTTTTCTGCAAGGTTTTCCAGACCAGCATGTGTATGAAGGTGTTCTCTGAATTCTTTCATAATAATTCTCTCCTATAAATTATTTTTAAGCAATTACTACTTTGATTACAGCTTCCTCAGCGATATTTTTTAAAAATCAGAAAAAATAGCTGTTATACTAAATATCGGATTATCTTTTAGAATTATAATATTAAGTTTTGTGTTCAGTTAAGAACAATAATTCAGGATTTTGCACCAGTATTTTTTGATAGTATTTATTTCTTTTTATTGCCTGTACAGATTTTGCCGGGCATTATATAATTAAAGTAAAGATCGCTAATTTAACATTTATAATATTACTTTTTTGAAGATATAAATAATCTTTTATATAAAAATTTAAAAGGGGAGGATATTTGTATGAAAAAAGCAAAAGGGAAAAGTACATTCAGAAGGCTTTCAAGAGCAATAGCGATTATTCTTGTGACTTCGTTGATGTCATCGTTGTTTGTACCTGACCAAAAAACACAGGCTGCTGCTTCACCACGTTCAGGAGATTCGTACTATAATTATGGCGAAGCAATGCAAAAAGCAATTCTTTTCTACAAGGCAAACCGCCTTGGGGATTTACCAGACGATTACATTTTACCTTATCGTGACGATGCAGCTATGAATGACGGTAAGGATGTAGGTCTTGATTTGACTGGAGGTTGGGCAGATGCGGGAGATGGGATAAAATTTACTCACCCTATGTCTTATGCGGCGGGTCAATTGGGATGGGCTGTATATGAATACCGTGATGCATTTGAAAAATCAGGGCAGCTTGATGATATTCTCGATGAAATCAAATGGGCTACCGACTTTTTCATTAAAGCGCACCCTAGTACTGATGTATTGTACTATATGTGCGGTTATAACGATTCTGACCACTCGGTTTGGGTTTCTCATGAGATGCTTGATTATGTGACTGACAGAAAATCCTTTGTACTTGATGCTTCAACCCCAGGTTCTGATGTTGCAGGTCAAACAGCTGCTTGTCTGGCTATCGCATCAATTATATTCGAAGAAACTGACCCTGAGTATGCAGAAACTTGTTTAAAACATGCCAAAGAGATTTTTGCGTTTGGTGATAAATATAGAGGAAAAAATCCTCTTGATGTTTTATATCCATCAGGTGGTTATATAGATGATCTTGCTTGGGGAGCCATATGGTTGTACATAAAAACAGGAGATTCCACCTACCTTGACAAAGCAAAGGAAGTTCTTCCTGCTACAAAATTAGGAGGAGGACACACTCATTGCTGGGATGATGTCAGCTATGGAGCGGGAATAAAAATTGCCCAAGTTACCCACGATGAAGCTTATTCAGCTATGGTTGAAAAAAATTTGGATTCTTGGCAACCAAACGGAGGGATTACATATACTCCAGGCGGTTTAGCATGGCTTTCGCCATGGGGTTCTTTACGTTATGCATCTACTGCAGCATTTTTAGCCTTTGTATGGTCTGATGACCAGACTGTTGGAACAACTTCTAAAAAAGCTGGATATCGTGCGTTTGCAGAAAGGCAAATAAATTATGCACTTGGGGATAATCCGAGGGGAGGAAGTTATGTGGTTGGATTTGGGGAGAATGCACCTGAACATCCTCATCACAGGACTGCTCACGGTTCATGGACCAGTCAGCTTACAACACCATCTTACCATCGCAATATCCTTTATGGTGCGTTAGTTGGGGGACCTTCCTCTGATGACAGCTGGGTAGATGATATTAAAGATTATACTTTAAACGAAGTGGCTACCGATTACAATGCCGGGTTTGTAGGGGCACTTGCAAAAATGTATGACATGTATGGCGGTGACCCCCTTGAAAATTGGCCTCAACCTGAAGATTTCAGAGCACCAGAAGATGATATAACCGAATACTTCTGTCGTGGCTGGATAATTTACGAGGGTTATGGTGCGTTGAACCTGATGTTCCAGGTTAACAATCGTTCAGCACGGCCGCCAACAATGAAAGATAAACTGTCTGTACGTTACTATATGGATCTTTCAGAGTTGTTTGAAGCAGGAAAGGGTTTGGATGATGTACAAATAACTCTTGGAGAGAACCAAGGCGCAAAACTTATTGGTTTAAAGCAGTACAAGGACAATATTTACTATTTTACTGTTGATTTCTCAGGAACACAGATAATGCCTGCCGAGTGGGAAATGTGTGAAAAAGATGCCACGGTATCAATAAAGTATAAAGACAGTAATATAGGTTCAAACCAAAATGACTGGTCTTACAAGAACCTAAGCGGTCCACCGGATTATGACGCCATATCATTCAAAGGAATGACGCCATACATACCAGTATACGATAATGGTGTATTGCTTTGGGGTGAAGAACCTCTAGGAGGAGAGACAACTCCTACACCAACCCCTGCTATTCGTGGTGACTTAAATGAAGACGGAAAGATAAACTCTATTGACTTTGCATTGTTAAGATGTAAATTGCTAGGAATTCCCCATGCTGAAATAAACTTAACAGCTGCAGATGTAAATGCAGATGGAAAAGTAAATTCAATAGACTTTGCAGTGTTGAGGCAGTATCTGCTGGGCATGATTTCAAAGTTGTAAGAAAGTCATGACTATTGATAAAAGTTTTCTCTAAGGTTATAACAAATAAATAGTATATCAATTGTTAAACAAGGCGTTTGTAAATTGAAACGTCTTGTTTATTTTTTTTATTATTTATAAACTCTGCTTAAATATTATAAGCACAAAAATAGGGAATTGATAAATTTAGAAAAATGTGTATTAATATCTTGACGAAAGAACACTGAAAATGTAAAATTGAGGATGGGATTTATATTGTTTTTATTATAATTGCAATAATATTATCGTATTTGCTGTGACTTATGGAATATATAATTGAAGTTAAATTCTAATATGCAAAAGTGAATACTGGATAATTTGTCTTGAACTGGTATAGTGTAATAACTCATAAAATAATAAAATTGAATTTTGGTATATACAAAGTGGCCACTTTTTATATAAAAATACAAAGCGACTTATAGTATTAAGTTGTTTTTTATGAAAGGGGGAAAAATTTCAAGTTGAATTAAATTATTCCTGTTTATTTTTTGCTACATTCTTTGTTTCAGTTAATAACTACAAACTACATAATAATACAAAAAGGGGAAAACAAATTATGAAAAGCCATATAAAAACAGTCTCTATTATACTAGTTTTTGCAATGATAGTATCTTTATTTCCGGATTTTCGGTTAGCATATGCCAAGCAAAATACTGAGTTTCAGGATAAAGTGGGTATACCACAAGTTTCAGACAATCAAAGTACCAGGATACTGAAGGAGGTTGTAGAAAAAAGAGAGAGGAACACAAAACATTTTTTAAAAGAAGATATGTCTTATGAGGCAGTTGTTTATCCTACAGATGTTCACTATAATGAAGATGGTGTATGGAAAGAATATGATAATACACTTGTAGATGAAGTTGAAGATAACCAAAGTGTACTAACAAACAAGCAAAGTAATTGCAAGATTAGTATTTCTAAGAATTCCAGTTCTAAGAATTTAGTTAAAATAAAGAATGGTAAGTATAATATCTCTTGGGGAATTGATAATCCTAATAAAAGTTCATTGAGAGTTGTGGATAAAAACCTTGATGAATACAATAAACTGTCAGAAAACGACAAGAAAAAGACTTTAGCAAACTTATACTCTATTGTTTGTTATGATGAAATATGGCCAAATACGGATTTAGAATACATTATTGGGACTGATTCGATAAAAGAAAATATAGTTCTTAAATCAAATGTTGAAAATCCGGTTTTCCAGTTTAACTTGAATGCTATAAACTTGTTTGCAGTTAAAAATGAAGATAACACAATCAGTTTTTTTAGTAAGGACGAACCGGCAGTTGAGGTATTTAGGATAAATGCACCTTTTATGGTAGATGCTGATAACAATATCTCTGAAAATGTTGAAGTTGCGCTTGATGAGTCTAAGGACTCGTATACGTTAATATTAAAGCCTGATGTGAATTGGTTAAATAATCCCAATAGAGTTTATCCAGTAAAAATCGATCCATATATAACAACATCATTAGATAATACAAACTCTAAAGACAGTGAAGTGGATATTAGCAAGCCAACTACTAATATGGGTGGCAATCTTGGAATCTGGCTTAAAGAGTCATATCCTTCTGGAACTGTTGACAACAGAGGGTATGTGGCATTTAATCTTCCTAATCTGAGTTCTGCTGATTTTGTAACAAAGGCAGAGTTTACTTTCGAAGTTGCCAGTTGTACCGATAATGGAGCAAATTATGTAACTGCACATGAAGTTCTGGCAGATTGGAGTGAAAGTACGATAACATGGGGAAATAAGCCTTCAACAAATTCTAAGGCTGAAGATTACGCTATTCTGCAGACAGGACTAAACACCTTGGATATTACAGGCATAACAAAAAAGTGGTATACATATGGTAATAACTTTGGTATTATGCTAAAGGCTAATGCTGTTGGTCAAGAAGAAGGTGCAATGATTATTTCGTCAGAAATGCTTATTTCAACTTGGACAAAACCATATGTTACAGTCAGTTATACTAATAATACAGGCTTGGAAGATTACTGGACATATCATTCTCAAGAAGTTGGAAGGGCAGGAAATGGATATATAAATGATAGTACAGGAAACCTTACGTTTGTCCATAATGATTTATGCATGGATGGAAAAAGATTGCCAGTTACAATTAATCATGTATATAATTCCAATGAAAGTGATAGTTCCTCAACTTGGGGTAACGGATGGCGACTTAACCTAAATCAGACTTGCTATAGACGAGTAATTGATAGTATTGAATACTACGAGTATACCGATGAAGATGGTACGAAGCACTATTTCAAATATGATAGTATCCTTCAGAAGTACATTGATGAATCCGGTATAAACCTTGAACTTATATTAAATACGGATAATACTATTTCTATCAAAGATAAAGGTGGAAACAAATTAAAGTTCAATGATATGGGGGATCTTCAAAGCATTTCAGATAATAACAATAATACATTAGTACTGAATTATGTAGGTTTCTGTTTGAAATATGTTACAGATGGAACTGGAAGGATAACACAATTCAACTATGACACTAATGGAAAGTTAATCAGTATTGTTGACCCATCATCAAGAACAGTAGCATCTTTTGAATATACTGGGGATAATCTTACAAAGATTTCATATCTTGACCAGAAGTATACAACTTTTGCTTATGATACAAATGATAAGTTGACTTCTGCAACAAACTTTGATGGATATAAGATTTCTTATGAATATATTAATGTTAACCCATACCGCATCAGCAAGGTTAAAGAAGGTAATAGCAACGGTACACTAGGTCAGGAACTTACTTTTACATACGGCTTCAATCGTACTAAAATCACTGACGTCAATAGTTTAAGTAATATTTACCTATTTAACGATAAGGGAAATACAATATGTATCAAGGACAATGATGGAAGTGCACAGTACTATAAGTACTATAGTGGGACAAATATAAACAATAAGTTGGCGTTGCAATCAAAGTTGCAGAAAACGGTAAAGAATTATTTGGTCGATCATGGGGCAGAAGCATCATCTATTTATTGGATGTCAGGGACATCAGGAGGTTCTACAGGAACATGTTTCTACACTCCTAACGAAAAATACTATGATGGATCATCATTTTGTGTTTATAAAACAAATACATCGGGTGCTCACTATTACAGGCAGCAAGTTGCGTTGGAGAAGGGTAAAACTTATACATTGTCAGGTTATGTTAAAACGAATAATATATCTAATTCAAATAGTAAAGGTGCAGGTTTATTTGTAACATATAAAAACAGTTCAGGTATAGACCAGATATCTGAATCGTCACTGGTGAAAGGCACAAATAACTGGAGAAGAGATGAGATTACATTTACTCTACCAGCCAACTCTACATCAAACGTTGTATATGTTGATTTAGGTATAAAAAGTGAAACTGGAACAGCATTCTTTGACTGCATACAACTTGAGGATGGAAATATAGCAAACAGATACAATTATATGAGTAATGGTGATTTTTCACTTGGAGGAGCAGGAAATACTACACCACCGTACTGGAGTATCAGAGAGAACTGCTCAGGTAGCGATATGACAGTAACAAATGCTGGAAGTCATCCGCAAAATCTTGATAGTACTTGTTATAAGATAACAGGAGAATTTGACAAGGATAAAAAGGTTAAATCAAGAGTTGATATTTATGGAAATGCTGGTGATGCTTTATCTGTAGGCGGATGGGCAAAAGGAAGTTCTGTTCCGCTTTCAGATAATAGAGCATTTGAAATAGGGCTTGAACTAGTAGGTGAAACCACCCAGTATGTTTCAATACCATTTAATGAAGATTCAAGTGAATGGCAATATGTATGCGACAAAGTTATTGCAGAAGATGATTTTTGGTACATTAATTTTATAATTAGGTATTCAAATAATCTTAATGAAGCATATTTCGACGGGATGCAGCTTTATAAAGAAAAGTTTGGAAGCACCTTTGGTTATGATGTGAATGGAAATCTAACCGGAATGACCGGACTTTTAGATGATCCATCTCAATTACAGTATAACGCTAATAATGACCTTACAAGTGTTACAGCTCCGGAGGGAAACACATTAAACTTAGTATATGATACAAGTCATAACCTATTGAATATGACTTCACAGCAAAATGTAGTGAAATCATTTACTTATGACAGTTATGGGAATGTACTTACCGAGAAAGTTGGTAATGATACACAGTTTATAAAATCATCAAATACTTATACTACAGACGGAAACTATATAAAAACCAGTACTAATCCGTCAGGAAATGTTGTAATATATAATTATGATACCCAAAAAGGGACATTGACCAGTCTTGTTGATCCTAAGACTAAAACCACAAATTATACTTATGATAGTTTGGATAGAATGACAGAGGTCTACAAAACAGTTGATGGCGTTCAGGCAAAAAATACTTACGCATATGAAAATGACAAAATGAAAACCATCACACATAACGGATTCAGTTATAGCTTCAACTATGATTCGCTAGGTAATAATACCCAGATGAAGGTGGGAACTCAGCCATTAATAACAAATACCTATGAGTCAAGAACAAGCAGACTATTGGAATCAACTTTTGGAAATAGCCAGAAAATAGGTTTTACTTATGACAATCTTGATAGGGTATTATCGAAATCCTATAACGAGAATGTAAGATTCAAGTATTCCTATGATAATAACGGAAACCTTGGTTATCATGAAGATTTAGTCAATGGAACTACCTTTAGGTATAGTTATGACTTGGAAGATAAACTGACAGAAATAAAAGACTCAAAAGGTAATTCAATAAACTATGTGTATGATAAAAATAGCAGAAAAACAAGTACTGTAGAAAAAGCAGGGTCAAACACTTATACAACCGGGTATTTATATGATGGTGATGACAGGTTGACAACTGTTAATATGCATAACGGCAGCAGTATAGGCTATTCATATGATATTTTGGATAGACTTTCAAGCAAGATTATAAATACCGGAAGTGCACAGTTTAATACTTCGCTAACATATAGAACTGGTGTAAATGGTTCAAGTACCGAGGATGTTCAAAGTATAAATAATAACGGAAATACTATAAGTTATACCTATGATGCCAACGGTAATATTGAAACAATAACGCAGAACGGAAAGCAAATTAAGTACTACTATAATGAGCTGAATGAATTAAAGCGTGAAGATAATCAGGTTATAAACAAGACAATAACCTATACATATGATGTTGGGGGCAATATCGAGAGCAAGGTTGAATACAATTACACAACAAGTACTCCTACTACAATAATTAAAACATACACTTATACCTATAACACCTCATGGAAGGATAAACTTATAACCTATGATGGGAAAACAATAACCTATGATGCTATCGGCAATCCGACAAATGATGGCACTTACAGTTATACATGGGAAGAAGGAAGACAGCTTGAAGCAATGTCAAAGACAGGTCAGAGCTTGAGCTTTAAGTATAACGACGAGGGTATAAGGACTGAAAAAATAGTTAATGGAGTATCAACAAAGTACAATGTGGTAGATGGAAAAGTAACCTTTGAAACAAATGGTACGGACAGTATTTACTATTCATATGATAGTGAAGATAACCTTGTGGGTATGAGCTTGAATGGAACTGTGTACTGGTATGTAAGAAATTCACAGGGAGATATCATTGGAATTATTGACAGTACCGGAACCCAGGTATTAAGCTATACTTATGATACATGGGGTAAATTAATAAGTATAACTGGTACTTTGGCAAGTACCGTAGGTCAAAAGAACCCATATAGGTATAGAGGTTATAGGTACGATACCGAG
>Ga0208826_1001235_pt1 | contig 22259 bp, 25 predicted proteins | sample AD_UKC115_MetaG_FD_184451 | JGI IMG/M metagenome (GOLD analysis project Ga0208826, IMG submission 184451) | Active sludge microbial communities of municipal wastewater-treating anaerobic digesters from Hong Kong - AD_UKC115_MetaG (SPAdes)... | ecosystem: Engineered > Bioreactor > Anaerobic >...
CCGCGTCTTCATGGACAGCCTCACCTCGCGTCCCCCCTTCAGGCAAACGCCCTACGGAGGATCTTATTTCGTTTGGATTCTTAGGTGAGGCAACGTTACCCCTTCGTTTGGATTTTTCGTGAGGCAATGCGTGCCCTTGACAATGGCAAGCCCTGCATCTTAGAATCTCATCCAATTTATCCTGAACCGAGACAACCGAAACAGACAGACTCTTATCCAGAGTGGCGGAGGGAACGGCCCGATGAAGCCCGGCAACCTGCCTGAATGTGAGGTGTGGTGCCAAGACCGGCAGCGGAACGCTGCTTGATAGGAGAGGAAGACTTTTTTAGCCCCTTCCTCTTGAGGAAGGGGCTGATTTTATGGGAGGTGTAGGTCAATGGCTTACAAACAGGGAGAAAAAACGGGGTTGATGACCAGGGCTCTGCATGCAGGCTGGAGCCACGATCCTGCAACCGGTTCCTTCGGGCTTCCCGTCTATATGACGGCGGGGTATCGGTTCGAGTCTCCCGAAATGGCCATGCGCCTCTTCGAACTGGAAGAACCCGGTCATCTCTATTCCAGGATTTCCAACCCGACCGTGACAGCCTTTGAACAGGGGCTTGCCGCGCTGGAAGGAGGAGTGGACTGCGTGGCGACTGCCAGCGGCCAGGCGGCCTTTTCCCACCTTCTTTCTGCGCTCTGCTCGACTGGAGACCATGTTGTCGCGGGCCGTAGACTGTATGGCGGTACCCTCACCCTGCTGAAAAACCTGTTCGGCAGGCTGGGAGTAACCAGCACGATCGTGGAAACCGACGACCTGGATGCGGTCCGAGCAGCGGTGACCCCGAGAACCCGGTGCATCCTCACGGAAACGATCGGGAACCCCGTGATGAACGTGGCCCCTTTAGAAGGGCTCTCAAAGATCGCCAGGGAAAATGGAATCCCGCTGGTTGTGGACAACACGTTCGCCTCTCCGGCGCTGTGCCGTCCCTTTGAATGGGGTGCCTCCATCGTCATCCATTCCGCCACGAAGTACATATCCGGGCATGGCCACGTGATCGCCGGGGCGATCGTGGACGGGGGAAATATGGACTGGAAGGGCTCCGGGAAGTGGGGCTTCCTGACCCAGCCCGATCCCTCTTACCACGGGCTTGTCTTTGCGGACCGCTTCGGGCCGGGGGCTCTTGCGGCGAAGATCCGGTGTTCGATCCTTCGGGATCTCGGGGGGTGCCTTTCCCCGTTCAACGCCTATCTTCTGCACCTCGGACTTGCCACTCTTCCCCTGCGCATGGCCCGGCACAGCGAGAACGCCCTGAAGGTCGCCTCCTTCCTTGAAGGGCATCCTTGGGTCGAATGGGTCCGCTATCCAGGCCTGTCGAGTCATCCCCAGAAATCACTTGCGGACCGGTATCTTCCGAACGGCGCAGGAGGGATGCTCGCCTTCTGCATCAAGGGAGGAGTCGAGGCGGGAAAGGCTTTCCTGAAATCCCTGCAACTTTTCGCCACCGTGGCGAATCTCGGAGATTCCCGGAGCATGGCACTGCACCCGGCAAGCACAACGCACGGGCAGCTTTCACCCGCCGACCGGAAAGCTGCCGGGATCGAGGAAGGATTAATCCGGCTCAGCGTGGGCATCGAAGACATCGATGACATCCTTGCGGACCTGGATCAGGCCCTCGAAAACGCGGGAAGAGCGGGGGGATCCTGCCATGGCAGAGTCGACGGCTGAAATCATCGGTTCGGTCAATATCCCTTCCCTGGAACTGGAATCGGGCCGGATCCTTCGAAACGTCCGGCAGGTCTATTCCCGCTACGGGACCCCTTCTCCGGATGGGAGCAACGTCGTGGTTGTCTGTCATGCCCTTACGGGAAGCCACAGGGTTTCGGGAGGGGCGCGGCCTGGATTGCCCCAGCCCTGGTGGGAACCGGTCGTCGGTCATCATAAGGCCATCGACACAAGTTCCCTGTGCGTCTATTGCTTCAATATCCTGGGGAGCCCCTACGGATCGACCTCCCCGATTTCCAGAAATCCCGACACGGGACGTCCCTGGGGAATCGATTTCCCCCTCTTTTCCGTGAGGGACATCGTGAAAGCCGAGAAAACCGCGCTGGAACTGCTCGGTTTTCCAAAAATAGCCGCGATCGTCGGGGGGTCGCTGGGGGGCATGCAGGCCATCGAGTGGGGGATCCTGTACCCGGAAACCGTGGACCGGATCGTCGTGATTGGAGCCCCGGCGCACCTTTACCCGCAGGCGATCGCATTCAACGAGGTCCAGCGGCAGGCCATTTTTGCTGACCCTAACTGGAACAACGGGCGGTATCACGGCGGGCCTCCGCCCTCGAAAGGGCTGGCGATGGCCCGGATGCTGGCCATGATCACCTACAAGAGCGAGAACTGCTTTGCTCAAAGATGGATGAGACAGGTCAAAAATGGCGACCTGAGCGACTGGTCCGGACAGTTCCAGGTCGAATCGTACCTGCATCATCACGGAGAGGAATTGGTCCGGCGTTTTGACGCCAGCTGCTACGTTTACCTGACCCGGGCCATGGACAGGCATGACATCGGCGCGGGAAGGGGAGGGGCGCTGGAGGCCCTGAAAAGGATTGAGCGGAAGCATCTTTTGACTGTGGGGATCTCCAGCGATATGCTTTTCCCCACGTGGCAGGTGGAAGAACTGGCGGAACTCGCCCAAGAGGCCGGTGTCAATGCTTTCTACGATGAAATCGAAAGCGACGAGGGGCATGACGCCTTCTTGATCGATTTTGACCAGGTCGATGACAGTTTGCGGGGTTTCTGGGAACGTAGCGGATTGACCGTAAGGATGTGTTGACAGGTTTTTCAAGGCCGGATATACTATCCCTCGCGTTCGGGCGGATAGCTCAGCGGAAGAGCACCTGCCTTACAAGCAGGGGGTCACAGGTTCGAACCCTGTTTCGCCCACCAAGAAGGAATCCGGAAATTGGCAATCGAAATGGAAGCGGGGTTGTAGCTCAGTCGGTTAGAGCGCCGGCCTGTCACGCCGGAGGTCGCGAGTTCGAGTCTCGTCAGCCCCGCCAACATATTTTTCTCTCCGTAAGAAGCGGCGGGATAGCTCAGTTGGTAGAGCAGCGGACTGAAAATCCGCGTGTCCCCAGTTCAACTCTGGGTCCCGCCACCATCTTTAACAAGCGGACGAGCGGAAGTAGCTCAGGGGTAGAGCACAACCTTGCCAAGGTTGGGGTCGCGGGTTCAAATCCCGTCTTCCGCTCCATTTTCGTTTCTGGGGCGGCATAGCCAAGTGGTAAGGCAGAGGACTGCAAATCCTTCATCCCCGGTTCGAATCCGGGTGCCGCCTCCAACTATCTAAACCATCTGCTATAATGAGCGAAGGACATCCAGAAAAACGTCAAGGTCTTCTGGGAAAATCCCGGAAGGCCTTTTTTGTTTTGGCGGCGCATCCCTTCCATGTATTGACCCCCTCCAGAACTGCACATGATATTGTGCAGGAGAGAGGAGAGGGTAAAGATGACGGAGCAGGAACAAAACGGCACCAATCAGGACGTGAAACGCTGGACTGCCAAGAGAAAGGCCGCCCTTGTCCTGGACCTGATCAAGGGGACTACCACCGTCGCCCAGGCGGCCCGGACGTACGACCTCACCCCTGCGGAGATCAAGGAATGGCTTGAGGAAGGCCTCAGGGGCATGGAGAACAACCTGAGAAGCCGTCCGAAGGACGTGGCGGAGCAATACGAAAGCCAGATCAAGGACCTGCAGGCCAAGGTCGGGGAACTCGTCCTGGAGATAGATGTTTTAAAGAAAGCTCGGCGTCTGTTCGGCCAACCCCCGAAAGCATAGAGCCCTGCAGGCGGACCTCCTGAAAGAGGGGCGCAAGGTCAGCATCAAGAAGATTTGCCGGATCCTGGGATTTTCGAGGCGGAGTTTCTACTACAAGCCCCGGAAAAGGCGGATCCCGTTGAACCCGGAGAAGGTACAGAAGGTGTCCGACTGCATCGAGAAGTTCCCGACCTTCGGTTGCCGGCGGATCGCCTTCACCTTGAAAGAGAACCGCAAGGGGATCCAGAGGATCCTGCAGAAGAAGCACTGGCAGGTCCGGAAACGTCCGGTAGGACATCGTCCGAGGGTGAAGGTGGTTCCCTCCCGGACCCCGGAACGGGATATCCGCTGGTCCACCGACCTGGCCATGGTCTGGTGCGGACGGGACCGGTGGTGCCACCTGGCCCTGGTAATCGACTGCGGGAGCCGGGAGCTCCTGGGCTGGCGCCTTTCTTCCCGTGGCCATGCAAAGACGGCAGAAGCGGCCCTGGAAGAAGGGCTGATCAGCCGTTTCGGGCATCTGGGAAGAGCTGCGAAGCCGATCATCCTGAGAAGCGACAACGGCTTGGTCTTCACCAGCAAGCGCTACACGAACACCGTAAAAAGCTACGGGCTGACCCAGGAGTTCATCACGCCCTACACGCCGCAACAGAACGGCATCGTGGAGCGTTTCATCAAGAGCCTGAAGGAAGAGTGCGTCTGGCAGCACCGGTTTGAATCCCTGTCGCAGGCCCAGAGCGTAATCGGTTCCTGGATCCGCCATTACAACGCAGAGCGGGCGCATCAGGCCCTGGGATACAAGCCGCCGGTTTTTTTGACAAGGTTCAGAATTTAAGCGCGTAAGTTGTGCCAATTTCAGGGGGTCATTACACTGGAGGTGACTGTGTTGACTGTAAAAGAACGCATCCTGGAAGCCCTCAAGTCAAACGGGAAACAGGTTTGTGATGATTGCATGGTAGGGCTGGTTTCGTTAACTCATCGGCAAACTTCCTTCATGTACTGCAACCAACTAGAGAAGGATGGCCTCCTTCGACGCTATAAGGACCAATGCGCCCTATGCAACAAGGTTAAAACGGTGAACACCCTCTCAGACAAGAATGCAACTTTCCCTTCTACATCTCAAATCAACCCTCTTCCTACCAACACCAAAGACCAGAAGACTAGGCAGAAAACCTCCAACAACGGAAAGCCTTGGCATTGGGAAGGCAACGTTCAGTCTATCCTCGCATCTTGGCTTGCAAGCAATGGGTACCGCCTTATTCAGGTCACGAACACGGGAACTCATGCTGCCGGTAAGGACATCATTGCAATTGATCCAGACGGCAAAGAGATATGGGTAACGGTCAAGGGCTTTCCTGAAGAGAAAGAGGAGACCACAACGAACCCATCTACCCAAGCAAGGCATTGGTTTTCGGGGGCTATCTTCGACACGATTCTCTACCGGAATGAAAACCCTGAGGTGCAAATCGGAGTGGCTCTCCCCGAGGGTTTCCAGACCTATACGGCTCTTGCTCAACGGATTCAGTGGTACAAACCGCTAGCCCCTTTTACTTTTTTCTGGGTTTGCGAAGATGGTTCCGTAAGGGTGGAGTAAGGTTCCTAGGAGCGGAACTCTATATTGTTAAGGATGCTTCCCACTGCCACCATCTCGAGAAGCCTGAAAAATTCAATAGGGTCGTTTCGGAGTTTATGAAAAAGAATGACTAACGGTTAATGACAAGGTGCCCTGCCACTAGCTTGTACCATGGATCAATAATGGAAATCCGGCCCTTCCCCTCCACGGTGGAGGGCCATTTTCATGCTTACCGGTTGAGCACTTGAGGTTGAGCCAACCTTGCCATATTTTCATCTTTTCACGGGTGGGGCATCCAGGTACAGAAGCCCTGAAAAGATGACAAGCCCCCCCTTCACTTACCCCTATGGAGCCGTCCTATGTTGTCGCCTACCGGATTGAAGCCCTTCCATTTCGCTTGCAGAAAAAATGTCCAGACTCGAAATTCCTGCACCCCCATATTCTTCCACGGAACGATCTTAGAAATAGGTCTCAAAAATCAGGAATTCCCTGATGGCGCGAATTCTTGACGAGGGTAGAATTTAGAATGGGGAAATGTACCTGAATCCTTTAGAAAGAAAACCTGGAATTTTTCTCGAACCCGACAAGGGCCCTTAAGTGCTATTAAGACTTTCCCGGAAAATGAAACAGAGGATCAGGTTTCATTGGCTTGAAACGGGCCGGGGCGGAGGTGGGGTGAATGGGCATGAAGTTTGGAGGTATTTCGAGGTACCTTCTTGAAAGGGATTCCCGTAAATCGCTTCATCGGGCCTTGGCCCGCACCGACCTTGCCGTGCAGCTTGTTCAAAAGAGGAAAAAGGGGCGCCGGAAGAATCCGGAGCCGAATTTCCGTGTTTGGAGCTGGATCCTGGCAAACCATATTCTCCAATCCTGGCATGCAACCACCGGGTTGGATGTTCGCCCCTTCAGCATCGGGGGAATGTATGGTTACGGTTCTGCGGTCGGATGGTTTTCAGGAGAGCGGCACCAAAAGTCTTACGAGCTTTCCTGGATCGCAAACGGCTCGGTTCGGGTCGATCCGCGACAGGGGGGTCTCCCTTCTTACGGCCTAACCGAGGAGATCAAGGGGGGAACGAACCCCTTTCTTGCCGTTCAGGCGGCCGCATCAAGGGCAGTTCTGGAGAGGGATCCGGTCAAACCGGCAGGGTTCAAAGTGACTGGAGGAGTTCAGGCAGAAATTTACCTTACAGTCTGCCAAACACTCACGTTGCTCCTGGCTGGAGGATGGGTAGAGGAGGCAATTCTCGGAGAGCACGTGGACTGCGACGAATATGGGGGCTCCGGTGAGATTGCGAGACATCCTCTTCGGAAGCTTGGCTTGGTCGAGCGGGCGAGTTTTACCTACGAATTCCTAGTCGCCCGTTTCCATGAGGAAGTCACTTGCGCAGGGCCTGAGGGGCGAAACCGTTTCTGGATCCGTCGCAATGACGGGACACTAGTCCTTGAAAATTCCCTAAAAGTGATCGCTTACGAGGATTGGTGCCGCGGCAGTGTTGAGCGGGGCATGAAAACGCTGCTGGAATCAGCTGGTTTCCAATCCTGAATCTCCTGGAAGGGGTTGTTGAGTGGTGGGTGGAGGGGTGACGGCATAGAACCTTGTAACTGGAATTCAAAACGACCTCCGACGAGGTAAAAAACCAGGATGCCGTACTTGAGGCTTCGATATCCCCGGGCTTTTGCCCTGGTCCCCTGGAACAGGCTGTTCAGCCCCTCCAGAAGCCCGTTGGAGAGTCGGGTCGAGAACCACCGGAGAATCGCGGACTTCTGCTCCCGGAACGTCCGGGCCAGCTTCACCATGGGCTCAGCCGGCTGTGGGAGGCCCAGTGAAGCCGCTGCTTCAGGTTCACCTCCGCCTCCTTCGGCCTCATGGTTGAGTGTTTTTTTGTTTGGCGTTTGCAAACCAAACTTACCCCCTACCTCGGGGCTGCCTATTTCTTAAACCCAAATGTGCGATAAATATCGTACGTTATCCTTGGCTGCAGTGGGGTTAGGGAAATGCGGAAAAACTCGAGCGATCACCTGCTTAACCTCGAAATTTTGCCGTACAGCTTTTCAGCCAAGGTTTTCGCTCCGCTTCCGTAATGGAGTTCCCGGTGGCAATTCGGGCATACGGCAACTGCGTTCGATATGACATCTGCTCCTCCGTCGGCCAGTTGGCGGACATGGTGAACCTCCAGAAAAGGGGAGCCGTAGGGATCAACGAAGGGAGCCGGTTGTCCGCAGCATTCGCATTTTCCGTTCGCTTCCTGCAGCACCCATGCCTTCACTGCCGGGTCGCGGGAAAACTGCGTGACTTCCGTTAGGGTGGTCTGAGGGTATACATTTCCGATCGGCTTCTGCCGCAGCTCTTCCGGTGTTATTTTCTTCACGGTCATGTCAAAGACTACGGTTGGGGCAGACTTCTTTCCTTCGATGAAGTCCATGTCAAGGGACACCCAGATTCCCGCACTAAGGGGACACCCATTTTCCCGCAGGTGTACGCATTCAATCGTGACTGAGCAGAAATGATTCCTGAACCTGTCAGGGTTCCCCGGTTCCGTCAGGCCTCCTTCCCTTGCGCCGGCCGGGGTCAGCGAACAGACCTTCTACAAATGGCGGAGGGAATACGGCGGATTACGGGTGGACCAGGCCAAGAGACTGAAGGAACTGGAGAAGGAAAACGCCCGTCTGAAGCGCCTGGTGGCGGACAAGGAACTGGACATCCATATCCTGAAGGAAGCGTTGGACTACGAGTCAAAAAACGGCTGAGCCCGGCGAAGCGGAGGCGGACGGTGATCCATGTCTGCGCCTTTCTGGAGATATCGCAGCGTCGGGCATGCGGAGTTCTTGTGCAGTTCCGGTCGACACAAAGATACCTTGGGCAACCTCGGGATGGGGAAACCCTTCTGGTGAAACGGATGGTGGAACTGGCCTGCCAGTATGGACGGTACGGGTACCGTAGGATCACCGCCCTGCTCAAGAGTGAGGGCTGGAAGGTAAACCATAAGCGAGTGGAAAGGCTATGGAGACGAGAAGGTTTAAAGGTGCCCTCTCGCCAGCCGAAGAGAAAGCGCCTCTGGCTGAATGACGGTTCCTGCGTAAGGCTGAGGCCACAGCGGCGCAACCATGTGTGGACTTACGACTTCGTTTATGACCGGACCCATGACGGTCGGGCTTTTAGGATGCTCACTGTTCTGGACGAGTACACGAGGGAATGCCTGGCGATCAGGGTGGCCCGGAGACTGAACAGCAACGATGTGCTGGATACCCTGGCGGAGTTGTTTTTCAGGAAAGGGATCCCGTGCCATATCCGGAGCGACAACGGAAGCGAGTTTGCCGCAAGGATCGTGCGTAACTGGCTGAAAAAGCTTGGCGTCAAGACGCTCTTCATCGAGCCGGGCAGTCCTTGGGAGAATGGCTACATCGAGTCGTTCAACGGGAAGCTGAGGGACGAAGTCCTGAACCGGGAGAGCTTCGACACGCTGGCCGAGGCAAAGGCGATTATCGAGAGTTGGCGGAGGGAGTACAACCAGGTACGGCCCCATAGTTCCCTGGGCTATCGGCCCCCCGCACCGGAAGCGATTCTGCCGGCGTTACCATCCTGGGAGTCGGAAGTGGAACCAGCGGCAAGCTGAAGGACTCACTTTATTTCTGGTACAAACAATGGGGGCAGGTCAGTCGAGTGTGGAATTGGATAAAGGGAACACAGCCGGTTGGAGCAGCAGGTGCTGCCTTGACCGGCTATAATTTTTAAGTTGACGTTTTTCACATTAGAGGAAGATCGCTTGACACGCAAACATAAGCGCATTATATTATATATGAGTACATATTCATATATTGGGGGTTTTGCTTTGAAGAGATTAGACTGTGGCATATGCGAAGAATTATGCGAGCATCCTCAGACGATCTGTTTAGCAAGAAATGAACTAATTTCTGAAGATAAGGCACAGAGAGTGGCTGACTTGTTCAAAATTCTTGGGGATACCACACGTGTGAAAATAATACAGGCGCTATCGAAACGAGAACTCTGCGTTTGTGATATTGCAGCGGTGATTGGGATGGGGCAATCAGCAATATCACACCAGTTGCGTATGCTTAGGAATACTCGACTGGTCCAATATCGCAAAGATGGAACAATGGCTTGGTATTCGTTGAATGACGAACACATTGCCAGCTTGCTGCTCCAGGGCATAGAGCACGTAGAACATGAGAAGTGAAGAGGGTAGAAACATGGCAGTGGAAAATATAATGACCGGAAATAGGGTGACAGTTTTTCAAGTGAATGACATCACCTGTTTAGATTGCGCCCAGAAATTTGAGCAGGCGGTTAAAGGCTTACCCGGTGTAATGGGAGCGTCACTCAATACCATGACCGGCAAACTTATTGTTGATGGCAAAGCTGATTTAGAGGCTATCCGCCGTTTAGGCAAGGAGGAAAACTATTCGGTGGAACCGATTGAACAAGGCGGTGCGGCCAAAGTAATCGTTTTTCAAGTAGACGGGATCACTTGTATGGATTGCGCCCAAAAGTTTGAGAAAGCCGTTAATGAAATGCCGGGAGTCATAAAGGCATCCCTGAACACCATGACAGGCAAACTGACGGTTGAAGGCGAGGCCAACCTTAAAGCGATCCAAGAACTGGGAAAAGATGAAGATTATACGATCAGCTTGGATGCGCAGCCTGGGAGTCAAATTGCGGCTGTTTTTCAAGTGGACGGGATCACTTGTTTAGATTGCGCCCAAAAGTTTGAGAAAGCCGTCGGCGAGATGCCGGGCGTCATAAAAGCATCCCTGAACACCATGACAGGTAAATTGACCGTGGAAGGGAGGGCTGATCTTGCAGTCATCCGGCAGTTAGGTCTGGAAGAGAACTATACAATTCAGCCGGAAGCGGGGCAAGCTGCTCAGCCCGAACATCATACAGGCAAAAAAACGGACTGGGAGCTTCGGCGAGCCATTCTGTCGGGTTTGTCATTGGTTGTTGGTTACGGCTTGGAGAAGTTCGGCATAACTGCCGCTGTCTATATCCCCATCTATGTCGCGGCCATGGTGCTGGGCGGTTGGGGGAATTTCCGCAAAGCCGCCAGATCATTGCCGCGCGGAAACTTCAACATGAGCGTCTTAATGAGCGTGGCGGTGGTTGGCGCGATGGCCATCGGACAATATGAAGAAGGCGCATCGGTAGCGTTTCTTTATGCAATCTCCGAAATGCTGGAAAGCTGGACAATGGAAAAGGCCCGGCGCTCCATCCGCGATCTGATGGATATAGCTCCCAAAGTCGCTAGGGTACGTCGAGGAGGCAGTGAAACCGACATACCTGTCGAAGATATCATTGTCGGCGACATCATGATTATTCGGCCTGGCGAAAAGATTGCCATGGACGGTATTATTGTAAATGGCGAATCGGCAATTAACCAGGCCGCTATTACCGGAGAATCCATGCCGGCGGAAAAAGGTCCGGGAGCTGAGGTCTTTGCCGGCACGCTCAATACCCACAGCGCGCTGGAAGTCGAAGTGACGAAGCGGGTACAGGATACGACCATCGCCAAAATCATTCACATGGTGGAAGCAGCTCATGGAAACAGAGCTCCGTCCCAGGCATTCGTGGAAAAATTCGCGGCTATCTATACGCCCATTGTGCTAGCTTTGGCTGTGGGCATTGTATTTATTCCCCCACTCCTCTTCGGGTTAGAATGGGCACCTTGGATTTATCGCGGACTGGCCCTATTGGTGGTTGCCTGCCCGTGCGCTCTTGTAGTGTCCACACCGGTGGCTATTGTCAGCGCCATCAGTGTTGCGGCGAAAAACGGCGTCCTCATAAAGGGGGGGATACATCTCGAAGAAGCGGGGTCAATCAGCGCAATTGCGTTTGATAAAACGGGAACCCTTACGAAAGGCGAGCCCGCTGTTACTGACACCATTTTGTTAAATGGGCTTTCCGAAGAGGAACTACTTTCAATCTCAGCGGGCTTGGAAGCGCGTTCCGAGCATCCTCTTGCCGCGGCCATAGTAAAAGCTGCGGAAGAACGCAAGATAAAGGTTGTCCCCGCCGAAGATTTCAGGTCCATTGCGGGTCGTGGAGCACAGGGAACCGTAAACGGCGAAACTGTGTATATCGGCAATCCTCGTCTTTTCACAGAATTAAATATTTCGATGGATGCGATTGCTGCACACGTTGAGCGCCTGCAAGGTGAAGGGAAAACAGTGATGCTTGTCGGAACAAGGGAGAAATTCCTTGGGATCGTAGCTGTTGCCGATGAAGTGCGTGAAAGTAGTGCGGAAACGATCGCGGCACTAAAACGATCCGGCATTGCTCATACTATCATGCTGACCGGCGATAACGACGCAACGGCAAGAGGGATGGCTGCAAAGGTGGGTATCGATGAATTCCGCGCTGAACTTCTTCCCCAGGATAAGGTCGAGGCGATCGAAGAACTGCTGAAAAAATATGGCAAAGTAGCGATGGTTGGCGATGGCATCAATGACGCTCCCGCCTTGGCTCTGGCTACTGTAGGCATTGCGATGGGCGGCGCAGGAACGGATACGGCACTTGAAACAGCAGATATTGCCCTCATGGCCGACGATCTTCATATGCTGCCTTTTACCATTCGTTTGAGCCGCAATGCATTGGCCATTATTCGCCAGAACATTGCCTTTTCGCTGGCAATCAAACTTGTCGCCGTATTGGCCGTTTTTCCGGGCTGGCTGACTTTATGGCTGGCGATCCTGGCGGACATGGGGGCATCGCTCATCGTGACGCTGAACAGCCTACGCTTGCTGAGAGTTAAACCCAAGGAATAAAGCGCTGCATTATTCTTCGAGATTTGCATGAAAATTAAATTTATTGCTGATGCGGGGAGGAAATATCGTGGAGTCAACTGTTAATGTAGCCAAAATAAGAAAAGATGCGGAAATGTACTATCGTGAAGGGGATTTTTTCTGTTCGGAGGCAATTGTTAAGTCAATCAAAGATGGTTTCGGGTTGGATTTTCCGGATAGTGTGATCGCTATGGCTTCCGGTTTTCCAGTAGGCATGGGCGGATCGGGCTGCACGTGCGGAGCCATTGCCGGAGGGATTATGGCGATCGGCATGTTTTTTGGCAGGGCGGAACCTAAAGATCCGAAGGTGAATAAGTGCATGCAGCTAGCCAAAGAATTACACGACGGTTTTCAAAAGCGCCATGCGTGTCTTTGCTGCAGAGTGTTGACCCAAGGTATGGAGTTGGGATCGCCGGTTCATATGGAGCAATGTATCTCCTTTACCGGCGAAGTTGCTGAAGAGACGGCCAAAATTATCATGAGGGAATTAAGAGTATAAAAAGTTCCTGATTTGTTCCTGATTTGACCATACTTTGGACAAACATTTTCTTTATACTGATATCAAACAGGTTAAGGAGTGATTGTTGTGAAAAAAGTCAGCATGTTAATTATGGTGTGTCTGCTCGTTCTCGGTTTAGTGGGATCGGTTGCCGCCGCAGCGCCAGTGACGCCAAATCAAAATCCGAATCAAGCGGGGTGGAATTGCCCGTACTGGGGCCAACAGCAAGCGAACCTGACTGAAGCGCAGAAACAGGACTTGATTGCCTATCAGAACCAAGTGCTCGAATCCAGAAAGCAGTTAATGCAGAAACAGGTGGATTGACCTAGCCCCGGAAAACTGGTCCAGAAATTAAGTTAGACTGGACCGGTCAACCTGAGCGAGGGGGCAAGAAGAGATGCCAAGGAAAGGTTTCACCTCTGAACAGATCATCAGGCTGCTTAAGGAAGCAGAAATCCTAATCGGGGAAGGCTCGACGACGAAGGAAGCCGTGCGCCGCATCGGGGTCAGCGAACAGACCTTCTACAAATGGCGACGGGAATACGGCGGATTACGGGTGGACCAGGCCAAGCGGCTGAAGGACCTGGAGAAGGAGAACGCCCGCTTGAAACGTCTCGTTGCGGACAAGGAACTGGACATCCATATCCTGAAGGAAGCGTTGGACTACGAGTCAAAAAACGGCTGAGCCCGGCGAAGCGGAGGCGGACGGTGGTTCATGTCTGCGCCTTTCTGGAGATATCGCAGCGTCGGGCATGCGGAGTTCTTGCGCAGTTCCGGTCGACACAAAGATACCGTGGGCAACCTCGGGATAGGGAAACCCTCCTGGTGAAACGGATGGTGGAACTGGCCTGCCAGTACGGACGCTACGGGTACCGGAGGGTCACCGCCCTGCTCAAGAGTGAGGGCTGGAAGGTCAACCCCTCAAGCAGGGTGGTCCAATCTTCTTGGGCTAGACGCTCATCGGCAGCTCAAGGGGCTTTTCCTCCTTTTCCCGCTCCATGGCATAAAGATGTCCCATGTCCATGTAGGCCCGGGCTCCCCACTTCGTGGAGGCGATGTGCCTCAGCCTTGCCGCAACCAGCATCAGCGCCGATTGCCCGTCCGGGAAGTTCCCCACCACCCGGGTCCTCCGCCGGATCTCCCGGTTGATTCGTTCCAGAGGGTTGTTCATTGGAATCGCTCCCTCCTAAAGTGGATCATTTCTCTCCCGTGTCGCTATAGGAGATTAAGGCCAGATAAGCCGGTTTCCAACCGAAAACAAGCACAAGAAACGGAGACAATTTGATCTTATGTGGGCGTAAAAATAAAATACTTGTCTCCATCAGGGAATCTCAGGTTGGGGACCCAAAATGGATTTCCGTCCCACCCTTGCGATTTGCTTCCCGTAAAGCGGTACATGGTTAAGGTGGGAGCAGTCGGATCAAACAAATCCGCGTCCGTTGGAGAAAGCATTGCTCTGAATCCTCGTTTGATGTCACGGTTTGTACGGACGACCAGGAAGGCTCTATTGTCGTAAAGTTCCCTTAGATTCAAGACGCAGGCTCGGATAGCCTCGTCATTCCAAGATTCGCTTGGCATCCTTTCCGATCTTGTAAGATTTAAAATGCTTAATATGAAGTCTATAGAGACGCGAGCCAAGTCAGATCGCCCGTCATACTGTCTAAGAAGAGCGTCAAGCGGAGCCACATTTGAAACAAGGGGAGAATAAGGGAAATACCTTGTTCCGGGAAGGTAGAGACTGATCTCGCTCAAAGGAAGCACATTGCTTCTTGTCGGGCGCATCAATCCCCCGCTGGATCGGCTAAGCATTACTGCGTGGATGTTTCGGACGGCATCGGGGGCTTCAATAGCACGCCGCAAAACGTTATCCGAGTCATTTATGTTGCAAAACAGTTCATATAAAGTTCTCGTTGTGCAAAACCTGATTACATCCAAATCCTTAGCGCGGTAACCGTACATACGTGCGTGCTGTAGCATCGTATCTAGCTGTGGGTAGCGTGCACTTCGGCCATAGTAGGTAACAAGGAGTCTAGAGATCGTTACGCCTCTCCCTAACCTGTTTCCTCCGATAAAAACATTAAAAAAAGCTCCGCTGATAGGGTTGTCGGGGTACGAAGAATTCAAAACTTGAACGTTCGTGCTACCTATTCGGTTGTCGATCATTTCGCAAATACTGGTAAGATCAGGCAAAGCGCCAATTGCAGTCGAAGCAAGATCATTCCTTGCCTCGGCCAGGTACTGAAGGAGGAGTTCTTTTCCAGAACTCCCCTCAGGTGCTCCAAGGGATTCCATGACAGCTTGCAAGAAATTATTCGCCAGGATTTCTAAGCTCTCATGCGAAGATTTCGTGTGGCTGATGTGGAAAAGAGAGGAAAATTCTGTTCCTTGGCATCTCAATCCTTTTATTGCAGCTCCAACCAAGAATAGGCACATGGCTTGACGAAAGCCTGTTGGAACAGCAAACCCGCTGGGGATTCTTCTGGCCCCGCATATGCTGTCAGGTTCTGTTTCGGGGATAAACCTAATTAAACTTTCTCTGGCGGGGGCTCCGAAGAAGTGGTCCCCTCCTATGTAATCCCTTCCAGGGGAAAAAGTTACGACAAAATCCGGACGAAATGCATCTCCTGCGCACTGCAGAAAAAGGGCTTGAGGGGTGGCAGTGACTTGGACAAACCTGTGATTTTCGAAGCCGTTTCGCAATTCTTGTATAGCTGCGCTTACTGCGCTTGGTTCCGTGTCTCGGTTGGTCTCCGTATTTAGGCTAGCTTGATCCGCTTCGTCATCTATGATAAAGGCCCTTTCTTCGCGAGGGAAATCGAATCTGCGGATAGTTTGTTGAAGGTCTTCTAAGATTCTCCGATTTTTTGTCGAGCAGAATACGATGCCTTTTCTTTTATGAGCGGTCTTTATTCTGCCCTCCATAGCCGTTATTCCCCAGTTTTCTTTATCAACCGTTATAAGCTGTGGCAGTCCCTCCCGAAGGCGTTCGCAAGTTTGCTTGTAAAGCCAAAGGTTGTCGGAAGTAAGTACTATAAAGAACCGGATACCTGCATCGGCGGCTTTTGCAATGGCCATGATAATATTGTTCGTTTTTCCGCTTTGAACTTGCCCGAAAAGCAATCCCTGTTTCTTTACGAAAGGTTCCTCAAAAGATTTATGCACCAGTTCCGTTGCAGTTTCTAGGGTTCGTCTAGCTTCTTCTTCCCCGATTTTTTGAGTAAGCTTGGTATAAAATTCTTCAGAAGCGAACATCTTCTGCAACCCCCGCTAGATTGAAAAGTCCAAAAAATAGAGATCTTCCCCCAGCTTATGAAGGCTTACTGAATTTCGCCCGTATTTTTCTAGATCTTCATAAACCACTGGCGAGCCCCGCTCAACTTTGAGTCTATCTCTGAAGTACCGGCCGATAATTGAATTATCGTATCGCGTTTCGATTGCTTTATTGTTGTCTTGGGCGATGACAGCAATGAAGCTCTGCCCATCGTCGGTCACTATAGTAAATTCGTGATTCCTAGGCGGGAAAAAGTCGGGATGTAGCTGATGTACCTTCTTTGGAATAGGAATATATGCTTGGTCAGGCTCCCTACGGTATTCAGGCCGTTGCCCCCAATTTAACCCTGATCTTTCATGAACTATTGGTGCCCCGCCTTTTCCTCGACAATGGAAAAGGTTTAGGGTGACCACTGGACTCAGGTTCGCCAACTCTTTTAGAGAGCCGACATGAGGAGCGTTATGGGGCATGTCGAGTAGTGGTATGCATTCGATCTGAGGAGCATCTAAGCAATTTGCTGGGGTAACGCTTTGAAAGGCTATCGATATGTCTTCTGCTACGGGAAGTTGAACCATCGTTTCATAATAAGACCAATACCCGTTCCAGGAAAAATTCGCTGATCCTGCGAATGATATTTCTGGAGCATCACTCTTGTTATTCCAGGAAAGGCATTTAGCATGGACCGACTGTTCCCCGATGTGGTAGTAGACAGAAACGCGTCCCTGTGTGGCCTGAGATAGCCTTAAAAATTCAGAATGATCCCAGTTTCTGATGCCATCCTTGCGGGCCATTCCAATGATGATCTCGATGTTTGCCTCCCGCAGGTCATTTGCTACATGATGGAGAAAAGCGGAGGATGCATATCCTGTCAAAATCTTCAAATGGCGAAGGCCTTTGTTGTACGGATTGCGAAGGAGTCGCGAATAAAGTTCTGGGGTGGCAATCATAGGGAAAGTCTCCTTTTCGGTCATTATTGTGGAAAAAGAGAAGAACCATTACCGATGCATTCTGCCTTGGGTGATAGCGGTTTTGACTTAGCGGGAGCCCGCGTTGGTCTCGTCAAAAGAAGCAGGGATCCAGTCATACTTGATGCCTGCGAAAGTTTTCAGGATAGCCTCAAAGATGATTCTCGCCGCTCTTGGAGGAACAGCCATGCCTATCTGTTTCCTGACCTTTTCTTTTGTTCCGCAAAAGACGAAGTCGTCACTGAAAGTCTGCAGGCGCGCTCGCTCCCGATTCGTCAGAGCACGATTTTCCTTCCAATGATACACATGGGTTCCGCCTCCGCCGCTTCCAGTTATCGTATAAGACGGCGCATCTGGGGAAAGGCGTTTGTAGATCTGGCTGAGGCGAGCACCAGAAACATTTAGCCTCAAGTGCTCGGGAAGATCATTGTGCCACGCGTTTTTGCCTGCGGGGATGTGTTTTAGCCTTTCCACCACATGGGGGGCCTGTCTAGTCGGCTCGTTATTCTTTGCATCTTCGGGAATCGGGGGCATCTCTATCGCTTCTCTCGCAGTTATGGGCCGGTCCTTGGTAGTGGGTGCAGGGCAACGGAAATAAAGCCCCAAGGATTCTGCAATGCCAACAATGACAATGCGATGTCGTATCTGCGGCACTTCGTATTCTTCGAATTTGTAAAGATGAGTTGTGACACGATATCCATCTCCCGCGGTTCTGAGGTCAGCAAGGATTTTTCTGAAGGCGTTTCCTTCATTTGCGCTCCTCAGGCCGCCCACATTTTCGGCAATAAACCACTTCGGTTTCCGAAGATCGAGTATTCGGACACCATACGTGTAAAGAGGTCCGAAATCGCCTTCAAACCCCTTCTTTTCTCCAACAACCGAAAAATCGTTGCAAGGAAATCCAAAGGCTAAAGCATCAATTTCTGGCACGGTTCGCTCAAGATCTAGTTCGCGGACATCGCAGCAGATAGGTCGATGCCCAATGTTGAGTTCATAGGTGGAGCAAGCATCGGGGTCGCAATCATTCGCCCATATGGGTAGAATCTTAAAATCTTCCCCATTGGCTCGGAATTTGGCCTGCAGTGCACCGGCAGCAAGCCCGCCCGGGCCGCAAAAAAGTTCAGCTAATTTAAAAATCATATGGATCCCCTTTCAAGTTTTTTTCCTAGTCGCGAAGAGAGCATACCAATTTTTCTTGTCTCGCACTCCCAAATAACAATAACCTTCCAACCCAACTCTTCAAGCTGTCTTAATGTACCTTCGAATCTATTCACATTCCGCTGGAGCTTAGGAATCCAATAGGCTTGGTTGCTCTTGGGCAAAGTCGCTCTTCGACATCCTTGGTGCTGGTGCCAAAAACATCCGTTAACAAAAATAGCGGTTTTATGTCTTGGAAGAACGATGTCTGGTTTCCCAGGCAAGTCTATCCTATGTAGCCGGAATCTGTATCCATTTTTATGCAGCCACTTGCGAACAACCATTTCGGGTTTTGTGTTCTTGCTGCGAATACGGGACATGTTTCTGCTCCGCTGGCAGGGTGTTAAAGTGTCCATCTGTCCTCCAACTTTTTTTTGCGTAGCCACCTTGAAGATAGCCGATACGAAGCAAATTTGCTAGGCGCCAAGCCTCTCCTTTCAGATATATATTATTAAATCAATAGAGGGCATTTCCCGGTCATCCACGGCCAGGAAGTGCCCTTTTTCTTTCGAAAGGAGGAGGGGACACCATGCCCAGACCCAGCAACGTCCTGCGTTTCCAGCGCCCTGCGGCATCCACCTGGGAGGAAGCCCTGGAAAGACTCATCGACTTCAAGACCGCCCAGGGCCGGTCGGAGCAGACCATCCTGGACTACCGCCAGCACATCGGGTTCTTTTTCAGGACCTACCCGCAAGCCTGGGAAGAGCAAAACCTGAAACCCTGCCTGCTCAAGTTCTTCGCGAGGAAGATGGGACCGACGACCTACAACCTGTACCTGATCTACCTGAAGGCCTTCGTCGACTGGTGCATCGAGGAGGAGGGAGTCTACACGACAAACCCGCTGGTCAAGTTCAAGCAGAAACGGGAGGAAGGCCGGATCGTCGACATCCCCATGGAAGCGATCAAACGACTCTTGTCCTTGCCTGACAAAAACACCTACACGGGCCTCCGCGACTACTGCCTGTTCCTCTTGTCTCTGGACACCGGAATCCGGCCCAAGGAAGCCCTGTCGCTATTGCCTGGGGACCTGAACCTGAAAGGCCTGGAGGTCACCGTCAGGGCCGAGAACGCCAAGACCAGAGTTTCCCGCACCTTGCCCATTTCAAGGATCACGGCCGAATCCATCGGGAGGCTGTTGGAAGGCAGACCGGAGGAATGGGGGGATCTTTGCCCCGTGTTCGCCAACTGGGAGGGCACGCCCCTGCGGGTCAACTCCTGGGGGATGAAGCTGAACAAGAAATATTCGAAACTCCTGAAAACCAAGATCCGGCCCTACGATTTGAGGCACGTGTTCGCCATGAACTTCCTGCGAAACGGCGGGAACATCTTTGCGCTGCAACGGATCATGGGACACACCAGTCTCGACATGACGCGGCGCTACCTGGCCTTCAGCAAGGGGGACTTGAAGGAAAACCACGGCAAGGCCAGCCCCGTGAACAATCTCATGCCCAAGCGATCCAGGGCGACGAAATTGTGAGCGTTGTGAGCCTGTTTAGTCCATGAGCCGCTTCTTCCGAAAGGGAGGGGCGGCTTTTTTCATGCCCACACACCGAAAGGAGGAATCAGCGATGGAGGAGAGCAATACGCGTTTCCTGCTGGGCCACGTGTCCGCGGACTCCGGCCAATTGATTCTCGTGGATCCCTGCTACCTGAAGGACTGGAAGGGCGGTCCGTTCGATCTGAACCTGAAGCCGGACAACCACTATGCGGAGTGCTGCTTGGCAAGTTTATCCGTCCAGGGTGGAGGGCAGGTCTTCAACGGCCTGGCAGTTTGCTTTTCCACGGGCTGGGGAGACGGCATCTACCCGGTCTATGCCATCAAGGAGGATGGCCGGATCGTCAGGGTGGAAATCGATATGGCTGGGGAGGAGGAAGAAACGGAGTCCGAGGAAGAGGACCTTATGGATTCCAGGGACTGAATCACCTGTCCGTTTGTGAGCGTTGTGAGCCCTTATCGGAAGGGCCAATCCAGGAAAGGGGGAGATCGTCAATGTCGAGGAAACCGGTCGTTCAGCTCATAGGGCAGGACGGGAACGTCTTCAACCTGATCGGCATCTGTAGCCGTGCGTTGAAAAAAGCGGGAAAGCTTGAGGATGCCAAGGCCATGCAGGAACGGGTCTTCAAGGCGGCAAGCTACGCGGAAGCCCTGTCCATCATGGGCGAGTACGTCGAGATCGAGTAGGGGAGGCGAGTCGAATGAGATTCTGCGAAGTCTGCGGCAAGGCCATATCCAACTCCGATTCACTGAAACACGGAATGGGACCGGTTTGCTGGAAGAGGCACAAGGCCTGGAGGGCAGAGATGGCCCGGATTGGCCGGGAAGAGGTTTTGGGGGAAAGGCATGAGGAGGCGAAGTCGGCATGAAACTGTTGACCCAGAAAATCAAGAAGCGTCTGCCGAAATTGTATGAAACAGAAAACGTTCCGCTGGAAGAGAAAACCGTCTATGTAAAGTTTTTCACGCCGGATTCCAGTTGGACCTGGTATGTCCTGGAGGGCGAGGAACAGGAGGGTGGAGATTTCCTGATGTTCGCCTGGGTCATTGGACTCGAACGCGAGCTTGGCTACGTCAGCCTTCGGGAGCTGGAAAGCGTCCGAGGCCCCTTGGGCCTGCCCATCGAGCGTGACCTGCACTTCAAGCCGAGGCCCCTGAAGGAGGTCATGGCCTTCCATGGCGAATCCATGTGAGCGGCTGATGGGTTTCCTTTGCGACGGCGACCGATGCCCTCGATGGCTGAGGTGCATGATCCAAGTTCGCTGGTTGGTCTTTCTATCGGGAGTTGGGAAAGGGGGAGCGCAATGCTGAGGTTCAGCGATGGCGAGGACTTCGACACGGGCGGGGAATTGCGGATTGAAGCCAGGCGGGATGGCCTCTATGTCCTGGGTGGGGGTCTGATGATCCCGGTGGATAGCCGCAAGGAAGGTGAGGAGGTCATCCGCTATCTGACCGAGAGGAAGACGAAACCCGAATAGCGCCCGTTAAAACGGCTGATAGCAGGTGTCGAGATTGTAAGCTGATAATTTATGTTGCTCGAAATAGTTTCACCCCCTATCGAACGGAATAACCGCGAAATCGAGAACTTCCTCGGTAAGCTTCGACCCCCGTTTTGAGTTTCTCCAAAAGGAAGGGATCCCATTGAAGAATGCGATTACGAGAGCCATCCTGTTGGCGGGATGCTTGCTGTTGTCCTTTGCTCAAATGGCCCATGCCGGAGTGCTGGGCGTCGGAAAGACGATTTTGAAGGCCAATCCCTGGGCATGGTTCTGGGCAGGACTTTCGGCCCTCTTCGAGCTTTTCGAAAAGCATCCCCAGAGTATGAAGATCCTTATTGGAACAACCTTCCTGGCGCAGGTCATCGGGATATTCAAAGGGACGGCAACTGGTTTTCCATGGAGAATGTTCTTTCTGGTTCTCGTGCTGCTGGCGATCGTAACACTTGTCGTCATGATCAGACGGAAATGACATGCTAGGGAGGGGCCTGCATCCTGGGTCCCTCCCTAGCATCACAGGGCTGGAATTATTTTTTTGCAGTGCCTTGAGGGGATTGCCAGGGGGAGGCACAAAGAAAGGTCCGGCCTCGTAAGAGACCGGGCCTTCCAAACGAGGATGATTGCCGATGATCATGGATGGGATGCTGCCGGGTAGGTATGATGTGGGCTTGCCTCGAATGATAATGCGAGGTCATGACGAATGGGGTCGGAATGATGCTCGGTGATCATGGGGCTTCCATTTTATGGATGGCGGATCGTTGATGGCAGATGTGGAATCACTTGCCCTCGATTCTCTTGGACAGGAATTCAAGGAACTTGTTCGCCGGCCAGTAGAGGAACGGGAGTATCGCGAGAGCTAAAAGGATTTCGATGGTATCCTTGTCGATCATGAGTTAAATCGTCTCTCCCAAAGCCGGTTCGTCCAGGGAGGCCTCCGCAGGACCTTCCGGTTTGTCAGGGCTTTCCACAGCCGGTGAAGCCACTGGGGTCTCTTCCATTTCGACATTGACGGCATCTCCTTCCTCGTCTTGCGCAGCAAGGGCGCGCTGTTCCATCTCGGCTTTCCATCGCTTGAACTGTTCCGGGAGATCCTCGGGCAGCCCAAGCGGAAGCAGCCGGGCCATGACCCTGGGCGAGACCCGTTTCAGGATGCCGGTTTCGAGGTAGTCGAGC
>Ga0208826_1001236_pt1 | contig 22226 bp, 19 predicted proteins | sample AD_UKC115_MetaG_FD_184451 | JGI IMG/M metagenome (GOLD analysis project Ga0208826, IMG submission 184451) | Active sludge microbial communities of municipal wastewater-treating anaerobic digesters from Hong Kong - AD_UKC115_MetaG (SPAdes)... | ecosystem: Engineered > Bioreactor > Anaerobic >...
AGATCCGAATATTATTAGTTGTTTAAAATTGCATCATACGACTTTGTTTGTTTTTGAAGTATTAGATAATAATTTCGATAAAAAATACATCTTTTTTTCAAATTTTTCAAAAAGATTTTATAAAACTAATGAATTTATAAAACTAGATTATATTCCAACGATCAAATGTGAACTATTAATGCAAATTATTATGAAACGTAATATAAGACATAATATTGAATATACTTTTAGATTTTTAGATGATCATAATAATTCTTTCCAACACAATTACATTGAACAATGGCAAAATAGTTATATTAATATTATGGATTCTGCAAATTTATATCATAATATAAATAATGATAATTATATTGATAGATTATATACTAAAGTTTCATATACAAAAAGTATACAGAAATAAAATTGATAAATTTTTTTATTACAAATATATTTACACATATTATTTACATATATTAATGGATTATTTTAATATACTAGTATCAAATAGTATTCACAAAAACGATTTGTTTGTCAAAAATGTAATAAATATATTTAGTTATTTACTGAATATTACTCCTAATTTAATATACGATAAAAAATGGACAAGATGTTTAAAACCTGTTAATGATTCTTATGAAAGTATAACAACACTTAATATGGTTTTATTAACAAATTTTAAAAATATAAATTTAGAAAAAAAAGAAATAGTTTTAGAAATAATGATAACAATATTTAACAAATATAATATTTGGTATGAAGGACACACAAAATGTTTAGATGATTTTAAAGAATGTAATAATTATCATATATTAAAAAATAAAATAGAAAAATATTTTAATAAAATTAAAAAAGAAATAACTACAGAAAAAAAAGAAATAACTTTAGAAAAAAAAAAATTAGAAAACTCAGAAATTATAAAAGATGAAAATTACTATTCATCTTATAATAAATTTATTAACAATTATTCATCTTATTTAGTAAATATAGACGATAATGATATTATTAAAATTTTTGAATTTCTTTTTATAGCTACAAAAAAAGTTAATAATGAATATATTAATGTTCATATGTGGCGATATGGTTTAGATATACCAGTTGTATTAAAATATTTTCGTGATAATGATATTAATATAATTAAATGCCGTAATTCTTTAAAACATGATGACATTTACGAGAGTCCAATTTATTTTCCTTCGGATATAAAATTTTGGAATTTTATTAAAAATAAAACAAAAACTAAAATATTTATATCAATACCAAAAACAGCTACATGTAGTATTACACATGAAATTTCATATACCGTGGATACCTATATAAATTTACCTAAAGGTCCGCCAAACTTACCTAAAGGTTCGCCAAGCTTATCATCAATTAAACGTGTAGATATAAATTTTTTTGGTCACATGTTTGGTAAACATTATAATGTAAATAAAGAATTATTATTTACTTGTTATAGGAATCCATATACAAGAGCTATTTCGGGTTATAAATTTATCATGCAATTAGGTTTTTTTCCTCATTGGTCATTATATTTAATATCAATATTATATAGAAATTTTAAAGAATGGATTACGTATGGTTTAGATCCAAAATTACTTGATTTTACTAATTATTATTTAGCAGATTTTCGTGAAATTATTTTTCCTCAATACGCATATGTTTTAAATGATAATAATGAATTGATATTAGATAAAAAAAACATTATTAGATTTGAGAATATTGATGATGATTTTTTTAGATTATTTAATAAAAAAATAACTAATAAATATAATGTTTCAGAATCTTTTGCTAAAGATTATTCATATGACGAATTTATGGCAAATAAAGTTTATGAAATTTATAAAAAAGATTTCGAAATATTTGGCTATGATAAAGATTCATACGTTAATTAATTTTTACTTTTTAAATTATTTTACGATAATTTATTTTAATTTTATATAATAATAAATTTTCAAGAATTAAAATATTAGTTACTAACATAATATCAAATACTTATTAATAATATATAATCTGATTATATACTAGAACAAATTAAAACAATATAACAAATAAAAAATGAAAAGGAAATTCTATTAGTTCTTTATAATGAAATATTATAAAAATTTAAACAACCAAACAAATGGAGAAAAACGCCGTAACAATTATGATGGATCAAGCAGGATATATTCAAAACGGCAATACCATATTAACTTCTTTTGGAGCTAATCCGTGTGTTATAATCGGCATTCATAACGAAAAATATGGCATTTTTATGTTACATGGTTGTAATACACGATCAATAGAAGAAACATTAAAAGCAAATATTTGTTGTTTTATGGATCAAGTTTCATTTCACATATCAAGTGGTTCTCGGTCTACATTGTATAATTCAATGGTATCATGGGCAAAAAATCAACCAGGAATTAAAGACATAAATTGTCATGATTCGACGTCTTTTTGGTTGGATATATATGGAAACTTTGGAACTGATTCTCAATATAATAATTTATCAATTCCTTTTGGTAAATTTGATGAATATAAAATCATACTGAATGAATATAATCCTCAAAAATATGATTTCGTATGCGGTGTTCCTTATGAAAAAAAATTCATATGGGATAATTTAGCTTTTCATGCATATACTATTTCACATTATACAAATCAACCAGAAACTAATAACAGTGAAATTAATTATAATAAATATGACGAATTTGAATTCATTATAGATAAACACTACGAACATCATGTATATGATAATTCTATTTCAATTGGCCGGGAAAAATTAATTTTGTCACATAATATAAAACAAAAATATGAAACCAATAAACGACCATATAAATTACCAAAATTATATAATAATCACAAGAAAGCTAAACGTAATTTTAGATATTAAAATTTTTTTATTCATTTTTTTGACATTTTAAAATTATATTAAAAATAAAATAGAAAAATATTTAAATTAATAAAAAAATAATTATAAATTTAAACCAAAATTATACCACATTTGCGCTCTTCGCCCGCTAAAAACCTTCAGTTTTTGCCCCGTCCCTTAAATTTAAATACGCCTAAAGGCTATTTAAATTTCGGGTCCCTCACGGTGCACGCTACTGAGCTATTTAACTACCTTGGGTTGGGGAGACCACAAGGGCCTCTACCTTCACTCGCGACAAGCGCTCGACTTCGGCCGCCTTTGGCGGAATAGGATATTTTATATAATATATGTATTTTTTTTAATAAGTAATGTAGAAACGATTTGAGATATATTTCTATTCTTTATCATACAATGAACTCATTTTTAATTCGTTATTCGTCATCATATAATAAACTCATTTTTTTTAATTCGTATAATAAACTCATTTTTAATCCACCATCGCATAACAAATTCATTTTCAATTCGCCATCAGAAATTAAATAAATCAAGAAGGAATATATTTTATTTATATTTAATATTTTATAACTAATACATATAAAAATAATAAAGAATATGAAGTATAATAAGAAATAATTAAAAACTCGTAAATGATCCTTTTGTTTTTCGTAATAAAACGTCAAGTTTTATAATTAAGATGGAATAAAAAAACAAGAATTTACATTATATAAAAATACTTAATAATGTACCAATAATAACATCCAAAATATAATACAATTTTAAAATACCATAAAATACTAATTTTTATAAACTACTACCTTTTGTATAATTTACTATTTTTACATAGTATTTATCTAATTTTTAGGACATTAATTTGTGTAAATATTTAGAACTACAATTAACAATAAATACAATTAACAAAAATAAAACATTAAAATCACTAAACAAATATAAATTAAATATTATTAAAATATACATAACATTAAAAATATAAAATCGAATAAAAAATTATCAAAAACAATATCCTATGCATTTAGGTTCGCCACAAAAACGACAAAAAAATACAGGCCGAGTTATTTTACATAATATTTCTATCTGTTCTTGATTTGTTAATTCTTGAACAATAGATTCTTCAAGGCAAGATTTATTATTTTCGTCGAGATTAAGTGCCATACACAAAAATTTACCAACAATCGCAAATTGAATAAAATTTTTGTTTTTGTAAAATGAAATTGCTTTCGCATTTGTGTTTTCCACGCGAACATTTATGTAATAAGTTTTAAATTTATTACCACATTCAATTTCCTTTTTGCTCAATTGCAATAATAAATACTGTATTATTTTAGTTCCAATTCCTTTATTACGGTAGCTGTATGTTATTGCCAAACCTCCTAGAGTAATAGAATATTCTTTGAATAATTGTCCATTTTCATAATTGTTCTCAATATAACCTCCATACACAGCGCATCCTACAAGATTACCATTGTCAAAAACAACTAAAATTGTAGAATTCAATAATACATTATTGAATGATAGAAATTCTTTTAATGTATAATCTGCTAAAGCTAGGACTTTATCTATTTCTTCCCTTAATCCCTTCCCTAATTTCTTCATTATTTTTGCTGGAAAACAATAAAAAGTTGTCATTATATATCGTAAATATATTTATATATACTTTACTTTTTTTAACGGACTGCATTAAAAACTATTTTTTCAATTTTTTTTTAATATTATCAATACAAATACATACGTTCAAAAATGATATGTTTCAATAGGTATAGAACCACAATTTCCATGAACAAAATTCAGGATTAAATATTAAAATAATAAACGATGAATCTTATTCAAAACCATTTTAAATATTTATTATTATGTTAAACACGCAATATTCGCGAGTAACCGTGAATATTATGAATTAGGTTAATTATATATATATATTGTATAAAAAATACACGTTTTACAACATTGTTGCCTTCAGGACTATAAATATTGCCTTGGACCGATGAACATATAGGTTTATAATTTGCAATTATGCCAGTATTAGAGTAAAAAATAGGAGTCATTTGGTTCCACAAATTTGCTTCTAAATTATAATAATAGCCTTGATTATATGTTGTAGAAATAGGAAAATATACAGCATTATTTGCCAAAACATATACTAAATCAATAAAATCGCCAGTCAAAGAATAAGGAACAACATTAATTTCTTGAAAATCAGAATACGTAGAATAAAAATATTCAGACATTGCTTTATTTAATGCATTTATTTGTTGTTTGTTTTTTAATAATGTAGTAAAATTATAAATTTCCATGTTTATGATCAATGGATCTGAAAATACTATTTTTGTCCATTGTTGATATTGTGTAATATTAAATTCAGAAGGATCGCCACCAATTAATTTGAAAGTAGATTTATAATACATATTCAAGTTAGTTAATTCTTCTCCTTGTTCTTCTGTTAATGTTTCTGATGTTGTTAATAAGAAGAATTGTGTATTCAAGTCTTTTTCTATGCTTGCAATTGTCGTATCTTGTAATAATTCAATTGAAAAAGACGTAGTCATTTTTACAACGCCACCAAATATACAATCATAAATATAATGTGTTCCAAAAGTATCAAAAAATCTTTTAGATGTTTGACATGTCGTTTGATTATAATCACTAAATAAATTGTTTAATTGATGTTCAAAAAAAGAATCTAATTTAATTTTATCGTTTAATTTTGCGCGATAACTTGTTACTCGTAAATATGATGTTGCCACATATTCAGAATTCATCTCAAATAATTCATGAAAATAATTTGCATCAGAAGAACTAGAAAACATACCAAAAGAAAACCAAGGATTATAATTTGCAGAATAAGACATTGCTAATGATTCTTGTAAAATCATTGTAGAAGTATACACTTCATTCGTACTTGTTCGTTCTTCTGTTGGAAAATCAAATACATTTAATTGATCAGGTTGTAAATAAGTAGAACCATTAAGATTTGTAGTTTGATGTTCATTGTATGTTAATACATTAAAAACCTGATTTTTTATTGTCCCAATATCATCTAATTGACCTGTTTGCATATTATAACCTAACGTGATATATTCAATATTAGGTATGATTTTATTAGAACTAGCTAACAAAATAAAACTCATGTATAATGCTAATATTATTAAACACAATGGATGTTAAACTAATGTTCATCATGCTTCTAGTAACAAAAATTTAGAATTATATGAATTATTATATCAATATTTCGATAGTTGTGAATTTGAGGAAATAGAAATTAAAGAATATCGTCAAAGTATTCGAATTATATAATCATCATAAATTTATCATAAATTTATCACCATAAATTTACAATTTACCACTATAATAATAAAACTATTAAATATCAAGATAATAAACATTAGATTAAATTGTTTTACAAAAAAAATGAAATTAAATTCTTAAAATAGTATCATTTACTATATAAATCATCTTAATCCATTAAAATGTTCACTAAATCATTATTAAATACTTTTTCAAATACTTTTTCAAATACTTTTTCAAATTCTAAACATACATTTAATACAAAATTTATTAATAATAACCAAGCATATTTCAATAAATCGTTAAATTATCGTACAAAAAATACAAACACTAATCCAAATAATAAAAAAAAATTCAAATTTAATGTTAAAATTTTAAAATTCAAAAATGAAGAACAATTAGAAACTGTAGAAAAAATAAATAAAGAATTAAATAAAGAATTAAATAATCTATTTTCCAATATGACGAATGAAAAATTAAATTTCACAAATGAAGAACATTTAAGAATAATAAAAAAAATGAACGAAGAATTTAAAAACTCAAATTTTAATATAAAGAATGAAAATACAGAAAGTTTAAAAAATAATAACAAACCAAATAAATTAAATAAAAATATTATTATGATTTCTGATAAAATTTACGAACAATATCTTTACTTTTGTAAATTATATGGAAATATAAAAAATAATATTAACAATATGGATATGAATAATACAACACGTCTATATCATTCAATAGCTTTTATAAATTTCTTTTTGACATCTAATTTAATAACTTATTGTTGCGTTAATAATTATATTTCTATGGAATATTGTTTCATTATTATTACATCCTCACTACTTTTACAAGGAATAAATTTATTATTTTTCATTGCCGACAATATAAGCGATCGGGAATGTTTAGAGTTCGAATTATTAAGACTTGTAATATTAATATTTTTAATGTTTCTAGTAATAATTTGTAATAAATTTAAAGAAAAAAATATCGATATTTCTTTTTTCAATAATAATACTTTTAAAAAAATATTAGGTGATAAATAAATTTTTTCTTAATGCTAATTTTTTTATATTAATCAATTTATAATATTCATTAAATCTTTTAATGTTTTGATACATAATAATATTTCAACATGAATGACAATAAATTTTTAGAATATATAAAAAATAAAAGGCATATAAAATTTGAAATTTATAAAAATTTGTATACATATAGTAGAATTTGTTCCGTCAAGATCTTTAACCCAAAAAATTTACCAACGAATAAAAAAGAAGAACGAATAGTGAAAGAAGATTTATGTTTTGTAAAATACAACCCAAGCTACGGAGCGCGTGAGCCTACAGAAATCAACATGCCATTAAATGACCTAGTGTTTTTGATTGAGACAAAAAGAGAAAGAAAGGAATTACTAGCTCAATTATAGTTTTTACATTTCATTTTTTTATAATAAATACTAGTTTTTCATAAATATATTATACTTTATTAATGATTTTTTATTAATTACAAAGGTATTAAAATATAATAAAAAATACTAAGATTATGAAATATAGATTATGAAAAAACATTAAAAAAATGTAATACTATTGATATTTCTGGGTCAATAAAATAACTGATATTGGTATAAAAGAACTAAAAAATTGCCATACTATTAAACTTTCTACGTGTTATAAAGTATCTGATATTGGCATAACTATAAAACAATTATAACTATGAAAACTAAATTCATCAATGCTTGTTATACAATCTGAACATTTTTGAACTCTATGACATTAATAATCATGAACTCGATTATTACATAATGGATTACATAATGGATTACATAATGGATTACATAATGGATTACATAATGGATTACATAATGGATTACATAATGGATTACATAAATTGTGTAAAACACTAATATTTAATATCTTTTTTTTTAATTTATGTTATTCAATGAACTTATTTAAAAACATAATTGCATTTTTTATATCGAAATATTAAAAATTATAAAAAAATCATTATATTTAATTTAATAAAAAATATTCAATATATAATATTAATAAAAGTCATACAATCCCAAACTGAACCATTACAAAACGTTCGGCCAAACTTTTTCCCATGACAGCGCCCAATTGTCGATATTTAAACGGCGGATTGCGGAACATCTGGATACATTATGTTGATCCAATCTTGATCCACATTCTAAACATTTTGGAACCGTTCGACAATTATAACTATGAAAACCATATATATCATTTCTCGATCCGCAATCTGAACATTTTGAAACCGTAGGACAATTATAAATATGAAAGTGTAAACCTCCACAATTACATAAACCTGAAACACTAGACATCTTTTATATTTAATATTATACAATATAATGAACTTATTTAAAAACATAAATTTCAATTTTATTTTATATTAAAACAAAAAATATATACACCATAATAACATATATACCAACCTAACAAATATAAATTAAATATTATTAAAATATACATAACATTAAAAATATAAAATCGAATAAAAAAATTATCAAAAACAATATCCTATGCATTTAGGTTCGCCACAAAAACCACAAAAAAACACAGGCCGAGTTATTTTACATAATATTTCTATCTGTTCTTGAACAATAGATTCTTCAAGGCAAGATTTATTATTTTCGTCGAGATTAAGTGCCATACACAAAAATTTATCAACAATGGCAAATTGAATAAAATTTTTGTTTTTGTAAAATGAAATTGCATACACATTCGTTTTTTCTACGCAAACATTTGTGTTTTTTCTGAATCTCGAGTTTTTTCTTTTATCATATAACTATTGCCATTAATGCTATTGTATGGTATCATTTTAGTTTATTTAAGTTATTTATTATTTATTAATACGTAATAGAGGTTATGTAGAATTTTTTTTCCGATTTTCATTTTAAAGTAGTAAAATTTATGTATTTTTTAATTTATGGATAAAAAACTTGGATTTATTAATATAGAGTTATGATTTTCATGAACTGAGCCTCTACAGGGCAATCTTCTAAGGTAGTTTAATTATATTAATTATGTGAATTACGAGTGATATAAAAAATATTAAAAATTATGTGCAACATGAAGGACATCCTTGAAGATTACAATTGCAAATGTGGCTACTGCCATATTTGTCATGATAAGAACAACTTCTACATTGTGAATTATGTAATTTTGCTCCATCTCTAGGAATGATAGCTCCGCAAAAAGCTTTCATATTTCTACATATGTGAAAGCTCCATCGCATTATTGTATCATCACAAGTTGGACACTTTGAAGGCGTCATACATCTGTCACAATACGAATTTTTCGAAACACCCGAAAAACATGCAAAATATTTGCATTTGTGCTCGTCACATCTACCATCACGAGTTAATTTCGAACATCCCGAAAATTTACAAGGGATCCCGCAAGTGCTTGAATGGTTTGGAAAATCGCTTGCAGGTATATAACGAGAACAATTATCACAAAATTGTCGAGCATCTTCAGAACTTTTTAATTTAGGGATCATGCGAGTGTTTGCACAAGTGCTTGAATGTTCTGCAAAATCACTTACAAGTATATAAAGATAACATTTACTACAACGTTTCCGGGGACCTGAGGTACGTTCTAACTGAGCTAAAATGATATCGACTTCACCAGACATTTTTATATTTATATTATTACTACCAGACATTTTTATATTTATATTATTTACAAACTATAATGAACCCTGTTGAGAACCAAATTTTCAATTTTTTTTTATGTCATATTTTTTACTTTATATAACTTTTATATTAACGTGTATTTTTTAATTTATGGATAAAAAAACTTGGGTCTCGAGTTTTGATTATGATTTTCATGAATTGAGCACATGCTTTATTATAAGCATTTCCGCTTTCGAATGTGGGGTGCAAATAGTAGCAAAATGTCCGGACATTATATATAATTTATTTATAAATTATGTATAAATTATGTATAAATTATGTATAAATTACGTACAATATAATATTTAAAAAAAATGAAAAAAAAAATTCCTAGTTACCCTTATAAAAGTGTATATATTATAAAATAAATATGTTAAATTATAATCCATTAACAAAACCAATTGTTCCTAAACCTAAAATAAATATGTTAAAATATAATCCATTAACAAAACCTAAAATAAATATGTTAAAATATAATCCATTAACAAAACCAATTGTTTCTAAACCTAAAATAGCATGTATAATGCATCCTGATTTTATAAAATTACAAAAAACAGAAGTAATGCGATATGTACATATACTTTCACGTATACTTACAGACGTAGAACATTTAAAACCATATATAAATGAATTATCGAAATTAAAATTCAAAACAATAATGAACGAAAATGTACTAATATGTGGCTATAAAAATTATAATAAATTAGAAGCACCTATTTTTGAATCAAAAAATATATTCAGTATAAATAACAGTAATAGGTTCAACAATATTATATTTAATAATATTATATTTAATAACAGCGATATATATCCATTAGCAAAAAAAGTATATTTTATGGATTGGCATCCAAATAATGATAAAGAAAACTTTATAGATCAATATGATAATATACATGTTGTAAATAATGGTAAAACTGATATATATTTTAATTCATGTGATACTAAATTAGAATCATGTTATTCATTATATGAATATTTTGAAGGTTATGAATTTGAGGATATAAAAATTAAAAAATATGATTGTAAAAGTTTTCGATATTTAGTATAAATATTTTATAACTAATACATATTAAATAATGAAGCATAAGTTTTAATAAATTTAATATTGAATTCAAAAATATTTTTATTTATATTATTAAGGAACAATTAAAAACTTGTATATGATCCTTTTGTTTATAGTAATAAAATATCATTTTATATCGACCCAATATTTATAATATATCAAATTTTTTTATAATTCAATATATTATAAAATTTATTATATTACGCTAATTTTATATCTCAAAAAAAATGAAAAAAAAAATTATAGTTATATTATAAAAGTATATATTATAAAAGTATATATATATTATAAAATAAATATGTTTGGTTATGATCCATTCACAAAACCACGTAATAATAAACCTAAAATAGCATGTATAATGCATCCTAATTTTATAAAATTACAAGAAACAAAAAATCAAAAGAATCATTACAACATATACATAAATACATAGGAAGTTTAAGACCATATGTAAATGTATTATCGGAATTAAAATTCAAAACAATTATGAACGAAAATGTATTAATATGTGGTTATGAAAATTATGTTTTTTCTAACGCACCTATTTTTGAATCAAAAAATATATGCAGTGTAAATAACAGTAATATGTTTAACAAATTTATATTTAATAACAATGATATGTATTCATTAGCAAAAGGCATATATTTTATGGATTGGCATCCAAATAATGAGAAAAAAAACTTTATAAATCCATATGCTGATATACGTATTGTAAATAATGGTAAAACTGAAATATATTTTAATGCATGTGAATGTGATATTAAATTAGAATCATGTTGTTCATTATATGAATATTTTGGAGCTTTTTTTGAATTTGAGGATCTAAAAATTAAAAAACATGATTGTGAAAGTATTTAATATTTAGTATAAATATTTTATAATTAATACATATTAAATAACGAAGGTTTTAATAAATTTAATATTGAATTCAAAAATATTTTTTTTTATATTATTAAAGAATAATTAAAAACTTGTATATGATCCTTTTGTTTATAGTAATAAAATATCAAGTTTTAAGAAGGAATAAAAAACAAGAATTTACATTATATAAAGATCTTATATTGAACTTGGAAATAATAAACATCAAAAATATGATACAATTTTAAAATACCATAAAATACTAATTTTTTTTGATTTTATAAAATCTATTTTTAAAATTTAATTAATTTATAAAAAAATTTTTATTCTTTGTTTTCAATCAAGCTACATTTTTTTACATATGAATCGTATGCAACTTCAGATAACCAAATTGAGAATACAATAAAACATATAAAAATAATAAATTTTATTAATTCAATTACAAAAAATAATTCCAAACAGGCATCATGTATTATTCTACCTGATGCAAAACCTGCTACTGCAAAACTTGAAACTATCATAATTCCTCTCATCGGCAATTCTATCGAAGACCAATTAGTAGCCATACCCACAAATAATCCAAGAACAGAATTAACAGTTGCAAATTTAATTAATTTATCATTTAATACTAATTTATGATTTTTAGTATTATCATTAAATTTAGCGTTTTCGTTAAATTCGGTGTTTTCATTAAATTTGGTGTTTTCATTAAACTTGGTGTTTTCGTTAAATTTGGTGTTTTCGTTAAATTTGGTGTTTTCATTAAACTTGATGTTTTCGTTAAATTTGGTGTTTTCGTTAAATTTGGTGTTTTTATTGAATTTGGTGTTTTCGTTAAATTTGGTGTTTTCGTTAAATTTGGTGTTTTCATTAAACTTGATGTTTTCGTTAAATTTGGTGTTTTCGTTAAATTTGGTGTTTTTATTGAATTTGGTGTTTTCGTTAAATTTGGTGTTTTCGTTAAATTTGGTGTTTTTATTGAATTTGGTGTTTTCATTAAATTTAGTGTTTTCGTTGAATTTAGTATTTTCATTAAATTTAGTATTTTTAGAATGAAAAAATAATTTATTAAAATATATCGGTTTATTAATGAATTTTGTATTAAAAATATTTGATGTTGGTTTAAACATTTGTATATAATATATACTTTAATATGTTCTATAATATGTATTACAATATTAATATCATTTTTTAAATTTCTATCATCATTTGTTTTATCTTAAATACACATATATATATATATATATATATATTACAGAATATTTATAAAATTCATTAACATTAATATTGAAATATATTTTATAAAATAAATTACATTGAAATATATTTAATATGTTCATCTATTTGTAATATTATATATACAAAAAAAAATATGCAAAATCTCTCTATTCTGAGATAAATTTATTAATGTGCATATATTTTTATTGTAAAAATTATGAAAATAAAAAATATCTCCAGTCATTTTTAATTTTCATAAAATTAAAAATGTGTTTTATAATAATTTTTTTAAATTTTCCTCCAACGTATTTATTTTATATACATGGTTATATAATTATAATTAGTTAAAACATTAAAATGAAAAGTATAAAAAAATAATACTATTAAATAAAGCCTTATTTATTATTTAATAATTTCGCAATTTTTCTCATTTTTTTCCTTGAATCTTTGTCAACAACATGAAATTTTTTATTAATTTCCGTCATCATGAATTTCTTCATATGACCTTTTGTATACATTAATTTTATATTAATCGGTAGATGTTTCATTTTTTTTATTGTATTTATACTATCTTTACTATCTGTATAGATTACAAAATTAATATCGTTATTTGGACATATATATTGTATATCTTCAATACAAGCATATATACCCATTAATTCTAATTCAGAACTCGTAAAACCTCGAATATTATAATTAATAATATATTTACCATTTGTAATATGTTGTGGTATTATTTTATATAAATATTCTTCATCATAATATTTTTCAGCAGCATTTATAACATAAATATTTTTAATTGGTTCATTATTTATATAAAATGATATAACACCACAACCTAAAAAATGATTATATGATGCATCTGTAAAACATGCAATTTCTGTAAAATTAGTATCGTGTTTTAATTCATTCTCATTTTTTAATTGATCATTTTCCATTTCATTACTAAATCCTAATTCATTTAAAGATTTTGATTCATTTCCATTTTCATTTTCATTTTCATTTTCATTATCATTATCATTATCAAAACAGACACTAAATTCTGATTCAATACTAAATTCTGATTCAATACTAAATTCTGATTCATTTTCGGTATTCATATTTTGACTTGTAGTTATAATTTTACTCTTTGTTATAGTGCTGGCATTTTTTGTACCATTTACATATTTTATAGTATTAGTGATCGAGTATTCTATTTCTATCATTAATTATTTATTACTTTAATATTATCAAATATTGTTTCACTTTTGAAATAAAAATTCAATTTTTTACTTATCATCTATAAACAATCTCGAGTTTTTTAGTAAAAAGATTGATATAATTATCTTGATTGTTTAAAAAATATTTATGCTGTTGTCATTGAAAATTATATATATATTAACGATAACAATGAAATAATTTTAGTAATGAATAAATGTGTAACAGGAAAAATAGCAGATAATTTAAGAAATTCAATAATAGATCAAATACAAGAATTCAGAAAATCACAAAAAAAATTTATATGTGAATTTTGTAAAAGTTTAGATAATATTCAAGTAGATCCTGTAGATCCTTTATTTTCAGACATAAAAAAAAAAAATTTTGTTTCACAATTACAAAGGAAATATACCTAATTCATTCGCTAGTAATAATTTTAATAATAAAATATTTAAACATAAAGACCATAAATTTAAATGGATAATTTATCACAAAATCAAGCTACATATAGGTTAGGTCAAAAATGTAATGTGGCTAAAAATAAAAAAAAAAGTGTAAATATATTTGATAATAAAAATTTAAAATAATGTTATTTTTTATATTTTACCACATTAATTAATAATATAAATTAACAATTTAGTTTATATGGTTAACATAAATTTATCATTATAATATATTCATCTATTTGTAATATTATATATCAAAACATTTATTATATAAACTGATCAATATAAAAAATGGCATTATGCCTAAAATTACGTTTTATTTACTTTATTACATATTATAACACATAATGTATCATCAGTTATATTATTTTTTACTTCATCCATAATTTTATTAACTTTTTCATTTTTATCATATATCATATTTTGTTCATTAAAAGTAGTATTAGAATAAGAATTCACCATATTATATATGTCATTATTTAATGTTCGCATATGTTTTTTTTCTTTAATATCAAATGTATTTATTTTTGTAAATTTTACATGTTCTTGACATATTATTTTATTTACAATATTAACTTCATTACTACTACTAATATTATTATCTTCATTCTTATTTTTTTTCTTTTCCTTGCTACTACTTATTTTTTCCATTTTATATTTTGCTAATTTTTCCTTAGCATCTTTTTTATGAAATTTTATGTCTCCATTCATCATTCTAGTTACAATACCTATTGACAACCTCCGAAAATTATATATTCTAAATAATAATTAATCGCAACATTCACTTTTGCCTCGGTTATCATATATTTAAATATAATCGTCGCATATTATTTATTACTATGATTATGGTTATCATACTAAAATATTAAATAAAAAATATATTAAAAATAATAAGTTATATTTACAATAAATGAATATTTTATAAATTAAAAGATGGTTAATTACAATTATCATCATCAGTATTATTATTATATTTAATACCAACAATAACACCTTTTTTTCCATTAGTTCGTAAATCTCTTTCATATTTAATACCTAGTCGTTTGATTTCATTTAACAAAATTGTAAATGTGGCTCGCGACCTATGGTATATATTATATTGCATTACAAATTCATCTTTATGTATTTTATCACTTTTATTATTTGTAATAACATATGTACTATCAATGAATTCTTTCATTTTATCATTTACGTCACATACATCGCCAAATTCACTCACATATTTATCTGGTATATTCATATTTTTACATTGTTTATAATATAGTTTTGCATATTCTATAATTATATTACAAAATATTGTTTTGTAATCATTTGTGTTATTTATAAATTTAGTTAATAAATCATTATCTTTTATATGATAACCTTCTTTATTCTCTAATTCATCATATTTATCTTTGCTAATAAATTTATTATTACATTGAATAATCAGACCTCGCCTTTTAATACCATCATCAACATTTTTTAAAATAGGTATATTATTACTTGCAATATATACTTTGGCTCCTAATTGTAATTCTTCCGATGTTTTATACATAATAGGTATTCTTATTCGTCCATCACAAAAATTTTTGAGTAAGGTTATGTTTAGATTTAAAGATGGTAATTCTTCAATAAATACCATTCTCGCATCTCGCATTTCAATTAATTCTTTGTGTGAATTATTATTATGGGATGCGAATAAATCACTAGACCCAATTTTGGTATATTCTGGAAAACATACACGAAATATATGAGCTAATGTACTTTTACCATTTTCAGCGCGTTGCCCAACTACTGTTAAATACTTATTTAAATTAGTTTCGCCGGTCAAACTATAACCTAACCAAGATAACATAAAATCCATATCTTCGTCATTATCATTACATATTTGTTTAACAATATTAAATACATGTAATATATTTGAGTATTTTATGTTATCCATTGGTATATAATCATATGCTAAGGTTTTTGTAATGCAATCTTTTTTTTCTATTTTATTAAATTCTCCTGTAAGTAAATTTATATAACCATTTTTAAATACAACTAAATGAGGTTTCTCGACAATCGAACTAAAAAACTCGGGATCTTTTAATAATTTAATTAACGATGATGCTAATTTTGTGATATACGTTATATCTAACATTTTTACTCTTAAATTATTAATAATTTGTTTTTCTTTTGATATTTTTTTTTTTAATTCGCCTTCGCATTTGTCTAATTTTTTATCTGTATTTTTACGTTGATATATTACATAATCATGTATAATACTTTTAAAAAATTTTATAATATGTTCTTCGACAACTGAATTAGTATTATGCGATATGTGATATACATTATTCGTATCAACAACATAACAATACGGATATTTATTTAAATTGGGAACTTTTATATCATCTTTTATAAAATGGTATATATACTCACATATTATAGTTGTGGGTTCTTTACGATTAAAACCTAAATAAGCACAATCATTTTTTTTCATAAATTCAATAAATAGATCATGATTATTAACATTTTTAGTATTATTAACATTATTAACATTATTAATATTATTAACATTATTAACATTATTAACATTTTCAGTATTATTAACATTTTCAGTATTATTAACATTATTAACATTATTAACATTATTAACATTATTAACATTATTAACATTTTCAGCATTATTAACATTATTAACATTATTAACATTATTAACATTTTCAGCATTATTAACATTTTTAGTATTATTAATTTTTTTAGCATTATGCTTTTGTTCGTTACATATATTAGTATATTTATGATTTCTATAATATTTAACAATATAATACATATCATCCATCATATTTTCATAGTCACCGCCAAAATATTCACGACCATAATTTGTATATTGCGTATATTTTTTTTTAAATAATGAAATTATTTCATTTTCAATTTTAACACAATCATAACATTTTATATAAAATATTAATTCTGATCCTTTTGGATAAGACTTAATTCTTTTATGATAATTTTGTTTAGTTCTTCCAATTTTATAAATATTATCACCAGTGCGTATAAATTCTCGTACATGTATTAAATAAATATAATCTTGACCCGTATTTTTAATTAATTTAGTTTTTAACACACCATCATTATTATAATTATTATTGCTATCATTGCTATCATTGCTATCATCGCCATTATTAATATCACTATTATCATCATCATTATCTTCATTATTGTTATCGTCATCTGAATAATCAGAAAATATGTCCATATGTAGTTTATTATTATTTGAATAATCAGAATTATATATGTCTTGTTTTTCATCTTTTTCATCATCACACGACATCACACATACATATTTTTTATCACTATCGAAATTTATTTTTGTCATTATTATGTTATATATATATATATATATTAATTATACGTATACTCACATTTATTCATTTTTTAATTAAAACTATACACAACAATTCAAAAATATTAAGTTATAACAAAATAAAAAACTACACAAAAACAATGATTAATAACATATCAATGACTTCAGATATAAAAAATAAATACCCCAAATACTATAATTATTTTACATCATTCTTATTTCCAAGACATACCAAATTATCCTGAAAGATTTATAATTATGATAAATATTGGTATAAAAAATAATAATATAGTTTCTAAATACAAAGAAATTTATATCATTAACAATAACAATGAAATTGACATAAATTCAATAATAGATCAAATACAAGAATTCAGAAAATCACAAAAAGAATTTATATGTGAATTTTGTAAAAGTTTAGATAATATTCAAGTAGATCATGGATCCTTTATTTTCAGACATAAAAAAAAATTTTATTTCACAATACAAAGAAAATATACCTAATTCATTCGCTAGTAATAATTTTAATGGTAAAATATTTAAACCAGAAGACAACAATTTTGAATCTGAATGGAAAAATTATCATAAAAATCAAGCTACATATAGATTATTATGTCAAATATGTAATGTAGCCAGAAATAAAATTAAATTATAAATATATTTTTAAAATTATAAAATTATAAAATTACAAAATTATAAAATTATAAAATTATAAAATTATAAAATTATAAAATTATAAAATTATAAAATTAATATGAAAATACAAATATAAAAATGAAAATATAAAATGAAAATAAATTATATAAAATAAATATAAATTAATAATATACTATATTACAACAAAATAATAAGCATATGGACAACACAAAATTAATAAAAAAACAGTTATATAATAAAAAATACTACGAAAAAAAAAAAAAAAAAAAAAAAAAATGAAAAAAAAAATTAAAAAAAAAAAAAAGAAAAAAAAAAAAATAAAAAAGTAAATGTTCCAAATTCAGGAAACGAAATAAATACAAAAAAACACCCACCAATACATATCACGGAGGAAAATAATGAAAATATAGAAAAATTTTGCATTAAAAACGATTACAATAATGAAAACGAAAACGTTAAAATTGATAAAGAAACAAAAAAAGATTACGAACATGAATTAAATATAATTAAATTATATTCTGATGATGAAGAAATATTAAACACAATCAAATTATATTCTAATGATGAAGAAAATATAAATTCAATTGAATTATATTCTGATGATGAAGAAAAAATGGAAACAATTGAATTATATTCTGATTATGAAGAAAATACAAACCAAGAAAACATAAAACAAGAAATTACAAATCAAAACAATACAAATCAAGAAAATACAAATCAAGAAAATACAAATCAAGAAAATACAAATCAAGAAAATACAAATCAAGAAAATATAAATCAAGAAAATATGAACCAAGAAAATACGAATAAAGAAAACACAAATAAAGAAAATATAAATCAAGAAAATATAAATCAAGAAAATATAAATCAAGAAAATATAAATCAGGAAAAAAAAAAATATATTGACACAGTAGTAAATTTTTATAAAAATAATAACTACACTAAAAAGATCGAGAACATAAAATACGATACTACTAATAATATTTCAGATTATCCTCTAAAAACTATAATAAATGCAAAAAATGATCCTGAATTTAAAATAATAAATATAGATTTTATAAATGAAATTGTTAAATACTTAATAATTATACAGGCAACAACACAAGATAATCCATTTATATTTAATTATCAAGATAATAACATCGTAACATTTTTAATAACTAATACTATAACAATAATCAACAGTAAAACAATAACTAAAGAAATTTTAGACTTAATAAACAAAGATAGAAAAATAATAAAAATGTTATCATCATATGAAATAATAATATTGGATGAAACAAATAAGTATAACATAAAACATATATTATATAAAATTAATAACATAAATATAATGAATTATAAACATAAAAATTTAGACCTAGATAACATAAATAACGAAAAATATTTTAACGCCAATTATTTTTGTGATTTAATAATAAATACACTAAAAAATAATAACGAAATATTCGCAATTTATTTAGACGAAGGAGAAATATTTTATTATCAAATAAATGATACAATATTCATAAATAATTATAATGCCATTAAAAATAATAATTTACTTGATGTATTTAATTTACTAATAATAAAAAATAACAAATACATAATTGAATATTCAACAAATAATTATCATTGCTTAATACAAAAAAATGAAATAATTGAAAAACATGATAATAAATTAAGTGCGTCAACCATTAAAACATATGAAGATAAATTAATACAATTAAAAAACGCTAACATAATAATTGACAAAAATATAGAAGTAGATGAAATAGAAAAAATATTAAAAAAAAAATATAAAAATAATACAATACATTTATTTTTAAATGCAATACTACATAAAATTAAAAACGACAATGAAATACCCGAAAGTACTATAAATAAACTTAAAGATAAAATAAAATCATATTGTGATATTAATGCTCAGGAAAGAGGAGAAAATAAAAATAACAATCTTATAAAATGGGAAGAAGTATTAAGTATACATACAAAATTAAAAAACAGCTTAAAAACATATAAAGACGTTTTCAATTTTACATTATTGTCAGTATATATATATATTCCACCAAGAAGACTTGATTATGGAAATGTTTTAATAACTGACTCGAGAGAAAAATGTAATGATATTAATAAGAACTATTATGTTTCAACATCACAACAATTTATATTTTGTAATTATAAAACATCAAAAATTAAATCAAGAGACAATATAAGTTACAAGCATATTGAACAAGATTTTAACTTACCGCCCATACTAATTGAAATTTTAAACAACTACATAAATTATCCAGGTAAAGAAAAAAAAATTGGAGATTTTTTATTTAGTTGTAAAAATAATAATAAAATCAGCATGTCAAAAAGAACATGTTACAATAAATTAAGAAAAATATTAGGTAATCGCCCTGTGCAAAGTGCTAGATCATCATTCGTAACATTTAAACATGAAATAAATAAAACAACAAATGAAATATTAAAAGATAGTGATATGATGAGTCATAAATTAGGAACCCATATGACATATTCAAAACACAATTAAATAATAAACATAATTTTTTTTTTTATTTTTTAGACCATTACAAAATTAGTAAAATATTAACATGTCAAATACAAAAATATCAATGTGAAAAATATACAATACTACTAATTTATATACTTATTTAATATCCTGTAATATGGGACATAAAAGTATATAAGACTACTAATTATATATTTTTATCTGACAAACCATAATATGGAACGTAAAAGTATATAAGACTACTAATTTATATTTTATCTGACAAACCACAATATGGATCGTTAAAGTATATAAGACTACTAATTTATATTTTTATCTGACAAGCCGCAATATGATACGTAAAAGTATATAAGACTACTAATTTATATTTTTATATAATAAACCATAATATGGGACATAAAAGTATATAAGACTACTAATTTATATTTTTTATATAATAGACCGTGATATTGGACGCAAAAGTATATAAGACTACTAATTTATATTTTTTATATAATAGACCGTGATATGGGACGTAAAAGTATATAAGACTACTAATTTATATTTTTTATATAATAGACCGTGATATGAGACGTAAAAGTATATAAGACTACTAATTTATATTTTTTATATAATAGACCGTAATATGGGACGTAAAAGTATATAAGACTACTAATTTATATTTTTTATATAATAGACCGTAATATGGGACGTAAAAGTATATAAGACTACTAATTTATATTTTTATATAATAGACCGTGATATGGGACGTAAAAGTATATAAGACTACTAATTTATATTTTTTATATAATAGACCGTGATATGAGACGTAAAAGTATATAAGACTACTAATTTTTATTTTTTTAATTTGTATTATCTTAATCTGAGGGCGTAAAAGTATATAAGACTACTAATTTATATTTTTAATTTGTATTATCTTAATCTGAGGGCGTAAAAGTATATAAGACTACTAATTTATATTTTTTAATTTGTATTATCTTAATCTGAGGGCGTAAAAGTATATAAGACTACTAATTTATATTTTTAATTTGTATTATCTTAATCTGAGGGCGTAAAAGTATATAAGACTACTAATTTATATTTTTAATTTGTATTATCTTAATCTGAGGGCGTAAAAGTATATAAGACTACTAATTTATATTTTTAA
>Ga0208826_1001240_pt1 | contig 22189 bp, 21 predicted proteins | sample AD_UKC115_MetaG_FD_184451 | JGI IMG/M metagenome (GOLD analysis project Ga0208826, IMG submission 184451) | Active sludge microbial communities of municipal wastewater-treating anaerobic digesters from Hong Kong - AD_UKC115_MetaG (SPAdes)... | ecosystem: Engineered > Bioreactor > Anaerobic >...
TTTGAAAGCGGGCTGTAGTCGTCCGCCTGGCAGTTGAACATCACCAGCCACGTGAGATCGGTCAGACCACTCAGAGGGGTTATATCGGCAATCGGGTTGCCGTCCAGCGACAGCGAGGTGAGCTTGCTAAGCCCCGCCAGCGGGCTGATATCGGTGATCGCATGAAACGACAGGTCGAGGCTTGTCAGATTGATGAAATGTTCCAGCCCGCTGATATCCTTGATCTGCGTTTCTTCCGGGATATGCTGCTGCCGTTCGATTCCGAGATTGAGTTCCGTTACCATTTCGGCTTCGGCATATGTAATATCGCCTTCCGGTTTATACATCGCTTTTAATACCATAGCTTCCAGCACGGGGTCGTTGAAAACAACAATATCCGACGCTTCCGATGCTTCGGGTATGCCGCATGCGATGAAAGAAATGCACATTAACGCGGCCAAAATGATACAAAATCCTTTTTTCATGTTGGGTTCCTCCTTGCTATTCGGATGAAGATGTTTCTCAGGAAGCCGTTCTCATCGGTATGAATCATATCATTTGACGCAATTATAACAAATTTTGCCGAATTATGCAAAAGATTTCCAGTCCGACGGCTACTTTTTTCAAGGCAATCGGCAAGCTGTGTTTAGATTAAAACTTAATTTTAGATAAAGGCGCCGCCAAAAGGAGATTTTTGGCGGCGTTCCTATATAAATCATACTTTGCTTTTAGGAGCAGAGAGGTATATCCTAACTGGCTCATCCCCGTAAAGGCCCTGTTGAGAAGCGCTTTATGAGGAGTTTATGTCAGGTTATTAGATGCGAAATCATATATTTTGAAATGTCTTATCTCATAACCAATCAAAAACAACATCTAAAACCGAAGTTGGCGTAACGCAATAATCTTTCGACATGGCGTGTATTCCTTTCTTTAGCAAAATATAAACGCCCCGTAATTATTGTGCATTGGGCAAAATGCTCTTGCACAGTGCAATAACGGGGCTCCATGGGGAATATCAAAATTCATTTAAAGTCAAACATTTTGAAAACGGGATGATTTGATTCATAGTTGTATCTTTATACGCATCTTCCTCGTGCATATAATTGACAATTTCCGGTGTAGTCATATTCTTGAATTTATTTGCTACACGATAGATAATGTCAATTTCATCTGCACTCAGGCTGTCGAGTGAGGCTCCGGGAGCGGCAGTTAAGTGGTATGCCGTATTATCGTTAATTTCAATTTCCTCAACACATAAAGTCGGGAGGTAAATAATATCTGAATTTGCCAACGGAAGTGCGCCGTATGGTTTGTGAGCATAAACAAGTCCGGTGATTGATACTCTATGAAGCTTAAATGATAGTGCATCAGCATACCACAACAGTTTCATGAGCTTAACCTTAAATAAATTGCTTTCATACCGAGCAAAGAACGCCATAACTGCACCAAGTTTACTAAAATTGAGTGTTTGATTGCCGTTAAAATCACTTGGCTCGTCATAAGCTGCATACTGAGCTTCAATTGATCGTTTGTTTAGTTGCGACAAGCCTATCGCTTGGATATTCGCAAGTATACTATCACGTAGTTGGCTAAACTTCTCTTTACTGAAATGCGTTTCTTGACGGGTGAGCTGTTGCATAGCAAAGGCCGGATCATCTCTAAACATTCGCAATATCTGATCGTAAGTTTCGTCTTGAACAGATTTGCTTTCGTAACGGGCGATTGTTACCTCACCCCAACCTAAAGCCATTGCAAGGTCACTTTGACTCATATTATAGGTTGCGCGAATAGCCGCTATTTCATCTGAAGTCAACAAGCCATGAGCGCTTCGATATGAATTCCTGGCATTTTGCAGATTTTTGTCCATCAACTCCGCTGGAACAAATTCGTTTTCTTCGTCATCTGCACAATTAGGGCAGAAGAAATAAGTTTCCTTAAATTGTACTGGTTCACCTTTAATGAGCATTGAGCCAATACGCTCTCTTTTTTCCACTGTGTGTACTCTTCCGCAAAACGGGCAATCCATTTGAACCGCTTCAACAAGATAACTTTTTTCCATACTACCGCACTCCTTTCTTAGGATTCATATGGTAATGGGTGAGAAAACGGATACCGTGCGAAATGAAATGATACGCAAAATATTTTTCCTTTGGCTGGGTCTCGTATTTTCACTTTTATATATACGTCGCGTTTCTGGATTTCCCGGCAAAATACTCGAAACGGTGGTAATGAACTGTCCTTATCATCAATGACCGTCTCTACATAATCGGGAACCTCAATCAACAACAGTTGGTCTCTGATATCATATTTGTCAAACTCGAGTTCTGCCAGCGTATTTGCCGTCGTATAGGGGTCAAGAGGGTCCTCGCTCGCTTTTTTGGGCAGAATATCAAGATCAGAATTCACATCAAAGTCAAATGAAGTGAGGATCTCTTTTAATTCCGCTATGAATCCTGCCACATCTTCTTTTGAGTCCAATTGTCTTATGCTCATTGTTCCTCACCTCTATTGATATTATACGCTATCAATTGATAGGAGTCAACGGTTTTTGGATACTTGCTTTATATTTTTATAGTGTGATCCGTATTCCGACGGAGAAAACAGCCGTGAGTTTCCCATCTGGCTGCAGTTCCATGTGATCGAGCACCTTCAGAGAAAACACATAATCAAACTCGGAAATGCGGCCAACCTCATCAAGCAGCCGGAATAACTCCCCTGCGCGGTACCGTACCAGAGCACTCTCATTCATTGTGGCTGTCCGTTTAAGCGACGCCTGGTACAGCAGCTTCTTACTGACCATAAGGTTCCAAGCTTGGGTAAACACCTGCTCAGGTCTGCCGATTGGGACTCTGCTGTCGATGTCACAATGATCTGTCTCTGTTTTCAATCTCGTTATTCGGCTTGAGCAGCGCCATATAATATTGTAAACGCCGCCTGTTCCACGGATCGACTGTTGAACAACGCTCCTGCCGCAGGTGCCGCAGAGCATTCTTCCTTTAAACGGATGTTCCAAATTTGACATATTTGTCTGGTGCTTCTGCCGCTGTTTGTCCTCAAGTTGCACCAGTTGCCACGTTACCCGGTCAACGATTGCCGGAATACAGTTCTCTACTATATATTGAGGAAGTTCCCCCCGGTTGCGGATATGCTTTTTTGAAATACCGTCACTGTTAAATGTTTTTTGAAAGATTACATCTCCCGCGTACTTTTCATTCAACACGATGTTCTGTACCGTTCTGTTGTACCAGATACCGTTGCCTCGCCGCGTCGGGATGTTATCGGCATTTAGTCCAGAGGAGATCATCTCAAAGCCGTACCCGTCAAGGTATTCCCGAAATATTCTGCGAACTACTGTGGCCTCCTGCTCATTGATGGCGAGCACTCCGTCCTTCTTACAAAAACCGTAAATATTGGGCAGCGCAAGACTCTCCACGAGTCCCTGTTCGTACCGTCGCCTTTTTCCCCACTTGATATTGTCCGACATGCTCACGGATTCGGATTCTGCGAATGCGGCCATGAGCGTCAGCAGCAACTCGCCATCCGAATTACAGGAGTGTATATTTTCCTTTTCAAGCAGTAATTGATTGCTTCCATACCGTAGCTGAAAGTGCGGAAAAGTGCCTTATTGCCGCCTTTTGTTGTTTTCAAAAGTGTATGTCGTGACCTTTCGTAACTGACCGTTTTGAAGGTATAAACACCAAATAAACACCAAGCTGCGAGGCATTCTGTGCCTGTAGTACAGCTTGGTGTTTTTCTGTGTGGGAAGGCTTTTCCGCGCTGTGTCTCTTATACATCTGCCGTAGCCAGCGCCGAGGAAATGGCGTCGGAGGCTTGCTTCATGGTTTCGGCAAAGACATGGGCGTAAATGGTCTCTGTGGTGCGCGTGTCCCTGTGCCCCAAATGCTCGGAGATTACCTTCACAGGCACACCCATGTTTATCAGAAGCGAGGCGTTCGCATGGCGCAGGTCATGAATATGAATGTCCGGGAAGTTATGCTTGGCGAGAAGCTGCTTGAATTGAAGGTTGATATAGGTCTTTGCCATGTACTCGCCGTATGACCCTGTGAAAACGGCCTCACGGTCAATCCAGCGCTTTCCTACTGCTTTGCGGCGTTCATCTTGCCATGCTTTCTGCTCTCGAAGCGTCTCCACCAACTGAGGCGGTAAAGCAATCACACGGGCGCTGCTTTTGGTCTTGGGCGTAGTCAGGCGGTACTCGCCATCCAGACGGTAAAGATTGTATTTGACCGTGAGCATGGCCCTGTCCAAATCGACTTCCTCCCAGTGCAGGGCGGTCAACTCACCGACACGCATTCCGGTGTATAGGAGCGTCTTTATTACCCTCGGTAGCTGCGGATTGGAGAACTCATTTAGGAAGGTCATCAGTTCCTTGCATTGCTCGGCATCAAGGTACAGACGCTCTTTTTCCTCCCCGGCAGGCGTGGTGGCGTTCGTGACCGGGTTTTTCAGCAGTAGTTCCTTTTTGACCGCTGTTGAGAAAATAGGTGACAGTGCTGTGCGGATACGCTTGATGGTACCCACGTCCAGACTGCCACCTATTTCTTCTACTACAAATATATCTTTCAGTTTTAAGCCCAGCGCCTCGGAAATCCTGACGGCAGTCTCTTTCAGTACCGTTTCTCCGTTACCGAGGGTTCGTATGGTATTCATATTCACGCCTGACTTGCGGGCCAGTGGTCGGCGGGTGCCGTACTCCAGCGTGGCTACGTCACGCAGCCTGTAGGTCTCCCGCTTGCGTCCGTCCCTGCTCAATTCATTGAACAGAGCATCGATTCTGGCCGTGTTGATATCCTTCAGCTTCATATTGCCGATATACGGCAGTACATATAAGTTCATCAATTCCCGGTTGTTTGCGTAGGTGGCCGGTTTCAGCTTGTGAACGGCGATCTGCTCGTAATACCACGTTGCCAGTTCCGAGAAGCGGATATTCTCGTTCATGTTCACCATGCCCTCGCAGCGCTTCTCAAATTCAAAAGCGTAGGCCAATGCCAGCTTATCTGCTTTGCCCTCGGTCACACCTTCCGGTGGCGTGAACGTCGTATTTTTGCGTATCTGCTTGCCATATATGTCGTAGCCCTGCGACACCATAATTCTGTAGGTGTCTCCCCTCTTATTTACACTCGGCATCTGCCATCCCTCCATTCGTTAGTAGTATATATCGCTCTGAACTGTGAAGAAGTCAACTTATTCTTCCGGGTCAGGGCGTTCTATTTTTAAAGTCCGATCCTCAATGGCAAGCCCATGCTTATTAAGTTGCCGGAGGATAAATTCCTCAATATATTTCTGCAAATCCCAGATGAAATAGCCCTCAAGGTCAATGTTCCCCATATGGCTGCGGTCAACATTGCCCTCCATAACAGCTTTAATCTGGGACGATTTGAGCACGACGTCGTCAAGGAAATCGTATAAGTCACGGTCAGAGAGCAGCTCGTTGACAGTCTCTATTAATACAGGCCCGCCATCGAATGAATCGGCGTCCTTTGCCCTCTTGAGCATGTCGATTGCATCCTCAGAAAGGCCCAGCTCCTCGTTGATAGCTTTGTTTTCGGAACTGATGCCCGTCAGCAGATAGTCCACGGACACTCCGAAGAACTCCGCTATTTTGACCAGCGTCTCCGGCGTCGGCTGCGTCTCCCCGTTCTTATATAAACTCACAGTCTGCTGCCGGATTCCGATTGCCTCCGCGAGCTCCTTGAGCGTGGTCTTTGTGTTCGTCCTGGGATGATGATCGAGCAGCTCTCTCAAGATCTTCGGGAATGTTCCGTCATAACCAACTACTTGTAGCGCCATATGCACTTCTCCTTTGGTTTTCGCTTTTCTTGAACTTTCTATTTTGCGTTTCGGTTCTATTGATATTTCGTTTCTGTTGTGATATTATCATATTAACAAGTAATGCGTACTTTGTCAAGAGAAAATAAAGGAAAACGAAAAAAGATTGGAGGTACAGATGATGGCAAAGAAACCACTGGATAAGGCAGCGGCGGAGGCCCGGCGGGAATACTTCCGCGAATGGCGCAGGAAGAACAGCGATAAGGTCAAACGGTACAACGCTGACTACTGGCGCAGGCAGGCCGAAAAGAAACTCGCGGAGGAGGTAAACAAGAATGGAACAGCCAAACATGATGACGGTGCGTGAGATCGCCCATACTGGATTACTCTCTGAGCACGCGCTCCGGCTCATGCTCAAAGCTGGGAAGCTCCCGGCGATCTACATAGGCAAAAAGGCGCTCATCAACTACGACAAGCTGTGCGCGGAACTGCAAGGGCTGGAGGCTGACTTTGCCGAAGAACCAGCAGACGGCCTTTTCATGCCGATGCCGCCGGCCAGAATCACGGTTAAGCGTCGCTAAAATTTCAACTGGGCGCGGCCCGGTCGTTTCCCGAAAACGGACGTCGACCTAAAACAGATTGTAAGATTACTCTACCCGGAGGAGGCTGAAAATGAAAGACCGAAAGCGACAGCGGGAAAACCGCAAGGAAGAGAAGCTGGACAGAAAAAATCATACGGGAGTAAAAGACTTGACTCCATATAATGCCGTCCGGCTGATGCAGGGCGGCAATATTAATGACATCAAGTATAAATAAGGTGCGGTCGAGCCGGGAAGGAGGTGATCTGGATTGGATGATCCCATGCTGGAGCTAAAAAAGATGAAGATATGGTTCCTGTGGTGCTGGGAAACAGGCAAAAACGGTCGTTTAACAAAAGTGCCCCACGCAATCGACGGCGGCGCTACGGGAACCGATGAAAAATGGAACCATACATGGGTCACTTATGACGAAGCCATAGCCGCTGTCGAAAAGCAGCACGCTGCAGGAGTCGGCTTCAGAATCCCGATAGGCTACTTCTTTCTGGATATAGACCACAGAGAGCTGTCAGACTCGCTGGTGCAAACACTGTTTACCCGGTTCGATTCGTATGCGGAAAGCTCTGTCAGCGGTGGCGGCATCCACCAGTATGGCAAATGTGACTTCACCAAGCTGCCCACCTATGTTGACAAAGACGGCAAAATACGATTGGACATGCAATTCTATCAGAAGAACCCGAACAATGGATTGGAGCTGTATGTCGGCGGCATTACGAACCGCTTTGCCGCATTTACGGGAGACGTCATTGAGAACAAGCCGCTGCGCGAATGCACAGAGGCCGTTCTCACGACGCTGGACAAGGATATGCGCCGCAAAGATAAAACCAAATATAGCGCCAAGCGTGATGGAGAGAAAGAAACATTCGACATCGTATGCAATCTCCGCAAGCAGAAAAACGGCGATAAGTTCAAAAAGCTTTATGACGATGGCGATTTCAACGATTACAGCTCACAGTCAGAAGCGGACGCTGCGCTCTGCGCGTTGATCGCGTTCCGCACCGGACCAGACCCGGAGACGATAGATGAAATCTTCCGTGGTTCAGCGCTATACCGCGACAAGTGGGAGCGTGGCGATTATCGGGAGGCCACCATCGGCGTCGGCATTGAAGCCTGTCATGGAGTGTTCCACTGCTCAAAAATGGATTACCCGTACTTCATTAAATTCGATGAAAACGGAGCACCGTATGTGTTTGCGCCACTACTGGCTAAGTGGGCGCGTGAGCATCTGGATTATGTCCTAGTCCGTGACAACGGCAGACAAGCACTCCTCATCTATGTATATGAAGATGGCTGCTACCGGCTGTATGCCCCGGAAATGCTCAAGGGAGTCATGAAAGCCTACATAGCGGCATATGACGAAGAACTTGTATCCATGGGCAAAGTTGCGGAGGCATGCAATCAAATCACCACAGATCTCAATTATGTCAGCCAGGACGAGCTCAATGCGGATATATCCATAATCAACTTTAAAAACGGCCTTTTACGCGTGACTGACACGGAGCTTATGCTCGTGCCGCATTCCCCGAAGGTGCTATCCACCATACAGATCCCCTGCCAATGGACAGGAAAGCCTTCTCCCACTCCGGTGTTTGACCGTTTCATGCATACGCTCACCAACGGCGATATGGGAATTCAGCAGTTGCTGCTTGAATTTATGGGAGCCTGCATTTCCAACATCAAAGGCTGGCGCATGAAGAAATCCCTGTTCATGGTCGGTAAAGGCGATACCGGCAAGTCCCAACTGAAAAGCCTTGTAGAATTACTGCTCGGTAAAGGCAACTTCATCGGGATTGATCTTAAGGAAATCGAAGCCCGGTTCGGCACAGGCGCTATCTTCGGCACACGCCTCGCTGGTAGTTCGGATATGAGTTTCTTGTCTGTGGACGAGCTAAAGACCTTCAAAAAGATAACCGGCGGCGACAGCTTGTTTGCCGAGTTCAAAGGGCAACAGGGCTTTGAGTACACCTATGGCGGTCTGCTCTGGTTCTGCATGAACAGACTGCCCAAGTTCGGCGGAGACGACGGTCAATGGGTCTATGACCGCATTATGGTGGTCGAGTGTCCCAACGTCATCTCCAAGGACATGCAGGACAAGACCCTGCTCGACAAGATGTACGCCGAGCGCGAAGGTATCGTCTACAAGGCTGTTAAGGCCCTGCAAACCGTAATCGCAAACGGCTATCGTTTCTCCGAACCGGATTCTGTCTCACAGGCTCGCGATTCCTACATGAGCGAAAACAACACTGTCATCAGCTTCTATAACGAGTGTATGACAGAGCGCCCGGAGCCGGGTATGGTCAAGGACACCTGCACCACCGGAAAGATTTATGACGTCTACAAGGCTTGGTGCTACGACAACAATAACGGCTACGCCAAGACCGCCAAGGAGTTCCGCGATACGCTGGCCGGTATGCTCGGCAGCACGTTTAAGGATATGACCATCCACACCGACAAAGGCACCTGCTATCGCGATCTCACGCTTACACTCGACACCAAGAAGCAGTACCAGCGGGAATACGGCTATGACGGCATACTCGACTGATTCGGCTGACAGTTCTGACAGTTCACTGACAGTTTCAGAGAGCAACTGTCAGCCGAAAAAGCCGATCATAATGAGGGTTTCACGGTGCTGCTGACAGTCCTGACAGTTCTTATAACTTCTTAGCTGAATTCAAGGAAGTTAGGAAGCAGATAGAATATGGGATAAGGATGGGGTAGTACGTGAGCATAAACACAGAAAAAGTGTCAGTACTGTCAGTCAACCCGGAAAAGCCTTTATGTATCAGCGTTTCCGGAGTTTGATACTGTCAGAGTACTGTCAGCCGACTGTCAGGACCGTCAGCCGGATGCTGATTATATATGCCTACAATATTTTTTAGGAGGAATTCAAAATGGCAAACTATCCACTCACACCGATGAACAAGGAGGGTACGCTTCTTTGTTCGCAAAGCTCATCCTACTCAAATGAGTACGCAGAGAGTATGTGTGATCTATTCTTAAGAGACTGCATCGTTAAAGACGAACGAGGAAACCTACACAAGTATTACCGTCTCCACGCAAAACAGGCCCACAGCATCGAAATGGCTCTGGCTTATGACATCACTTGCCCGGATTGCCACAACGCCACGTTAAGGCAAATAGGCAGGACACTAAGCTATAACGAGCTGGGCCTATACAGATGCCCTGTTTGTGACAAGAAATGAGAGAGGAAGAATAAATGAGTACTTACACTGAAAGATTGCCCTATACCGGCTCACCGGAATATGACAAAAACTTCTGGAATGCTATGCGCGGCAATGACAGCAGTACCAATGAACTTTCAAAGGGTCGCAGCACCGGAACCGGTTTGTATGCATTGCCAAATTCATCTGAGAACAAGTATATGGCGGCTCTTGAAAAAGAAAGCCTGTTCCGCGGTATCGGTACGGTTTTTAAGGCATACTGCTCCGGTTACCGTATCTTTACCAAGGACAGCAGCGACCTTGCCCAATGGGTAGCGGAAAATGACGCCATACCCATTTACGATGGTATTGATGATTTTACCATTAATCCTATGGACAGTTGGAAACTGGCGGCTCTGGTAAAAATGGACGAAGCCTTCATACATGACGCAAGCTTCGACATTGAGAACTATCTCATCAAACGCTTTGCCAAGAACTTCGGCAGGGCCGAGGACAATGCCTTTATCAATGGGAACGGTAATAAAATGCCCACAGGTATTCTGAGCGCCACTGGCGGCGCGGAAGTTGCGGCTACCATCGATAATATCAGCTATGACGATGTAATTAGTTTATATTTCTCTGTGAAGCCGGAATACCGCAAAAATGCCGTATGGCTCATGAACGACAAGACCGCTCTCGCCCTGCGTACCCTCAAGGATGATGCTGGGAACTACCTCTGGCGCGATAGCGATGATACCATCCTGGGTAAGAAGGTAATTATGACTGAGTTTATGCCGGATGCGGAGTACGGGTCCAAGCCCATCGCCTTCGGTGATTTTAGCTATTACTGGGTTATCGGCAGAAGTCCCATCGGTGTTCGCACACTTTCAGAGGAGTTCGCTGTGCTCGATCAACTTGCGTATTTGGCTTGTGAATTCCTTGACGGCAAACTTATCCGACCAGAGGCAGTAAAGGTTATTCAGATGAAGGCCGCTGCCCCTGCTGCATAAATTAACAAGCCGGGAGAGTATCTTCAGTAGATAGGCTCTCCCGGCCTTTTTGTTTTGTTTAATTCAGATTTACACCGGATAATCACATGGTTTTGTGTGGATTTTCGGTTCGAATCGGGTTAATACCTTGTTTGATTGCGCGTTTTAGCACGCGAGGCCCCACGCCGCTGTCCGCTTCAAAAAATCGTAGAGATTTGACCGCCCCCACTAATCACCAGAATGCCGAATCGCAGTAGGAAACCCTAAAAGTGTTTTTATTATTTAATGTCTAGCTAATCATTTTAAAAGATCACAGAACATTATTACTACAGAGCCTGTTGTAATTTGCATCATTTTGTGTTACTTTGTACACGAATATGGAAAATGTTCTCAAGGACTCAGACTATGACGCTCAACACTTGTTTTTATTAAAAGAGTAAAATTTGAGGAGGAATGGTAATGGGTTTATTTGGTATATTAGGTGGAATATTAAGCGGAATATCAAGTGGTCATAGCGATGACAAGGATTGTGATTGGCATTGCGACAAATGCAATGCTTATATGAACAACCAGCCAGGTTTTAATACAACAAGCGGAGAGTGGACTTGTACAGAGTGTGGCGCAATTAACGATGTTTCAGAGAACAACATTCGGTACGATGATGACGATAACAACTACAGTAACAGCGCATTGGATGAAATAAATGACATACCGGAGGGATGTCGTGCTTGTGGTGGACCGTACCCTAATTGCACTGATAGCTGTCCATTGTTTGACAATTAATGGTTTATTACAGCTATTCCTCTTAAACTATAAGAATACAATCATACCCTTGAATTATACTGTATTACTCCTATATACTCTTTGTCCCTACTCTTTATATCTGAATGCCGAATTGCCCGTAAGGTTTCTGAGAAGTACCTTACGGGCAATTTTGTATTCTTCACCGATAAAGCCCAAGCGGAGGAGAAGGCAGCGGAAGGCATATTTGTCGTTGTCAGTCTCGGCCACCACAGCCACCACACGCTTCTGCCGCTTTGCCATATCGCACAGCTTGGTGACGAAGGCAGAGTAGGCGTTGACTTCTTCCGGCTCTGCCGTAAACGGAAACCAGGGAAAGCTGACCGTGGTGTCGGTAACTACCGCATCAAATGAATCAGCCAGAAACGCTTTCTTGAGGAGATGCGATCTGGCTGTTATAATTTGCTGGAGCGTTTCAATATTGGCGTTGGTGAAAAGTTCCCTCGGCATCGATACTGTGAGCCTGTCCTCAGTCTCAACCGCTTCGCCTACATATCCACGGCTACGAAGGTGCTCCAACAGGGCTATGGCCGTTTCGTCCGCTAGGCACTCCGGGATGATCAGCTTACCATCTCGCTCCAATGTGCAGTCGCCAATCTGGTAAGCGCAGGTGGGATAGCCCATGTACTTGGGGATGGTGTGCAGCGCCACGCTGACGTCCTCGGCCAGTTGCTTTCTCTGTTTGCCGGTAGCTTTGTATGGTATCGTCATCTTCATGTTCAGCGCACCTCCCCGCCGTCCAGAATGGCAATAACCTGCTTTCGGATCTCAGGATCGCTCTTCCGACGCTCCAGTTCCTCATGGTCAATTCCGTAGGCAAGTTTGTCGCAGCGGTCGAGCGCCTCGCAGAATTCCTCCAAGCTCATGAAGCCGTTTGCCTTCATGACCTCGCTGGCCCTTGCCAGTTCCTCTTTTGTCCAGTCCTTGCTCATATTCTATGCCTCCTTCGTTTTGGTAGGTACATATATCACTCTGAAAGCACAGAATAGCAAGTCATACCCGCAGAATAATGCGACAAAAATGGTGCAGCAGCCATGTGAGACATTCACAAGGTCTTGTGAACGCAAGTTATTTGTTTTATAATGTATAAAAATGTTATGAGCGGGAGGCGTATTATGGCTGTTTCATATAACAAACTCTGGAAGCTGCTTGTGGACAAAAAAATGAGCAAGCATGATCTGGTACTGGCAACCGGAATGTCGCCCAACACCATGACAAAGATGCGCCGGGACAAGGAGGTTACATTAACCATCCTTGGAAAGATATGCAAAGCTCTCGACGTGGAATATGGCGATATCATAAGCTATGTCCCGGACACAGAAAAGGGGTGTCGGGCAAAATAATTATTATATATGTTTATATTTTAAAGGCGCTCAACTCGTTGAAGCAAACAACCTCAGAGGGGTTGTTGAAAATGCGGTTCGCGTCTTATAATTAGCATTTCACGGTAGTAGGAGGTCGTGTTTTGTGGATATCAGCACGTCAGATTTGAAAAGAGATCGTGATTCTGCACCAACAAGTACCGAGAAAGCAATCTCACTCTATCAGTATATCAGAGACCTTTGTGCTCTCAAACAAAAGGTTGTGCTTAATGTTGCGGATTACTACTGGTCGCTTTCTGTTAAGAGCATTCCTAATGACCTGCAAAACATCGAAATTTTCTATCGTGATCGTGTTGAAGAAGAAAACTCAAGCTTTGACCGTGCTTTGCTGCGTGTACATAAGTCTGAGTTCCAAGAGTGTCCTGAGCCTGACGATATTCTGAAAAAATGGCTGTATGCCGGCTGGGAATCCTTCCTTAATGAAGCCCGTATTCATGATACAATTGAGAGATCTGCCAATGAAGGAATCATTAAACCGAATCACACTGAAGAAGCGCCCAAGAACTTGTTTGATTTTAGCAAACAGCAGCCGGACACTGACGGCGAGAATACTATCATCGTTGAACATTTCAACGACGATAAATCTCGTATAAAAGCTTATGAAAAGTGGATGGTTTCGCGTAATGAGTGGGTTGAAAAACAAAGGATAACCGAGAAAACGCGGGATTTGTTCACGTCCTTATATAAGCTTCATGTGGATTTGGAGCGTGAATCCGAGACGCTTGAAATGGTTGTTGCCAACGGATTTCTACGCGACAGAGAGAACATCAGCATCAATCACCCAGTTATTACACGCCGCGTCAAAACAAACTTTGATGCAGTATCAAATGTAATTAGTATTGAGGATACGGATGTAGAAACCGAACTATATGCGATGATGTTCCAGACGATGGGTAATATCAATCTGGATTCAATTACCTCTCTGCGCGACGATCTATACAATAACGATTATCATCCGATGGACCGCAACGATATGCCTGAATTCATGAAAGTACTTGTTCATCAGTTGTCTCCCGAAAGCCTGTTTTCCAAAGAGGGTGAGCCTGATGGCTGGATGGATTCCAACCGCCTGCTTCTTTATATGAACCCGATGTTTATCGTCCGTAAGAGAGTTGATGGCACAATGAAGGCTGTCGAGCATATCATCGAGAACATTACAGAAACCGGTTATATACCTTCCCATTTAGTCGATATCGTTATGGGCGGTCAAATTAACATTCCCGAGGATGACCATGTGGAAACCGTTGAAGAACAGCTTGCGGCTGTCGGTGGTGAAAGCGTAGATATTCTTCTTTCAAAAGAAGCAAATAAGGAGCAGCTGGAGATTGCTCAGCGTATTGAGCTTTACAATGCTGTCCTTGTGCAGGGTCCTCCGGGAACCGGCAAAACCCACACTATTGCAAACCTCATGGGTCATTTTTTGGCTCAGGGTAAAAGCGTTCTCGTAACCAGCCATACCAAAAAAGCGCTGACGGTTCTGAAAGAAATGATTGCTCCCGGCCTCCAAAATCTGTGCGTCTCGATTCTCGATGATTCCAACGTTGACATGGAAAAGTCTGTTGACGGTATTACTGATTATATGTCCAAGAACACGGCTCACGAGCTGAAACGTCAGATGGATAGCTTGGCACAGAAGCGTAGGCAAGTTATCGCCGATTTGGCTAACACACGTAAAAAGCTGTTTTCAATTATCAATCAGGAATGTAACAGCATCATACTGAACGGCGAAGTAATTTCTCCATCCAAGGCGGCGGCTTTTGTGCTTAATCATGCCGAGGATTTGTCATATATTCCGGGAAGTGTACGGCTTTATTCCCCTATGCCGGTATCGTTTACTGAGTTGGCCGATTTGTACAGAAGCAATGAAAGCATTTCCGTTCAGGATGAGCCCGAACTTGCTTGCAAACTTCCTAAACCGGATACATTATTCTCCCCAATAGAATTTGAGAAAACTTGGAAAATCCTGCAAGCAGCGAAACAAGATCTAAACGAAATTGCGAAAACAAATGCTTGGAATATCCGATACAATAATGACGATTGCCATATAGTAATTGAGGCAGGTTCTGACAATTTCAGCTTTGATTATCCGGTAGAGGCTAACCTTGATTCTCTGAGCACATATGTTGAATCCTTCGGCAGAATTGAGACCTGGATGAAATACGCCGCTGTAGACGGCAAAAAAGGTGGTGCATTCAAGCAGCGCTGGCTCACCTTGATTGAGCAAATTCAGAGAGCTTGTAATTATGCGGAATCCATCGTAACCGATTTATTTGGTAAAACAATTCATTTTATATCTGAAGAAAACATGCAGGAGCTAATTCCTGTTTTTGAAAAGCTGAAGGGTATTCTTGCCAAAAAAGGCAAGTTATCAAAGCTTGACCTTTTATTCAACAGCTCATTTGAGAAGGCGCTATCCGCTGTTACTATCAATGGCTCACGGATTCAGTCCGCGGATGATTGTGATATTATTCTGCACACGATTGAGCTCAAAGAAATCAGAAAACAGTGCTCAGTTTACTGGGACGATTTGCTCTCCGCACATAATGTTCCTTCATTCTTTGACTTGGATGACGGTGAGCCTGAGCGTGTTGCAGAAAAATGGATTGCCCCAATCCAGCGATATTTGAATTGGTATATATTGGAATTCGTGCCGTTATACGACTATCTCACAAATGCAAATATCCCGGCTGAAGTGGTCTTTTCCTGCAATACTCTGGATTCCGAACTATCTGCGACTGATAAAATTCTGTCGGCGTTAAATGATATTGTTCCGCCGATTATTAACGCTTGCAGGACATTATTGAAAATCCAAAAATTTGAGGCTGCAATCGCGGACATTGAGGCTACCTTGCAGGAGGGTCGGCGTATCAGCTCAACCACTTGTAAGAATATGTTGCTGGCAGTCCAAGATGGTGATTTTTCTGGATACGCAGAGGCGTTCAAGCAATTGGAGAATCTTTATACGAAATATGATTTACAGCAAAAGCGTAATGATTTACTCAAGAAGATCGCTCCTGTCGCTCCACAGTGGGCTGATGCCATAAAAAACCGCATAGGTGTTCATGGAGAGACCACCATGCCAAATTCAATTGAAGACGCATGGAAATGGAAGCAGTATTCCGGAATCATTTCAGACATGATAGCTGAGCCGTTTGATGAACTTCAAATGCAAAGTATTTCCCTCAGTAAAATGTATCGTCAAATAACAGCCGAGTATGCAGAAAAACGTGCTTGGTATCATTTGCTTAGCCAGACGGAGCGCGATATCGACACAAGACAAGCTTTAATAGGATGGAAGTTAACTGAAAAAAGAATTGGTAAAGGCACCGGAAAGAACGCGCCAAAAGATAAGGCGAAAGCTCGAGAGTTGATGGCAAAATGCCAGGCGGCTGTGCCGGGCTGGATTATGCCGATAAATAAAGCTCTTGAGAGCTTGGATCCTAGAGCTAACCGGTTTGATGTGATTATTGTTGATGAGGCGAGCCAATCTGATATATCTGCGCTTGCAATTGCATATATGGCAAAAAAACTTATCATTGTGGGCGACGACAAACAGGTCAGCCCTATGGCTATTGGTGTCGAGATTGACAAGATGAATGCTCTGGAGCAGATGTATATTAAAGGGAAAATCCCAAATTCGCATTTATATAATGCCAAAACTTCGCTCTATGATATAGCGGCCACAACGTTCCAACCTCTTATGCTTCGTGAACACTTCCGCTGTGTTCCGGAGATCATTGGTTTCAGCAATAGTTTGTCATACGACTTTAAGATTAAGCCGTTGCGTGATGCAAGCAGCAGTCAATTGCTTCCAGCTGTTGTAAATTACCGTGTTGAGGGCGGGACACGTGAAAGGAAAGAAAATCCCAAGGAGGCTTTGGCGATTGTTTCTTTGCTCATGGCGTGCATGAAGCAGCCGGAGTATGATGGAAAAACATTTGGCATCATCTCTTTGCTGGGTGATGAACAGGCTAAAATCATTCAGAATCTGATATTCAAGTATATCGACGCGAAAGACATTGAGCGCAGAAGGATTTTATGCGGCAATGCATCGAATTTTCAGGGTGATGAACGTGACGTAGTGTTCCTAAGCGTTGTCGACAGTGGAAACGGAAATGGGCCCCTCCCAAAGCAGGAATTCGGCCCGGATGATGCATACAGAAAACGCTATAATGTTGCCGCAAGCCGTGCAAGAGACCAACTTTGGGTCGTTGATTCGCTTGACGCCGCCAATGACCTGAAGCCCGGCGATATCAGAAAACGGCTGATAGATTATTCGCTTAACCCGGAAGCATTTGAAAATGTCTATGCTGAAATAGAGAAAAAGTCGGAATCCCCGTTTGAAGCTGCAGTGGCAAATGCTCTAGCGAGTCGAGGCTATCGTTTGGTTCAGCAATGGAAAGTTGGTGCATATCGACTTGATATGGTTGTCGTCTGCGGCCCCCAAAAAGTCGCTATTGAATGTGACGGCGAACGGTATCACAGCGGCGAGGCAAAAATCCGTGAGGACATGGAGCGGCAGACCATTCTTGAGCGCGTAGATTGGCGGTTCATCCGTATACGTGGTAGTGAGTATTACCATGCCCCCGAGAAAACGATAGAGCGTGTTGTTGCTGAGCTTGGCAGCTATGGCATTGAACCCGAAGAACGGGGTTCGGCTACTTCGGAAGCAAGAACTTCAGAATTGTTGCAAAGGACAAAAGCTTGCGCTTATAAGATTCTCAGCAGCTTTAACTCATCAGACTCTGATGCTGTCGATATAGAAACGATAGGTATTGCTTTGTCCGGCCGAGGCGTGGTAAGCAATCCCATAAGAGAAGTATCAAAGAATCCTCTTGATTCTGGAGAATCCGTCCGTATAAAAAATGAAGCTCAAAATATTAACTTTAAGCACGAGGACTCTACGCCGCACCGACTAAAAAGCTCACCGCGTCAAGCGCTAAAAGAATCCAAACGAAATGCTCCTATAATTGTGCAGGCGGTTCAACCGCGCTTATTCAGTAAACCCACAAACGGAGACAATTTGATTGCAGAACTGAAGAACGAAGGGATTGCGTTCATAGATAACCGAGAGCAATCCGGAATTGTCTGGGTGCTATATACTTTTAATATAAAAGAAACGGTTGAGACCCTATTGAAAAAGCATCCATGCAAATTTGGCTTGGAAAAGCGCGGCTCGATAGCAACAAACAATCTCCCGGCTTGGAGAGTAATCTTTTAATGGAGGGATAAACATGGCGGACGATCGAAAAGAACTCAAGTATGAAATCATCATGAATATCGGCATTGTCTCAGAGCAGCCCGGTGGTTGGAAAAAAGAATTTAATAGGATTAGCTGGAATGGTGGTGAACCCAAGTACGACCTTAGAGACTGGGCACCTGAACACGCAAGAATTGGGAAAGGCGTCACAATGACGGAGAAAGAACTACGCAGCCTTAAAAAATTAATTGATTTAGAAGTTGAATATTTAGACTCAGAAATATTATGATGCACGATAAAATCCATATGAGAAAGCGATAAAACTGAACGGGATAAGCTGTTTGTGAAGAGCTTATGCTACCGTAGATTTTCGTTCCGAACCAATACATAAATTTAAACCCCAACCAAACGCCAAAGGCTTCGGTACAGTGCCGGAAAGTCCCGTAGTATAGGGTTTTCTGCTGTATCGAAGTCTTTTTTCTCGAAATATACGTCAATGCCGAGTACTCGGAGCTCACGGGTATATACAAGCGTATCCACTGTATTTCGGCCGAAGCGGGACACGCTCTTTGTGACGATGCCATCCACGAGCCCGCTCCGGCAATCTTCAATCAGCTTCTGGAATTGCGGTCGGTTTTTTGTCTTAGTGCCTGAAATTCCTTCATCGGCATAGATCCCGACGAACTCGCTGTCTTCGGCTTCCGTGAGTGCTTTCGTATAAAAAGCAGCCTGCGCTTCAAGGCTGTGCAGCTGCTCATCCAAATCCGTTGATACCCGGCAATATGCCGCGATCCGCTTTTTACCTTTGCTCTCCGGCTTCGACGGGAAGTATGGCGTGACTTTTCGGCTGTTCATGCTTTGCCTCCTATCCAATAATAGTAGGCGCGGACTCACTGTCATATGGAGCCGGCGACTATGTCTCTTTTCTTACACTGTCGAACACCAGATTCTATTGCCTTGCCGGATTTGACGGATATCCTTCGTGTAATCAACGTTATAATCGAGCAGATCAACGTTAAAATCAAAGAACACAACGCTGTTCTCGACGACCGTTCAAAGAAACAGCAGGGCTGCATAGAGCAGGTATGGCGGCTCATGGCTTTTATGTGTAAGTCCGAAATAGCCGTTCATAAAAGCGAAAAAGGCCGGCATGAAGCTGACATAGATACGTTGACGCAGCAATTAAATCAGGCGAAAACGGATGCCGAAGATCTTCAGCGAGACATTGGCCGCTTGAACCGGCAAACCGTGAATACGACCGCTGTCAAAGACAGCATTAACGCGCTCCTAAAGGCCGCCGGTTTTCAGGGCTTCCGGCTCCGTGAAAAACCTGGTGCTCAATATCTCTATGAATTGATTCGGGAAGGCGATGAGAAAGTTGCCAAAGGACTCAGCGAAGGCGAACGGAACTTTATCGCATTCCTTTACTTCTACCACATGGTTATTGGCAGCCAGTCCGACGACGGTAAGATTACAAATAAGATCGTAGTCATTGATGACCCGGTATCCAGTATGGACAGTGGGAGTATGTTTACGGTCGCCTCTCTTGTACGCGATTTGATTGCCATCTGCTATAACAACTATAAGATGACCGAGCAGGAAAACAAAAATGACTACATAAAGCAGATATTTTGCCTCACACACAACCCGTATTTCTTCAAAGAAATATCTTACAACCGTATTGCGGGAAACGAGTGCGTCAATATTTACGAGCTGAAGAAATTGGAGGGTAATAAATCCGTAGTCACACCATGCACTCATCCGGACGACTGTGTAGGCGGTGGCATGGTTAATTACTCACCCGTAAAAAACACATATGATGCTCTTTGGTCAGAATTCCGTACGGCGCAGGATTCGCTGTCCTTGCTGAATGTTACGCGACGGATTCTGGAGTATTATTTCCTTCAGATATGTGGCTATTCCAGCGGAGACCTTCGGACAGAACTTCTGGATAAACATCAGACGGACTTTGAGACCACGCTTCCAGACGGCTCGGTTGATAAAACAGTTTATAATCTGGCATCCGCTATGGTGGCGGTATTAAATGTCGGTGCGCGTGGATTTAACGACGGACTGTTTTTTGATGCTTCTGCAGTAGATCCGCAGCAACTCCGAACTGTATTTCAAAGAATCTTTTTTTCTGCGGGGCAAGAGCAGCACTACGAAATGATGATGCATTTATAATAATCACATCAACCAACATGGGAGTAACATCATACCCGGCAAAGAGAAGAGATGAGATGAAAAAATGGCTGTTTTTGATGTGTTGCCCAGCAACTTTTTCTCGATTTTAGTGTCCACAAATCGAGAGATCTATGTGGAAGCGCTGCTGCTTTTGAACCAGATGTTTCAATTTGAGTTAAATATTAAGGTAGATGATTATATTTCTGCGCTTATTTCTTTACAGGAAGATAATGAATTTACGCCAGAGGAAGACGATGAAATCCCAGAGGGAAATTTGACCTATAGTGGGAAAGCCAGACTGATACTAGGCCGTTTTATTATAACCGGATGGGTAGAAAAGGAATTTTTAGATGGTTCTTTTATCGAAATTATCACTCCACAACCCTATGCGATTCCGGTAATGAAGCTTCTGGGTGAATTGGGCAACGGAGAAACACAAGATTTTAAACCTTTTTATTTTGCCTATACTTTTTGATTTTGCCTATGGAAACGCTTAAGGGGGTGAAAAATTCCGTTGGAGTTTTTCCTAGACAACCCAAAGCGAACAACGAAAAAAGCGAGACAGGACGGGCAATTTCACCCTCCTTGTCTCGCTTTTTCCTTATATTACGGGCTTTTCTGATAGGCAAAATAAAAAGGTACTCAGTGGATTTGTATCATCCACTGAGTACCTTCGTGTGTTTTCTACGATACTTTGATACAATGCACCATTTCTGCTTATCGCCGAGCTTTCGTTAACGAGCAGGGGTTTCGTTAACGAGCAAGGTGCTTGATGACTCGTGGATGATATAGGATATTCACTAAACAGTGTTCGCTGATATGTTTCTCCTAACAATCTGGGCCGAGTTGGCCAAAATGATGTCTACCGCTGAAATTTTGAACCATACGCTAGTGGAAACAGGTCAACCATTTTTTAGTGTTTTCGAGGTATGTGGAAACATATCAACGGGTTCGAGGTTTTAGGGAACATATCCACTAATTAAAATGATGATACGTATTATGATCGAAATTAATCTGCTCAGGATAAGGAACAAGATACCCATCCTCAACTCCCAGCATATCACCGGCAATTAGTGTTTTTGCTCTGCTTAGGATAAATAGCACCAAAATGAAAAAATAAATTAGTGATTGTCATATTAAATTCTTATCCTTTGGGATAAAAATACATAGAAAAAGGATTAGATTTCTCTAATCCTTTGAAATTATTATTATAAGGAATATATTACTCTACTAAGCTCAGACTCCTTCCAATCGGTCTTCGCTATCACTCGCCTTCTCGGGAAGTTCTTGCATAGGTGGAACATCTGATTCTTCGGTCGCTTTGCTTCCTCACGAGCTTCACAACATTTTCGATCTTTGTTTATAGCTCCCAAGCACAAGCAATTTTTATATTATTTTTCTCCTAACCATGTCTCAAAATTTGACGCTAATTCCTGTGCCTCATTAAAAAATCTGCTGGTATGGTAACCGTCGCAAACCGCATGATGCACCTGTACAGACATAGGTAATAAAATTTTATTATCCTGCTGAAAATACTTACCCAAAGTAAAAATAGGGATTAGATATGTTGCATCATTGTAAATATTCAGGTTGAATCCGGTAAAATTCACCCAAGGAATGCTGGACACATTAATTGTATTAGCAGGTTCACCTGCCTTAGGCATGAAATTCAAAACGTCGCTATAGTTTCTAATATCCTCAAGGTAATTATAGTAAAAACGTGGGAAATTCTCGTCATACTCTGTCCAAATACTTGAAAAAGTTTCGTTATCCTTATGAAAGACAGTATAACTTGGGTTCATACTATCCCAGTATCCTAAATTACCGTTTTGATCAAAACAGGTGCGGAACTCCTTGTGACGGTTAACCACAGTTGTGATGATATAAATAAGCGTAGGGTACAGTTTCAGGCCCTTAGGTTTAATTTCACGCAGTAAACCAGTTATCTCTATATTTGCAGTCATACTGTAAGTGCACCTGACCGCATTTAAATAATGCTCAAAGTATGGCTTTCTATTCCAATCCTCAATATCTATCAAATTAAATTTCATAAATTAGCCTCCTAAAATTTTATTCTTTAATTTTAGAAGGCTAATTTAACTGCCAT
>Ga0208826_1001241_pt1 | contig 22184 bp, 12 predicted proteins | sample AD_UKC115_MetaG_FD_184451 | JGI IMG/M metagenome (GOLD analysis project Ga0208826, IMG submission 184451) | Active sludge microbial communities of municipal wastewater-treating anaerobic digesters from Hong Kong - AD_UKC115_MetaG (SPAdes)... | ecosystem: Engineered > Bioreactor > Anaerobic >...
GCAGGGACTATGACCTTGTAGATGGTCTGCCACCTCGTAGCCCCGAGAGCAAGCGAACCCTGCTTGAGAGCGCTGGGGACCGAGCTTATGGCGTCTTCAGAAATGGTAATTATCGTAGGAAGAGCCATTATTCCAAGCATAATGGAACCTGTAAGAGCAGTTTGCCCGGTAGGCAGGTTAAAAAGATCCTTCACGACAGGAACCAGGATGACAAGCCCGAAGAACCCGAACACTACAGAAGGAATCCCGGCAAGGATCTCGATAAAAGGTTTCAGGGCATCTGCAACCTTTGGAGGTGCAATTTCAGAGATATAAATGGCAGAAGCAATTCCCAGAGGCACTGCAAAAAGGATTGCTCCGGCAGTAACAATCAGAGAACCGAAGAAGAGGGGCAGTAACCCGAACTGCCTGTTAACGGATGTGGGGTACCAGAACTTCCCTGTGAGAAAATCCAGAAGAGAAGTGTCTTTAAAAAGAAGCAAACTGTCCCTGAACAAAAAAAGGCATATAAGGAAAAGAATGACGACCGTAAGGGCGCTTACCGAGAAGAGCACCGATTCAATCGTTTTCTCCTTATAATTCCAGTTAAACATATTTTTCCCTTGAAGTAACTTTTGTTACTGCTGATTTATTGTAATTATTTCTCTACAGGGAAGTATCCTACTTCAGTAACCAGGCTCTGTCCTGTTTCACTCAGTACAAAGTCGATGAATTCTTTTGTGAGACCTGAAGGTTCCCCATTGGTGTAGAAGTAAAGAGATCTTGAAAGCGGGTACGCGCCGCTGAGGATGTTCTCAGAAGTTGGAGCTTCAGAACCGTTTCCAGCATCAAGGTTTAAGGCTTTGACACTTTCATCAAGGTATGCAACACCGATATATCCTATTGCACTGGGGTTCTGAGAAACCTCTCCCACTATTCCGCCTGTTGCAGGCTGAGTAAGTGCATCAGCTCTGTATTCATCCCCCTGTAATACTTCTTCCTTGAAGTACTCATAAGTTCCGGAACTGCTGTCCCTTGAAATCACCACAATCTTCAGATCCTCGCCTCCAACATCTTTCCAGTTGCTGATAGTTCCATTGTAGATGCCGCGAAGCTGGTCAAAGGTAAGTTCAGAAACAGGGTTTTCAGGATTTACAATAACTGATATGCCGTCATAAGCAATGGTTGTCTCCACAGGGTTGATGCCGTTTGCTTTAGCAGCTTCTATTTCTTCGGCTTTAATTTCTCTGGATGCCGTAGCAATATCTACCTCACCGTCGATGAGAGCAGTAATCCCGACACCTGACCCGCCACCGGTGACGGTTACGCTTTTATCAGAGTTTTCAAGCATGAATTCTTCAGCTTCAGCCTGAGCAAGGGGGAGAACAGTATCTGAACCTTTCAGAGTAATGCTCTGTGACCTGGCTGCAGAAGTTTCAGTCTCAGGAACTGCATCGGAAGATGTTTCTTCAACCTGGGAAGAATCTCCACTATTCTTTTCAGCACATCCTATTCCCAGAAATACAAGTCCAAACACCAGTAACGTGAGGACTGCATATGTTTTTAATTTGTTTACCATATTACACATACTCCATTAAATAATAATAAACTAACAATTTATTGTCATTAAAATGATTTCCAGTACAGAAGATAATAAAAAGAGAGGAATATATAAGGATTCGCCATATACAATATGGGTGAGTATATACAAATAAAAAGTAACCATAAAAATATCTAACTATATACCAAGTATATAAAATATATAATTAAACCAGTGGCTACAGAAATAGAAAATTAAATCCCTGCAGACGGAAAAAGAAGCATATTAAGCCCCGAAAATACATCTCCAGCCCACAAACATTTTTATCCCGCAGGCATATACCGCAACGCCAGTCTGTCTTCGACTCTGCTTAAGAAAAGTTTCTTACAGAGAATAAAGCCGAGTGAGCTAGAGAGAGATTGTATTCAGTTCTCTTGATCTCAGTTCGTTGTTAGAATCCATTAACTTATCCATAAAGTAGTCTGCTTGAGTTAGCAAGAGAGTATTCTAACAGCGTACTCCCGAGGCGCAACTCGGGTGGGTCAGAAATCAAACAATGAACGCTGCTCTGCACGTCCGTTTTCCGGACACTGGGCTTTCTCTTCCTGAGCTATTCCTGTGAGTTTTCTTTGAGAAGACTTTTGTTTTTCCTGTTTTTTCACTTCGGGCTTCTTTGCTTCAAAATCAAAGAGGCCTTTTTGTTTTGAGTCAAAGTCAAGAGACGAAACATTGACCCCGAACACTTCCAGTATGCGTTCTACAGGAGGCAGAATCTGCTTTTTAACATAGTAATCGACATCAATAGGCACATTATGCTCGCGGACGTAGTCAGGGTCTTCGGCGCGGTCTACAAAAAGTCCTTTTCCTGCAACTATAACAAACGGAATCCTTGTCCCTATCGAAGGCATGACCCCTGTCCGTTTTTTCAGGTTTTCCGCAACTGTCAGGTGAGGCTGCCTGTTTTTGTAGCTGTCCGTTTTCCGGGTAAGGGTCCGCGTAAGGACAAGTTTTTCGATAATCCCGGCATCTTTTCCTGGATCAAGGTTTCTGACATCGCTGACCACCTGACGCACATGCTCTACAGCCCTGTCAACGGCGCCCTCTATGAGCACAAGTTCAAGAACTTTGTTAAGAGTGATTGATGTCAGTTCGCACCAGTCCCTCCGAACGGTTTCCATACCTTTGACCTTGATTTTATCTTCCCAGCCCGAGTTTCTGGGCTCAAACAGCCAGAGAGCATAACGCTTCTTTGCGATGAGCAGTGCGCGTTTTGCAATAGATTCAAACTCAAGTTCCATTGGGTCCGGCAGAGAAGCCGAAACAATCTTTGATAATCTGTCCCCTACAAGGCTGACATCTTCAAGGGAAAGATCGCCCTTTGACCTGCAGTGCACAAAAACACTGTCTGTGTCCCCGTAAGCAACTGAAAGTTCAATTATTCTGTCCTCAGGAGAGATTTCTCCTGCTTCTTTCAGAAGTAAAGCTGCCGAGTCCCTCAGGACGATTTTTCCTATACCATTATTAATCAGGTCCCGGGTATTGAGAATATTGCTTCTTCCAAAGCTGGTTACGGCGTTTGCAAGCGTCAGGCTGTAAAGCCTTGCCCTGGCATACCCCGAATAACCGTAAAAACTGTTCAGCAGGATTTTTATTGCAAGCTGGGTCGCATCAAGTACACGGTACTCATCTTTATCCGAGGTCCGCTTCATCCTCTTCTTTGTTTCTCCCCTCTTATTAAGCAGGTCTTCAAGAATAGAAGGCACAATTCCCCTGTAGACCTCAGGAGGCACGAATTCTCCACCTGAAGGGGGTTTTATAGTTTCCACATCAGGCCTGTCCCTGGTCACAACTGTTGTGTAACAGAGGTTATGAGCCATCATGATGGTCGGATAAAGGGACTTGTAGTCAAGAATCAGGACATTTTCCAGAAGTCCTTTTTTCGGCTCCAGCACTTCCCCGCCTTTCAGGTCAGAACTCATGTCATACCTTTCTGCCGAAAGTTCGTCTCCCGGCTTTGGAAGAATTACCCTGTCCCTCAGCCCGAATTCCCTGAGGAGAAGGGTCTCGACCATGGAAGTCTGGCCCCCGTCAACAATCTCCTGGAGAAGGCTCCCGCTTACCTGGGCAAGGGCAATATATTTGTCAAGAAGCCTCAGCTCAAGGACAAGCTCAAGGGCAAGCTCGGCGTCCCTGCGTGAATAATCAACGAATTTCCGGAATTTTTCCCCGGAGTCGTTCCAGTACTCTTCCATTTCCAGAGGAGGTACATCAAGTTTCTCACGGCTCAGAAGTTCCTTTGAGACGGCCCTCAGAGTATACTGCTTCAGGCTGAAAGCTCTTCTTACAAGCGGCAGAGCATCCACAACCACCCTTCCTTTAACCTCGGTCCGTGTGATGAGCCCGAATTTTCTATAACCTATATGGCTGCCGTCCCTTCCGACAACAGGATTAATCACCTTCCCTTCTGCAGTGAGGGCTTTTACTCTGTCCGTTATGTAAGGAATATCAAAATCCTGGTGGTTATATCCTGCAACAATATCAGGGTCATATTCGGAAAAAATCTCGAAAAAGAGGTTCAGCATCTCTGTTTCGTCTTTGCAGGGGAAGACATCGCCGTTCATGCCTTCAGCAGGTTTTGCCAGCAGGATAAGGGTCTTATGCCCTTTATACTCAGGCTCGAAAGAGAAACTGATCATGACTATGGGCGAGACATCCGGAGAAGGCATCCCTCCATCAAGGGGCAGACACTCAATATCAAAAGAAAGGTATTTCAGGGGAGCAATGCTCAGGTTTTCAATCCTTTTTAACTCAGACCCGAGGATTGAAATATCGCATGCAAACTTTTCGCAGCGGGAATTTCCTGCAGAACCTGCCTTTAAGTACCTGACAGGATCAACCGGCTTTCCTTCTGCAGAAACCCAGACCATCCCTCCAAGGTCCCGGTCAATTAAAAAACGGTTTCTGAAAAGAATATCACTTTCATAGACCTGCCAGTCGCCTCCGGCTTTCAAAACATCCTGGATCTTCAGAATCTCGCCCCTGATCTCAGGAACATCCTTCGGCAGATTGGTGGTAATCCTGAGCATCTCTGTCTTTGTTTTCTGATATCCTACAGGCTCAAATTTCTCGACGATTTCGACCTTCTTGACCTGCTCAAAAGTATCTTTTATGAGCCTTGCTACAGCGTGCAGGTCTCCTGAAGCCTTGAGATAAAAGTAAGGCTCAAAATCCGGGACAAAGCAGCATACACTCTTTCCGTCCGCACCCCTGCCGAAGAGGCGGATGACAGGACTACTGTCAACGATTTCGTAATCTGCATCCAAGATCTGAAAATCCATAGGGATGGTTTACAGCTTAAGGTAGACATATAGCTTTTGTTGTATTTTTGAGAAATAGGATCTGATTTTTAAAAAAGCCTTCCAGATGCGAAAAATAGGCAGCCCCGGGAAACTCAAACAGAAAAAGAGCCTGACTGCGGCATAATTTCAAAAGGGGCTGAAGCTCGAACGGCATCAACTATAGAATCTGCTTTTAAATTCTCTAAAGTAAAGTATGTAGCTCCAAGGGCCGTAGATATCTGCTGTGCAAGACCGAATCTTATCATACTGCTTTCCGTATCAATTACGGCAGACTGTATGCCTTCCTCCCTTAACCTGGAAGCCACCGCAGTTATTTCCTGAAGGGGAGGTTCTCCGTTCATGCTTACATTTGCCCTGCCGTCAGATATCAGGACCATAAATGGGCAGGTATCTGGATCACGCCGGAGTTCAGCTTTTATGACCTCATACCCTTTAACAAGCCCTCTGGATAAAGGTGTCTTTCCGCCAGTAGGCATTTCTTGTAAATACTTTTGAGCCAGTTCAATGCTGGAAGTCGGAGGCAGCAGCAGTTCTGCACTATTCCCTTTAAAAGCAATAAGCCCGACTTTGTCCCGCTTCTGATAGGCATCCATAAGCATTGAAAGGACTGCCCCTTTGGAAGCAACCATGCGCTGCCTGGCTCCCATAGAACCGCTGGCATCCACCACAAAAAGAACAAGGTTGCCGATCTTTTTCTCCCTGACCTTTTTTCGAAAATCGGATTCATGAACTACTATGGAATTTCCGTTCTTTTCCCGTGTGAGCTGATAGGGAGCCGCTGCCCTCAAAGTAGCATCAAATGCAATGTCTGTGGTTTTTTCGTGGGGAATTGTACTCTTTATATACCTGCCCTGTCTGGAGCTGGTAAGGGTTTTACTGCGTCTTCCTGACCCTTTTCTGTCAGCCCTTATAAATTCGGGAGATAATTGTTTTACCTGATAGGTATCCCCTGCAGCAAAAACAGTTTCTGAGGAGGCATCAGGCTGCTCCTCATTCTGGTTCTGTTTGTTTTCCGGCTGCTGTTCTCCGGGATGTTCGTGAGCTTTTTCAGGATTTTCTTTACGTTCCTGCTTCTGCGGTTCCTGTTTATTTTTTTCTTTTTCTTTCTGTTTTTCCCTGTGGTTTTCAATGCTTTCGTCCAGTTTGTCCTGCTTGTTGGAATGGGAATCAAAAGGCTTCCTGCGCATGCGGTGAGAGAGCACCAGTTCTGCAGCTTCTTTTACGTCCTCTTCATAGACATCTGTTCTTCCATTAAAAGCTGCAAGGGTTATTGAGGCTTTCATCATCGTGATGTCTGCCCTGTGCCCGTCGACCCCCATATCAACACAGATCTGGCTGATCAGCTCAAGCATGTCATCCGAAATCCTGACTTCGGAAAGCAGCTTCTTAGCATTAAGAATCTGTCCGCAGAGCTCTGTTTCGGCAGCCTGCCAGTTTGCTGCAAAAGCTTCAGGGTCTGCCTCATAACTGAGCCTGTATTTTATAAGCTCAACTCTTCTGGACACATCGTTGATGCCTTTTACATCCACACATAAGCCGAAGCGGTCCAGCAGTTGAGGTCTGAGTTCTCCTTCTTCTGGATTCATGGTACCTACAAGCACAAAGTTCGCAGGATGGGAGTAAGAAATCCCTTCGCGTTCAACAGTATTTACTCCCATTGCCGCAGAATCAAGGAGCACATCCACAAGATGGTCATCCAGAAGGTTGATTTCGTCCACATACAGGATGCCCCTGTGCGCCATTGCAAGCACACCAGGTTCAAATCGTTTTTCCCCTTTCTTTATGGCATGTTCGATGTCAAGGGTTCCGACAACCCTGTCTTCGGTTGCACTTACTGGAAGGTCCACTACCTTCATTTTTATCCGGGAAACCCTCAGGCTTCCGTCTTTTAGTTTTTCAAGGCATTCCTCACACAGTTCGTTTCGGTTTTCAGGGCTGCATTTGAATTTGCAGCCTTCAACAACTTCGATTTCAGGCAGGAGGTTGGCAAGAGCCCGGACTGCGGTTGATTTGGCAGTGCCTTTTTCTCCCCGGATAAGGACTCCGCCCAGTTTAGGGTTGATGAGATTCAAGACAAGAGCTTTTTTCATTCTCTCCTGCCCGACTATAGCAGTAAAAGGATAGACAGCAATATTGTGGTTCTTCATGGTTTTGCCTCAGTGTATTTTCAGGCACCTATCAGGTATTCTTCGATACTCATGGCAGGTATGGACCAGCTCGAAACGGATGGAAGGATAGACTCCGCATTTTCCACCTTATTCATGAAAGGGTAAAAGGTCAGGGAACGCTTTCCAGAACCTGTCTTTTCAAACAGTCCAATCCGAATTTCTTCCGTCACATTGATTTCCGACCCCGGCAAGACTACGTCCTTATTTTCGAGCCTGAGTTTTGGATAAGTCTCAACAACCGTAAGCTCTCCGAATTTCTTTCCGTAATCCAATTCAAGAGGGCTGTCAGAGAAGTGCAGAAGGTATTTCAGGTTAACAGCAGAGAGTTCCGCGCCCTGCATAACACTGTCAACATATACTGAAAAGAGAGGCACTTCAACGCCGTTTAATTCCTTTTTGTAGAGGAAGGTGTGAGTGCCCAGGTCCGCCGATTTGCCTGGGGAGATTATGCTTGAATAAACCGGGAGGTTGTTTCTGGAAAGAGTAAGGCAGGCATTATCCGAATCAAGGTCAGTCACTTTAAGGGTATATCCTTCTTTCAGGTCGTATTCTTCACCGGGATAGAGTATTTTATCGTCCTCTTCCAGAAGAATATTTACAATCCCGTTGTCAGTTCCGAGATATGCATATTCTTCACCATTCCAGCCAAGTACGGAATATCCCTGATTGAACCATTCCACTCCATAGTCCGCCATTTCAGGGTTTTCATATGCGACCTTAACTGGCAGGGATTCATAAACCAGACAACCTTCCGGGATAGAGTCACTTCCAGTATCAAGAGAGATCTCGATTCTTTCGGTACTGATATCGTATTCAGGGTCATAGAAAAGCATACCAAAAGAATCGGCTGTCCAGTTGCAGGAATCGGGAGAAGAATCAGAGCGGTTTACAGTTAAGGATGTACCCCTGATCTTATACGATTTTATGGTATCCTCGGTCATGTTGTAAGAACAGGCCCGATACACATTATCAGCAACTCTAAAATCAATCAGGTCTTCAAGAATTGTTATATAATCTCCTGGCTGCATCCAGATAGGTGCTTTGTTTTTCAACTCGATACTCCTGTTCGTAACCGCAGTGACTTCGAACCTGCCATATTCGTCTCCTTTTTCGATCCTGATGGGCATATCCGAATAATGGTTTACGCTTTTAAGGCGCACAATGGGATCCTTGCTGTCAAGAACCTTTTCGAGAGTTCCTTCCAGGATCACATATTCTGTGCCGTTGACCTCTGTTGTGAAGTTAAATTTCGAGCCTTCTTCTATGGTTTTGTTAGTAATCGAAACAGAATTTTTTTGGAAGTCAAGCAGGGCGTAATTCCCGTTTACACCTTCAAGAACCAGTTTACAGCCGTTTCCGAGGTCAAAATCATTTCCCCGTTGAAGATCACGGCTTCCAGAGCTGATAAGGCTTTCACTGATCAGCCCGTCCTCAAGAACCTTATATTTCTTCCCGAAAAAAGCAGTGTAACCGGAGGTGATTTTGCAGGTATAGACCGCATCTCCGGAATCAATAAACCCGTCTTCTGAAAAAGTAAGTTCCAGAGACTCATAATATGTCCCGGAAGTGGCGGAATAATAAAAACCCGGAAAGTTTTCTGCATTGAGGATGTGATGATCTCCTGCTGAGATATTCAGTATCTGCCCCCTCTGCTCAATAGCACCTTCTACTGGAATGGTAATAAATAAAACCATTAGTAAGAAAAAAACAACATGAATAAATCGTAAAATTAAGTGATTACTACAAATATTATCCATAAGAATGGCAACATTAGTATTACTAAATAATCCTTTCGTTTTTTTGATTTGAAAAAACAAAGATACCTATGAGAAAAAGACTTAAATGAAACTTATTTTTGAGTTTGAATCTTTTTCCTTTTGATAAAAAGACAGTTAAAAATGATTACTGATAGCGAAAAAGTTAAAAAGTAAACTGGAAAAAATTTAGTTCTTGCGATTGACATAAAAACCTGAAGTTTATTTTTTGCAAATATAATTCTTAAAATTAGTTCTAAATATTAGCCATAATTTTAAAGTAAGTATGAATATATTTGCAAAATTTAAGATTATTTAGAAATATTTATTAAGCAAAACCAAATGATATTTTTTCATGCCCTCCGGAAAAAAAACTGCGATGGGATTAGTATTTCTGCTCTTTGCAGTTATGGCTGTGCTGTATTTTCAAACAGTATCAACTGAAAAGATAGTTTATGAGGAAAACTTTGAGGACAGATCCGGTATTGAAGGAGACTTTCTCAGATGCGGAGACAGCACACTTTATCTGGAAACTCAAAACTCTTCACAGACCGGGGAAGGAGTATGGAATAAAAATGTAAGCCTGTCTCCAGGAAAGATTTCCTGGAGCTGGAACGGGCAGGACACAGATAACTTCAGCCTCTGGTTAAAGGTCTCATTCAGCGATCATAAATCCATTTACTATGTTGCAGCAGGGAGCAGAAACCCGCAGTCTGAAGGAGATTATTACAGGGACCAGGAAAACAGGCGGCGCTTTTCTCCTTCCGTTTTAATCGCAGGGATTCAGATGGGCCCGGTTGAAAGAGATCTCATTGCGGATTATACCAGGTACTGCGGCCCTGCTGAAAATATAAGGGTTGTGGGAATGAGTGCGGGGCTTGGAGACAACAGCACCGGGCACATGAACAGTTTGAGAATATCAGACCTGAAAATCTACGGCCAATAATAAAACCAATCAAAAGAGCCTGAAAACCAGAGGAGCCTGGAAATGAAAATAAGCAGTATTACACCAGTACTCATACTTACAATTATTTTTTTAGTCTGCTCAGGATGCGTATCTTCCGACATAATATCTTCAGACAATACATCTTCAAATGAGAGCGATGAAAATGCAGGAGAAGGCTCAGGCAGTGAGCAAATAAATACGGCATCTTACGAAAAGTCTTCACCTTACCTTTACTGGGAGTATGACCTTGGAGACATATCCCCGGAAAACATAAGTGAGGGACGGTCAAACGCCCAGAACTGTGTAAGGTACAGTACGGACGGAAAATACGTAGCTGCAGGGACAGGAAAAAACCTTACAGTCCTGGAAGTGGCAGATAAAAGCGTGCTCTGGGAAAAGACTCTCAAAGGAAATATCTCAGACCTTTCTTTTTCAAAAGACGGAAAGTACCTGTTTGTGGGAGAGAGAAGCGCTGACGGCTTCATATATTCCCTTGATGCCGGCACAGGAGAGGAAATAAACAGCTACAAAACTGCAAACGACCTGGGAACCGGCAAGGACCTCAAAAACCAGCCCTGTATATACAAAATAACGGCTGTCGATGACGCTGTGTATATTGCAGCAGGAAGATACTGGAAAGATTCAGGGTATGAGCTGGCTTCAAGGGTTTACAGGTTCAGCCCGGACGGCACCCTTTCCTGGAAACTCCCGGCTGCCGAAAATTACCCTCTGAGTGTAAACTGGATTGATTCAAGCCAGGACGGAAAAAATGTCGTATTTTCAGCAGGGGACTGGACAAATTCCCTTGAAACCAGTGCAGTCATTTACTCTGTGGACGAAAGCGGAGACCTGCGCTGGAAATATGAAATCCCGCCTCTAAGACCCTATTTTGTATCTGCCGCAGTCTGGCACGGACTTGATGTTTCAGATGACGGCTCCATGATAACTGCCTGTACAGGAGACGGAAGGAAGTACCTGTTTTACGATTCCGAGATGAAGGGACCAGGAGACGGAAAATCCGAATGGTACTCCGAAGAATTGCAGTCCAATGTGACAACTCCGGAAGAGCTGGAAGGAAGTGTCATCTACACTTATGGCGAAGACGCGAAAATCGCATCGGAAAATGAAATACTCTACCTTACAGGAGCTACACTTCCTGCATACTATCCCGGAAACGTCCCTATGGCGCACCCCCTTGAAAATTCTCTCATATCATCTGATGTGGAGACAGGAGAAACTTCCTGGACATACAGCCTCGGCGGGCGCTGTGCAGGTATTTTTTGCTCCCCTGATATGAGGTACATTGTCCTGCCAGTCGGAAAAGATACGTCATCAGGCAATACCCGGGTCCACGGAGTCCATGTATTCGATTCCCGAAAATCCGGAAACGGGAACTCAAAGCTGGTCTGGACCTTCAATACCGAAGGAGTTGTTGTGAATGCCGCGGTTTCTTCAGACTGTACCGTAGCCGCAGTTGAAGTCCCTCTGAAGCTCGAAAATGGTGATGTAACCGGAAAACACAGGTTAATAATTGTCAGGTGAGAGAATGAAATGGAAATCGTTGATAGTCCTGCTTATTGTGATTTTAATGGCTTCGGGATGCGCTGAAAAAAGCCAGGAATCCGATAGCAATGCATCTTTTCAGGATTCGGAATCAGGGATGCAGGACACACAGGGAATAAGCAGTTACTCAGAAGGAGTGCACATAGACTCGGTAGTTTTCTCAAGGACTGGAGCTCTTCTTACTCTGAAAAGTACGGCAGAGATCTCGGAAATCAGGGTTTACTCTGGAGAAGAACAGATAGCTTCTGAGAAGATTGGAGAAACAGAAGACAATGTCTTTGCTTCCTTTGACTGGACTCCAGAAGCCCGATACAGGTTTGAACTGATTACAGGTTCAGGGGCGTCAAGCACTATTGAAGCATATGCCCCGTCAAAGCCTGCCCTGAAAGAGGAATATACCATAGAACTTGAAGATGTAACTCCGGGACCCATAGACAAAACCTCGCAGAATGTAGAAGGTGCGTTGAAATTTTCTCCTGACAGCAAATACCTTGCAATCGGAACCCACGGAGGCTCTCTGAAACTTATAGAGCTTGAAACAGGTGAAAAGGTCTGGGAAAAACAGCTCGTTGAAGGGATAGCCGATGCAAGAATTGCAGACATAGAGTTTTCAAAAGACGGCAAACGCCTTTTTGTGGGAGAAGAAAGCCCGGACGCTTTTCTCTATTGTTTTGATGTTAATGGCACAGAAATCTGGAAATTTGGGGCAGGCACGGAGCTTGGCTCAGACCTCAAGTACATGCCTGCCATGAAAAAAATAAAGCTTGATTCCGAAGGAAATATCTACGTCGCTGCCAGCAGAGCCTGCGGCTATATTGGTGAGAAATACAAATACCTGGCAAAAGTCTATTCCTTTGATCCTGAAGGAAATCTGCGCTGGAAATTCCCGGATTCAGAAACCATGGACTCGGGAGTTACATGGATTGATGCAACACCTGACGGTAAATACGCTGTTTTTGGCACCACCTGTTTTACAGAAGCAGATAAGTGGAAAGAAGGAACTGTCCATGTCCTGAACGGAAACACGGGAGAGGAACAATGGAGCTACCATATAGATCCGGTTGAGCCGTTTTTTGACTATTCCGCAATCTGGTACAGCACACAGATCACTCCTGACGGGGAAAAGCTGATAACAATGACAAGCGACGGCAGGGCATTTTTATTCAATAATTCCGAGATCATCGAAACCGGAACCCCGGAAATTGCATGGGAGCAGAACATCTCAACCCCGATAGTCGTGAGCGGAGTTCCCATCTACGGCAGTGCGAACTATGCTTACATTGTTAATGATACCCTGATCTTTTCAATAGGCAGCACCTTCTCCAAAGATAAAAACAAGGACGCTCCGTTTGAACATCCGAGCGGAAACAGTCTTTTTGCATATGATTATGACGGTAGCCTGCTCTGGAAATGGAGAGTGGACGGCTATGCAGGAGAGTGTGCACTTAACGACCGCTACCTTGTGATTCCGCTTGCCCAGAACCTGGTAACAGAGGACAGAAGCGTACACGGAGTATATGTCTTTGATGTATCAAAAAGTGGAGGTGCAAGCTCTAGGCTCATCCAGACTTACAATACGGAAGGGATAACGGTGGCTGCCGATATCTCGCCTGACGGCAGGTATATTGCAGCCCTGGAAGCTCCTTCAAGGCTTGAAGACGGCACAGTGCTCGGAGAATATAAAGTTCATATCCTGAGCTGAGGAGGAAGTATGAAAATCGTTTCAGTAACGTGGAATTCATACATTCCCACCCTTTTAAGGGCAGCAGAAGAATTAGGAATAGAACTTGAGGCTTACTACTCAAAAATCCTCGAAGAAAACCCCGAAGAAGCTGAAAGCGTGCTCACCACTTGTGAGAATGCTGATGCCATATTCCTTTATCACATAGCCAACCCCTTCTGGGAAGATTTCTATAAAAGGATTGAACCGCTAAAAGCAGAGAGACCAGTAATCTGTGTAGGGAGCAACCCCTCAAGTTTCACTCTTTCATCAGTAAAACTCGAAATCGCAGCCACATGTTTTTCATATATGATTTACGGCGGGGAAGAAAACTTCAGCAACATGCTCAGATACCTCTTAAAAGAGGTTTTCGGGGCTGAAATAGAAACAAATCCTCCTGAAAAAATACCCTGGGACGGACTCTATCACCCTGATGCCGAAAAAATGTTCCCGGATATTCAGGAGTACCTTGACTGGTACGGACCCCTTAAAGACAAAACAGTGGGGCTGCTCATCTCAAGGACCTCCTGGGTAAATAACGAACTTGAGATTGAGAAGGCTCTGATAAAGGATTTTGAAAACCTGGGCTTATCCGTCATCCCTGTTTTTGCATACTCTCTGAAAGACGAGGAACTTGGAAGCAGGAGCATGGAAGAGGTCATAGAATCATATTTTATGAAAGACGGCAGACCCATCATAGACTGCCTTGTGAAACTCTCTCCATTCTTCATTGCCAGCAGCAAGGCAAAAGAGAGGGAAGCCTCATGTGCAGCAAAGGGTGTAGAGTTACTGAAAAGACTTGACGTGCCTGTTATCCAGCCTGTAATTTCACACTATATGACTATAGAAAAGTGGAAGGAGTCGCAGGGCTTGAGCACCGAGATCGGCTGGAGTGTTGCTCTGCCTGAGTTTGAGGGCGGGATTGAGCCCATCATAATAGGCGCAGGGAAAGTGGAAGAAAACTACATGGGGCGTTTTCCTATAGAGGACCGCTGTTCAAAACTTGCATCCAGGGTCCTGAAATGGATTAAACTCCGGAAAAAACCTGTCGACGACAGAAAAGTCGCTTTTATCCTCCACAACAAACCCTGCACAGGAGTTGAAGGCTCGGTAGGAGGTGCTGCCAACCTTGATTCCCTTGAAAGCCTGGCAGGAATCCTGAACCGTATGCAGGAGGCAGGATATGCTGTCAATCCTCCACGGGACGGCAAGGAGCTGATAGACACAATCCTGAGCAGAAAAGCAATTTCCGAGTTCAGGTGGACTCCCATAAACGAGATAGTAAAGAACGGCGGAACTCTCGCTTTTGTGGGAAAAGAAGAATATGAGGAATTTTTCAACACCCTGAGCCCGGCTGTCAGGCAGAGGGTAATTGAGAGCTGGGGAAACCCTCCGGGAGAAGAGGTCAACGGCATCCCTGCTGCAATGGTCTATGAAAATAAAATCGTTGTCACAGGGGTGCAGTATGGGAATGCTGTGGTCTGCGTACAGCCAAAACGCGGATGCTCAGGAACAAGGTGTGATGGGAGGGTCTGCAAAATCCTTCATGACCCTGATGTCCCTCCAACCCACCAGTACCTGGCGACCTACAGGTACCTTGAAAATACATTTGGAGCCGATGTGCTCGTGCATGTTGGAACCCACGGAAACCTTGAATTCCTGCCCGGAAAGGGAGTGGGGCTTTCGGAAGACTGCTACCCGGACATAGCAATCGGGACAATTCCCCACCTCTATATCTACAACTCAGACAACCCTCCCGAAGGAACGATTGCCAAACGCCGGAGCCTTGCCTGCCTGGTTGACCATATGCAGACAGCCATAACTGCAAGCGGACTTTATGAAAGCCTTGCAGAACTTGACAGGCTGCTCGGGGAATACGACCAGGTAAAACACGATAAAGGAAGGTCGCACGCTCTAAAACACCTGATACTTGACGAGATCAAAAAATCGAACCTTGACTCCGAGATAAAAGCAGACCATAAAACTCCTTTTGAAGAAATAATAAGAAAAGCTCATGAAGCCCTCAGCAGGATAAGGAACAGCCAGATCCACCACGGGATGCACATATTCGGGCAGATTCCTGAAGGCGAGAAAAAAGTGGAGTTCATAAACTCCATTTTAAGGTATGATGACCAGGGAAATAAGGTTTCTATACGGAGGCTGATTGCGGAAATTATGGGGCTTGACCTTGACGAACTGATCTCAGACCAGAGCAGGATTTCAGAAAACGGGAAGTCAAATGGTCAGAGGCTTGAAGAAATTGATTCCCTTTCAAAAGATTTCATCAGGACATTCATAAATAACCCGGAAAAAGAACCGTCCTTGATAATCAGAGAGATTTTTTCAGGGAAGGGCATAAACCCTGCCTTTATTCAGGAAGCTTCTGAAATCTGTGAAAGGATCCTTGACCTTGAGTCCAGAATTGATGCTTCTCTGGAGATCGAAGCCCTTCTGCACGGCTTTGAAGGGGGATACATTCCTGCGGGTCCTTCGGGGCTAATCATGCGCGGAAAAGATGATGTATTGCCCACAGGCAGGAATTTCTATTCTCTTGATCCCAGAAGGGTCCCTACAAAAGCTGCATGGAGGGTCGGGCAGCAGCTTTCGGGTGTGCTGATCAACAAACACCTCAGAGACGAGAACCGTTACCCTGAGAATGTGGGCTTTTACTGGATGGCAAACGATGTCATGTGGGCTGACGGGGAAGGAATGGCGCAGATAATGAGCCTTCTCGGGGTCGAACCTGTCTGGCTCAGCAACGGGCACCTGAAAGGGTTCTCTGTTATTCCACTTAAAGAATTGGGCAGGCCCAGGATTGATGTTACTGTAAGAGTTTCAGGAATCCTGAGGGACAATTTCCCTAACTGCATGGAAATAATAGACGAAGCAATCCAGGCTGTAGCTTCTCTTGACGAACCTGAGGAGATGAACTATCCAAGAAAACACAGCCTCAGGATGCTTGAAGAAGGAGCTGATGCAAGAGAAGCTACGTTAAGGATCTTTTCAAGCAAACCCGGAACCTATTCGGCAGGAGTGCAGCTCGCAGTCTATGCAAGTGCCTGGAAGGACGAAAAGGACCTGGCAGACATCTTCCTTTACTGGAACGGTTATGCATACGGAAAAGATGTTAAAGGCAAAGTGGCTCACACCCAGCTTGCTTCGAGCCTGAAGACTGTTGACGCTACCTTTAACAAAGTGGTCAGCGATGAGTACGATCTCCTGGGCTGCTGCTGTTACTTTGGGGTTCACGGAGGGCTCACGGCTGCTGCAAAGCAGGCTTCGGGAAAAGATGTAAGGGTCTATTTCGGGGATACGAGAGAACCTCAGCACGTTGAAGTCCGGGACATGGCGGATGAAATGCGCAGGGTGGTAAGAACAAGGCTCCTGAACCCGAAATGGATCGAAGGCATGAAACAGCACGGGTATAAAGGTGCACAGGACATCTCTAAAAGGGTTGGAAGAGTCTACGGCTGGGAAGCTTCCACTCAGGAAGTGGACGACTGGATCTTTGATGACATAACAAAGACATTCGTTCTTGATGAAGAAATGCGCAGGTTCTTTGAAGAAAACAACCCCTATGCCCTTGAAGAGATGGTACGCAGGCTCCTTGAAGCGCAGTCAAGAGGTCTCTGGAACCCGGATCCCGATGTTCTGGAAGAGCTTAAAAACTCCTACCTTGAAATCGAGAGCTGGATGGAAGAGCTGGCAGGAGAAGGAGAGTTTCAGGGCGGGTCTGTGGACATCATGAGCTTTGAAGATGTTCCCGACTGGGATAAAAAGATGCAGGAAATCCGAAAAATCCTCAAATAAAAAGGGCTGCGGAATGAAAAACATAGCCTATTTCCTCCTTGTACTGGTTCTTGCATTGCAACCGGCAGCAGTCCGGGCTCAGGAGGATTTTGACCCGGAAGAAATGACCTCATTCATACTTCAAGTCCCGCACGGCGTGGAAGGGAACGGACTTGCAGTAGGAGGCAGCAACCTTTCCGCATATGTTTTTTTTGAGAGCTATTATAACGGGAACATGAATGTGACGGTGGAGCTCGATTTACCTGAAGGTTTTATTCTCCGGGAAACGCCTGTTCATACCTTTTCTCTTCAGACCGAGTATGAAGACTGGTACAGGCTGCTGGATATTTACATTCCAGAGGATCTGCCTTCCGGAACCTACAACATAACTGCAACCGCTGTTATTGATGTTGAGGGGAATGAACATAGCACTGTACGCAGAACCCAGCTCAGGGTTGCTTCAAAAGAGGAAGTTGCAGATGAGATTTCAGTCTCCGCACTGATAATACCGTCAGATGAGGATGGATATGGAGACCCGAGCCGCCCTTCCAATACCCTGGTTATCCGGGAAACGTCGCCTGTCATCAAAAAGCTGCTTAAGGTTACGGACCTCAAGATCAGCAGGGAGGAACTCACTTCAACCTTTATGGGAGTGGAAGTTTCCAATAAAGGAGACAGTACAGTCCCCGTCACAATCACCTATGATATCCTTGACATTAAGACAGGAGAGCCTGTAAAAGCCTTCAAGCCCGCCCTGATGGGGATGAAAGCAGATACTTTCTGCTATGCCGCGTTAACACTTCCTCCGGGCTCAAGTTCGCTGGTAAGCCTCCCGATCTACATATCGGACAATGCGCTTGGTGGAGACTATCTGCTGAGAGTAGAGGTAAAAATCACAGGCAGTGACTGGGTCGCAGTGACACAGGACCAGAAAATAACTGCGATCTCAAGAAAATGGGGGCCCATAATGGTTACATTTGCCTCCACATTGGTCGGACTGACTGCAGTAAGCCTCTTTTTCTCAAGGTCAAAAGAAATAATGGCCGGATTTAAAACCCGTAACATTGTGCTGATCTCCCTTTTTGGCACCGTTTCCTTTGCAGCCATAAACCTTCCAATGACAATCCTGTGGGAGCTGTCCCATGCGGTATTCGGGCCTTTCAGTTTCCTGTTTACCGGCCTCTTTTATGAGATCCTTCTTTACATGCTCATTACCTCTCTTGTTGTCCTGATCCCAAAACCCGGAGTTGTAAGCCTTTTTATGACGGTCAGGTTCCTGCTGGGAGGCTTTATAACCGGGAGCTTCACCCCGATCACTTTCATAACGCTGTCTGTGAGTGCGGTAATTCTGGAGGTAATCATGTATGCCGCAGGAATAACCGGCAAAAACCCTGATCCAGAAAACAGGTTCAGGATGGGTATTGTCTGCGGAATCGCGGACATGATCAGCGGGTATACGTCCTTCAGCGTCTGGATGGTGCTTTATCGGCTGTTTTACAGCAGCTGGTACATAACGGCGAATATCCTGATCGACGGGTTCCTCTACACATTCATAGGAGCCTGGTTCGGGATAAGCCTGGGGAACAGGCTGAAAAAAGTGGCAGAATAAGGCGGGAGAAAAAGCAGCAAAATCAGGGTGTACAGTGAGGGTGGTACAGTGAGACAGAACAAAGGCGATACGGCAGTAGAGATCAAGGATCTCTGGTACACATATCCGGGGAGAACGGAACCGACTTTAAGAGGGGTCAACCTGAAAATAGAAGAAGGAGAATTTGTCCTCCTGACAGGGCCTACCGGCTGCGGGAAGAGCACTTTGCTGAAAACACTTAACGGCATAATTCCCCATGAATCCGGAGGAATATTTTCAGGCAGCATAAAGATCTCAGGAATAGATACAGGAAATTCAAACCAGATGGAGCTTTCAAGGAAGGTCGGGCTTGTATTCCAGAACCCCGACGACCAGATCTTTTCTACAACTGTTGAGGACGAAGTCGCTTTTGGACCTGAAAACCTCTGTTTTGAGAGGGAAGAGATTGATAAAAAAGTAGGAGAAGCCCTTCAGATGGTTGGAATGTCAGGACACAGGCTGAGCTCCACGAATGCTCTTTCGGGGGGGCAGAAACAGAGGATCTGCATTGCAAGCATGCTCGCGATGATGCCTGAAATTCTTGCCATGGACGAGCCAGTTAGCCAGATGGACCCTGCGGGTACACAGGAGATCCTGAATACTGTCAGGGATCTCAACCGGAAACTGAAAATAACCATTCTGCTGGTAGAGCACAGGCTGCACGAGCTCGCACCTTTTGCAGACAGGGTTGTCATAATGGACAGCGGAAAAATAATCTTTGACCAGCCCGCCTCAAAAGCTTTTGAGCATCTGGATGTCTTCCACAGGCTGGGGCTTCGTGTTCCTGAACCGGTTGAAATCTGCCACACTCTTGGGATAAAGGCAAGCCCCTTCAGTGCGGAGGAAACGTTTCCTCTGCTGAACAACGGGGACTTTAAAGAAAAAACGAGGAGATATTTAACGCGTCATGATCCGGAAAAAAGAATCAACATGGGCTGTTCTGTAGAAAACACCGAACCTTTGGTCTCAATCCGGGATCTGTGGTCAGGATATGATAAAAATAAGATGGTACTTAAAGGCATAAACCTGGAAATCCGCAGAGGCGAAAGGGTTGCGGTTATGGGTACAAATGGCTCGGGCAAATCAACCCTTCTTTTGAACCTTGCAGCCATGCTCAAGCCGTATAAAGGAAGTGTAAAGGTCTTCGAGGAGGACACAAAATCAAAAAATCCATACTCTTTTGCAGGCAGAATAGGGTTTGTGTTCCAGAATCCGGACCTTATGCTTTTCTGTGATTCGGCTGAGGAAGAGGCAAGGTTCGGGCCTGTACAGTTAAAGTTCGAAAATATAGAGGAAAGGGCAAGGATTTCTCTTGAAGCGATGTCGATTCTGAACCTCAAGCAGGATCTCCCCCAGTCCCTGAGCAGAGGGCAGAGGTTGAGGACAGCTGTTGCCTCGGTAATTTCTATTGACCCTGAGCTTATTCTTCTTGATGAGCCCACAACAGGGCAGGACAGGGTGAATATAGAACAAATGATGGATTATTTCAAAAACAAAGGTTCCACGCTTGTGTTCTGTACCCATGACATTGAGATTGCAATGCTCTATGCCACAAGAATTCTTGTGATGAATGAGGGCCAGATTATAGCGGATGGGAGAGGAAGAGATGTTATAAAGAATATCGATATCCTCAGGAAAGCATCCCTTACCCAGCCTCCCGTTGTAGAAATTGCAAACTATCTCGGAATTGATGCCTTTTCGATTACAGAACTTGTAGAAACGCTGACTCATAGAAGTTCTGAAGTGGTAATATGATAGGTGCCAGATCAATTGCAGAACCGACAATTAAAGACACTATAATTCACAGGATGGATCCCAGGGCAAAGATCCTGATCCTGATTTCCACTGCTTTTGTAGCTGTAACCCTGGACAATCCAAAAACCATGTTTTTGCTGTTTCTGATCGTACTATCCGGGTTTGCATTTGCAAGGATGCCTGCAATAAAACTCAAAACCCTTGCCATTTTGCTCATACTTTTGATCTGGGGAACCATCTATTCCCAGGCACTTTTTTATTCCCAGCTTCCGAGAACTGTGATTTTTACGATAATCAGCCCTGATTTTCCGATTCTGGGCTGGCTGACAAACGGAGGGCTGTTTGTATATGCAGAAGGGCTCAAGCACGGTGCAGTTCAGGGTTTGAGGTCTGCTTCAATCCTGTCCCTGGGACTTTTGATGTGCTGGACCACGGATTCAAGGGATATGTTAAACGGACTTGTCGGGCTAAGAGTCCCTTACAGCGTGGCTTTTATGGTGGTTACAGCGGTCAGGTTCCTTCCTATAATAATCACCGAGGTGGCTACCGTGGTAACAGTCCAGAGGCTCAGGGGTTTTAACCCTAAAAGGTTTGGATCGGGGATCATCAAAACATCGCTTAATATACTGACCCCTACCCTCTCAAACTGCGTAAGGAGAACCGGCACCCTTGCAGTTTCCATTCAGAGCAGGGCTTTCCGGGCAAACACTGAAAGGACATACCTCAAAAAACTGAAATTTTCGGATTTTGATAAGGCAGTGGTTACGGTCTGTATTTTTACTGCCGTAAGTATTGTGATTATAAAACTTCTTTACAACCTGTATACAGGTGGAATTTATTACACTTCAGGCTTAAGACCTGTTTATGCAATCGCCAGGGGATACCTGTGATAGAAATCAGAAAATTATCCAGATCGTTCGGGAACCTGCTTGCTGTAGATAATCTCGACCTCGATGTGGGAAACGAGATTTTTGGGCTTCTGGGTCCCAATGGAGCAGGCAAAAGTACGACAGTTATGATGCTTACAACCCTGTTAAGGCCGAGCAGCGGCACTGCAAAAGTCTGCGGGTATGATATTGTTAAGGATTCAAAGAAAGTGAGGTCAAAGATAAGCTATGTCCCTCAGGATATGGCAGTGGACAGAAAGCTGACAGGCAGGGAAAATGTGCTGCTTTTTGCAAAGCTCTACGGAATCCCGAACAGGAATTCAAAGGTAGACGAAGTGATTGAAATGATGGGGCTTTCGGACCGAGCCGGAGACCTTGTAGCAAAATACTCCGGAGGGATGAGGCGGCGCCTTGAACTTGCCCAGGCACTTGTGCACGAGCCTGAAGTCCTTTTTCTCGACGAACCAACCCTCGGCCTGGACGTTAGCGGCAGAAGGAAGATCTGGGAGCATATTAAGATGCTGAAAGCCGAAGGGATGACTATTTTCATGACTACCCATTATCTTGAAGAGGCAGAAAAATACTGCAACCGGGTCGCCATTATTGATAAAGGGAAAGTAGCAGCTGTCGGTTCGCCAGAGAACCTTGTAAGCTCGATAGGAGAAAATGCCTCGCTCAATGACGTTTTCCTTGAGAAAGTCAAAACCCCTGAAGAGCAGGCAGGGTTTAATTCAACACAGTTCAGGAATCTTCTGAGGCGGAGATGATGAAAGCAATATATTACTATTTTGAAAGGGATCTTGTAAAATGGCTGAGAGGAAGGATAACCGTTATTTCTTCGCTTGTGATGCCTGCCGCCTGGCTGGTATTTGTCGGGCTTGCCCTGCCTACAAAGTTTACTGATAATTATATTCAATTCATCACCCCGGGAATCCTTGTCATGACTACCCTTTTTTCCTCCCTTCAGGGAGGATCGCTTATGATTTTTGATAAGATACTGGGTTTTTTAAATAAGTTTCTAGCAATGCCATCGCCGAGAGAAAGTATGCTGTACGGAAAAATCCTTTTTATCAGTGTAAGGGGGCTACTTCAGGCGA
>Ga0208826_1001242_pt1 | contig 22172 bp, 22 predicted proteins | sample AD_UKC115_MetaG_FD_184451 | JGI IMG/M metagenome (GOLD analysis project Ga0208826, IMG submission 184451) | Active sludge microbial communities of municipal wastewater-treating anaerobic digesters from Hong Kong - AD_UKC115_MetaG (SPAdes)... | ecosystem: Engineered > Bioreactor > Anaerobic >...
GTATGAAAGGCAGGTTGCACGTCATCAGCGGATTGCTGTTCGCCCTGGTGCTGTTGTTCGATCTGGCGGTCTGGGGAGGGGTGAAGGACATCCCGCACGTCGGCCCCAAGATCACCGAGACGGCCCGCACGCAGGCGCCGCTGGCGTTCACCTACATTGCCCTGGGCGAGCTACTGGACGCCTACGCCCCGGCGCTGGGGCGCTTCGGCACGGACTACGCCACGCAGGCCTTCGAGCCCGGCTTCGAGCGCATCAACGAGGACCCCAACATGGCCATCGTGGCTCTGTTCGAACGCCTCTGGAACCGCGAGCTGGCGGTTGTGCGCTTCGCCTACTGGGCGGCGCCGGTGCTGCTGGCGCTGTTCCTGCTCGCCTGGTGGATGCGCCCGCGCAAGGTGCGCTTGATGGGAGGGCGGCGCTGAACCCGCCGCGCAAAAGCGCGGCAAATCCTGCGTCGAGCGCCGCCGCCCCGGGGCCATCGGTGGCGTGGGGATTTCGTTAATTTGTCCGCACAAATTTGCTGCAATACGGCAAAGTGCTAACTGGATCAACCACTTAGCGGTGTCTTTTGATTGACGGGCGGTGCGACGGCTGTTAGCGTACCGCCCGCTTTCCGGTGTGGGGCCGGCAAGCCGTCCTTCGCTCGATCCGGCGGGGAGCCATCGCCCTGCGGTGGGGTCCGGGTCGATTTTCGCAGCAAGGACCGAGCACCTCCGTCGCACGGGGTTGCTGCTCGGTGGATGCGACGGGAAGGGGTATCGCTCTGGACACGGGGCGGCGGCGCCTGGCGCCCCGCTCCCCAGGAGTTTTTCGGCGCGGCGGCCGCTGGCCGCCGCGCCTCTCGGTCCTCTGAGGGGAGGAGCCCGAGGCCGCCGGGTGACGTGTCTGCGCGCCCGGCGGTCCTCGGATTATCCCCTCGCGGGTGCTGTGGCGGCCCCTCAGGCCGGCTCGAAGCGGTTCGCAGCGCGGTTCTTGCGCACGCGGCGCGGATCCCACACGCGGCCGTTCATGGCGATGTAGACGCCGTCCGGCAGGGCCTGCACCGCGCCCACCGCGCAGCCGATGTTGAACACCGCGTCGGAGCCCTGGAAGCGCGCCGGGTTGAGTGCGCCGGTCAGCACGATCACCTTGCCCGGCAGGTCGAGCAGCTCCTGTGCAGTCTCCACCATCGTGTCGGTGCCGTGGGTCACCAATACGTGGCGGTGCGGCTGCTGGCCGATCGTGCGGCGAATCAGTTCGCGGTCCTCGGCCGTCAGATGCAGGCTGTCCTTGCGCAGGATCGGGATCACGTCGAACTCGAAGGCAACGCCGAGCTGGCGCAGGATCTCGCCGATCTGCGGCGCACCGATCTGGTACTCCGACTTGTCGTCGAAGTAGATCTTGTCGATGGTGCCGCCGGTGGTGACGATCGTGAGGTGCTGCATCATGGTCTGCTCCCTGCGCTGCTGCGGCGAGGGCGCGCAGGATACACCAGGCGTCGCCAGGCTCCGCGGCACGCGGCGTCAGGGCAGCAGGTCGCTCGCGAGCAGGCGCGCATCATCGCCGTGGCCATCCACGAAATGGACCAGGTCGTGGGCGATGAAGCGGCGCGCCGCCGCGGCCGGGCGCGGATCGTTCTCCGCGCCCCAGGCCCAGCTGGCGTGGCGCAGCAGCAGGGCTGCGGCGAGGCAGCGCGCCAGGCCCAGGGCGAACTCGCGCGCGCCGGCCTCCAGCCCTCCCGCGCCCGTGGTCTGGCGCTGCAGCCATCCCGTCAGGCGCGTGGTGGATTCGCGCACCACTCGCACGCAGGGATCCAGCTCCGCGCCCACCTGGGCCAGCAGCGCGCGCTGCGCACTGAGGTAGCTGGCCAGTCCTCCCGACTGTGGCAGGGCGCGCAGCAGGTCGAGCGCCTGCACGTTGCTGGTGCCTTCCCAGATGGGGAAGACCTGCGCATCGCGCAGCAGTTGGGGCAGACCGGTGTCCTCGACGTAACCCGCGCCGCCGAATCCCTCCAGCACCTCGGACGCGATCGTCACGGCGAGTCTGCCGGTCCACAGCTTGGCCAGTGGCGTGAGCAGGCGAAGCAGGGCGCGGTGGGCTTCGTCCGCCTCGCCCGCCTGCACGCGCCCGAGCAGCTCGGCGACATAGAAAGTGAAGTGGAAGGCGGCCTCGAATTCCGCCTGTAGACCGCCCAGCACCTGCTGGTGCAGGGCGCGATCGGCCAGCGGGCGAGCGAACACCACGCGGCGGTTGGCGTAGTCACGCAGCAGGGCAATGGCGCGCCGCATGGTGGCAATGGCGCATACCGCGTTCCAGGTGCGCGTGACGGCCAGCATGGGCGCGATCTGCCGCACGCCGCCGCGCAGCTCGCCGACCGCTTCGGCCGGCGCGCCGTCGAGGTGGATCTCGGCGGTCGGCAGCTCGCGCGTGCCGAGCTTGTCCTTCAGCCGCTGCACGTGCACGCCGCGCCAGCGGCCATCGCTGCGGCGTGGCTCCAGGTAGAACAGGGCCAGGGCATCGGCGCCGGCGCCCGCTCCCTCGGGCCGGGCCAGGGCGAGGGCAGTGTCGGCGTGGATGGCCGAGGTGAACCACTTGCGTCCGTACAGGCGCCAGCGGCCGTGCTCGTCGCGACGTGCCGTGGTTTCCGTACCGGCCACGTCGGAGCCGCCGGTGGTCTCGGTCATCCACTGCCCGGACAGCCACAGCTGCGCCGGGTCGCGGCTCAGATAGTGCGGGATGGCGCGTTCGGCCAGGCGCGTATTGCCGCTGCCGGCCAGGCAGGTGGCGGCGCCGTCGGTCATCGCCAGCGGGCAGGTGAAGAACTCACTGGCCGGGTGGTACAGGTAGACGAGGGCGAACTGCTGCACCCGCGCGAGCGCCTCCGACTCGTGTCCGCGGGCCACCAGGCCATGGCGCGCCGCCAGCAGCGGTCCGTCGCGCCAGGCCCGCGTCAGCTCGATGCGGTCGACGCGCTCGCCCCAGGCGTCCCAGAGAACGAGCCGCGGTTCCTCGCGCGGCGCCGGCTGGCGTTCGCGCCACGTGGCTGCGGCGTGCTGGCCGAGCTGGTCCAGCTCCGGCTCCAGCGACTGCCGCTGCGCCGGCGGCAGCACGCGGCGCAGGTAGGAGCAGAGCACGCGGTCCTCGCGGTACTGGTTGCCCAGCTGCGGCGCCGACTGCACGAAACCCATGGGCTTTCCCCTCCGCTGGCCAGCGACCGCGGCAGGCGCGGCCCGACCGCGCGAGTCTAGCGCCGGCGGCGCGGGGGGCGGGCGATCCAGCCCAGGCAGCCGATGAGTGCGGCGCACAGGCCCGCCTCTGCCAGCCCGAGCAGGCGTGCCGCTGGTACGGCCCAGGCCACCACCACGCCGTGGGCGAAATAGAACAGGCCCAGGATCCCCACCCACAGCAGGGCGCGCGTCGGCCGCCGCGCGACGATCGTCAGCGGCAGCAGCAGGGGCACGAGGGCGAATGCCAGGGCCAGACCCACGGCGCCATTTGCCGGCGGCGCCAGGGCGCTGTGCCAGGTCAGGTGCAGGAGTAGCAGCGCCCCCCAACAGGCGAAAGCCAGTCGCTGCGCCGTCATGCGCCGCTTTCCAGGCGCCGCGCGAGGTCGGCCACGCGGCGGCCGAGCAGCCGCGCGAGCTCGCGCTCGTGCTCGTCGATGCCGCGGCTGCCGTCGGTGCCCGCGAGGTGGCTCGCGCCGTAGGGCGTGCCGCCCCCGCGGGTCGCGTTCAGGGCCGGCTCCGTGAAGGGCAGTCCCAGCACCAGCATGCCGTGATGCAGCAGCGGCAACAGCATGGACAGCAGGGTGCTTTCCTGGCCGCCGTGCAGGGTGCCGGTGGAGGTGAACACCGCCGCCGGCTTGCCAACCAGGGTGCCGCTGGCCCACTCCGCTCCGGTGCCGTCGAGGAAGTGTTTCAGCGGCGCGGCCATGTTGCCGAAGCGGGTAGGGCTGCCGAGGATCAGGCCGGCGCATTCGCGCAGATCGTTGCGTTCCACGTAGGGGGCGCCATGCTCCGGCTCGGGCGGCTGCGCGACCTGCGTCATCGCTGCCACCGGCGGCACCTGGCGCAGGCGCGCCTGCATGCCGGGGACTTCCTCCACGCCACGCGCCACCAGGCGGGCGAGCTGGGCGGTGGCGCCGTGACGGCTGTAGTAGAGCACCAGGATGTCGGGCATGCGGGCACCGCGGCGGGTTGGGGCGGCGATGATACCCTCGGCAATCGACCTGTCTTCTGCCGCCCGTCCCCGTACGTGAAGCCCGCGTGATTCCGGCCGCGATGTCCAGCCTGCAACGTGACCGCCTGCGCGCCCTGGCGCAGTTCGTGTGGCAGCGCTTCCTCGCCGATCGCTGCCCGCAGACGGCGGGCGCGCTTGCCTACACGACCCTGTTCGCCCTCGTGCCGGTTACGGCGGCGGCGCTGGGCGTGCTGTCGGCCTTTCCGGCCTTCCAGGGCTGGCGCGAACGCCTCAGTGATTTTGTCTTCGACAACTTCGTGCCGAGCGCCGGCAAGGCCGTGCAGGCCTACCTCGCACAATTCGCCGCGAACGCCAGCCAGGCCACGTTGCTCGGTGTGCTGGTGCTGCTGGCCTCGGCGCTCGCTCTGCTGGTCGGCGTCGAAGACGCCTTCAATCGCATCTGGCGCGTGGCCACGCCGCGCCGCGCCGTGTCGCGTCTGCTCATGTACTGGGCCGCGCTGTCGGTCGGACCGCTGCTGCTGGTGGCTGCGCTGGCTGTCAGTTCCTATCTGTTCGCCCTGCCATTGTTCGACCAGACAGAGAGTGGGCCGGGTATGCGCACGCGGCTCCTGGGCACGCTGCCCTTTCTCATCGAATGGCTGGCGCTGGGCGCCAGTTACGTGCTCATCCCCAACCGCGGCGTGCGCCTGCGCGACGCCGCCGCCGGCGCCCTGTTCGCGGCCCTGCTGTTCGAGGCAGCCAAGCGCGGCTTCGCCCTGTATCTCGCCTCGGTGCCGTCCTACGAGCTGGTCTACGGCGCCCTCGCGGTGGTGCCGATCTTTCTGGTGTGGATCTACCTGTCATGGCTGGTGGTGCTGCTGGGCGCCTCGCTTACGGCGGCGGTGAGCGCGTTCGAATACCGCCGCAGCGGCGACAGCCTGGCTCCCGAGCACGCCTTCACCGGCCTGCTGGCCGTGGTGCAGCGACTGCTCGAGGGGCAGCGCCGCGGTCTGGGCCTGCACAGCCTGGCCCTGCGCGAGGCGCTGCCGGGCCTCGGCGATGACCGGCTGCAGCGCTGCCTCGCCGACCTGCACCACGCCGGCCTGGCCCGGCGCAGCGAAGACGGCGAATGGATGCTGGCGCGCGATCCGGCCACGGCCAGTCTGGCCGCTGTCTACGAAGCAGGCGCCTACCGCGTGCCGCTGGGCGATACGCCGGGGCCGATGGCGGTGCCGCCGGCTGTCGCCGCGGTGCTGCGGCGCCTGCGCACCGACCTGGGGGCGACGCTCGCCGCGCCGCTGTCCGAAATCTTTCCGCTGCCGGTGCGGTCCACTGATGCCGCGCCTACCGCCGATCCGGAGAATCCCGCATGAAGCTGTCCGCTGCCGTCTTCGCCCTGTCGCTCCTGCCCGGTCTCGCCCAGGCGGCCGAGGCGGCCAAGTCGCCCACGCTGCGCGTGACCACCCTCGACGGGGCCGCCTACGAGCTCGCCAGCCAACGCGGCAAGTGGGTGATCGTCAACTTCTGGGCCACCTGGTGCGGTCCCTGCGTGCAGGAGATGCCCGACCTCTCCGCCTACGTGGCCGGTCATGCAGACGTGACCGCCATCGGCCTGGCCTACGAGGACACCGATAAGGCCGACATCGAGGCGTTTCTGAAACAGCACCCGGTGGTCTATCCCATCGCCCAGGTCGACGTGTACAGCCCACCCAAGGATTTCGACACGCCGCGCGGCCTGCCTACCACCTACCTGATCGCGCCGGACGGTCGCCTCGCCCAGCGCTTCGTCGGCCCTATCCGTGCGGCCGACCTCGACCAGGCCATCGCGGCCGTCCGCGGCGGGAAGTGAGGCGTGGCCTGCCGCCGATTCCTGGTGTCCGGACGGGTGCAGGGGGTTTGCTTCCGCGCCGCCACGCGCGAGCAGGCGCTGCGCCTCGGGCTTGCGGGCCATGCGCGCAACCTCTGCGACGGTCGCGTGGAGGTGCTCGCGGTGGGCGACAGCGCGGCCCTTGAGGAACTGGAGCGGTGGCTGCAGCACGGACCGCCGGCAGCACGGGTCGCCAGCGTGCTGCGTGAGGAGGGTGCGGACGCCGCCCCGCAGGGCTTTACGATCGGCTGACCGGTACGCCGGAGCTGCCGGCGGCGGCAGCCGTCACTCCGAGTCGCCGTCGCCGAGGTACCAGTCCGCGCGTTGCCGCGCCTGACGCGCCTGCAGCGCCGCCAGATCGGCCCGCGCCGCGGTTCCGAGGCGGTGGCGCAGGTCCGGATCGTGGGCCAGTCGATCCAACAGCTGCAGTGCCTGCGCCTCGTCGTCGACGCGGAAGCCGTTGCGGCCATGGTCGATCAGTTCGGCTGCGCCGCAGTCTTCGGCGAAGGCGATGACCGGCAGGGCGCAGGCCATCGCCTCCAGCAGGACGCTGCCGCCCGTCTCGAAGAAGGCTGGGTGCTTGCGATAGATGAAGACGTCGAGGCCGCGCAGAAAATCGGCCGGAGCCATCGCGCCCTCGTCGAGGAGCTCCGGTGCCGATCGCCCCTCGGCGAAGGCTGCGGCGAAGACGCGGCCACCCAGCAGGTGCACGCTGTGCCCGCGCTGGCGCACGGCGCGGAAGAAGGCGCCGTCGTCGGGGTGGAACTTGAGCGCGTAGGCGCGCCCGTGTCGGCCAACGCGCAGCGTCTGCGCCGTGGCTGCCGGCCGGGCCGCGGGCTGGAACACAGCGAGGTCCACCGGCGAGTAGTCGACGAATCCCGCCAGGCCGCAGGCGGCGCGGAACAGGCGCGAGGGAAAGCACAGACGCACGCGCGGCGCGTGCGGATTGCATTCGAGCTGGATCAGGCGCTCGATCAGACCCGGGTACTGCTCGGCCAGGTTGTGGCAGACCACCACGCGCTCGAAGGGCGACTGTTCCAGCCAGGCGCCGCATTCGAAATAGGTGCCTATCAGTACCAGGGTGCCACCGGTGGGATGGCGCCCGGCCTCGATGACGCGCACGGGATGCTCGGCCTGGTGCACGGCCAACGGCGGCGTGGTGCTCCACAGCGTTACGCGGGCCTGCGCGCCGAGGCTGCGGCACAGATTGAGCGCCCGCCGTTCGCTGCCGCCGAGGCGGTGCAGGGGCACGACCACGTGCAGTTCGGCGCTGCGTGGCCGCGCGCGGCCCGCCGACCGCTGCGCCAGGCGCGCGAGCTGTTCGCGCAGCACGGTTGCGGCCGAGCTCCAGGTCTCCCGCCGCAGCAGCTGATGGCAGCAATGCTCGTAGGTGGCGCGGGCCTGCTCCTCGTGCGGGGTCCGGTTCAAGGCTGCCGCGAGCAGCGCCTCGGCCGCGTCGGGCCGGTGCAGCTCGAGCCACAGCGCGCCGGCCTCGCGCGCCAGTGCCGGCCGCAGGTCCGCTGGCGCCGGCAGGCCGGCCAGCGTTGCCGCGGCGGCGGTGCCCTCGCCTTGCCGCAGCTGCTCGCGGGCGCGGGCGATGCGCGCCTGCGGGTCGCCGCCCTGGGCCACGGCAGGTGCCGCCCGCAGGCCGCCACAGCAATCCCTGTAACGGCGCCCGCTGCCGCAGGGGCAGGGCGCGAGACGGCCGGGCGCGGGTGCCAGACGCATGCCGTCCGCGTCTGTGGCGCCGAACCCCGGAGGGTCAGGAGGCGGCGGATCCGCCGCGATCGCGGCCGTGCCGGCGAGCAGGGCGCGGGCGCGCGCCGTGGTGTCGCGGTACGCGCTATTGCCGGGGTCGAGCTCCTGCGCGCGCTGCAGCAAGGTCAGGGCAGCGGCAGGGGCGGCGTTGGCGAGCTCGCAGCGGGCCAGGCCATGCAGCGCGTCGGGGTCATCCGGGTATTCCGCCAGGACGGCGGCGAAGGCCGTACGAGCGCCCGCCGTGTCGCCCGTTGCCCAGCGGTCGGCTGCGCGTTGGCACAGCAGGCTGGAGCGCAGCGTGTGGTACAGCCGAGTGCCGGTCCAGCGCGCGCGCCGCAGGCACTGCTCGCGCAGCTGAAGGGCTGCGGGCGCGCGCGACGGCCGCGGCGTGTAGCGCAGCAGGGGCGCCGCTTCGGCCAGGAAGCAGCAGCGCCCGTGCCGGGCCACCTGCTGCAGGAAATCGTGGTCAGCCGCCTCGCCCAGACGCGCATCGAAGCGGCAGCCGCCATCGATGGCGCGGCGATGGATAAGGCTGGCCTGGAGGCGGAACAGGCGGTCGTGCGCGAACAGCGCAGGGTTGAAGGCGCGGCCGAATACGACGTTGCCGGCCGCCGGCATCGAGGCCAGCACCGGCCCGTACCACAGCACGGCCGCCGGATCGGCTTGCGCCCCCCGCAGCAGTGTCGCCAGCGCCTGGGGTGCGTACTCGGCGTCGGCATCGAGTATCCAGACGTAGTCGCCGCGGCTGGCGTCCAGCGCCGCGTTCAGTGCCGCCCAAGGGTCGTGGGCAGCGGCCGCGGCCGCGGACCCGTCCCGTGCCTGTGCCGTCGCCCACAGCAGCTCCAGACGCACCCGGTCGGATGCATCCCATGCGCGCAACTGCTGGCGCAGCATGTCGGCCGTGCGCGACGGCGGCACGATGAGAGAGACGACGGGCAGGGGCATGGGCGGCAGACTCGCCCCGACGCGACGCGTCGGGAGCGGGGTGCGAAAATATCGGGCGGGGACTCTCAGTACGCCTGCGGCACCCACAGGGCGGGATTCGCCAGCCGTTCCGTGCCGGGCTTGACGCGCAAGCGGGGGAGACGCAAGGGCTTCTGCGGCACCTTGCGGTCGGGCAGCCAGTCGAGCAGGTGGCGGATCAGGTTCAGCCGGCCGCGCCGCTGGTCGTTGAAGTCCACCACGAACCAGGGCGCCTCGGGGATGTGTGTGCGCTCCAGCATGGCATCGCGCGCGCTGCCGTAATCGGCGTAGCGCTCGCGCGCGGCGAGGTCGACCGGCGAGATCTTCCAGCGCTTGAGCGGGTCCTCGGCACGTTCGCGGAAGCGCTCTTCCTGCTGCGCCTGATCGCAGGCCAGCCAGTATTTCACCAGCAGCAGGCCGTCGGCGGTGATCAGGCGCTCGAAGGTGGGGCAGTCGTCGAGGAAGCGCCGGTATTGCTCGTCGCTGCAGAAGCCCATGACTTTCTCGACGCCGGCGCGGTTGTACCAGCTGCGGTCGAACAGCACCATTTCGCCGGCACTCGGCAGATGGGCGGCGTAGCGCTGGAAGTACCACTGCGTGCGCTCGCGCTCGTCCGGCTTGGACAGGGCCACGATGCGGTAGCCGCGCGTGTTGAGCTGTCCGGTGATGGCCTTGATCACGCCGCCCTTGCCGGCCGCGTCGCGGCCTTCGAACACCACCACGAGGCGCCGCCCGGTCTCCATGAGCCAGCGCTGGGCGTCGACCAGTTCGTGCTGCAGTCCTTCGAGCTCCTGCTCGTACTTCTTGCGCTTGAATGTCCCGCTCATCCGCTGTCCCCGTGGTTGACTTGCGCCGGCAGCCTAGCGCGGCCGCCGGTGTGGTGAAAGCCGCCGCGCGTCACCCCGTGCACCGCGCGGCGGCTCGCCGACGCGGCGCGCGTGTTCGCTCAGCGCTCGCGCAGGCGCGGCATCAGCCCGGCGAGGTTGCACGGCCGGGTGCGCGCGTCGAGCTGTGCTGCGATGAGTCTTTCCCACGCCGTGCGGCACGCCGAGGTGGAGCCCGGCAGGCAGAACACGAAGGTGTTGTTGGCCAGCCCGGCGAAGGCGCGCGACTGCAGCGAGGAGGTGCCGATTTCCTCGAAGCTGAGCATGCGGAAGAGCTCGCCGAAACCGGGCATCTCCTTGTCCAGCAGCGGGGCGATGGCCTCGGGCGTGGAGTCGCGCCCGGTGAAGCCGGTGCCGCCGGTGACCAGCACGCCGTGCACCGCCTCATCGGCGATCCAGTCGGCCACCACCGCGCGCAGGCGGTAGCGGTCATCCCGCTCCACGCGTCGCGCGTGCAGGCGGTGGCCGGCGTCCACGAGGGCACCGACGAGGTAGGCGCCGGAGCCGTCGTTGTCGAGGCTGCGCGTGTCCGAAACGGTGAGCACGCACAGGTTGAGCGGGATGAAGTCGGCGGCGGCGGTCATGGCCGCACGCTAGCGCATGAGCGCGGCGGCGTCGATACAACCTTGGCTGTGTGCTCAGGCGCCGGCGGTGAGCGCCTGCAGCTGGTCCGCCTGGTCCTCACTGGCCAGGCGCGACACCAGATCGTCGAGGTCGCCTTGCAGGATGTTGGGCAGGTCGTACAGCGTCAGGCCCTCGACGCGGTGATCGGTGATGCGGCCCTGCGGGAAGTTGTAGGTGCGGATGCGCTGGCTGCGGTCGCCCGAGCCGACCTGCAGCCGGCGCGACTCGGCCTGGGCGCGGGACTGGGCCGCGCGTTCGCGCTCGACCAGTTCCGCCTTCAGGCGCTTGAGCGCCTTGTCGCGGTTGGCGTGCTGACTGCGCTCGTTCTGGCACTCCACCACGATGCCGCTGGGCAGGTGGGTGATGCGGATGGCCGAGTCGGTCTTGTTGACGTGCTGGCCGCCGGCGCCAGATGCGCGGAAGGTATCGATCTTCAGGTCGGCGTCCTTGACTTCGACTTCGTCCACTTCCTCCAGTTCGGGCAGGATGGCCACCGTGGCCGCAGACGTGTGGATGCGCCCCTGCGCCTCGGTTGCGGGAACGCGCTGCACCCGGTGCGTGCCCGATTCGAATTTCAGGCGCGAGTAGGCGCCGCGGCCCTCGATGCGCGCGATGATCTCCTTGTAGCCGCCGTGCTCGCCAGGATTGGCCGACTCGATCTCCACCTTCCAGCCCTGGCGCTCTGCATAGCGCGCGTACATGCGGAACAGGTCGCCGGCGAAGATCGCCGCTTCGTCGCCGCCGGTGCCGGCACGGATCTCCAGGAAGAGGTTGGCCTCGTCGCGCGGGTCCTTGGGGATGAGCTGGATTTCCAGCTCCCGCTCCAGCCGGGCATGGGCGGCCTCCAGGGCGGGGATCTCTTCCTGCGCCAGCTCCTTCATCTCCGCATCGCGCAGCATCGCGCGGGCGCTGTCCAGCGCGGCGGCGTTGGCGTCGAAGCGCGCCAGCGCCTGCACCACCGGCTCAAGCTGGGCGTACTCCTTGCTGAGGGCACGAAAGCGCGCGGCGTCGGCCACGGTGCCCGCGTCGGCGAGCAGGGCGGCGACTTCCTGATGGCGCTCGGCGAGTTGTTCGAGCTTGCGGCGGATCGACGGACTCATTCGCGCGGGATGTCGGGCGTGCCGGGCAGGGCAGCATGGGAGGGATCGAACAGCCGCTCGGCGGCGTGCAGCAGCTCGGTGTCGCCGCGCAGCGCAGCCGCACGCAGGTTGGCGCTGGGCGCGTGCAGCAGCTTGTTGGTCAGTGTGCTGGCGAGGAAGGCCAGGGCCTCCTGCGGCGACTTGCCCCGCGCCAGCAGCGCTTCGGCCTTGGCCAGAACTTCGGCACGGTCGGCCTCGGCGCGTTGGCGCAGCTGTTGCACCGGATTGCCCAGCCCCAGGGCGCGGTGCCAGGCCATGTAGTGCCCGACCTGCATCTCGATGATCGCCTCAGCCTCGCGCGCCGCGGCCTCGCGCGAGCGCAGGTTTTCGTCGATCACCTCGCGCAGATCATCGATCGTGTAGAGGAAGGCGTCCTCGATCTCGGCCACGTCGGCGGCAATGTCGCGCGGCACGGCGATGTCCACCAGGAACATGGGGCGGCGCCGACGCGCGCGCAGCGCGGCCTCGACCATCGCGCGCGTGAGGACAGGCTCGCGGCTGGCGGTGGAGGCGATCACCACATCGGCCTCGGCCAGGTGTTGCGGCAGGTCGGCCAGCGAGACGGCGTAGCCGCCGCAGCGGTGGGCGAGGTCCTGGGCGTTTTCCAGCGTGCGGTTGGCCACGATCAGGCGCCGCGCCCGGGCGTCGACCAGGTGGCGGGCCGCCAGCTCGATGGTCTCGCCGGCGCCGATCAGCAGCACACAGGCCTCGGCGAGGTCGACGAAACGCTGCTGCGCCAGGCGCACGGCGGTGTAGGCGACGGACACGGGCGCCGCGCCGATGCGCGTGTCGGTGCGCACGCGCTTGGCCACGGCGAAGGTGTGCTGCAGCAGGCGCTCCATCGGCGCCTTCAGCGCATGCTCCTCGCGCGCGATCTGGTACGCGTCCTTGACCTGGCCGAGGATCTGCGGCTCGCCCAGCACCATGGAGTCCAGGCCCGTGGCGACGCGGAACACGTGGCGGACCGCATCGTCGTCGGCGTGACGGTAGAGAAACTCGTCCAGGCGCCCCGCTGACAGGCCGTGGCGCCGATGCAGCCACTGCTGCGGCGCCGCCTCGGCGCCGGGCTGCACCGAGCAATACAGCTCCAGCCGGTTGCAGGTGGACAGAATCAGCGCCTCCTGCACGCCCTCCTGCGCCGTCAGCTCGCGCAGGGCCTCGCGTGCCTCGTCCGGGCCGAAAGCCACTCGCTCGCGCAGGGCGACCGGCGCGGTCAGGTGGTTCAGTCCGAGGGCGAGCAGGGCCATGGGAAGGCAGGGCGGGCGACGATAGACTAGGCGGGCCGGGGGCGGGAGTGCAGGCCACCCCGCCCGCCGGCGCTGCGCCGGCCAGGCGCGGCGCCGCGACAAGCGGCGCAAAGTGTGCGGGCGACCTCCCGCAAGATCAAGCAACTCAAGGTCTTGGTGCTCCGCGCCGGATCGGGATACTGGGCATGACCGAGCTTCGCAATGCCGCCGCGACGGCGCTACTGGCCACACTGCTCGGCGTCCTGGCCGGCTGCACGTCCGCGGCGCCGCGGGCGCCATCCGCCAGGGGCGCGGCCTCGCCGGCGCGCCAGCCGCTGCAACGGCTGCAACTGGCTGTGCCCGCTCCCGAAGGCGACGGGCTCGCGCACCTGCTGGCCGGCGATTTCGCTCTCGCTGGCGGCGACCTCGCCACGGCGGCGCGCGAGTACCTCGCCGCCGCCCGCCTGACGCGCGATCCCGCCGTGGCCGAGCAGGCCCTGCGCTACGCCGTGGCGGCAAAGGATCTGGACGCCGCGCGCGCCGCGCAGCAGCGCTGGCGCGAGTTGGCGCCCGCGGCGGGCGGCCTGGGTCAAGCCGACGCCACGCTGGCTCTCGCCAGCGGCGACGCCGACGCTGCGCTGGCGGCGCTGCTGCGCCTGGCTGCGCAGCCCGAGGGCAAGGGCTGGCGTGGTATCGGCCAGGTGCTGCTCGGCGGCTCGGACAAGGCCTTGGCCGGGAGCGTGCTGGAGCGCCTGCTGGCGGCGCAGCGGCCGCCGCCGGGGCAGGCCGAACTGTGGATCGCCATGAGCCAGCTGGCTTTCAAGCTCGACCGCCGCGCCCTGGCGCACGAGCTGGCCGCGACGGCGGAGAAGGACTTCGGCAGCGCCGAGGCCCTGGGCTGGTCCGCCCAGCTCGCTGCGGAGGAAGGCGACAAGGTGCGGGCGCGCGAGCGTTATGCCGCTGCGCTGCGCAAGGCGCCGCAGAACACTCGCCTGCGTGCGGCCTACGCGGCGCTGCTGGCCGAAGGTGGCGACAACGCCGGCGCTGCGCGTGTGCTCGCCCAGGGGCCGCAGGACGACTACACCTGGGCTGCACGCGCCGCCTACGCCGCGCGCGCGGAGGATCGTGCGCAATTGACCGCGCTGTACGACGAGCTGGTGTCCCGCAGCGAACGCGAGCGCGCCGGCCAGGCGTCGCTGCTCGGCCAGTTGGCCGAGCTGCTCGAGCGCAAGGATGCTGCGATGGGCTGGTACCAGCAGGTCGCCGAGGACAGCCCGCGCTGGTTCGAGGCGCAGCTGCGCATCGCCGTGCTGCTGGACGGCAGCGGCAAGGCGGCCGATGCGCTCGATCTGGCGCGCGAGCTGCAGGCGCGCGCCGGCGAGGAGCCGCGCCAGCTCGCCGATGCCATCCTGCTCGAAGCCGAACTGCTCAGCCACCGCGGCCAGGACGAGGCCGCCATCGCCGCCTACGCGCGCGGCCTGGCCAGCCTGCCGGACGACACGCGCCTGCTGTACGGGCGCGCCCTGCTCAACGCCAACCTCGGGCATGGGCGCGAGGCCGAGACCGACCTGCGCCGCGTGCTGCAGCTCAAGCCGGACGACGTGGACGCGATGAATGCGCTCGGCTACACCCTGGCCGACGACAACCGCCTGCTCGACGAGGCGCTGGGCCTGATCAAACGCGCCCTGAAGACCAAGCCGGAAGAGCCCGCCGTCATCGACTCCTACGGCTGGGTGCAGTTCCGCCTGGGTCACCTGGCCGAGGCCGAGCAGGCGCTGCGCCGGGCCTTCGACAAGCAGCCAGACGCGGAAATCGCCGCCCACCTGGGCGAGGTGCTGTGGCACAGCGGGCAACGGGACGAGGCGCGGCGCGTGTTCGAGCAGGGGCGCAAGAAGGACGCGAAGAACAAGACCCTGCTCGACGCCATGCGGCGGCTGGGCGCATGAGCGTGGCGGCCGGGCGCGGGGCGCGGCGTGTCGCGCTGTGGCTGTGCCTGTGCCTGCTGGGCGTGGCCGGCTGCGCGCCTGTGCGTCTGCGCGAGGACGCCGCCGGCCTGCGCGCCCAGGCGCAGCGCGAGGCGCAACTGGCGCCGCGGCGCGACTGGTCCCTGCAGGCGCGGCTGGCCGTGTCCGATGGGCAGGATGGCGGCAGCGGCGAGCTCAGCTGGCACCAGTCGGGCGACCGGTTCGACTTCAGCGTGCGTGCGCCGGTGACGGGCAAGACCTGGCGCCTGCACGGCGACGCCCGCGGCGCGGTGCTGGAGGGCGTGCGCGAGCAGGCGCTCGCCGGTGGTGACGCGGCGGACCTGCTCGAGCGCGAGCTGGGCTGGCACGTGCCGGTGGCCGAGCTGAGCTACTGGGTGCGTGCCCTGCGCGCTCCGGGGACGCGTGCGGTGCTCCTGTTCGATGCGCAGGGGCTCCCGGCCCAGCTGGAGCAGGCCGGCTGGCGGATCGAGTACCGCGACTGGTTCGCCGACGGCAGCCCGCCGCTGCCGCGCAAGGTGTTCGCCAGCCGCAGCAAGTACCGCGTCCGCCTCGCGGTGGAGCAGTGGCAGGCGCCGTGAGCGCCGCCGGCGCGGCGCAGGAGTGGTCCGACTGGCCGGCCCCGGCCAAGCTCAACCTGTTCCTGCACCTGACCGGGCGGCGCAGCGACGGCTACCATCTGCTGCAGACGGTGTTCCAGTTGCTCGATTGGGGCGATACGGTGCGGCTGCGTCCGCGCGACGATGGCGCCCTGGTGCGCGTGGACCCGCTCCCCGGCGTAGCCACCGAAGCCGACCTGTGCCTGCGCGCCGCGCGCCTGCTGCAGGAGCGCCTGGGCATACGGCGGGGTGCCGATATCGGCCTGGTCAAGCGCATACCCCTGGGGGGTGGACTCGGCGGCGGCAGTTCCGATGCCGCCACGGTGCTCGTCGCGCTCAACCGGCTGTGGGGCGGTGGCCTCGGCGAAGAGGCCCTTGCCGCACTCGGCCTGGCACTCGGTGCGGATGTGCCGGTCTTCGTGCGCGGGCACAGCGCCTGGGCCGAGGGCGTGGGCGAGCGCCTGACCGCGCTGGATCTGCCCGAACGCTGGTATGTACTTGTCGATCCGAGGGTTTCCGTGCCGACTGCGGCCCTGTTCCAAGCGCCTGAATTGACACGGAACTCGCCGCCCCTGACAATCTCGCGCTTCCTTGCCGGGGTCGACACGTCGAATGCGTTCGAACCGGTGGTGCGTGCCCGCTATCCGCAGGTGGCGCGCGCGCTGGACTGGCTGGGCCGGTTCGGTGCAGCGCGACTCTCGGGCAGCGGCGGCTGCGGATTCCTCGCCGTCGCATCGGCGCAGGAGGCCGCGCGCATCGTGGCGCAGTGCCCCGGGGAGTTCGCGGCGCAGGCCGCGCGGGGCGTGAACGTCTCGCCGCTGTGCGCCAGAGGCAAGGACGTGCAGGGAGCCTCCTAGGGCCTTCGCGGCGGCCCGCAGCGCGGCGGTCGCAGGGCGCCAGGCGCCGCGGCGCGCGGCGGGGGCTTCCGGGCGGAAGATCGAGCGGGAACGGTGGGGCGTCGCCAAGCTGGCCTAAGGCACCGGATTTTGATTCCGGCATTCGTAGGTTCGAATCCTACCGCCCCAGCCATCCGGAAGCGTGGAACGTCGGCGCAGCGGGTCGGTCCTGTGGCCGGCGGCGCAGTTCGCAGGATGCCAGCGCCGCCGGGCGGCGGAGCGGTGGCCCCGGAGCGGGGTGGTGTGGCGCGGCGCCTGGCGGTGCCGCAACGGTTTTGACTCTGTCGGCGAAGGCACCATGAACAACGCGGGCTTGATGCTGTTCACGGGCAATGCGCACCGCAAGCTGGCGGAGAGCGTGTCGCACCGCCTGGGTGTGCCGCTCGGCAAGGCCCTGGTCGGGCGCTTCAGCGACGGCGAGGTGCAGGTCGAGATCGAGGAAAACGTGCGCCGGCAGGAGGTCTTCGTGATCCAGCCGACCTGCGCACCCACCGCCGACAACCTCATGGAGCTGCTGGTGCTGGTGGACGCGCTCAAGCGCGCCTCCGCCGCCACGGTAACTGCGGTGATGCCCTACTTCGGCTACGCCCGCCAGGACCGTCGCCCGCGCTCGGCCCGCGTGCCGATCACGGCCAAGGTGGCGGCCGACATGATCGGCGCCGTGCATGCCGACCGCGTCGTGACCGTGGATATCCATGCCGACCAGATCCAGGGCTTCTTCGGCATCCCGGTCGACAACGTCTACGCATCGCCGGTGCTGCTCGCCGACATCTGGCGCCACCAGGGAACCGACGACCTCATCGTGGTCAGTCCTGACGTGGGCGGCGTGGTGCGCGCGCGAGCCATCGCCAAGCGCCTGGACGATGCCGACCTGGCGATCATCGACAAGCGCCGTCCGCGCCCGAACGAAGCCACCGTGATGAACATCATCGGTGACGTCAGGGACAAGACCTGCGTGTTGATCGACGACATTGTCGACACGGCCGGCACGCTGTGCGCGGCGGCCAACGCGCTGAAGAAGCAGGGGGCCAGGAAGGTGGTCGCCTACTGCACGCACCCGGTGCTGTCGGGCGCGGCGCTGGCCAACATCGGCAACTCCCAGTTGGATGAGCTGGTGGTGACCGACACCATTCCGCTGCGCGCGGAAGTGCAGGCCTGCCCACGCATTCGCCAGCTCACGGTGGCCGAGCTCCTGGCCGAAACGATCCGTCGCATCGCCTTTGGCGAATCGGTGAGTTCGCTGTACGTGGATTGAAGGCCGGGACATGGGCATGGGGCATGGGAACGCATCGGCGCGCGCGCAGCTCGCCCCGTCGGTTCCCATGCCCGATTCCCGAGTCCCGGGAACACCGGCTCTCCTGGTCGCGGGGGAGTCCCATTGCCGCCGCGAGGCGGACTACCTGACGTAAGGTTCAATAACATGGCAACGATTCACGAAATTCCGGCCCAGAGCCGCAAGGACGAGGGGAAAGGTGCGAGCCGCCGCCTGCGTCGTGCGAACCTGGTCCCCGCCGTCCTCTACGGCGGCCACAAGGATCCCGCCAGCATCCAGTTCGTTCACAACGACGTGTGGCTGGCTTCGCAGAACGAGTGGTTCTACGCGTCGATCCTCGACCTGGTGCTGGACGGCGCCAAGCAGAAGGTCCTGCTGCGCGACATGCAGCGCCACCCGTACAAGCAGCAGATCCTGCACCTGGACTTCCAGCGCGTCAGCGAGAACGAGGCGATCCGCCTGCGCGTGCCGCTGCACTTCCTCAACCAGGAGAAGTCGCCGGCGGGCAAGACCTCGGGCGTGCTGATCATGCACGAGCTGAACGAAGTGGAAGTGTCCTGCCTGCCCAAGGACCTGCCGGAGTACATCGAGGTTGATCTGTCGGCGCTGGCCGTGGGCGACATCGTGCACCTGTCGGGCCTGAAGCTGCCGGCCGGCGTGGAGATCCCCGAGCTCAAGCTGGGCAAGGAGCACGACGTGGCGGTGGTGATCGCCAAGCTGGCCAAGGAAGAGGCCGAGGAGGCCCCGGCGGTGGAAGCGAGCGCCGTGCCGGCCACCACGGCCAAGGCGCCGGCCGCGCCGGCCAAGGCTGCTCCGGCCAAGGGCGACAAGAAGTAATCCCCTGGCGCTGCGCCGTCGCCCAAGGGCGACGGCGCAGGCGCGGCCCGTCGCGTGGCGCCGCCAGGCGCCCGCCAGCGGGTGGGGACCCCTCACACATGGGCGCACTGCGGCTACTCATCGGCCTGGGCAATCCGGGCAGCGACTACCTTCGAACCCGGCACAACGCCGGGTTCTGGTTTATTGACGCCCTGGCGCAGCGCGAGGGGGCCCGCTTCGGCGTGGACGCCAAGCTGCACGCGGAGACCGCCAAGATCACGCTGGCCGGCCAGCCCCTGTGGCTGCTCAAGCCGACCACTTTCATGAACAAGAGCGGCCAGGCGGTGAACGCGGCCCTGCGCTACTACAAGATCGCGCCGGAGGACATGCTGGTCGCCCACGACGAACTGGATCTGCCGCCCGGCACGGCGCGCCTGAAATTCGACGGTGGCCACGGCGGCCAGAACGGTCTGCGCGACATCCTGGCCCAGCTCGGCCACGGCAGATTTCACCGTCTGCGCCTCGGCATCGGCCATCCCGGGCACAAGGACCGGGTCACGCCCTGGGTCCTGGGACGTCCGGGCCGCCAGGACGAGGAAGCCCTGCTGGACGCCATTGCCGCCGCCCTGGACGTGCTTCCGCTGGCCGTCGCGGGCGACTACAACGCGGCGATGAAGCAATTGCACACACGCCGGGATCCGGGTGCGGGGGCGCCGGACGCTTGAGGGCGATCGCCCCAGCGTCTGCGTTGTCCGCCACGCCTGATCCCCTCTCCCGAACACCGAATCCCGGATTTCACACCATGGGCATCAAATGCGGCATCGTCGGACTTCCCAACGTGGGCAAGTCCACCCTGTTCAATGCGCTGACCAAGGCGGGCATCGCCGCGGCCAATTTCCCCTTCTGCACCATCGATCCCAATGTGGGCGTGGTGCCTGTGCCGGATCCCCGCCTGGGCCAGCTGGCCGAGATCGTCAAGCCGCAGAAGGTGATTCCCACCGCCGTGGAGTTCGTGGACATCGCCGGCCTGGTCGCCGGTGCCTCCAAGGGCGAGGGCCTGGGCAACAAGTTCCTGGCGCACATCCGCGAGGTCGATGCCATCGCCCACGTCGTGCGCTGTTTCGAGCACGCGGACATCGTGCACGTGGCGGGCAAGATCGATCCGCTGGCCGACATCGAGACGATCGATACGGAATTGGCCCTGGCCGACCTGGAGTCGGTGGACAAGGCGCTGCAGCGTGCCGAGCGCGCCGCCAAGGCCAATGACAAGGAGGCCCTGGCCCGGCGTCCGGTCCTGCAGAAGCTGGTCGCCGTGCTGAACGAGGGACGGCCGGCGCGCGCCGCGGGTCTGGACGAGGAGGAGAAGGCGCTGGTGCGCGACCTGTTCCTGCTCACCCTCAAGCCCTTGATGTACATTGCCAACGTCAAGGAGGACGGCTTCGTCGGCAACCCACATCTCGATGCCGTCAGGAGGCGCGCCGACGCCGAGGGAGCTGAAGTGGTGCCCGTGTGCGCGGCAATCGAAGAGGAGCTTTCGCAGCTCGACGACGCCGATCGCGACGCCTTCCTGCACGACATGGGCCTGGACGAGCCCGGCCTGAACCGCGTGATCCGCGCCGCCTACAAGCTGCTCGGCCTGCAGACCTACTTCACCGCCGGGGTGAAGGAAGTGCGTGCCTGGACGGTGAAAAAGGGGGCGACGGCGCCGCAGGCCGCGGGCGTGATCCACACCGACTTCGAGCGCGGCTTCATCCGGGCCGAAACCATCGCCTTCGATGATTTCCTCAAGTACAAGGGCGAATCCGGCGCGCGCGATGCGGGCAAGCTGCGCCTGGAAGGCAAGGACTACCTGGTCAAGGAAGGCGACGTCCTGCATTTCCGCTTCAACGTCTGAGTCATCGTACGGCCGACGCCGCGTGCCGGTCGGCGGGGAGGGCGCATGGATTTTCGCTGGGCATTGATGCTGCTGGTCGCAATCGCGCTGGTCTGGTCGGGCGTCGCGCCCTTCGACCGCGCCACCTGGTGGCTGGAGGTTGCGCCCGTTCTCATCGCCGCGCCCTTGCTCGTATCGACGGCGCGGCGCTTTCCCCTGACGCCCCTCCTCTACGCGCTCATCGCCGCGCACGCGGTGATCCTCATCATCGGCGGCCATTACACCTACGCGCGTGTTCCCGCGGGGTTCTGGGTGCAGGATTGGCTGGGGCTGGCTCGCAACCACTACGATCGCCTGGGCCACTTCGCCCAGGGCTTCGAGCCGGCCATCCTCGCGCGCGAGTTGCTGCTGCGCCGCACACCCTTGCGCCGCGGGGGCTGGCTGTTCCTGCTGGCCACGGCCTGCTGCCTGGCGTTCAGCGCGTTCTATGAGCTCGTGGAGTGGTGGACGGCGCTCCTGGCGGGGGATGGCGCAACCGACTTCCTTGCCACCCAGGGCGATCCCTGGGACACCCAGTGGGACATGTTCCTGGCCCTGTTGGGCGCCCTCGCGGCGCAACTGGCGTTGTCCCGGCTGCACGATGCACAGTTGCGGTCCCGCGGTTACACCGACTGAGGATCTGCCCATGCCCGGCCACCAGCGCGAAACCAACTTCCGCTTCCTTGCCCAGCCGACCGACGTCAATTTCGGCGGCAAGGTGCACGGCGGGATGGTCATGAAATGGATCGACCAGGCCAGCTACGCCGGCGCCGTGGCCTGGAGCGGCGCCTACTGCGTCACCGTTGCGGTCGGCGGCATCCAGTTCCTGCAGCCCATCCTGATCGGCGATCTGGTCACCGTCCGCTGCAAGCTCATCCGTACCGGTACGTCCAGCATGCACTTCGCCGTGGACGTCATGGCGCGGGACCTGAAGACCCAGGCCGAGCGCCTGGCCACCAGCTGCGTGATCACCTTTGTCGCCCTGGATGCGCCCGATGGCCGGCCCACGGCCGTGCCGGCCTGGGTGCCGCGCAGCGAGGACGACCGGCGGCTGGCCGACTATGCCCAGCGCATGGGCGAGCTGTCCAAGACCATGGAGGCGGAGGTCAAGCAGCACAGGCCCGAGCTCGTTGGCGCGGCCACGCGCTGAACCGCGAAATTGCGTCTTGACTTGGGGCAGCCGGGTAACGAAAATGCCGGGCTCCGTGCTGGAGGGATACCCAAGCGGCCAACGGGGGCAGACTGTAAATCTGCTGGCTCACGCCTTCGGTGGTTCGAATCCACCTCCCTCCACCAGCTTGAATGTGTGCAAGGCGTGCGCCGGAGGTGGGTTCGAACCACCGACAGCGAACGGGGGTTCGACCGGATCGCAGGAGCGATCCGGAACGCGACGCGAAGCGGCGCGGCCCCGGGGGGGCGGAGGGCAGGACGCCCGCAGTCATCCACCTCCCTCCACCAGCTTGAATGTGTGCAAGGCGTGCGCCGGAGGTGGGTTCAAACCACCGACAGCGAACGGGGGTTCGACCGGATCGCAGGAGCGATCCGGAACGCGACGCGAAGCGGCGCGGCCCCGGAGGGGCGGAGGGCAGGACGCCCGCAGTCATCCACCTCCTTCCGGGAAGCAAGAGTTTCCGCGTTGCGGGAGTAGTTCAATGGTAGAACCTCAGCCTTCCAAGCTGATGGTGCGGGTTCGATTCCCGTCTCCCGCTCCATTGAATTGCGCCGCGGCGCGGCGGGTTTAGAGCATCCGGCAGGGAGGTCCGGGTGTTGCCGTCAAGGAAGACGGTTGCAGGATACGCTCACGTAGCTCAGTCGGTAGAGCACTTCCTTGGTAAGGAAGAGGTCGAAGGTTCGATTCCTTTCGTGAGCACCACCCAGCAGCGAGCCGATTTTTCACAACTCGATCGCCTCCTCCAGTTATCCCACTTCGACCTACGGGGTTTTTCGGCATGTCCAAGGGAAAATTCGAGCGCACCAAGCCGCACGTGAACGTGGGGACGATTGGTCACGTGGACCACGGCAAGACGACGCTGACGGCGGCGCTGACGAAGGTGGGAGCCGAGCGTTTTGGCGGC
>Ga0208826_1001243_pt1 | contig 22153 bp, 20 predicted proteins | sample AD_UKC115_MetaG_FD_184451 | JGI IMG/M metagenome (GOLD analysis project Ga0208826, IMG submission 184451) | Active sludge microbial communities of municipal wastewater-treating anaerobic digesters from Hong Kong - AD_UKC115_MetaG (SPAdes)... | ecosystem: Engineered > Bioreactor > Anaerobic >...
CAAAGTGGCCCTGGATGGGCCAGAATAGTGGTATACTTTACTCCGGAATTACAAAATGAGGAATCCTAATTGCGAGAATGTGGGGACGCTTAATTGCCAAAATGTGTGATTTATCGGATGCTTACATTTATTTTTTATATGTAACTTATTTTGGCACAAAAAGGAGTGCCTTTGGGCACATTGGCAAGAATGTGATTATAAATCCACCCTCAAATTTAGGTAATAAAAAGTTTATCTTTATCTATGATAATGTTGGCATAGGCCCAAATTGTTTTATTTCGGCAATCAACGCAAAATTTATCTGTAAAGGGAATTGTGCTATTGCCGAAGGATTTACTGTACACACAGGCAATCATGCTAATATAGCCGGAAAGTTCGTTTCGGAAATTACTGAGCAGAACAAACCAAAAGGATATGATAGAGATGTTGTGGTAGAAAAAGATGTGTGGATAGGATGTAATGTTACATTATTGTCAGGAATTACTGTTGGCCGTGGTAGTATCATAGCAGCTGGTGCAGTAGTTACAAAAGATGTTCCTTTTTATAGCATAGTTGGTGGTGTCCCTGCTAAAGTTATAAAATTCAGGTGGAATACTGTTGAAGAAATTATGAAATACGAAGAATTATTATATCCTGAAAATGAGAGAATACCACAAGATTATATTGAAAAGAATTTAATGAAATATGGAAGGAAAGAAAATTAAGGTATTATTGTGTGCTCCATACAAAACATATTCAGGTGGTATTGCAAAATGGACAGACCATATTGTACAATACTATCAATCAAATAATGAAAATGATCTATGGATGGATATTTTTTCATTGGCAAGTGGAAAAAAAGTATATGCAGATACTCCTTTAATTAAACGCATTTTGTGTGGATTCGCATATATTCCATTGTTAATAAACTATAGAAAAAAAATTTATTCGGAAAAATACGACGTAGTGCATATTACATCGAGTGCTTCGTTGAGTTTAATAAGAGATATTCTGATGTTAAGAATTACTCGCAAAAATCAAACAAAAAGTATTCTTCATTTTCATTTTGGTCGCATTCCCGAACTATACAAAAAAAATAATTGGGAGAAGAAATTACTAGATAAGACTATTTCTATGGCCGATGAAATAATCGTCATAGACCAATCCTCATTTAATACGTTAATAAATCAAGGATATAAAAACATAAAATTATTGCCTAATCCTTTAGGCCCGGACGTAGAAGAAATCATTAAAAATTCATCCATAAAAAGGGAAAAAAATAAAATAGTCTTTGCCGGCCATGTAGTGCCAACCAAGGGAGTATTCGAATTGGTGCAAGCATGCAAAGATATAACCGATATTGAAGTTCACATTTTGGGAGCTGCTACAGCTGAAATGAAAAGCAGGCTATATGAAGCAGCAGGTAACAACAAAACTTGGCTCAAAATCACCGGAGAGCAAAACTATGAAACCGTCATAAAAGAAATGTTATCAGCAAACATTTTTGTTTTGCCTACCTATACAGAAGGATTTCCAAATGTCATTTTGGAAAGTATGGCATGTGGATGTCCAATTGTAGCATCTGCCGTAGGAGCTATTCCGGAAATGCTGAATATTGATGGAGATGAACCCGCCGGTATTTGCATTGAACCAAAAAATATTGAACAACTGAAGAGTGCAATCATAAAAATGTTGAATGACGATAAGTTGGCTTCTACTTATGGGAGTAATGCAAAAAAAAGAGTAAATGAAATGTATTCTATGCCTTCGGTATGGAAACAAATGACTGATATCTGGAAATCGGTCATTGAATAACAAATCAAAATATAAGTCATGGTGATATTTCAAAACAAAATTCTATTGATTACCGGCGGCACGGGCTCTTTCGGCAATGCCGTGCTGCGACGGTTTCTCGATACGGATATCAAAGAAATCCGCATCTTCAGTCGCGACGAAAAGAAACAGGACGATATGCGGCATCAATATCAGAATCCGAAAATCAAATTTTACATCGGCGACGTGCGCGACAAGCGTTCGGTGGACGATGTGATGATCGGGGTGGATTATATCTTTCATGCCGCTGCCCTGAAGCAAGTGCCTTCATGCGAATTTTTCCCCCTTCAGGCGGTGAGGACCAACATCATGGGTACACAGAACGTGCTGGATTCGGCAGCGGAACTTGGAGTTAAACGTGTAGTGGTGCTGAGTACTGACAAAGCGGCCTATCCCATTAATGCAATGGGCATGAGTAAGGCGTTGATGGAAAAAACGGCGGTGGCCAAAGCACGTGCGTTGGGCGACAAAGAGCCGGTGATCTGCTGTACACGCTACGGCAACGTGATGGCCAGTCGCGGTTCGGTGATTCCGCTGTGGATCGACCAAATCAAAAACGGGAAACCAATCACTATCACCGACCCCAACATGACGCGCTTTATGATGACGCTGGATGATGCGGTGGATTTGGTGTTGTATGCTTTCAAACATGGGGTGAACGGTGATTTGTTCGTTCAAAAAGCACCGGCAGCCACGTTGATGGTACTGGCTAAGGCATTGAAAGAGCTTTATCATTCCGATAACGAAATCAAAATTATCGGCACGCGACATGGTGAAAAACTATATGAAACCCTCGTAACCCGTGAAGAAATGTTTCGTGCGCAGGACAGGGGTAACTATTACCGTATTCCCATAGATGACCGCGATTTGAATTACGATAAATATTTTGTGGAAGGTATGGAGGATATGACGAAAGTGGAGGAATATCATTCGCACAACACCCATCGGCTGGATGTGGAAGAGATGAAACGACTGTTGATGAAATTGCCTGAAGTGAGGGGGGATGTTGATTTGTTTATTCGTTGATGCGTTGATGCGAAAGAAAATATTGATTCGTTGATTCGTTTATGCGTTTATGCGTTGATACAAAACAAATCAACAATAAAAAAACAACCTTATATGGATTTTGTCTATTCTTTTGAAAAGCTGGATGTTTGGCTGGAAGCACGTTTGTTGGTCAAGGAAATTTATTTAATGACAGATTCATTTCCGGTTTCAGAAAAATATGGATTAAGCAATCAAATACAAAGAGCTTCAGTATCTGTAGTTTCAAACATTGCGGAAGGAGTTAGCAGATTTTCGCCAAAAGAACAAATCCGCTTTATCGAAGTTGCTTATGGCTCATTGACCGAAGTCTATTGTCAATTAATTATAGCAATGGATTTAAAATATATCGACGGGACAAAATTAGAATCGCTGAAACTTTCTATCTTAAAAATTTCCAACCAATTGAATGCATTGAAAAAGAGCATCTTAAAACGAAATGATTGTTGATGCGAAAACAAATTGTTTATGCGTTTATGCGTTGATTTGTTTATTCGTATCAAAACCTCAAATCAACAAATCAACGAATCATCAAATCAACAGCAAATGGAATCAACAAATCAACACATCAACGAATAAACAAACATGAACATACTCATTACCGGTGCCAAAGGGTTTATCGGCAAAAATCTGATAGCACAGCTTAATAATATCAATGAAGGAAAAGCCAAAGAGAAGCGAATACCTTCCAATTTGACCGTTTTTGCATATGATATTGATACCGATCCCGGTTTATTGGACGAATATTGTCGGGAAGCCGATTTCGTGTTTCACCTGGCGGGAGTAAATCGACCGAAAGAGCAGTCGGAATTCATGAAGGGGAACTTCGGATTCACTTCGGTTCTGCTGGATACGTTGCGAAAATACGGCAATACGTGCCACGTCTTGCTCGCCTCGTCCATTCAGGCCGAGCTGGATAATCCTTACGGCATTTCCAAAAAGGCGGGTGAAGAGCTGCTGTTCCGCTACGCCGAAGAAACCGGTGCAAAGGTGTATGTGTACCGCTTCCCGAATGTTTTCGGCAAATGGTGCCGGCCGAATTACAACAGTGCCGTAGCTACTTTTTGTTACAACATTGCCCGCGACTTGCCGATACAGGTTAATGATCCCAACGTGATGATGACTTTGGTTTATATTGATGACGTGGTGGATGAGCTGATTTTGGCATTGGCAGAAAATCCCACACAAGAAGGGAAGTATTGCAAAGTGCCAATAGAATATAAGATTACGCTGGACAAAATCGTCGAATTGATTTATTCGTTTCGTGAAAGTCGCCGAAATTTGCAGGTGCCCGATATGGGCGATGCTTTCACCAAAAAACTGTATGCCACCTATTTGAGTTATCTACCTGAAAACGATTTTTCTTATCCACTGAAAATGAATGTCGATCGGCGGGGTTCGTTTACGGAATTTCTGAAATCGCCCGATCGGGGTCAAGTATCGGTGAATATTTCCAAACCGGGCATTACCAAAGGAAACCACTGGCATCATACCAAGAACGAAAAATTTCTGGTAGTTTACGGCAAAGGGGTGATCCGTTTCCGGAAAATAGACGAAGAAAAGGTATATGAATATTACGTATCGGGCGATAAATTGGAGGTGGTGGATATCCCGGTCGGCTACACACATAATATCGAGAACCTGGGCGATACAGACATGGTGACCATCATGTGGGCAAACGAAGCGTTTGATCCGGAAAAGCCGGATACGTTCTTTTTGAAAGTGTGAAAAATGTTGATTTGTTGATGCGTTGATACGTTGATACGAAAGAAAATGTTGATGCGTTGATTCGTTTATTCGCAGAAAATCAATAAATTTTGGAATTGCCAAATTATCAAATCAACAGATCAACAAATCAACGAATAAACAATAAAAAATCAACTTTATGGTTGTAACCCGAAAAATGATAAAAAATGATATATATTTGTGGTTGTAACCAGAAACTTATTTTAATATGATAGAAAGAGATTTTTACATCGCGCAATTGGAAAATTTTATAGACAAGCCGTTTGTAAAAATCATCACAGGTATTCGGCGAAGCGGAAAATCATCTATTTTGATCCTGTTCAAAGAGAGATTAATCGCCAAAGGTATATCACCAGAACAAATTGTATATGTTAATTTTGAAAGCTTTATTTATTCCGATCTCCGAACGGCAGAAAACCTGTATAATTATATCTCTTCCAAGTTAGAAGTCTCTAATGAAAAAAATTATCTGCTACTGGATGAAATTCAGGAAGTGGAAAATTGGGAAAAATGCGTGAATTCTTTGTTGGTCGATTTTGATGTCGATATTTATCTTACGGGTTCAAATTCTCATTTGCTATCTTCAGAATTGGCCACTTTTCTTGCCGGTCGGTATGTTGAAATACCGGTATTCACTCTTTCATTCAAGGAATATCTGCGTTTTCGTTCAAGTTTTTCCAAATCAGAAGAACCCAATAAAAATAAAGAGGCATTTATCCGATATTTGCGTTTAGGCGGTTTCCCTGCCATTCACATCGCCAATTATAACGAGGAGAGCGCCTATAAGATTGTTTATGACATCTATTCTTCCATCATTTTGCGTGATACAGTTCAACGCTACCATATTCGCGATGTAGAGCTACTCGAAAGGGTTGTACGATATGTTTTTGATAATATTGGGAATACCTTCTCAGGGAAGAATGTAGCTGATTATTTTAAGAGTCAGCAACGTAAAATAGACATAAATACGGTGTATAATTACCTGAATGCGTTGGAAGGAGCTTATATTATTTACCGTGTACCAAGATATGATGTAAAAGGGAAAGAAATTTTAAAAACGCAGGAGAAATATTATTTGAGTGATATCTCTCTGCTTTATGCTACCATGGGTTATAAAGATCGTATGGTAGCCGGTGTGCTGGAGAATATTGTTTTCCTCGAACTCAAAAGGAGGAATTATGCTGTCTATACTGGCAATTCCAATTCGCGGGAAATCGATTTTATTGCCGAGAAACAGGGGAAAAAACTATATGTGCAAGTAACCTATAAATTGGAAAGCAGAGAAACCGTTGATCGGGAATTTTCTCCATTACTGGATATAAGGGATCAATATCCCAAGTATGTAGTAACGATGGACGATTTTTGGAAAGAAAATGTAGAAGGCGTTCAACACGTCCACATTTCAGACTTTTTATTAATGGAATTTTAATTTTGACGCGTAACGAGTGACAAGTGACGAGTGACGAGTGACAAGTGACGCGTTATCTGTTAGGCGTTACGAATTGTCAAATCAACGAATAAACCAATCAATAATGAATGGAATCAACTAATAAACGTATCAACGAATCAACAGTAAAACGCATTAAAGTACTCACAGTCGTAGGGACACGCCCGGAAATCATTCGTCTTTCGCGTGTTATGGCCAAGCTCGACAAATCAGAAGCCATTGAGCACGTGACGGTGCATACGGGACAAAACTACGATTACGAACTCAACGGAATATTTTACAACGACTTGGGGATTCGCAAGCCGGACTACTTTTTGAATGCAGCAGGAAAGAATGCGACTGAAACGGCCGGACAAATTCTTATCAATATCGATCCGGTGCTTGAAAAAGAACAGCCCGATGCTTTTCTGGTCCTGGGCGACACCAACTCGTGCCTTTGCGCCATTGCAGCCAAGAAGCGGCATATTCCCATTTTTCACATGGAAGCGGGTAACCGATGTTTCGACCAGCGCGTTCCCGAAGAAAGTAACCGCAAAATTGTTGATCATATTGCAGATATCAATCTTACTTACAGTTCCATTGCACGGGAATACCTGCTACGGGAAGGGTTGCCGGCCGACCGAATCATCAAAACGGGCAGTCCGATGTATGAGGTACTGATGCATTACCTGCCGAAAATTCAAAAATCCCCGGTTTTGGAGCAATTGAGACTTGAAAAGGAAAAATATTTTGTCGTTTCGGCGCACCGGGAAGAAAACATCAATTCGGAAAAGAATTTCTTTCATTTGGTGGAAATTCTCAATTTGATTGCCGAACATTATGGCTTTCCCGTGATTGTTTCCACTCATCCGCGAACACGAAAAATGATTGAAGAAAAGCAGGTGCGTTTTCATCCGTTGGTACAACTGATGAAGCCGTTGGGTTTTAGCGATTACAATTGGTTGCAAATGAATGCGTATGCCGTGTTGTCCGACAGCGGCACCATCTCGGAAGAATCGTCGATTTTAAATTTCCGGGCATTGAACATTCGCGAAGCCCACGAACGTCCCGAGGCGATGGAAGAAGCCTCGGTGATGATGGTCGGGCTGAATCCCGAACGTTTGATGCAGGGACTTATCCAGTTGCAATATCAAATTACAGGCACCAATCAAATCAACGAATCAACAAATCAACGAATCAACAATCTTACAAATCAACAAATCAACGATTTTCCAAATCAACAAATCAACACATCAACAAATCAACACATCAACGCATCAACAAATCAACAACCGACAAGGAACTTCCGTCCCGTTGCCGATTATTCCATGCCGAACGTGAGCGACAAAGTGGTGCGCATTATTATTTCGTATACCGATTATGTCAAAAGAATTGTGTGGGGAGAATAAGCTGCAATGAACATTTTATTTTTGACTATTTCTCATATTACAGACTTAAACGCCTCAGGGATCTACACGGATCTGATGCGAGAATTTAGAGATCAGGGGCACGAGGTTTATATTGTCAGTCCAATTGAAAGAAAATACAAATCACCCACTTTTTTAAAAAAAGAAGACGGCATTATCCTTTTAAAAGTAAAGACATTCAACCTGCAAAAGACCAATTTCATAGAAAAAGGAATTGGTACGTTGGCTATAGAATACCAATTCCCTTCTTCCATAAAAAAATATTTCCCCGATGTAGACTTTGATTTGGTCCTCTACTCCACCCCACCCATCACTTTCACCAAAGTGATCAGGAATATAAAAAAACGATATCAAGCCCAGTCTTACTTATTGCTGAAAGATATTTTTCCTCAGAACGCAGTAGATATCGGATTATTGAGAAAAGGTTGTTTGTTGCACCGGTTTTTTCGTCGTAAAGAAAGAAAGCTATATGAAGCTTCGAATTATATCGGTTGCATGTCGCCGACCAATGTGGAATTTGTTTTAAAACACAACAAATCTATTTCGCCCTCGAAAGTTGAAGTTTGCCCCAACAGCATCAAAATGAAGATGAAAAGCTCCCTTTCAGATGAAGAAAAGAAGACAATAAAAAAAAGTTATAATATTCCATCTGAAGCCACCTTATTTATATATGGAGGCAATTTAGGGAAACCGCAGGGATTGGATTTTTTGTTAAGAGTTTTGGAAAGTAATAACGGTAAAACCGACCGTTTTTTCCTGATAATTGGATCGGGGACTGAATTTACGAAGATAAAAAAATGGTTTGATGGTAATCGACCTTCCAATGCGTTGCTCTTATCTGAACTACCAAAAGAAGAATATGATAAGATAGTGCAAACAGGTGATGTGGGATTGATTTTTTTAGATCCTCGTTTTACGATACCCAATTACCCGTCGCGATTACTATCGTATTTGGAACATAAAATGCCGGTTTTGATGGCTACCGATACGAATACGGATATTGGCAAAATTGCTGAAAAAAACGGTTACGGTTTTTGGGCAGAAAGTGGAAATCTTGAGGAATTCAATTCCTTGCTGAATAAATTTTGCAGTGATAAAAAGCTGATTACAGAAATGGGTGAAAAAGGGTATGCGTTTTTGAAAGACAATTACACCGTGGAAAAATCATATCAAACTATCATAAAACATTTTAAAAATGCATAAGTATTTTATAAAACCAGCATAATCACTTTAATTGCTCTATAAATTCTAAGTATTATGAATATCTCAGATCAATTATCCTACTCGACAATCAGAATTGAGTGCAAAACAAATGCAGGTTATTTTTCAACAGGTACAGGATTTTTCTTCAATTTCTGTAGGGAAAATAATACTTGTTGTCCTGCTATAGTAACCAACAAACACGTAATTAAAGATGCAACAGAATGTAACTTGACTTTTACATTGGCAGATTCTTCAGGAAACCCGATAGATGAGAGTTACAGGAGAGTAAATATTATAGGATTGCAATCAGCATGGAAATCGCACACTGATCCAGACATTGATTTATGCGCAATGCCTATTGCAAATATTATTAATCATCTGAATGCAACAGGCTTTAGGCCTTTTTATATTGGCCTGGATATATCTTTAATCCCCTCAGAGAAACAAAAAGTAGAATTGCAATCAATAGAAGATATTATCATGGTAGGATATCCTGATGGGATTTGGGATAGAATAAACAATAAGCCGATTTTCAGAAAAGGAATAACCGCAACACATCCCAATAAAAACTATAACGGAAAAAAGGAATTTTTAATTGATGCGGCATGCTTCAACGGTTCTAGCGGATCTCCCATTTTTATTTATAACGAAATAGGCTATTTAACAGGAAATACTTTCAATCTTGGACAAAAAAGATTACTTTTTATGGGTGTGTTACGTGCAGGACATTTACATTCTATTAAAGGCGATATTTGTATTGCAGATCAAGCATTAAAGCCGGTTTCTTTATCTTATATCCCCAATAACTTGGGAATAGTAATCAAATCTGAAAATCTGCTTTATTTTGAAGAAATGTTTCGTAAAGAATTAAATTATTAATATACGCCAAATAAATCAGATTGATAAGAAACATATCAAAATGTTTTTGACTATATCAAAAATAAATACCGATGATGTTTAAACAATGAACTTTTTTGATGAACAAAGGACTACTATAGCAACTTTATTATTACATTTTGAACGAAGGATATCGGTTTACGATGCAATTTAATGATATGACGGAGTAACATGTACAAATATTTTTTTAAACGTTTTTTCGATCTTGTAATTGCCTTGGTCGGCTTGATTATTCTCATCCCACTATTTTTAATCCTTTGGATTTGGCTGTCGATTGCCAACAAGGGTGCGGGGGCATTTTTTGTGCAGGAGCGGCCGGGAAAGGACGAAAAGATTTTCAAGGTGATCAAATTCAAGACGATGAACGACCGGCGGGACGAGAACGGCAATCTGTTGTCCGATAATGAAAGGTTGACCAAAATTGGACGAGTTGTACGTTCGCTGTCTCTGGACGAGATACCACAATTAATCAATGTGCTGAAAGGGGATATGGCGCTAATCGGTCCACGTCCGTTACTCGTACAATATCTGCCGCTATACGATGAGGTGCAGCGCCGCCGACACGAAGTGCGTCCGGGAATGACAGGATGGGCTCAGGTAAACGGTCGCAATGCGATTAGTTGGCAGGAGAAATTTGCGTATGATGTATGGTACGTTGATAATCTTTCGCTTTCTTTGGACATTAAAATCCTTTTAAAAACAATTGAAAAGGTATTTAAACGCGAAGGAATCAATACAGGAACCCATGTAACAATGGAACCATTTAAAGGAAAATGAAAGATAATTATAGATAAATGATTTATGCATAATATTCTTATCACCTCAGCGGGTCAACGTGTTTCACTGGTTCGTGCCTTTCAAAAAGAATTGCGTGCTTTTGACAATAAAGCAAAAGTATATACGGTTGACATGAATCCGATTTTAGCACCTGCTTGTCATGTTTCTGATGGTTATCGAAAAATTGCCGGGGTCACTAATAAAGAATACATGACCCAATTGTTTGAGATCTGTAAAGAGTGGAACATCGGGATGATTGTTCCAACCATCGATACAGAATTGTTGATTTTAGCGGCGAATAAACCGATATTGAAAGAAAATGGAATCATTCCTATAATATCATCCGAAAAATTTGTGAAAATATGTAGAGATAAAAGAATTATAAACGATTTTTTTTCTCAAAAAAAAATTCCTTCTCCACAAATCATGAATAAAGAAAATCCCACTTTCCCTCTCTTTATCAAGCCTTATGATGGAAGTCGGAGCAAAGATACGTTCATTATAAAATCGCCAAAAGAGTTACAACCTGATCATTATTCCAACCAAAAACTAATATTCATGGAATATATTGAACCTGAAGAACATGATGAATACACAGTAGATGCATATTACAATCAAAAAGGCTTTCTATGCTGTGTGGTTCCAAGAAAAAGAATTTTTGTAAGAAGTGGTGAAATTAATAAAGGGGTAACTCGAAAAAACAAAATCGTTCCCTTGTTTAAAGAAAAACTTTCTTTTATTGAAGGAGCGGTAGGGTGTTTGACTATTCAGTTTTTCTTAAACAAAAAAACAGAGAGTGCAATTGGCATAGAAATCAATCCTCGTTTTGGAGGCGGATTCCCTTTATCCTACTTAGCTGGAGCAAATTACCCTCAATGGCTCATAAAAGAATATTTTTTAAATGAAGATATAAATTATTTCGAAGATTGGGAAGATAATCTGCTAATGTTACGTTATGATGATGAAATTTTAATAAAAAATTATGTCGATTAAAAATAAAATCATTGCTTTCGATTTGGATGATACATTATATAAGGAAATTGATTTTCTAAAATCTGCATACATGGAAATTGCCTCTATCGTAGATAAAAGCCATTCCGAAACTTTGTACAATAATATGATTTCGAATTATTACAAGGGAAATAATGTTTTTAAATTTATTTCTGAAACATATGCTGCTTATACAGTAGAGAGATTGTTGAAAATTTACCGCGAACATTATCCTTCTATTAGTCTGTCAAATGAAGAATGGAATGTTCTTTTAAAATTAAAAACAGAAGCGATTACAGGGTTAATAACAGATGGAAGATCATTGACACAGAGAAATAAAATCAAAGCATTAGGATTAGAAAATTATTTCGATAAAATTGTAATTTCAGAAGAAATAGGTTACTCAAAACCTGACATACGGCTTTTTAATGAATTTAAAAAATATGGCATTTCTCAATATTATTACGTAGCCAATGATACAAGAAAAGATTTTGTTACTCCTAATCGAATCGGGTGGATAACAATCTGTCTGCTAGATGTAAATAATCAGAATATACAAAAACAAGATTTCTCTCTAAGTGAAGATTATCTTCCTCAAATAAAAATTAAGACATTAAACGCATTATTGAATATAATATGAATAATCGTATATGGCTCTCTCTCGCCCATATGGGCGGGCAGGAACAACGGTTTATACAGGAGGCGTTCGACACGAACTGGGTGGTGCCGCTGGGTCCCAATGTGGATGGTTTTGAAAAAGATTTGCAGGAATTTCTGGATAAAGATGTACATGTAGTAGCATTGAGTGCGGGAACGGCGGCTATTCATCTCGGATTGGTGCAGCTGGGGGTGACGCAGGGCGACGAGGTGATCTGCCAGAGTTTTACTTTTTCGGCTTCGGCTAACCCGATTGCTTATCAGGGTGCAAAACCGGTATTCGTGGGCAGTGAACCGGATACGTGGAACATGTCACCCCGGTTTCTGCGGGAGGCCATCGAAGACCGGATTGCCAAAACGGGAAAGAAGCCAAAAGCGATTATACCGGTGCATCTCTACGGGATGCCGGCAAAGATGGATGAGATCATGGCTATTACCAACGACTATGGTATCCCGGTGCTGGAGGATGCCGCTGAAGCGCTGGGTGCGGAGTACAAGGGACAGAAATGCGGCACCTTCGGAGAATTTGCCTGCCTGTCATTTAATGGCAACAAGATGATTACTACCTCGGGTGGGGGTGCACTGGTGTGCAGTACAGCGGAGGAGGCTGCGCTAACCAAATTTTTTGCTACGCAGGCTCGGGATAAGGCGCCGCATTACCAGCATTCGCATATCGGGTACAATTATCGCATGAGCAACATCTGCGCGGGCATCGGACGCGGACAGATGTATGTGCTGGAAGATCACATCGCGCACCGAAGGGCGATTAACCGGTTGTACCGCCGGTTCCTGCACGATCTGCCCGGAATTACCTTTCATACCAATCCTGACAGCGATTTCAATTCGAATTACTGGCTGACGTGCATCATCATTGATTCGGACAAGGCGGGCTTTACGCGCGAAGAATTGCGGTTGCGGATGGAGCAGGAGAATATCGAAACCCGCCCGCTGTGGAAACCCATGCATTTGCAACCGGTGTTCGCCGATTGTCCCTATTACGGCGACAATACAGAGGGACGATTGTTCGACAACGGGCTTTGTCTGCCTTCCGGACCTACGTTAACGGATGAAGATATTGAAAGAGTGGCCGAGGTAATCAAAAAGATGTCAATAGGAAGATAATTATCATGTCAAAAAAACAGCTATGCAAATCAACAAATTAAAACAAACTCCGACAGGTGGGGGCGTGGGTGGGTCTTTGCTCATTACCGGAGGGGCCGGTTTCATCGGCTCTAATCTTTGCGAGTTTTTTCTAAATTCAGGCTACGAGGTGACTTGCCTCGACAATCTTTCAACAGGATTCAAATCGAACATGGATGAGTTTATCGACCACCCTGCTTTTAAATTTGTTGAGGGCGATATCCGCGACATTGATGTGTGCAGGCAAGTTACCAAAGGTGTTGACTATGTGCTTCATGAGGCCGCACTTGGCTCTGTGCCTCGCTCGATTAATGACCCCATAACTTCTAACGCCGTTAACGTGGGTGGGTTTCTGAATATGTTGGTTGCGGCGAGGGACGCTGGTGTCAAGAGGTTTATTTATGCGGCGTCATCGTCAACTTATGGAGATTCGCAAGAGCTTCCGAAGGTCGAGGAGAAGATTGGCAAGCCGTTATCGCCTTATGCTGTAACTAAATATGTGAATGAGCTTTACGCTGATGTATTTTCTAAAACTTATGGGATTGGGTGTATAGGATTGAGATATTTTAATGTTTTTGGCCGACGGCAGAGTCCTGAAGGTGCTTATGCAGCTGTTATTCCTCTGTTTGTCAAATATTTAATCAAACATCAGAGACCGGTGATCAATGGAGACGGAGAATATTCGAGAGATTTTACTTATGTTGACAATGTGATTTTGGCCAATTATCTTGCAGTTACGACTCCCAATACTGATGCGCTTAATCAGGTTTACAATGTTGCTTTTGGAGAACGGACCACTTTGAATCAACTGTTTGAATACATAAGAAACGGACTTACAAAATTTGATCCGACTATTGCTGAAATTGTCCCTGTATATGGTCCGTTCAGGGCTGGTGATATTCCTCATTCTCTGGCTTCTATTGAAAAGGCAAGGAGGTTACTTGGGTATGAGCCTCAATTTTCAGTTAAAAACGGACTTGAAAAAGCATTGCAATGGTATTGGGAAAATTAGCAATAATTCGTTTTTTAATAATTGTATATTTACCTGCAAATAAAGAAAATTAGTTCCTATTAAATGTTAATAATTTAAAGAATAAAAAGATGTATAACGATCTCGTTTCCAAAAAGGCAAAGCTCGCTGTGGTCGGGCTGGGTTATGTTGGTTTGCCGATTGCACTCGAATTTGCAAAGAAAATTTCTGTTATTGGATTTGATATAAATGAGGAGCGGCTGGATAAGATGCGACAAGGTGTTGATCCTTGCAATGAACTTGGCCCAGAAGCATTTGAGGGGTGTGACATTGTTTACACTTCTTCTTTGGAAGTTCTTGGTAAGGCTTCATTTTATATAGTTGCCGTGCCTACTCCGATTGACGACGCTAACATGCCGGATTTGAGACCGTTGCTTAGTGCTACAAGAAGTGTTGGAACTGTGTTGGAAAAAGGAAATTATGTTGTTTACGAGTCTACTGTCTACCCTGGTTGCACTGAGGATGATTGTGTGCCTCTTCTCGAGGAGCTGTCGGGACTAAAGTGTGGGGTTGATTTTAAAGTCGGGTACTCACCTGAAAGGATTAATCCTGGTGATGCTGTTCACACTATTTCCAGTACTTTGAAAATTGTGTCGGGATGTGACAAGGAGGCTCTTGAAACTATTGCTGCTGTTTATGAGTTGGTTGTGAAACCGGGTGTGCACAGGGCGCCAAGTATAAAAGTGGCTGAGGCGGGCAAGATTATTGAGAACACTCAGCGGGACGTGAATATTGCGTTGATGAATGAGCTTTCGATTCTTTTTGGGAGGATGGGAATTAATACTTATGACGTGCTTGAGGCCGCAGGGACTAAGTGGAATTTTCTGAAGTTTTCGCCTGGTCTGGTTGGTGGTCATTGCATTGGTGTTGACCCGTATTACCTTGTTTATAAGTCCCATAAGTTGAAATATCATCCGCAAGTTATTGATGCGGGGCGTTTTGTGAATGACTCGATGGGTGGTTATATTGGAAAGAAAGTTGTTAAAAGTCTGATTCATCTTGGGCGTAATGTGATGGCTTCCAAGGTGCTGGTGATGGGAATTACTTTCAAGGAGGATGTTTCTGATATTCGCAACTCAAAAGTTGTCGATATTATCAGGGAGCTCCAGGATTACGGGGCAAGTGTTGATATTATTGATCCGCTGGCGGATGGGGCTGAGGTGCGTGCCGAGTATGGGCTTGAGTTGGTATCCTCACCTCAGCCTCAAAGCTATGATGCTGTGATTGTGGCCGTTCCTCACAAAAAATATCACGGTCTTACCGAAGAGTATTTTCAGTCACTCACCACCTCACCTAACGCTCTTCTTGCCGATATCAAGGGTCTTTACCGAGGCCAAATTACTCACATGACCTATTGGAGCCTGTAGGAGCCTGGGGGGGCCGGGGCTCTCACCTGTCAGGCCCGCACCTGTCAGAGTTTGTCGTAAAATCCTGATTTTATGTTATTTAAAAAACGAGGTTATTATGACCTCGTTTTTTTTTATACCTGTTTATCAACTATTTACGACAAACTCCGACAGGTACGCGGGTGCGCGGAGAAAGGGGGATTCGAACCCCCGATACCTTTTTGAGGTATACTCGCTTTCCAGGCGAGCCAGTTAAGCCACTCCTGCATCTCTCCAAAAAAACGACTCTTCTTTCTGAAAATCAACACTCTTCCTTCAAACTCGGCAAACATTTTTCATAAAAAAAAGTCATTGTAAAGATAACACAATCTGAAAACACTACAAAATGCCCCACCCCACCCCCAACCCGCCCCACCTGTCGGAGTATAATACTCCCCCAAAACCGACCACTTGCGGAGCAAATAATTAGTATTTAATTTTACGCAAAAGGAAAAGTTATGGGAAAAAGAGAACGTTATTCAGCCTTATTCAAAGCCAGGGTGGCAATAGAGGCAATAAAAGAAAAAGAGACATTACGGGAGTTGTCTGAGAGGTTTAATGTTAGCATAATGACAATAAGCAAATGGAAGGGCGAGTTTTTGGAGAACAGCACAAGGGTTTTTGAGAACGGACAGTCTGCGACTGATGACAAAGAGAAGGAAATAGAGCATTTGCACACTAAGATTGGACAATTGACAATGGAACGCGATTTTTTCGTAAGTGCCTGCAAGAAAGCCGGTCTAAAATAGATTTAAGACAACTTGTGGACAAAGGGCATAAAGGGTTAAGCGTAAGAAAACAAGCAGATATGTTGGAGGTATCAAGAAGCTCTCTATACTACACGCCTGTAGGAGAATCCGAGGAAAATCTTGAGATTATGAGGCTTATTGACTCATATCATATAGAACATCCTACTACAGGGGTATTAGGTATGCAGGACATGCTCAGATATGAGGGATACACAGCCAACCACAAACGGATACGTCGACTTCTCAGGCTGATGGACATTCGTGCGATATATCCAAGGAAATGCCTTAGCCGATGCAATTACGCCGAGTACATCTATCCATATCTCTTGAAAAAAGGAGATGATTATCAGCCCAATGACGTTTGGTCCATTGACATCACATATATTCCGATGAGAAAGGGATTTATGTATCTGACCGCAATCATAGATGTGGCGAGTCGGTTCATAGTGGGATGGGCCCTTTCCAATACCCTTGAGGCCCGGATATGTACTGAAATTCTGACTGAGGCAATTGCCAAATACGGAAAGCCGAAAATCATCAATTCAGATCAGGGATCACAGTTCACCTGTCCCCGATGGGTGGATATGCTAAGAAATGAGGGAATTAAAATAAGCATGGACGGTAAGGGAAGGGCAAAGGACAACATCTGGATCGAGCGTTTCTGGAAAACCATCAAACAGGAGCACATCTATCTTAACCCGGCTGACGATGGTCTGGAGCTCTATTTCGGGATTAAAGATTATATCAGCTTTTACAACTACAAGCGTGCCCATCAGGGAATCGGCAGGATAAGGCCTGTGGAAAAGTATGAAAATGCAGCTTAGAAATAAAAATATTCAAAATGATTTTATAAACTTAAAACTCCTCAAGGTGGTTTAAATTAGGGGAGTATTATAGAGTTTGTCGTAAAATGCACATATTCAAATGTTTAAAAAATTAAATACAGCACAATCTAAAAATTAAATCGTTCATAATAAGCTACTTACGACAAACTCCGACAGGTGCCAGGTGGGGCGGGGGGTGGTGGCAAACAGATCTTACATATTCATAACTCAGATGAGTGATTGAAGCGATTTGCCTCATTGAAGCGCTTGTTTCCCGCCAAAGAGTTTCAATCAAAGAATCTAATTCATACTTATCTAAACAGAACAAATTTTTGCCATTAAGAATTCTGTTCATCTCCTTAATTAACATATTATCAGGTATTCGCGGCCATATATCTTTCCCTTTTTCTTTTACTACTCCCATGTCGGGTTTAAAATTTATGATGGCCTGATCAAAAGCAGAAACTGATGGAAAAAAATTGTCAATAAAAGATGTATCCACATTAATTATGCTGGCTAAAGAATTCTTTTTTGAAAAATGAAAATGGTATGATGACCACTTGTAATCAGCTGGATGTGAACAAATTCCGGCCTTGATGGGATTATTCAATATATATAAAGTGTTATAGAACAACGAAAATTCCGTGTTTTTGCAGGCACTGCCAAAAGGAGTTTTAAAAAGTTTATCGGATAAGCCGTATTTTTTGTTATACCATTTGGCATATCCACATGCATATCCATTAACAAATTTTGAAAGGCTGTTTGTGAAAACCAGTAAGTGTATGTGGTTGTCCATCAAAGCAAAAGACAATATTTTAGTGTTAAATTTTTGCGCACTGCTTTGGCATCTTGCCAAAAATTCAGTTTTGTCCTGTTCATCATAAAAAACGTTGAACCGTGAATTGCCGCGCATAAATATGTGATTATAACCTGATTGTACTCGGACGATGTGTCCTTTTGAATTTCTCCCCTCCATCTCTTTCAACTTTTAGATTTATAATGTTATAAATGTAGTGATTTTTTATGAACTTTGCATTGACCTGTCGGAGTTTGTTGCAAACATCTGACAATAAGTTATTTAATTTTTACAATTATATTTGATTCAATTTATAAACCGCAAGTATTCAACCATTTACAACAAACTCCGACAGGTGAAAGGCTGGAAAAAAACATTTTATATTATATGGGCTGGTCAATTTTTTTCGACTCTGACCAGTTCTATAGTTAGTTATGCCATTATATTTTGGTTGAGCATTCAGACAAAGTCAGCAGAAGTCCTGGCATACTCAACCCTTGCTTCAATGTTGCCGCACTTAATTCTGGGAATTTTTACCGGAGTTTTTATAGACAGATGGAATCGTAAAAAAATTATGATTTTGTCTGATTTATACATTGCTGCAGTTACAGCAGTTATGGCAATTTTGTTTTATTTTGGAGATATCCACTTATGGGTTTTATTTATTTTACTTGCATTTCGATCTATTGGTAGTGCTTTTCACGGACCTGCCATGGAGGCTTCAGTTCCGCTGCTTGCTCCAAAAGATAAATTGATGAAAGTGGCAGGTGTAAATAACATGATTTACTCAATTAGCACAATTGCATCTCCTGCAATAGCTGCATTGTTCATCAATTTGTTAGATATGACCTGGGTTTTAATGCTCGATGTGGCAGGAGCTTTAATTGCCTGTACTTCATTATATTTTGTACATATTCCTAATCCTAAGGACAATTTACTTGCTTCGAAACCCGGTCAAAAAATTAATTTACATAATATCGTTGAACATCTCGGCAGATATACTGATCTACAAAGTTTGGACAAGTACAAGAATTTGGAAAGTTTGGATAAAAACACAGATTTACAAAGTTTGAGTAAGAACATCAACTTGCAAAAGCCTGATAAACAAGACACTCCGCAACCTATTGATGAATTAACAAATACAATCAGGGGAGAAACGGCTGACATTAAACCGACTGAAGACAAAAGCAGATTAACCATAAACGAATTAACCGCAAATGAACAAAACAATTTAGGTTATAGTCAAAAGAACAATTTAGCTTCATTTAAATCAGAAATCAATCAATTTATTTTAGAATTGAAGCAGGGAATTTTAGCAATTAGGTCAAAACCTAAAATTATGTGGATGTTTATTTTGACAATCTTTGCAAGTCTTGCAATGGTACCGGTATCAACGCTTTTCCCACTTATGACTTTGGAGCATTTTGCCGGAGACACCTTTAAAATGAGTTTAATTGAAATAGCTTGGGGTCTTGGAATGCTTGTTGGAGGTATATTCATAAGTATTTCAAAATCAAAGAATAAGGAATCCATACTTATTAATTCATCGTACATAGTTTTAGGCACAACTTTCTTATTGTCAGGTTTTTTACCTTCGAATGCATTTTATGTCTTTGCGGCACTGTCTGCAATTGGTGGAATTGCCGGAGCCGTTTTTTGGGGTGCATTTACAGTGCTTCTTCAAAGGAGCATTGAGCCAGGAGTATTAGGCAGGGTGTTTTCTATTCATGGTAGTTTAATAATGATTCCAGCAATGTTTAGCCTTGTGGCGACAGGTTATATTGCTGATGCAATAGGTATTACAAATACCTTTATTTGTGGAGGAGGCGCATTAATACTTATCGGAGCATTCTCGTTTAGGCTCTGACCTGTCGGAGTTTGTCGTAAAACGCAGATTTAGTGTGTTTTAAAAAAATCACTTCAATAAACTTTAAAAATTAAACATTTGAATATGTGCGTTTTACGACAAACTCCGACAGGTCAGAGCCGGTTGTCTCCACATTTATGTATATTTGTCATAATTATAATTATAATTTTTTCCAAATCTAAATAATGAAAAAAATATCAAAAATTTGCTGCATTGGAGCCGGTTATGTTGGAGGTCCGACTATGGCCGTTATTGCTTTCAAATGCCCTGAGATAAATGTCACAGTGGTTGACGTTAACCCCGAAAGGATTGCAAAATGGAATAGCGACGACTTGAGCCAATTGCCTGTATATGAGCCAGGTCTTCAAGATGTAGTGGCTAAAACAAGAGGCAGAAATTTGTTTTTTTCGACAGATATCGAGAGTGGTATCAAAAATGCCGAAATGATTTTTATCTCAGTTAACACTCCTACAAAGACTTATGGCAAAGGCAAGGGGATGGCCGCTGACCTTAAATATGTTGAACTTTGTGCCAGGCAAATTGCTGATGTGGCCGACGAGGAAAAAATTATTGTTGAAAAATCGACTCTGCCTGTTCGTACGGCTCAGACAATTCGAACAATTATGGAAAATTGTGGCAAAAATATCCAATTCCAGATTTTATCAAATCCGGAATTTTTGGCAGAAGGAACAGCAATTTCTGATCTTGAAAATGCCGACAGAGTGTTAATTGGCGGAGATCATACTTCTAAAGAAGGTCGAGAAGCCATTGATTCTCTGGCAGCTATATATGAGCATTGGATACCTTCAGAGAAAATAATTAAAACAAACCTCTGGTCATCAGAGCTTTCCAAATTAACAGCTAATGCTTTTCTTGCACAGAGAGTTTCTTCAATTAACTCTATGAGTGCTTTATGTGAACTTACTGAAGCTGATGTAGATGAGGTAGCTGCAGCTATTGGCGCAGATAAGAGGATTGGACCAAAATTTCTCAAAGCATCAGTGGGCTTCGGTGGTTCTTGTTTTCAAAAAGACATTCTTAATCTTGTATATATCTGTATATCACTTGGTTTGAACGAGGTTGCTGATTATTGGCAAGGCGTTATTGACATTAATAATTATCAAAAAAGAAGATTTGCTGAAAAAATTGTCACAAACCTTTTTAACACTGTTGCAGGAAAGAAAATTGCATTTTTAGGGTGGGCTTTCAAAAAAGATACAAATGATACTCGTGAAACACCTGCCATGTATGTGGCTGATTATCTGCTAGAAGAGACTGCCAGAATAACTGTTTATGACCCTAAGGTCAATCATTTGCAAATGCTTTCAGATGTCAATCATTTGGGAACCAGAGATGAAGCGATTAATGAAAAATTATTAACCTGCTCTTCAGATCCTTACGAGACATGTCATGATGCCCATGCAGTGGCAATTTTAACTGAATGGGACGAATTCAAAAGCTATGACTGGCAAAGAATTTACAACAGCATGAAAAAACCGGCCTTTGTGTTTGATGGCCGAAACATAGTTGACGCAGAAAAACTACGAAAAATAGGGTTTAAGGTGTTTCTTATTGGGAAATGACACCTGCACCTGTCGGAGTTTGTCGTAAATCGCTGTTTATTAGTGTATTAAGTTTTGTGTTTTTAAAAACCTTTGAAAATTAAACATTTGAATATGAGCGATTTACGACAAACTCCGACAGGTGTGCCCCCGCCCCCCCCTCACGCATCACGCATTAATATTAAATAAAATGAAAATGAATTTTTCTTTAAAAACTAAATTTTTTGCGCTCGGTTCAGCAGCGCTTTTTTGTGTTTTTGGCAACTCATTGTCGCTTTCAGCACAAACACAAACTAAATCTGTTACACTAAAAATGGGAGATCCTGCACCCGAACTTAAGGTTAACTGGGTAAAAGGTACTCCTGTAAACAGTTTTGACAAAAACAAACTTTATGTGGTCGAATTCTGGGCTACATGGTGCGGGCCTTGCAAAGCAGTCATGCCTCACCTCTCAGAGCTTGCCAAACATTATGCCGATAAGGTTACCTTTATTGGTGTCAACATATGGGAAAAAGGTTTTGAAAATAAGCCTTACAGCGATGCAATGCCTCAAGTTAAAGCATTTGTGGAATCAATGGGCGACAAAATGGGCTACAATGTTGCCATGGACAACGATGAGCGGTTTATGGCAAACCAGTGGATGAGAGCAGCAGGCCAAAACGGCATTCCTGCATCTTTTCTGATTAAGGATGGGAAAATTATCTGGATAGGGCACCCAATGAAGCTTGACGGAATTCTCGAAAGTGTAATTGCAGGCACATATGACATGAACGCATACATTTCTTCTCTCGAAAAGGAAAAAGCCGAAGAGGCTAGCGCAA
>Ga0208826_1001245_pt1 | contig 22135 bp, 22 predicted proteins | sample AD_UKC115_MetaG_FD_184451 | JGI IMG/M metagenome (GOLD analysis project Ga0208826, IMG submission 184451) | Active sludge microbial communities of municipal wastewater-treating anaerobic digesters from Hong Kong - AD_UKC115_MetaG (SPAdes)... | ecosystem: Engineered > Bioreactor > Anaerobic >...
TGCCGCTCCAGAGAAAGGGGTAGTAGAGAGAGGGGGGAGAATCGACGACAATGGGAGAGGCTCTCTTCGCCAGAAGAACGTTGAAACTCTTCTCGAAGAGCTCGTTGCGAAAAGAGGCAGTCCTGAAGCGGTCGAATCGGAAGAGGGGAGCCGGCGAGAGGAGCCACCCTCCCCTCCCTCTCCGTTGAAGGAACAGGGAGAGAAAAAGGTTCTTACGGTAGGTGTTTCTTCCTAAAAGAAGAACGAGGCCGCTCTCCATCGCCTTTTCAACAAAGGCGTCGGCTGAAGACCAAAGAGTCGCAGGAAAGAGCTCCCCTTGAAGAGTCCCACCTTGCTCCCTGACCGTATGGAGGTAGAGAGTCTTCCCCTCAAGCAGGAGAGGGAAAGGGTTTCCCCCTCCCCGACCCTTCAGGAAGCTCTCCACTTTTTTATGAAGGAAAGGGAAGAAGCGGAAGCCGCCGGCACAATCACCGGGTTCGGGCCCCAGTCGAAAGGAGCGTTCCCCTTTATGGATCAGAGAGGTGATGATGTAGCGGACCAGATCCTCCGCCGGAGTCTCTTCGACAATGGTCTCCTCCGGTGGCGGCAGAATCAGGCGCTTCTTCTGGTAGACCACCAAGGGGTGCGGGTAGTGGAAGCACCTCTCAACCTCCCTTTCGAAGAGGCCCTGGTCGATCTTGTAGAGGTTGATCTTGAAGGGGAGAATCTCCTCCAAAGATTTGCGCACCACCTGGCTCATGGCCTTGTAACTGCCAAGAATCAACTTTCCCTTGTCGTAAGCTAAGGGAAGAATTCCATACTCCTCTAAGAGGTCTCGGTCCAAAAAAGGAGAAAACTCCTCTAGAGGTTCGCTCAAGACTGCTTCACCATGGCGTCTGGATACTCCTTCGAAACCTCCCGCTTCACCTCGTCCGCCTTCGCCTTGGAAGGGAAGGGCCCTAACCGGACACGGTAAAACCGACGGGCCTCTCCCGCCTGAGGGGGGACGACGATCACAGGGTAACGCTGGCGGAGGGGAGCGGCCTTGGCATCAGCCTTATCCTTCTCCTCCAACGCGGCGATCTGAACAAAGTACCCCTTCCCGGAGACGACGGCTTGAGGGGGGAGAGCCGAAGAAACCTTCTGCGGCTGGACGGCGGCAGGCTCACTCTCCTTCTTCGGGAGAGGGGCCGGAAGATCGGCGGCCTTTGTCTCCTTGGCCTCTTCCATGCTCTTGAGATCCCCTGGGGTGATCTTTGTCGTCTCCTCTTCCCCCTGAGGTTGTGGGTTCTCCGTCGGGACCGGAGCCGTCGCGGACGGATTCTGGCTCTCCGGGAGGGAAGCCTTCTCAGAGGGAGCCTTCCGCTCAACCGTCTCAGTTTTCCCAGCGGAGAGGCTGGATGCCGCCGAACGTTTCCCCGAATAGAAGCCTGCCGCGAAAGAGATCAACAGTAAAGCCACCAACACCAAGACGAAGAGAAAGATCTGAACGAAACCGATATCGTATTCAACCTTCGGGATGCCACCCTCTCTCATTATTGACCTTCCCCGCTCTTTCTGTTGAGCATAAGGTTCAGCATGTCCAGGGGCAGGGGGAAGACGATGGTGGAGTTCTTCTCCGTGGCGATCTCGCTCAGAGTCTGGAGGTAACGGAGCTGGATCGTCACGGGGTTGGCGGCGATCACATCCGCAGCATCCTTGAGCTGAGCCGAAGACTTGAACTCCCCTTCGGCGTGGATGATCTTGGCCCTCTTCTCCCTTTCGGCCTCGGCCTGCCTGGCCATTGCCCTCTGCATCTCCTGGGGCAGATCAACGTGCTTGATCTCCACCATGGTCACCTTAATCCCCCAAGGGTCGGTGTGCTTGTCTAGAATCGTCTGGATCCTCGTGTTCAGCTGTTCCCTCTCGGAGAGAAGGCTGTCGAGCTCCACCTGTCCAAGAACGGAACGGAGGGTCGTCTGGGCCAGCTGCGAGGTGGCGTAGAGGTAGTCCTGAACCTCGATGACCGCCTTGATCGGCTCAAGAACCCGGAAGTAGACGACGGCGTTGACCTTTACCGAGACGTTGTCCTTGGTGATGACGTCTTGGGGCGGAACATCCAGAACGATAGTCCTGAGACCAACCTTTACAAGTTTATCGATACCGAAGGGGAGGAGGAGGATGAGCCCCGGGCCCTTGGTTCCTCCCAACACCCGCCCTAAACGAAAGACAACCGCCCTCTCGTACTCTTTGAGAATACGGACGCAACTGAAGAGCAGGTAAAAGAAAAGGACCGCGAAAACCATATAGAGCTCTACAACCATTGGACACCTCCTGGTGCACTCATTTTTTCGGTTCCACTCTCAAGAGCATTCCCTCTTTCTTTATTACGACGACACGCTCTCCCTGAAGAACGGGAACCTCTGAAAGGGCATCCCACCATTCGCCGTGGACGAAGACCTTCCCCGACGGCGACAGATCGGTGACGGCGTTGCCCTCCTCGCCGACAAGCCCCTCCTTCCCCGTCGCAACCTGCCTGCGGTAGGTTCGATAGACCAGGAGAAGGATACCGAGGAAGCAGAGACAAACGAAGAAGGCAATGGGGAGAACAAAGCTTAGAGGCATTCTCATCTCCTTAACAGGGGCGTCGATGAGGATCACCGAGCCCAAGACCATAGCGATGGCTCCACCGATTCCCAGAACACCGAAACCCTGAACCTTGATCTCGGCGATGAAGAGGCACACCGAAAGGATGATCAAGAAGAGGCCGGTGACGTTGATAGGCAGGATCTGAAAGGCCATGGCCGCGAAGATCAGACAGACTCCTCCCGAGAGCCCTGCGACGATCCCTCCGGGGTGGGTGAACTCCACGAAGACCCCCAGGAGGCCGAACATGAGGAGGAGATAGGCCAGCGTCGGATCGGCCAGAAAGGAGAGGAAACTCTCTTTCCTGTTCATGGGAAAGGAGGTCACCAGGGGAACTCCTATGGGAAGGACCCTCTCCAGACCCGAGAACCGGCGGATCCGCCTTCCCCGAAGTTCGTTGAGGAGGCCCGAAAGCGTCGGTGAGACAAGATCGATTAGGTGGCCTTCCAAAGCCTCCCGGTCCGTAAAGCTCCGGCTGTTTCTCACAGTCGCCTCGGCGCCGGCAGGGTCGCGTCCCCTCTTCTCGGCCAAGTTTCTAATGAAGGAGACCGCATCGTTCATCACCTTGGTCTCCATGACGGGGTCACTCTTTCCGAAGAGGTTCACCGGGTGGGCGGCTCCGGTCTGCGTCCCCGGGGCCATGGCGGCGATGTCGCCGGCCTGGAGGAGAAAGAATCCCGCCGAGGCGGCCCTCCCTCCGGAAGGAGAGACGTAAACCGCTACGGGAACGGGACTGGAGAGAATCGTCTGGATCATCTTGCGCATGGCGCGGTCGAGCCCCCCGGGAGTATCCAAGGAGAGGAGGACCAGATCGTATCCCTCTCGGGAAGCCCTTTGCACGCCTCTCTCCAAGTAGGCCGAGGAGACCGAATGGATGGGCTGAGAGAGGCCCATGTGTAAGACCCGAAAGGGGAGGTCTGCTCCTGAGAGGGGAAGAGAAGGGAAGAGAAGAAACAGGGCACAGAAGAGGCCAAGTAAAGTCGAAGACTCCCTCTTCATGAACCACCTCCGGGGTGACGCAGAAGAACCACCACTTCACCCTCCTTCATATACCACAGCTCCTGCCTCGCGATAGGCTCAACGGCCATCTCGTTGTTCTCCAACTCGCGTATCTCGATCTCAAGCCTCTTCTTCTCCCGCTCCAGGTTCGCAATCCGTACCTCCAGGTTCCGAATCTCGTCTTTGTAACGGAAGATTTCCATCACCCCTCTCCTTCCGAAGAAAGAGGTGAGGACGATGGTCACCACGATGAAGAAGGAAAAGATCAGAAGGGCCTTGCGCGCCGGCGACCACTCAATGCCCTTTGGCATCCTGCCACCTTTTCATGGAAAGGGCGATCAGCCTCCGGGCCTCGACAAGGGTCCCCGCCTCGGCGTAAAAGCGAAGGTAGGGCTCGGTTCCGGATTTCCGGACCAGCAGCCAGCTCCCATCGTCAAAGACCACCTTCTTCCCGTCCCCGGTCATCTCTTTCGCAACCCTTCGGCCCTCCGCATCAGCCCAACTACTATGACAAAAGCCCTCGTAAATGTCAACGGAATGGGGTGAGAGGGGGATGCGTCGCTCCCAACCAACCCGGCGTCGAGGGTAACGTCTGGAAAAATCTTTGACGATCCGAGAGAGGGGTTCTTGACGGAAGGCCAACATCTCCGCCATGAGGAGTCCACCATAGATTCCATCCTTCTCAGGAAGGTGGTCCCTGAGCCAGAAGCCGGCGCTCTGCTCGGCGCCGAAGTCGATCTCTCCCCTTGTAATGGCTCCGGAGATGTACTTGGCCCCCACAGGGGTTTCTATAACCTCTAGGCCGTGGGAAACCGCCACATCTTCCAGGAGCGCCGTCGTGGCGATGGACTTGCCTATCCTCCCTCGAAAACCCTTGACCGTAATCAGGTAGTCGAGAAGAAGGGCCAGCACCGTGTTGGGATGTACGTAGCTCCCTCTCTCGTCGAGAATCCCGAAGCGGTCGCCGTCCAGATCGATGGCGATTCCCAGGTTGCTACCCGTCTCGACGACTTTATCCCGAAGCTCTCGGAGGTTCTGGGGGTAGATGCTCGGGTTCAACCCTCCAAAGCCCGGGTCCATGAAGCTGTGAATCGCCTCCACCCAGAGATCGTTTTCGAGGAAGAACCGATCGATATACTCCCTGGCGGTCCCGAAGAGAGGGTCGACGATCACCTTCAACCCCGCCCTCTTGATGAGGCCGACATCGATCTGGCGGTTGAGGAGTTCCAGATAGGGACCCTGAAAATCCTTCCGCTCGACCCGCTCCTGCCGTGGGTACCTGGGGACGTAGCTGTAGGTCTCCTTCAGCCTCTCTACATCCCTTTCAAGCTCCCGAAGCCTGCTGTCGTTGAAGGAGGCCCCATCGGAGCCGAAGAGTTTCACCCCGTTGTACTCCGGAGGGTTGTTGGAGGCGGTCACCATGAGCCCTCCCTTCAGGGAGTTGCTCAAGATTTGGTAGGTCAGAGCCGGAAGGGGGGCGTCCCTAAAGGGAAGACAAACCCGAAAACCGTTCCTGGAGAGAACTCCCACGGCCTCTTGAGCGTAGTTATTGGAAGAGTAGCGGCTGTCAAAGTCAACGGCCCAAAGGATCTCCCCTTCCGGGTTCTCCCTTCTCACCCCTTCGGACAAGGCCTGGACCATGAGTCTCAGGGAGGAGAAGGTAAAGTCCCGTCCCATCTTCCCGCGCCAACCACCGGTCCCAAAATGAACGGTCATAGCTCCACCTCCAGGCCCTCTCGGGCCATCTCGGCTCTCCCCAACCACTTCACCCTCTCCTCTTCGAGAAGAGAATCGACCATCTCCGGAGCGAAGTGGAAGAAGAAGGTTCGTTTCACACCCGCCAGACGGGTCAAGGAGTAGGCCCGCAGGAAAGAGGAGTGGCCGTAGCCGACCTTTAGGTCACTCTCCCGGTAGTGGGAGTCGAGGATGGCCAGGTCCGCCCCCTGGAGAAAAGGCTGCGCCCTCTCCTCCATGGAGGCGTCGAGTTCGATATCCGAAGCGTAGACAACCTTCCGTCCCCCCGAGGAGAGGGAGAAGAGGAAGACCCCCTGCCGGGGATGAGCGGGAAGGTGGAGAGAGTGAAGGGTAACACCCTTTTTCGAGAAGAGCAGAGTCGGAGTCGAACAGCTCCGGAGGGTTGAAAGGCTCAGCTTCGGGTTGACAAAGGCTTCAATTGTGAAGGGAAGGAAACGGGGGTCCATGAAGCGTGACAGAAGCCTCTTGAAGCCGTCCCTGTTCCCTGAAGGCCCGTAAACCTCCACGGCCGGCCCTTGAGGGTCGAAGAGAGGGGCGAAGAAAGGGAGCCCTTGCAGGTGGTCGTAGTGGGAGTGGGAGAGGAGAAGGACGATGGGACGGGAATCCCCTCTGCAGGCGACCCGGGAGAGGCCGGTCCCCGCGTCGAAGAGGACTCTCACCCTCTCGGTCGCCACCTCCACGCAGGAGGTGTTGCCGCCGAAGGCGAGGTACTCGGGACCCGGGCAGGCACGACTCCCGCGGACGCCGTGGAAGATCACCTTTATCATCGTTCCTCCGCCGGGCCCCCTCTCAAGGCTCGCCTCTTCAGAGTTGTTTCTTGTAACCGCTTCTGTTGATGCCGAAGCACTCGTCGACGATCTTCAGCGCGCAGAGGTCTCCACACATGGAGCAAGCGTCGGAAGAGCTCTTGTACTTGTTCCTGATCTCATCGAATCGATCGGGATCGATGGCGAGCTCCCTCTGTGCCTTCCAGTCCAAAGACCTACGGGCCTGGGACATCTTGTCATCCCACTGGAGGGCCCGCCCGGGGAATTTCATGATGTCGGCGGCATGGGCGGCGATCAACGAGGCTATGACCCCCTGCCTCACCTCGTCGGGACCGGGAAGGCCCAGATGTTCAGCGGGGGTGACGTAGCAGAGGTAATCGGCGCCGGCCGAGGCGGCGATGGCGCCCCCGATGGCTCCAACGATGTGGTCGTACCCGGGAGCCACATCGGTCACCAACGGGCCGAGCACGTAGAAGGGAGCCCCATGGGCAAGTCTCTTCTCCAGCTTCACGTTGGTCACGATCTGATCGAGGGGAACATGGCCAGGCCCCTCCACCATCACCTGCACACCCCGCTCCCGACAACGGTCAACGAGTTCTCCCAGGATGATTAGTTCGTCGATCTGAGGGCGGTCGGTGGCATCGTAGAGTGAACCCGGCCTTAGGGCATCTCCCAGGCTCATGGTGACGTCGTACTCTTCGGCTATATCCAAGATTTTATCGAAGTGTTCATAGAAAGGGTTCTCTTTCTGGTTCTTCATGATCCAAGCCGTCAAGAAAGACCCGCCCCTGGAGACGACTCCCATGAGACGGTTCTGTTTCTTGATCCTTTCCACGGCATGCAGGGTCAACCCGGCATGGATGGTCATGAAGTCGACTCCATCTTCCGCCTGACGGCGGATAACGTCTAGGATGTCGTCGATGTTCATGTCCACGATCGCCTTCCTCTTGGCGATCGTTTCGGTGGCCACCTGGTAGATCGGAACCGTTCCCAGGGGAACCGAGCAACGGGAGAGGATCTGCCGGCGGATCTCGTCGACTTTACCGCCTGTGGAGAGGTCCATGATGGTGTGGGCCCCGTAACGGACGGCGGTCTCCATTTTCTCTATCTCCCTGGCCTGATCGGGAAAGTCCAAGGATGTCCCTATGTTGGCGTTGATCTTCGTTGTCATCCCTTCGCCGATCCCCATAGGTTCGAGATTCTTATGGTTGACGTTGGCGGGTATGACCACCTTCCCCTCCGCGATTTGATGACGGACTTCGACGGTCAGAAGGCCCTCTTTCGCGGCCACCCTTTCCATCTCCGGCGTCGTCTCCTGACGGCGGGCTTTTTGAAGTTGTGTCATGGCACTCTCCTCATGTTCAATCCGTCCGGAAGGGCGGAAGCTAGTGGAAATAGTACCCCAAGGGGTCGGTTTCTGTCAAGGCGAACCCCTGGACGGCTCTGTTTCCTCCCCCTTCTTGACAACCCTCCCTCTTTCCTGTAATGAAGGTACGGCCATGAAAGACTATCTACGTTTCACCTCCGGAATGATCATGTGATGCCCGAGCGCGGATCCCTCCCAACGAGGGGTTGGCGTTCGGGATGCCCCCAGGTTTCGCTCTGACCCTATTCCTTCATCGGAGGTACTTTCCATGACCAAGAGTCTCGAAGAGATCAACCAAAGAATCACCGAAAAGAGAGCCACCGTTCTCACCGCCGAAGAGATGACCCGCCTCGTCACCGAGGAGGGGCCGGAAGAGGCGGCCCGCAAGGTCGATGTCGTCACGACCGGAACCTTCGGCGCCATGTGTTCCTCGGGTCTGCTCCTAAACTTCGGCCATGCCGACCCCCCTATCAGGATGACAAGGGTTCTCCTAAACGGAGTGGAGGCCCACGCAGGCCTCGCGGCCGTGGACGCCTACTTGGGAGCGACCCAAGAGGCTCCTGGAAAGAACCCGGTCTACGGAGGGGCCCATGTCATAGAAGACCTTCTCCTAGGTCGAAGGATCACCCTTGAGGCCTTCTCCCAGGGAACCGACTGCTACCCACGCAAAGAGATCATCACCTCCTTTACCCTGGAGGAGCTCAACCAGGCGATTCTCCTCAACCCACGCAACTCTTACCAGTGTTACAACGCCGCCGTCAACGGTTCCACCAGAGCCATCCACACCTATATGGGGAAGCTTCTCCCCTCCTTCGCCAACCTGACCTACTCCGGCGCCGGAGAGCTCTCCCCCCTCCCCAACGATCCCGGCTACCGGACTATAGGCCTGGGAACCAGGATCTTCCTCGGAGGCGGAATCGGCTATGTCCTGGGTCCGGGGACCCAACACAACCCGGCGAGCCGTTTCGGCACCCTCATGGTCAAGGGGGAGTTACGGGGAATGAACAGCCGCTTCCTGAGGGCCGCCTTCTTCCCCGGCTACGGAGTCTCCCTCTTCGTGGGGATAGGGATTCCCATCCCCATCCTGGACGCGGAAATGGCCCAAGCCACCGGTATCTCCGACGATGAGCTCTTCACAGACGCCATAGATTACAGCTCCCCCAGGAGGGACAAGCCCGTGGTCGGGCGTTTCTCCTACCGCGAACTGAAGTCCGGAAGGGTTAAACTCAAGGGAAAGACCGTTCCCGCCTCCTCCATGAGCAGCCTCCCCATGGCCAGAGAGGTCGCCCAAAGCCTCAAGAAGCTAATCTCCCAGGGCGGTTTCCTCCTCACCTCCCCCGTAGAAACCCTCCCCACCTCCTCCCCCACCCTCTCCCTCCAGGAGCGTCCTCTCCCGGAAGGTTCTCGCCAGAGCACGACCGCCCAAGGGTTATGGAACGAGGCCCAATGTATCCGGTGCGGTCAATGCATCGGAGTCTGTCCTGGAAAGGTTTTCTCCTTCAACCCCTCAGGGGTGTTCGAGGTCGATCCCTCCCGCTGCCTCAAGTGCGGTCTCTGCCTTGACCTCTGTCCCTTGGGAGCGCTTCATCCGGAGGTGATCCGATGAAGAAGAGGAGAATCCACCACGACCCGACCTTCGCAACCCTCATGGCCTGGGAGGAGAGATTCTTAGACCTCATGGAGAGGGAGATTCTCGACCAACAGCTTCTGCTCAGAAAGTACATTGCCAGAGATCCGGGGTTCCTTCACTCCCTCCGCCCCAGAGAGGTGGAGCAAGACGCTCCGGAGATCGTCAAGACCATGGCGGAAGCGGCAGGCCTCTTCGGAGTCGGGCCTATGGCCGCCGTTGCTGGGGCCATCGCCCAAAAGGCGGTTGAGGCCGCTCTGATGGCAGGAGCCTGCGAGGCGGTCGTCGACAACGGAGGGGACATCGTGATGTCCCTTCAAACTCCGCTGCTGGTTGGGCTCTTTGCGGGTTCCTCCCCGGTGAAGGGGCTGGCCTTCAAATGCCCGCCCAGGGAAGGGATCTTCTCCCTCTGCACCTCCTCGGGGACCGTAGGCCACTCCCTGAGTTTCGGGTGCGCCGACGCGGCCACGGTAGTCGCTTCCTCAGGAGCCTTGGCCGACGCCGCCGCGACGGCTCTGGGGAACACGATCAAAGATTCCGACCCGGCTCTCCTCCAAGAAGCGGTCGCACGCTTTCCCCTGGAGAGAGTAGAGGGGGCACTGGTGGTCTGCAAAGACCACGTCGCCTTCGCCGGAACCCTGCCGAAGCTGGTAAGGGCCACTTTCGAACCCGCCCAAGCCAGTTCCGGATGGACCGTACAGGAGGAACCATGAAGAGAATCCCCGTTGCCGTTATGGGAGCCACCGGGCTCGTGGGGCTGGAGTTCCTCCGCCGCCTGGAGGATCATCCCCTCTTCCGGGTCGTCGCCCTGACCGCATCCCCACGTTCTATCGGCAAGACTCTCTCGGAGATTCTCCCCCGGGAAGGAAGAGCGATTCCCTTCTCAGAAGAGAGGGTTCTCCCCACGGATCCGGATCTCCTCGCCTCCCGGGGAGTCCGTGCCGTCTTCTCGGCCCTGCCGACGGTTCAGGCCGGTGAGGTCGAATCCCGTCTTCGCGAACGGGGAGTGGGAGTCTTCACCAACGCCTCCTGCCACCGTACAGACCCGGACGTCCCGATTCTTATGGCCGACATCAACCCCGACCATCTCCTGCTGGCGAAACGGCAGAGTGAGGCTTTTAACGGCGGCTTCATCGTCGCCGGGCCCAACTGCTCCACCGCAGGGGTCGTTTCGGCCCTCCGCCCCCTAGAGAGGTGGAGAATCCGCGGCGTAGTCGCCTCCACCTACCAGTCTCTCTCGGGAGCGGGTCGAAAAGGGGTCGGGGCTTTGCAGATTCTCGACAACCTGATACCCTTCATCCCAGGGGAGGAGGAGAAGATGGAGAGGGAGAGTCGGAAGATCCTGGGGCCCCTCGTTTCGACAGGGGTTCTCTCGGCTCCCTGGTCTCTCTTCGCCCGATGCTGTAGGGCAGCTGTCACCCATGGTCATTTGATAAGCCTGGTTGTGGAGACCGAAGAGGAGGCCGACGAGGAGAACGTCGCCGAGGCTCTGAGCTCCTACCGAAGCGCTCCCCAAAGGCTCGGGCTCCCCTCGGCCCCCCCTCACCCCCTGGTGGTTTGCCCGGAGGAGGACCGCCCCCAACCCCGTCTCGACAGGGAGGCCGGCGGCGAGGGTCTGGCCAGGGGGATGGCCGTCACGGTCGGAAGAATCCGATGCCGGGAGGGGAGGATCTCCCTCTTTCTCCTGGTCAACAACCTTGTCCGCGGCGCCGCGGGCACCTGCCTTCTGAACGCGGAACTGGCGGCGGCGGAAGGCCTCTTGGTCTGAAGAGAGGAGTGAGAAGATGAAAGTCATGAAATTCGGCGGAGGGTGCCTCAAAGACCCCTCCTTTCTGATCCGCACGGCGGGCCTCATCGAAAAGGAGAGTCTCCCACCCGTCGTCGTCGTCTCCGCTGTCTACGGCGTCACCGATCTGCTGATGGACGCCCTCAAATCGGCTCTCGTCTCGGAGAGCCTTGTTCTGCCTGCTCTGGACGAGATCGAAAAGAGACACCGAAAGATGGCGGAAGAGGCGATCCCCTCACCTCCGGCCCGGGGACGAACCCTCGGAGAGATTCAGCTCAAACTCCGAAAGCTGGAGCGCCTCCTCTTCGGCGTAGCCTATACCGGAGAGCTAAGCGATTCCGTCAAGGCCGCTGTGGCCAGCTACGGTGAGAGGTTGGCGGCCCTTCTCCTGGCCGGTGTCCTCCACGGGCGGGGACTCAAATCCCTGGCCCTCGACTCCGAGAACGTCGGAATCCTCACCGACGACTTCCTTTGGGACAGCGCCACCGCGGACATGGAGAACCTGAAGATCAACTCACAGCGGACAATTCTCCCCCTTCTCACGGAGAAGACGGTTCCAATCATCACGGGGTTCTACGGGTTGACGCCATCGGGGAAGGTAACAACCTTCGGCCGAAACGGCTCCGACTACACGGCGGCGATTCTGGCCGCCGCCTTGGATGCCGGAGAGTTAGAGATTTGGAAAGACGTGGAAGGCTTCATGAGCGCCGACCCGAAGATCGTCCCCGGAGCTGAGCGTCTCGAAAGCGTCTCCTTCTATGAGGCTGCTGAGCTCTCTTACTTCGGTGCCAAGATTCTTCACCCCCGGACGGTGGAGCCCCTCAGGAGGAAGAAAATCGACATAAGGGTTAAGAACCTTCTCTCCCCGGAAGGCGAAGGCACAAAGATCCTTCCTGCCGGTGAGAAGAGAGAGGGAATCATCAAGAGTGTCACATTCAACCGAAACCTCGCCAGACTCAGGATACTCGGTCCTGGAGTCGGCTGTAAACCGGGAATCATCGGGAGAATCGGTGACACCCTCTCGGGGCTGGGAATCAACATCTTCTCGGTCCTCACCTCCCAGACCTGCATCAACCTCCTGATCCACAGGGAAGAGAGCGGGAGAAGTCTCGAGGCGCTCGGCTACCTGAAGGAGGGGACCGTAGAGACGGTCGACCTTCTGGACGACATCGCCCTCATCGCCGTGGTCGGCGAAGGGATCCTCAGCACCAACGGAGTCGCGGCACGGGTCTTCTCGGCGGTCTCCGCGGAGGGAATCAACGTGGAGATGATCTCCGCCGGAGCCTCGGAAGTCGCCTACTACTTCATCGTCCGTCAGGAAGAGGTGCTCCGCGCGGTCCGGGCCATCCACAGAGAGTTCTTCGAGAGAGGGTGATCTCTACTCTTTCTTGATGATCACGAAGCTGAGGTCGTCCTGACGTCTTCCAAAGGAGAGGAGATCCTCCTTTATGGCCCCGAAGATCTCCTTGGCCGATAGCGTCTTGACCCGGCGCAGGACCGTCTCAAGGTGTTCCGGAAAGTAGAGGTTCCCCTGCTGGTCGGCCAACTCCGAGAGGCCGTCGGTGTAGAGGATGAGGATATCCCCCTTCCCCATGAGGTTGATCTCGTTGATGGTGTACTTCTCCTTGTAGCCCATGAGGCTGAGATCGAACTTTTCGACCTGCCCCTTCATGGGAACCGATCCGATCGGAGGAAACGAGACGAGCCGGTCTTCGCTGATGTTCACGATCCTGTCGTAATTATAGGAGAAGACCTTCGGGGGGAGATGGCCTGCGGAGAGGAAACGGAAAGTTCCCTCCTGGGAAATCTCCCCGTAGATCATGGTGAGGCTCTTCCAGATCGCCGAGGAGTTGTAGAACCGGATGTTGATCCTTTCGAAGAGGTTGGTGGTCACCTCGCCGAAGAGCCTCAGCTCATAGGCGATTCCCAAGAGAAAGGCCTGGTGGAAGAGGGCCGCCAGGAAAGCGTCGGAGGCGCTGTGCCCCTCAACATCCAGGAGGGCGATTCCCCCTCTCCGGCGGGTCACGGAGAGTTTCTCTTCCAGGTTGCGGAGACCGTTCCTACGGTACTCGTCGACCAATCTGTCCAGGTCGAAGCGCTGGTTGAAATCCACATAGGTGATGTGGTCGCCCCCCACTTTCCCCTTCAGGGGAATGCACTCCCCGTAGATGTCAATCCCCTTCACCTGTGGAATCTCACCGGGGAGGGCAACGAAGAGTTCGGCGGTCTCCTCGAAGTTTCTCCACTCCGTCTTCAGATTCTCCATCCTGCGCGCGATCTTACGCATATAGGGCTCAAAGAGGGGATCGGCCATGATGTTGAAGAAAGAGACGAAGGCCGGATCGTTTCGCTCGCTCGGGGAAAGCTCTTGGGACAACCAATCTTTCAGAAAAACCAGGGGTTCACGTTTTTTTGTCATTGTAGAGGAACTATTTTAGCCGTTCCCTTGGGACCTTGTCAACGAAGGAAGGGGGCGATCTCTTGACTTCCTCGGCTCTTCGGTTAAACTGATCCGATGAGCCTCAAGAGAACCCTTTCCGTTGCGGCCCTGCCCCTTCTTCTCCTAGCAGCTCTCTTGCTTCGTCTTCAGTCCTGGTACCCCTTTCTCGTCGCCGACGAAGAGACGATTCTCACCATGGTTTGGGGGCTTCACCTCGATCCGCTTCCTCCGGGGATGCCCCCTCCCCTTCCGGGCTACCCTCCCCTCTTCATCTACCTGAACTACCTCCTCTCCCTCCTCTACAGGGAGGCTGGACTCTTCCTGGGCCTCTTCCCCTCTCGAACCGCCTTCTTCTTTTCCCCCCTGGCCAAGACCTTCACCCTCAAGGCGGGAGAGGTCCTGGTCGCCCTGTTGGGAACGCTCCAGGTCGCGGTCGTCTGGAAGAGCGGCAAGGAGTTCTTCAGCAGAGAGGTCGCCTGGTTCGCCGCCATCCTCATGGCCCTCCACCCCCATCTGGTCCTCAACGGTCACATTTTCAAGTCCGACGTTCTTCTGGCCCTTCTCTTCTCCCTCCTCCTCTACTTCTCCCTCCGTTTTCTCGAGACTTTACAGACGAAGGCCTTCCTTATCGCCTGCATCCTATCGGGAATCACCGTGGCCTGTAAGTACAACGGTGCCGTCGAAGCCCTCTTGATCCCCCTCCTTCTCCTGATGGCGCGTAGGAGGTTGCCTTCCGGACAGGCGTTGAGGCTCCTCTTCCTCGCCCCACTCTTCGGCCTCTTGGGCTTCCTGGCTGGGGCCCCCAACTGGATCGCCCATCCGGTGGCCAGCTTTCAGGCGGCATGGAAGTACGCCCTCTTCCACTTTCAGGAGTTCTCCTTCTACGACAAACCTTCGACAACCTACTTCCGCTACATCGTCGATCTCTGGGAGACCCTGGGACCCCTCTTTGTCGCCCTCTTCGCGGCGGGAGTCCTCTTCACCCTCTTGGGCCGCAAGAAGAAGGAGATGGTGGTTCTCGCCTCCCTGCTTCTCTACTTCCTGGTCCAAGGTCGTTCGGTCTTCTACGGGAACAGAATCATCCTGCCCCTCTACGGAGCCGTCGCCCTGATCATCGCCAAGGGGGCCTTTCTCGACATCCTCCCTCTGATCCGAAGAGTCTTTTGGAGACGGGCCTTCTCCCTCCTGATCTTCGGCTCCCTCCTCCTCTTCTCCCTCAAGGCCGTCACGACCTCTCTGCCCCTCTTCCACCTCTGGCAGACCACGACGACCCTGGACGAAGCCCTCGCCTTCCGCAGGGTCCATATCCCTCCCTCTTTCCCCTTGGGAAGGGAGAACTTCACCCCCGGAGAGAGAGGCGACCTGGGAACCTGGGATATCATCGCCCTCCCCCACCGCCTCTTTCACGGCTCCGACGCCCTTCCCTTCCTCTCCACAGGGATCTTGGCGGATTACCTGAAGAATCGCTCCCACAACGCGCGTTTGAGGGGGGAACTCCTCTCTCGGCTCCAAGAGTACCGCCCCTTCCATCGGGTGACAAAGCCCTCCTTCAGCCCTTGGGACGGGGACATCCTCTTCTGGTACCGGCCCCACCCCAAGCTTCTCTCCCACCCTCCGGGCCGGGAGGCTCTCCCCCTTCCCCGTCTCTACCATTCCTCCGCCGGAACGACGCTCTTTTACCCTCTTCAGCCTTACGAAAGGGACCCCGGCTTCTTCCCCCTAGAAGGGGCCTTCTTCGGACGTTGGCTTCAGGCCTCTGTTCCCCTAGATGGGCTGGAGATCATCCTCTTCTGCCCCGAAGGAGAGACCACAGTCAAGTTGAGGCTGAACGGAGAGGACCGTTCACTCAGCCTCAGGAACGGTTCAGGGCAGGCTCTCTTCCCCTCCCCCAAACCCCTCCCCCTTCGTCTCTCTCCGGTTTACCGACTGGAGGTGACGCTCCCGGAGAGACATCCGCCAGTCTTCCTTCTCCTACGGCCAAAGGGTCTTGAAGAGTCCCGTAAGCCTGTCAAACTCTCCCGTCCCCTCTTGGAAGACCCGCCTCGACTGTTCTCCGGAGACCCGCCCCCTCCCTGGGTTATCGAACTTTACCGCAGGAGTGGAATCGACCTTTCTCTCCTCTCCCTCACTCAAGAGGAGACCCTCTGGGAGAACCGGGCCGCTTCCCTCCAGCCCTTCCTCTCGGGTTGGTCGCTCCTTCCCGGGGGAACGTTCCGGTGGGAGATGGAGACAGAGACGATCCTCCCCAACCAACCCGAGGCTCCCCCCCCTCCCCTGGAGCTCAGGGTCTTACGGGAAGGGAGAGTCTCGGTGGTCGCCATCCCCTGGAAGAGGGTTGAGGAGAACCGCTATTCCGCTCTCTTCTCCAACCCTGAGGAGTACCTTCTCTTCAGAACCTTCACGGGAGAGACGAGAAAGAGCAATCTCCTTCTCAAACGGCTTACCCTTCGCCCGGATTACCGTCTCTCGCTCTTGGAGCAGGCTCCTTAAGATCCTTCTCCCCCTCGGCCTTGAGCAGTCCGACCTCCTGGACCAAGGCTGTGACATCCTCTCTCAACCGGGAGAGGACGATGGAGAAGTGAAAAAGGAGGACGAAGAGGACCATGATCAGGATGAGGAAGAGAGCCGCCGGAGCGTAGAGGATCCCGACCCAGCCAGCCAGGGTCTCCAGCCCCCCCCGCCAGAGGGAGAAGAGGAGGAATATCGCGCCGAAGAGAAGCCAGAGGAGGGAGTACTCCTCCCTTAAACGTCTCTTGCGGATGCTTTCGACGATGAATCCGAGAAAGAAGAGAGAACCCAACAGGGCGATGATCTGAACCCGGGTCACATCCACCTCCTTGAACGAAGGGGCCGTAGGGTTTCCACGGCAAGGGAGAGGAGAACCTTGGACATATAGACGAGGGGTGTCCATCCTCCCAGTGAGGAGGTCCCTCCTCGACGTTCCCTCATGGTCACGGCCACCTCGCGAAAGGTCAAACCGTGTCGATGGATGAGGAGTAAGGCCTCCGGCTCGGGATAGTCCCGAGGGTAGTTCCGGCTCAGAAAGAGGAGGCTCTCGGTGTTGTAAGCCCTCAACCCGGAGGTTGGATCGGTGACGACTTGACCGCAAAGCTTTCCCAAGAAGAGGGCCAGCAGGGAGATTCCCAAACGTCTGGAAGGAGTGGAGAGGAAGCCGCTCCTGCCCCCGTTCAGGAACCTGGAACCCACGACAACATCCACTCCGCCTTGCTTCAGAGTTTCCACCAGAAGCGCAACCCCCTCTGGAGGGTGTTGACCGTCACCATCGCATTGGACGGCACAGCCGTAGCCCTTCTTTAAAGCGTAGAGAAACCCGGTCTGTACGGCCCCGCCGATTCCTAGATTCCTAACAAGGCTGACGACCTTGGCTCCGGCCCGTCTAGCCATCTCCGCGGTCCGGTCCGACGAGCCATCGTCGATCACGAGCACATCCCATCGGGGTTCATAGGCACGGAGTTCCTCAACGACTCCGGCAACGCTCTCCTCTTCGTTGAAGGCCGGAACAACGACAAGGGTCCGGAATTTCTCTCCGTTCATTATCTGATCTTACCATGCCATTGCCGCTTTCCCAAAGTCCCCCTGCGCGAAGGGTCTCCCCTCCTCCCCATAACCATCACACCTTCCCCCGAATCCGAGAGGCGCCTCTTTTCACCCAATTTCCCCGTCTTCTCGGGAGGTTCCGTTTCCGCCACCCTCCGTTCCCCCCTCCTTTTTTTCGACGACTTCGGTTATAATCAAATCGAAGAGGGACAACCCCTCAAGGAGGTCAAATGTCAGGGACTTCTTATACCTTCAGCCTCAAGGCACAGGAGAAGGTGGTGGAGAAGGTCGTCGACGATGAGAACGTTGTGATCAACCACATCGTTCTCCCCCAAGGCGATTCTCTTCCGCCCCATCGGGCCAACTCCCATGTCCATATGATCGTCCTTCGAGGGACCCTTACGCTGAAACTTGGAGAAGCCGCTCCGAAAAGTTACCCCTCCGGAGAGATCGTACCAATCCTCTTCCAAACCCCCATGGAGGTTTCAAACCAAGACAAAGAACCTGTAGAGTTCTTCGTCATCAAGAGCCCTAACCCTAAGGCTCTTTCGTGATCCCAGCCCCATGAGCTCATCGGATTCGGGCAAACTTTCCCAGAGCAGGGAACAAAACGCGCAACCTCTCCGTTCTAGAGAGATGGAATTCGATCAGATTCTTCAGGGAGCCAAAAATCATGACCGAGGGGCGTGGCAGATGCTTGTGAAAGAGTACTCACACAGGATCTACTCTTATAGCTTGAACTTCTCGGGAAGTCGCCAGTTTGCTGAAGAAGCTACTCAGGAGGCTTTCTTCCGGATCTTCAAGAGCATCGACCGGATAGAGGCCAACCCGAAGATCTTTGAGCTCTACCTTTATAAAACGGCGAAGAACATCTGCATCGACAACTACAGAAAGCACAAGGGGGAACACATCGTCGAAGAGCAAGATTTCATGATCCCCAAGTGGGACCCGGACTATGCGACCAAGGAACTTGTCTGGAGAGCCCTCAACTCCCTTCCACAGGAAGAGAGAAACCTCATGATCATGCGGGAGATCGAAGGTCTCTCCTACGAAGAGATCGCCACCATGGAGAACATCCCCCTAGGGACCCTCAAGTCCCGGCTCAACAGAATTAAAATCAAACTGGCCGAGATCCTCCAGAAGCTGGAGAAACGAGGTTGACCATGCAAGACATCAGAGAAGAGATTCTCCTTTTCATGGAAGAAGGGCGGCAGAAAGAGGCGGAGGCCTTGGCCGCCGGTTCTCGGGAGGCCACCGAGTTTTTTGAGGCCCAGAAGCTACTGAACGCGACTCTCCCGGAGCTTAGGGTCCCTTTGACTCCTGACTCCCTTCTTCGCAAGATTGAGTTCCGCCTCATCGAAGAGACGCTGAAAGCGGAAGAAGAGCCAACCTTCGCGGAGAAGCTCCGACTATGGCTAAGGCCTATGGCCTCTCTCTCCCTCCCCCTCTTCCTTGTGGGGGCAGGAGTACTCCTTATCCTACTCAAGAGCAACCAGTCACGGGTGAACTACTACGCCTACAAGGTGAAGAGCCGTGTCGTCTACCTTCTTGACAGGGCTTCCAGCGCGAAAGATATCCTTGTCTTCTTCTTCGACAAGAACTCGGATAAAGTTTCGGAAACGATCATTAAAAAAGACAAGAACGTGAAAAAAGAGGAGGAGAAACGATGGCAGGTCAAGAGCGACAAAAATCCCCGGGTATTGCTCTGCTCCTTTCCTTCGTACCGGGCCTAGGAGCCCTCTACAACGGGGAAATTCTCAAGGGTTTCTCCTTCATGGGCTTTTTCGCCTTCCTGATCTACCTTCTGGCAACCGGAAAGGCCTCTGGATGGGAACCTTTATTGGCGATAGCCTTAGGGATCTTCTACTTCTATACGATCATCGACACCTACCTCTCATGTAAACGCGACGCGAACGCCTTCGGAGAAGAGAAGATCGGTTCCGAAGAGAGAGCGGCGAAAGACGCGGGTGATCACCGACCGGACCCCTTTCTCGGGATCCTTTTCCTAAGCTCAGGGATCATCTTTCTTTTACTCAACTACAACGTGATTCAGTGGGGAACGGTACGCCGCTTCTGGCCGGTTCTCTTCATTCTTATCGGTGGTAAACTCATCTGGAACGCCTTGAAAAAGGAGGCTTGAAATGCCCAAGAAAAGTAATGGTTCCCTCTTTTGGGGAGTAGTGATGCTGGCTATCGGGATGGTTTTCTTGTTGGAGAGCTTCGGTGTCGATGTCGATTTCTCGAAGATTCTGAAGCTCTGGCCCTTGATCCTTGTCTACTTCGGCGGAAAGGCCATCTACGACTCAATTCAGAGCGACAAAGGAACGAAGGCCCCTTCGAAAACGGAGGAACCGGCCCCCGAGGTTTTGGATAAGGCCCTAGATCTCCATGAGGGCTCAGCTTCCGACAGTTCGGAAGAGGTGAGGTGAAAGATGAGACGGGGAACCGTCGCCTACCTGGTGCTCCTGTTGATCGGGGCCACCCTGTACTACGAACTGAAGAGGGCAACACCCAACCTGAGGTTCCGTTTCGACGGAGAGAACCATCAGACAATCCGTAAGAGCGACCTGGTCTATTCGAAGAAGAGTCTCTCCGAGAGCGGCATCACACGCCTCAACCTGGACGCCTGCTACGGAGAGGTCGAGGTCGTGAAAGAGGAGGGGCTGACCGCCGTGACCGTCGAGGCCACCGTGGGCGTTCCCAAAGGGAAGAGCTTCGAACTCCGTTCATACAGGGAGGGCTCCACACTGACGGTCGGTTTCCCGGAAGGGTACAACCCCGATGGAGACTTGATTGTCGAGATCGGCTATAAGGTCCGCGTTCCCGAGCCCATAGAGCTTCGCCTGAACCACCGCTACGGCACCGCCCTCCTTTCCGACCTGAAAGGCGTTGAGATAGACGACCGGTTCTCCCGGATCGAGCTATCCCAAATCGATTCCCTCAAGGGAACCCTCAAAAACGGATCCGCCACCATCGACGGAGTGGGCGGAGACGTCTCCCTGGACGCCTCCTTCGGCGAGCTGACCCTGGAGAACGTGAAGGGGACGGTGAAACTCACCTCCCGTCACTCCACCGGGACCGAGCTCTCCAACATCGACGGGGACCTCATCTTCGAAGGCAAGTACTCCCCCCTTCGGATCACCCGGGTGAAAGGAACCACCAAGATCACCGATTCGTACCAATCCGTCGACATCGAGGATTGTGGAACCGTTGAGTTCACCGGAGACTACGGCAAGATCGGAATCATCCGCTCCCCCCGTTTCCTTCTCAAGGGCGGCAACAACGCCCTCTCCAGCGAAGAGGTGAAGGAGATCCGGGTAGAGGGGAAGTACAACAGAGTCTCCGGAGACGCCGATTTTCTAACCCTCTCGGGACGGGCCGACAACGTCGTGGCCACCTTGAAGGGAGCCGACATCACCGAAGAGGGGGGAAAGCTCAGCCTGGAGTTTCCCGACCTCACCCTCTCAAGCCGGTTCGACCTCATCGATACGGCCTCGACCCTGGAGTTCGGACCCTCCCAGAAGATCCGTTTCCAGGTGGAGAGTTATATGAACCGCCTCCGCTCCAACTTCCTGACCATCACATCTCAAGGGGATACCCACACGGGAACCGCGGGGGATGCGAACTCTCCGGTCTCCTTCATCCTCAAGAGCAAGTATTCGGACATCTCCCTGGACAGGGAGGATTAAGCCCTCAGCTTCCCGGCTTGTAGGGTTTCGGGTTCTTCAACAGCAACCCGGGGCACCGCCTCATCAGGTTCTCGACGACGCTCTCCCGAACCTCTGAGGCGGTCCCCAGCTTGAGGGCCTCTTTGGCCACGGCTCTCAGATGGGAGGAACGCGCCGACGTCAGAGTTCCCTTCACCAGAGGGATCGAGAGGGGGGACATGCTGAGGCTCCTGATTCCCAACCCCACCAAGACCAACGCCGACAAAGGATTGGCCGCCATTTCCCCGCAGAGCTGAACCTCTACACCCCTGGGTTCCGCCTCCTTCACAACCATGGCCAGAAGACGCAAGACCGCCGGGTTGAAGGGTTGATAGAGGTGTTGAACCTGGCTGTTCGCGCGGTCCACGGCCAAGGTGTACTGGATAAGATCGTTGGTCCCGACGCTGACGAAATCAACCTCCTTGGAAAATTGGTCCATCAGGAGGGCGGCGGAGGGGACCTCCACCATCATTCCGACATCGTACATCTCCCTGCCGACCCCCTCTTTCCGGGCCAAGGTCTCGACGATCTCCTTCAGCTCCCTCAGCTCCTCGAGTTCCGTCACCATGGGGAAGAGAATCTTGATCTTCCCCTCCCGGGCGGCCCTAAGAAGCGCCTTCAATTGGACTTCCAGAATCTCCCTCTCTTTGAGGAAGTATCGCACCGCCCTCAAGCCCAGGGCGGGGTTATCCTCTCGACCGATGGCGAACAGGCTCCCCTGCTTCTCCCCTCCTACGTCCAAGGTACGTACCACCAAGGGTCTGCCGGCCATCTCGCTAACAAGACGGCTGTAAACCTTGTAATGCTCCTCCTCCGTAGGGGGAGTCGGACGGAAGAGGTAGAGAAATTCCGTGCGGAAGAGTCCAATCCCCTCGGCCCCATAGGAGAGGGCCATCTCCACCTCCTCGGGCAGTTCGATGTTGGCGGAGGTCTTGAAGGGGACTCCATCCTTGGTTCGGGAGGGAAGCAACCGAACCGCTTTCAGGGATTCTATGTACCGGGAGAACTGCTCCTTCCTGTTCCCATACTCCCTCTTAACCTTGAGAGAGGGGGTAAAGATCACCTCGCCAACCGTTCCGTCGACGATAGCGTCGGTGTTGTCAAGATTCTCCATGGAGATGGGCCCGATGCCGATGACCGCAGGAATCTCGAAGGCTCTGGCGAGAATCACCGCGTGGGAGTGACTTCCTCCCTTCATCAGAACGATTCCGGCCACTCTGCAGGAGGTGATGAAGAGCCCCATCTCCGAGGGAAGAAGGTCATCGGCCACGAGGATGATCGGCAAGGAGGGAGGGGCCTCAGGACAGGGGTGACTATGGCCGTTCAGGTTCCCCAGCAGGCGGTTGAAGGCATCGTTGATATCGGCGATCCTCCCCCGAATGTACTCGTTGTCCATCTCCTGGAAAAGGTCCCGGTAGCGCCGCCTCAAGAGGTGAAGGGCCCACTCGGCCCGAACCTTCTCCTCCTCGATGGTCTGGCTGACCGTCCTTACCAACTCCTCATCCTGAAGGAGAAGGATCTGGGAT
>Ga0208826_1001249_pt1 | contig 22015 bp, 23 predicted proteins | sample AD_UKC115_MetaG_FD_184451 | JGI IMG/M metagenome (GOLD analysis project Ga0208826, IMG submission 184451) | Active sludge microbial communities of municipal wastewater-treating anaerobic digesters from Hong Kong - AD_UKC115_MetaG (SPAdes)... | ecosystem: Engineered > Bioreactor > Anaerobic >...
TTACAAAATTGACATTTCATCTTATTTTCTCCTTGTTTAATACTATTTATAATATAAATAGATAAGTCTAAAAATTAAAAAATTATTTTAAAAAATAAGCCCCATATTTCAGGGGCTCAAATTATATAAACTACTTAATCATCAATTTTTTTGTCACTGGTTTTTTCTCTTCTTTCAAAGGAATTAAAACAGTCAACAAACCATCTTTCATATTTGTTTCTATTTTGTCAATATCCATCTTGTCAGATAAAAAACTTCTAAATTCAAAATCTCTTTTTGCTATCTTATTAACAAGAGTTTTTGAAATATCATCACGTTTTTTCTTCTGACTTCGACCTTTAATAATAAGCTCATTGTTTACTACTTCTGCAGAAATTTCTTCAGGAGTAAAAGAAGTAACAGCTATTTCACATAACATTGAACCATCATTAAGGATATGACAATCCATTACAGGATATGAAATATCATCAATAACCACTTGATGATTGTCAAAAAATGCAGAAATTAAATCTTTTGGGCTATAACCAAAAATATCTGCCCCAAAGATTTCATCTGCTAAACTTGTTACATACCTCATAGGTATTTTTTTGTGTGTGACTCTAATCATTTTTACCTCTTTTGATGCCATTATAGGTCATCTTTTTTTAAATTTATTTTCAACCCATTAGGTGTTGAATTACTTATTAAAAACCCGCCACTTTTGGGCGTGCAAAAGCAGAAGCCTGACGGGTATGCTATCTATGATCTTCCAATTTGAAAATAACATAATAGACCATATACAATATCAAAAGAAAATATAAAGCATATACTATATCAGTAATACTCATATTTCTAACCCCGCAAACATCCAATAGATTATAAGCATGAGTAATAATAGATAGGCACATATTTTTAGTTCTACCATTATGCTATTAACCCCTTTGGAATATCTTTAATATTTATTAGTAAATAGTTGAACACAGTTTTTTCACTTGTACCTCTATACATCTGAGTTGATTTAACTGTATCTATAATATGTCTAAAATCTTTTACATCATGAACTACTTGACACCCTGCTGAATACTTTCCAATAAAAGGAACAAGAATACTAGGATGCATTCTATGAAAATTAATACCAAAATGCCCTTTGACTTCAATGTCTTTTTCATCATATTTAAAATTATAATTAGTATCTCGCCAACCTACAGTAGGTAAACAATATCTCCAATCATTGACTAAGGCTTCATAACCTTTATGTCTCCCTACGCACCATATCTTTTCATGAAAACCTTCTTTAAGATGAAATGTACCTTGAGGATTTCTATCTTTTTTATTTGTAGTATAATAGACTGATGGATCTGTAGTTCCTTTGCAAATAAAAATCTTATCTTTCATTATATAGCCAAGATAATCATTTATAACATCTTTCTGAAGATCAGCTTCATCTCTTATACCTATAAGAGTTATTTCATCCATCTTAAGTTTATTCTTTTTAAAGTAATCCAGATAGAACCTATAAAGACCTTTATGATCTTTTATAAGTTCTTCTTTAATTTCTTCAGTTTGTTTGTTTACAATATTCTTTATTTTATCAATATAAGTTTTCATCTAGTATACCTGCAAGTTAGAATACAAATCCAAGTCTACATACTTCTTCTTTCTTATTATAATTAACAAGCCACTCATCATAACCATTTCTATACTGAAAGAATATTCTTGGCTGAATATAACTTGTCAATATTCTAAAAGCGCCTTCAATTTGATAATATCCTTTATCTCTTGGATCTCCTGCAAAAGTAACTCTTAATTCTTCTTTATCAAAATAAAATACATTCTTTGATCTTAGCTTTAGAAATACTGTTGCTTCATAATTTCTATTATAATCGTTTATATCTTTATTCTTTCTGGAAACATTATAATACTTATAATATTTAGCATTAAAACCAACATTAACAACTTCACCGTAAGACATTTGAATCTGACCATAGTAAGTATTTATTGATCTACTATCATCTCCTTGTTGACCGTTTGATTTGTGAAATATTGGGGAAATTTGAACATAATCAACTAAAGGGATTTTAACATCATTTACAATATTGTTCCCAGATTCAAATCTTAAAAATATTTCTGGCATATAATTTGTTTCAACGAATGGAGAAGATTTATCATATATCTTCCACCAACTCCTTTGAGTATATCCAAAATATATCCCTGTATTAAAAGGATAAAGCAAATTATACTTTGCACTGAATTGAAACTTTACTTGCTCATCATCTTTATCTCCTGTTATAAAATAATTATCATTATACAATGACATAGGGGATTGATATTCCTTTTTCTCTGCATATACAGGGTAAACTATTAAAGCTATCATAATACTTATAAATAATTTTTTCATTTTTATACCTCTTTTTATATTAGTTATTGTGGAATACTTATTGATGAAATATCATATTTTTTCCTTTCATTAAATTCATCTACCCTATTTTTAGACCAACTAGATAAAGGAACGAAAAATCCCACAATTCTTGTCATCTTATCAATAATATCTTCACTACATATTTCACATTTTTCCTTATTATTTACTGTATAATGAGAATTTTTACAGATATTAAAAAAGTAATTAATAGCAAAATATTTAACACCTGATTTAATTACATACTTAATACATTTCTCCATCATCTGACTTGTAGGAATTTTTTCACTAAAATTTATATGGAGGATAGTCCCCCCAGAAAAGTATTTTTCTAATGTAGCCTGAATTTGTATTCTCTCAAAAATACTTCCATTTATTGTTAGAGGTATAAATTGGTTACCATAAATAGTATATTTATTTTGATTATAAAGAATAGAATCTGCTTGAGCTAATTTTGAGCTTGTCTGTTCTGCTGGAATTTGTTCAATATTGGTTTTATACCCATATTTTCTCATTCTCTCTTCTGAAATCTTTTCTAATAGCTCTACAATTTTAATACCAAAATTCATACCTTCTTCAGTTCTAATATCATAACCAAGTATCTCTAAGCATTCATAGAAACCATTTATACCTAAAGTTGAATATTGGTTATTTATATCAATAAATCCATGAGTATAAAGAGGCATTTCACCTTGATCTATTTTTTCTACAATTAAAGTTCTTCTACAATGATTTATCTTATAGGCATCTTCAGTATTTTCCCTTAATAGTTCAAAAAATTCTTCTTCGTTTTTAGCTTTCAAAGCCATACGAACAAGAGGTAAAGTTACTACACCAAAAGAACCCACCTTAATAGATGAACCTCCAATTAGATTCATGTATTCGTCTTTTGTAGCTTTAATTAAATCTTCTATATCATTTACTAATCTGCAACAACTTGATAAGGCATTTAAACTTATATCACTAAATATATTAAGATGACCAGTTGGTAAATTTATCTTAGAGATAAATTTTAAAAATTCTTTATCTTCTATTTCAAAATTTTCATCTTTTTTAAATTGTACTGTAAGTATAGGAAATGTAGCTATTCTACTATTATTCAGTTCATTAACAGTTTCTAAAAATAATTTCTGAATATACATGGCAAATTCAGGATCTATAAGATTATCTTTTACAACATATTTACTACAAATTTCTTTCATAAAAATAGTATCAAAAATTGTTATGTTTGTAAAGGTACTTTGTACTTGCCTTAAAGGTTGATTAAGGGCAAATATCATTTCTTGAAACCTTTGCTTAACATACCTTTCAAACATTTTTTTATCTTCATTATAATTAGGAATTGGATAACTTTTATCTTCTGAATCATATTTAAGTAAAGCAGAATATATAACTATAAAATTAGGAATTGCAGTAGCTCCCATCATTTGAGGTGCAGCATATTGTAGTAATTGAATAGTATGTTGCCAAAATACATCAGAATGTTTTGCAGGATTACTGGGATAATTAGTAACAAATGGTAAGCCCACAGTTAATAAATCATAAACATCAAAAGCAAAGCAGTAAGGTAAATAAAAATTACTTGAATCTTGTATATTAAGATCTTTATTTAATTCCTTCTCCACAAGTCTATTCGCTTCTCGTAGACCATATAATTTTTTTGCTGTTTTCCAAAATAAAAATAATGAGTCAAGTTTATCTAACCCTTTATTTCGTTCTGTATTAAAAGCTGCGATATTTTTTATCTGTACATTTGCATTAGAATCTACTGAAATATTTGCAACATTCTTTTTTGTAAAATACTTTTTAGCAAATTTTGTTCTATCTAAATTTTCATCATTGATTCCATTTATTTCAAAAATACTTTTTGGGTATTTATCTTTCATGTTTAACATAAAATGTTCAAAATCATCATCATAACTCTGTTTAATCCACATATATACTCTACCTCTTTTTTATTTATTTTTTACTTGAAATACATTTTCCCATTATGAGACAAAAGACTAAAATTACTATTGTAAAATTCTTGATTACTTGATGCTAACTGTATATATGAATCTGTCTTCATAGGTGCAACATGTAAGTCTTTATTATAAATACCACATTTCAAATATTTAAAATTTGACAATTCCATTTGTTTTACTTGTGGCATAGTATAACCTGTATAAATACACACATCAAAAATGTTTCCATATTTATTTAAAAATGACCTAACTATATCTCTATTATTTTGAAATAATGGGTCACCACCTGAAAATACAACTTGTTTTGTGTGTTGTCTAAAACCTTCTTCTTTCAGAAGTTTAAATAATAAATCTGCTGTAATCATTTTTCCTTTATCAAAAAATTTATTTTTAAAAGATGGGTTATGGCAATCACTACAAGTATGTTCACACCCCAAAAAATAAACTATCAATGCATGATTTATAGGATCTGGATAATCTATAAAAGTCATACCTAATTGTTCAAATATGTTTGCTGTTTGCATTTTGTTATTCCTCTTTTTTTCTTCTTCTTAAATTACTTTCACTTAATCCATTAAATGCACTTTCGACATTTAACTTTCTAATTTCTTTAATTGATTCTTTGAATTCAAGACATACAAAATTTCTATCTATTAGCTCATACAGTGATTTTCCATACTGCTGTTCAATTATATGTTTATCAAAATTTGAAGTCAATATTACTTTAGTCTTATTAGATAATAATGTTCGTAAAAATTGGTCCCATTCAGCTATAAGAATTTGATTACTTTCAGGATTTTTCCATGTAAGGCTTTTAGCACTATCAGCAATATCATCTATTAGTAATATATCACATTTTTTAAGACTTTTAATATACTCATATAATTCGTCATCTTTGTTAAATCCTTGCAATTTCATAAGAGAATCAATTAGAGTACCAGCTAAAATAAATCTTGCATCAAGACCTTTTCTTATAGCAGATTTTAATACATTACAACAAAGTGCAGTCTTCTGGGTAGAGTGTTTCCCATGTACATACAAATGAACATGATTAAATTTTTCATTATCACAATTATCTGCATAATATTTTAGTTTCTTAAACTCATCAGAATCTTTATTACCTTTATAATCCTCAAACTCTATATCCCAGTAGAATGATGGTATACCTGATCTTTTTAAATAAATTTGATATTTATCCTGTATTCTTTTTTTCTTATATTCAGGATCTTCTACAGCATATTCTTCACCATCTTGTTTTACTATCTTAAACATTCTCACCCCCTTCAAATAATTCACCATAATTTTCTAATACATACTGAATAAGATATGACATTTCTTCTGTATTCATTTCTGCTTTACTTGGTAATAACGGAATTTCTTGATCCATTATATGTAAAGTTTGACAATCAAAAGCTCTTCTTTTTATAGACTCATCTAAAGCCTTTACATTTTCTGAATCAGAAGCTATCTCTAATTTTTGTAGAATTAAAGCTATGAGTCTATAGTATTTTTTTAGTTGCTCATAAGTTTTTTGTTTTCTAAATGGTTTTCTAAATGAAAAAGAAAATGATTTGTTATCAGAAATAATAGATTCAATAACTGCTTGTTTTTCAGGAGTTAAAAAATCTACCTTTATAGTTAATACATTTGAAATAGGGTCATATCTCAAGATACGTCCTAAGAACCGCTCATCACTCATACAATTTATTTTCTCCTTATGAATTTAATATAAATAATAATTTATATAATTTAAAATCTCTGCTTAATTGGTTTCCATGTTTTAAGTCTCTTACAAATTTCAGTCTTATTCAACCATAATTCCTTTCCTTTTTTCATTTCAACTATTTCTTGTTTAGACAGAAATCCAGTGCATAATTGTTCTACTATGTAATTATTCTGATTTATTGTAAAAGTAGAATATTCATGTACATCATTTATTTTACCTTCTATTCCAGAGCTAAGATTATGAAGCATCATATATCCAAAATGTGTTACTTCTATTTCATCAGCACATAAAGCAATATAAACACCAGCACTACAGGCATTATAAATAATTGATTTTATTTTTGCCTTAGTATTCAACATAGCATGAAAGAACTGGGTCATGGTATCAATATACCCCCAGGGGTATTTATGTGAAAATTTATAATGTCTGTATCAGTGGCTTTATTAAGTAATTCAAATATAGCCCTGTATTCAAAGGCTTGTTTAATGTCATCATCTATATATACATCATATACAATTTGAGAAGTAATATTTTTTATAATTAACTTATCATCACTTGAATCAATCTTTGTAGAATCTTCTGACATATAATTCCCCTATATTAAATGATCTATTCCTTTTTTTAGCTTCAAAAAAACATCTTCAGGTAAATCTACCCCACTCGCATTGATGTGCCCGCCACCCCCATACTTCTGAGCAATAATAGATACATCAAAACCTTCTCTACTTCTCAATGAAACCTTAGAAGATTTTTCACCTTTTACATTTGACATATAAGTAGAATAACCACATACATACTTTAAATTATCATATTCTTTTAATAGTAAGGTTGCTATTATACTTAACTTGCTATTACATTCAAAATAACCATATGTATTATATGAATTATCTTGTCTAATAGAAAGAGTCTTTCTTGCTTGGTTTAAATTTGTTTTTTCTTTTGCTATAGCTTTTTCATTTAATGAATTTTCATATTCAGTAAAATAGAAAGACTTACCTTTATTAAACTTAATTAATTGTCTTTCAATAAAAGCATCATACCTTTCAGTATCAGATTGTTCAGTAAACCAATTTACCCCTTCCCATAAAATATTATTTAACTTATAAGCATCTTTCCATAGAAAAGAATTTTGTTGCCAGGTGTCATATGTATTAACAAGTTCTGCGAACTGAAAAGAACATTTTTGTATTCTTCTACCTTGTGTACATTGTTTAAATAGAATCATACAACCACAATCTTCTGTACTATAAATATAATTAGTTTCAGGTATTTGTAATTCCTGTAATTCTATATAAGATGTTTGATGATGATCACAAATAACAACTTCTTTTTTTAATTCAATTATTTCTTTATATAATTCTACTGTAGGGGCAATATCCACAAATAAAATAATATCTGAATCATTACAATAATCATAATTAAATTCAGACATATCTCTTTTAGCAGAATTGGTTATATAAGAACAAGACGTAATTGGCTCAAGATAGTAATGATATATTATTCTTGAACCAACCCCATCTAAATCAGAATCAAAGAAGGCATAAACTTTCCTATTTCTGAATCTATCTATAAATTTCACATACTACTCCTTATTTCAATAGTCTAAGTCAATAGAGCTTTAATTTGTTTCTTCCAAATAGGCGAACCCGTAAGGTAATATACCATACATCTCTGAAAAGACCGGAAATCTATCTGATTTATAGATTTACCTAAATCTTGAATAAAATTCAAAACCATTTCTTTTTCTTTTAAAGGAACTTCAGGCATAACATTATTAAGCTCTACTCTAATATTATCTACTATATCTGAAGTATTAGCAGTAACTTCAATAGGAACTGTCCTGCTTCTAAAATGATTAGGTATTTTATTTTTAGGTGTGTTTGTAAGAATAATTATCTTCCCAATAAAATCTAACTCTGGATTAAATTTCTTTGCATTCTTACCCGCCTCCAAAGGAAATTCTAATCTCCTAATAGGTTTGTCATCTAAGGCTTTGCCTATGAAATCGGAGTATTTGGTAGAAAATACATCTTTAATATCATCAAATAATATTACACTTTTAGCAGTATTATTCTGCAAAAATATATTATAAAGATGTGCTATATTTTTTATAGTGGAGGGTTCATGTATCTGCATACCTTCTTCACTTAAAATTCTTCTAACTGCTGTAGTCTTTCCAAATCCCGCCAAACCGCAGATGATTAAAGAATTCATGTACCCTCTAGTAATACCTCTGACAGAATCTTCCATAAATTGACGCATCTCATCTAGGTTCATTTCAAGATGTTCTATATTCTTATATGCAGTTTCAGAATTTTTATCAGTAGTTATTTGTCTTTCTTTGCTCGCTTTTTTAACCTTAATAGTTCGCATATAAATATTTTCAATACTATTGATATCTAGTAATTGAAGAATATAATTTCTAAAAGTAGCATCAGTCATTTCGGGGACTTTCAAATCAGTAACTTCTTTTACCCAATATTGGTATTCTCTCCATAAATGAGATATACGAGTATTAGCTAACTTTCTCCTATCTATATTCATATCTTTAGTCCACGTATTAAGAGCATTAGCAATCGCAGGGTTTTTAGTTCCACCTCTCTTAGCTACAAACTTTTCTGATAGTTTCTTCTCTTTAAAAACTACATATTCTTCCCCATCCCTATTGAGAGTAGAAACAATAACATTTATAAGCTGTACTACATTAAGTTCTTCTGTTTCTAATGTCAAATCAGGAGATTTAAAACCCCTGCCAACATTAAACCAGAAATCTATTGAAACAATAGTTGCAGACATGTCATTTAATTTCCAATTATACCTTAACATTCTACTATCAGAGCAGGTACAAAGTAACCCAGCAAATTTACCCTCGCTATTTTCAAATTCATCTGCTAAAGGTATAGAGGGGGTGTATATTTTAACACCAGCTCTGTTACCTACTACTTTATTAGTTTTTTCAATAGCTCTGTGAATATCTGCTTTTAAAAATGCTTCATGTAACACAAATTTTCTTCTATACATAATATCACCTTAGAAATTATTCATTTCATTTATATTAGTAAATTTAGAAATGAAAATTATATATGACCGTTAAGAAGTCTATTCAAATCATTTTGTGAGATTTCTTGATCCATTCTATTGTTCAATTCTACTCTTGAAAGATTCCTGCTTGTTCTAAGCTTGTCAAGACTGTAAGGATAGTTTAATACTTCTATAAAAGAATCTTGTTTTGAAGTTGCTCTCCAAGTTCTATCTTGAAGCTGTCTAAATTTTTCAGCATCCCAGCTTAAAGTATAAACTAAGATATTATTCCCCCCATGCTGTAAATTTATTCCAGCAGAACTTGTATAAACAGAAAGAAATATAATTCTATGCTTATCATTATAATTAAATAGGTCTTCAATTTCTTTTCTTTCTTTTTCTTTATCTTTTGTCTTTATTTGCCCATGAATCATAAGAGGGTTATATTTTTTAAAATAAGTATAAAAGAAATTTAAAGTGTCAGGGTGAGTATCATATACAATTAGTTTCTTGCCCTGAGTATCACATATATCTTCTATTCTGCTTTTAAGATATATAAACTTTGCATCCTGTTCTATTTTGTATTTTTCTATAAGACTATTTATTTCTTTGCTATCATATTTACGTTTTGCAAGTAACAAGGGGTTATCAAACACTTCCAATATAAGATGAATCTTTGATAATAATACTCTCCATGTTATTTTATCATATTCTTCTTGAAGCACTCTTAATTCATAATCAGTTATTTTTTCATATAATTCCTGCTGTAATCTATTTAATTCAAAATTAACCACATTGATAAATTTTTTAGTTTTAATCTCTTCAAGTTCTTCTTTTCTTATTTGTGACCATATATGTTGATATGACTGCATAACAGTAGAAACATTTTCTGTATTATATGACTTAATAGCATATCTATCAAATTTATTCCCAATGTCTTTAGCTAACCATAGTTTAAAAGCATTCTCAGACATAGGTATTATTGACTTATCTAAAAAAGATAAATTAGCATAAACATCTTCTATCCCATTTATTGCAGGTGTAGCTGTTATATTTATTCTATATTTAAAATACTCTTTAATATTAAACAGGGCTTTAGTTCTTATAGCAGAAGTATTTTTAAAATTATGAGCTTCATCAATAAGTAATTGAATATTGTTTTTACCCCATGCTTTTTTAATATCTACAAAGGTTGAAGATTTCCATTTCAATGTCTTTAAAGATTTTTTAGGTGTATAATCTTTTCTATATGAGGCTAAATGGTGAGCTAAAAAGTCATGTCGTATAATAAGCACTTTTTTATCTTTATATTTTTCAAAAGGTTTAATCTTATTATCGTTGTCTATAATTTGAATATCTTCTTCTTTAAATATATTAACAAATTTCAATATCTCATATTTCCAATGGAATGACATACCTACAGGAACAAGAATAATAACACTGTCAATCAACCCTTCTTTATATCTTTGTGAAGCTACACAAATATTGATGAATGTTTTACCTGCACCAGCATCAAAGGCGTCCTCAGTAATATTTCTCTGTAGTCTATAGTTTATAGCTTTAACTTGATAATCAAAAGCTTCTATACCTTCATTGAGTATAGAAGAATCAAAAGTCTTACCTCTATAAAATTCTACTTCTCTTTTATAATTATTTCTTAATACTTCAAATTGTTCACTAGCTTCTTTTGATATAGTATAGTCTTTTTGATCTTTTTCAAACCAAAGAATAATCTCATCAAGTCTATCTTTTGGAATTTTAAATTTTCTTAATTCCATATTATAAGACAGGAAGAGTTGTCGGAAATACAAAAGTATTTCCTCAAACTTTTCCCTATCTAAAAACTCTTTTGATTTGTATTCAACAAAAAAGTTGTTATGCTCATAAGATATATGAAACACTTATTTCTCCTTAAGTTCAGTGTATATCTTGATACAATCTTTTGCTAACATTTTTGATTCAAACTTTATCAGAAAATTTCCCCACCTGTATGTGAATGGGTCTATTTCAATAAGTTCATATACTTGTAAATCTTCAAAGTTAATCTTAAAGAAATTTATCATCTGATTACCAGAATAATCTATTTCTATGACTTCATCTGAATAATTTATAAGTGATACTCTTTTACTGTTTTCAAAAATATAAGTTTTTAATTCTTCATCAGTTTTTATCTGTCTAATATTTTCCATAAACTTAGACATAGGTATTATCTTACCTTCTAAAATATTACCTGAGCATCTAATCTCCCTTTGACCATTTATGTTGAGAATAAATTCTTCTTTCTTAATGTATACTTTTTCAATTATACCTGTTTCAATATATGAATGAGGTTTTCTTGCAAGTATAGCATCATTTAAATCTATACCTTTTTTCACCATAAGCATAATTTCAGAATCAGTATATGGTACTTCTGTAAATATTTGTACTTTATAAGAAGGGTAGAATTGTGAACACCACCTCTTCATTAAAGTCACATAATCATAATAAGCTATGTTTACATCTATAGGAAAAAATTGTTTGTTCTCACCTACCGATAAATATATACTACTATGTTGAGCATCCCAAGTTGATAAAATGGGAATAGGGGCATTTTTAATAAATGCAGCTACTTTATGTAATAAAGTCTCAAGATAGTATAAATCAAAAAATTTTATTTTGCTTATAAACTCAGGAGATTCCAGCCACCTGTTACTTTTCATTTATTCTCCCTCCTTCTGTCTATGTTACTAACCCTCCAATAGATTTAGTATATAAAATTTATCTTTATTTTCATCTGAAAGATTAATACAAATTAACTCTGACTCTTCAGTTTCTATATTATAATATAAATCAATAGTCTTTCCAGTTAAATTATAAATTATAGAAAGAAAATAATTTACTGAAATTGGAAATTCCATTTCTGTATTATTAGAACTAACAGTTTTAATTTTCTCTATAGCATACTGAGTATCATTATTTATTAGTTCTATTGAGTCATTTTTAATGGAAACAAAAATTCTATTCTCCCTATTATTTCTGGCTATGATTCTAATTCTTTCAAGTGCCTCAATAATTTTACCTTTTTCAATTTGAATATTAAAAGGATGCTCATATATACTTTTAATATCATCAGTAAACATATTAGGAAGTATATAATAATCTTCTTCTTTATTAAGTATTAGAATATAATTCTTATCTACTTTACAGAAATAAAAATCATCACATAGTTTAATATCAATCTCTTTAATTTTTGCTTCATTAAGTAGCTGAAATAAACCACTTGAAAAATAGAAGTCATTGTCATACTTAAATTCTGTTTTACAAAAAGCTGTTACATAAAGCCTATTAGAAGAAACAAAATATTTATCCTGATAAGAAATAGTATCAAGACCTTGCTGACCTACATAATCTTTTAGATTACTAAACTTATCTATATCAATAAGTTTAAATGACTTATCTGAATTATTTATTTTACTTAACAATTCATATACATCACCTATTTCAATCTCTTCGTTACAAATGTCATACTTATTACCATTAAATTCAATACCTGAACTTGTAATAGTAATATTGACTTCTTTATCTAACAACTTAATAAGAGACACAAAAATAGAAGTATCAAAGATAAATTCAAAATCTTTTACATCAGCATAATCTACTTCTGTAATTAGATATCCAAGATTACTTAGTTGGGAAAATACTATTTTTGAATCCCCTTCTTTACCACTTATTTTAAACTTCTCATGTATAGGACTACTACTATCAATACACTTTACATATGTATCAAGAAATCCTAGTTGATCTTTTTTAAATTGAATCTGCATTTTTTATTCTCCTTATATAATTTTCCCATTTTGAAATTCATAATTTTGTGAACCTACATGTTGCATTAGATATTCCTTAGTATCATCTAAATGAGTGACTGCAAATATCTGCATATCACTACAATATGAAATAATAGTTTCATATAATGCCATACTGTTTTCAGTAGAGGCATCACTATCTATTTCATCAAGACTTAGAAAATCTATATTCTGTAATTTTAGTAAAGCTATTCTTAATGCTATAGCCAATATAGCTTTTTCTAATCCCCCTGCTATACTACAAGGTGCTACATTACTTTCATCTCCATAATAAAAAGAAATAGAATTTTTAGTTTGTTCAAAGGTTATTTCATACCTACCATAAGCCTTTTGAAAAAAGTCATTCATATATTCTTTTATTATCTTAGCACCTTTATCAATTAAATACGAAGGAAATTCTTTATCAAGCACCTGAATAGATTCTTTTATAACCCCTACTTCAAATTCTATAGAATCTATATCTTTATATAATTGATCTATTTTATCCCTATCTGCTTTTTCTTCCACCTTTAATTGACTATTATAAAGCTCTACTTTTTCTTTTTCCTTTAGTCTTTCTTCATAAACATTTATCTCTTTTAATATAAATAAATAATCTTCATTATTAAAATCTAAAGGTTTAACTATTGCTTGAGGTTCAATTATATTATCATAATCTTTTAGCCTCAATTCAAGTGATTTAATCTTTTCATCTATAAGAGACTTTTGTTGAACTATTGAATCATATTCTTCTATTAACTTTTTATTGGTTTGTATATTATTTTTAATAGTTAATATTTCAGAATTATAATCTATATCATCAACAGTTATTTGGGATAATTTCTCTTTTAAATTTGATAATTCAATTTCTTGTTCATTAATCTTATTTTTTAAATTATCTCTTTGTACTTTTATAATAGACTGTTCATTAACTAACTCTGTATAGTCTTTCAATGTTTGCTTATCTTTTTTCCATTGATTAGATAAAATCTCAATTTCAATTTCTAATAAATCAATTTGCTTTTCTAATTCTTCTGAATTATAATGAGTACAATCTTGACCACAAGTAGGGCACTTCCCTTGTTTAGCTAATTCTAATTGTTGTTTATTTTGATTTAATACTACTGTCTTAACATTGATATCAGTAATAATATTATTAAGAGATTCTTCTGTAATATCACAAAGGGGTAATCTTCTTAATTTATAATCTTCAAGCTTTAAAACATTTTCTTGAATCTTATTTGATAGCTCATTTATATTAATACTTAGTGTGTTGTACTCTTTATTATTTTGTTCTGTCTGAATCTTTTTCTTTTCTTTTTCTATCAAACTATTTTCAAATTCTGTCAACTGAGAACTTAATAATGTTCTATCTGTTTTGGGAATTAAAAAATTATCTGATTCTTGTTGGTATTTTTTTAACTGCTCTAAATCTATAACTTTTTGTGAAATTTGTTTATCATAAAATTCTTTATCTTTTACATAATTATTATAAAGTAATACCTGTTGGTCATAAATAGTTTTCTCTAATTCTAATTTTTCTTTCTTAGCATTTAAACTATCTATATCAGTATCTATTTTTACTTCATCCAAATAATTATATTTTTTATTTTCAAGTAACTCAATTTCTTTTTTTATAAGGTCTACTTTGTTTTTCTTTTCTTTTTGTTCTTCTTTCATTTCATCTACAATCAATGAAAGTTTATCAACACCTAAAATATATTTTAATTTTTTAAGTGTCTCTGTAGGAGTATCAAATAATATCTGTACTGTCTTATGTTGTTCTGATATAGCAGAATGTTTAAGTATAATAGGATTTAATATTTCAGCTAACTTTTTTGTTGCTTCAGAATTTTTATAAGTATCAACATCATTTATAGTAAGAACTTTTTTAGCCCCTTTATCACCTTCAATATAATATTTATACTCATCAGAACCTATAGTAAAATTACATTTAATTATAAATTTATCTTTTCCCCATCTTACATACTCAGATATTTTATCATCTAGTTCATCAGTAAATACATATTTAATAGCTTGCAATAAAGACGATTTACCTTGTCCATTACCACCTTGTATAAGATTTATTTTCTTAGATGGTTCAATTTCTATTTCAGAAATATTTCTAAAATCTTTGACATATAAATAAGTTATCATTCTTCCCTCGCTTTAAGTATTTCATCTGTCATTTGATAAGCTGATAGAGCAATGCCCGAAAACTGTATTTCAGTATCTTTATAAATAGCTACAAACTTATCATCTTTTTTATCAAAGTTCATGTTTGATATTATTCCTTGCATCGCCTTTGTAGCAAAATAATCACGAACAGACATTCCAGGTATATGAGTCGGTTCCCCGAAAATAGGTTCTGGAAGATCATCATGAAAATTACAAGGTCGTAATTTTTCATCAAGATCAAAACCTTGCTTATACCCAATTATTGTCTTAATTACACTTGGAAAGGCTGGGCCACCATCTTTGATACTTTTTGAATTTTCACCCATCTTCTTTTCCTCTTATAAAAAATTTCAGACTATGTAGACTAATATTAACTATCAATCTACATAGCCTTAATATCTATCCTTCTACAATCTCTGCTTCTTTAATTTCAGGTTGTTCCTGAACTTCTACTACTTTTTCTACTTTCTCATCTTTCTTTTTACGTCTTTTATCATTAATAGCATCAGCAATATCAGATACTTTAGAATCAAAACTTTCTATAGACATAAGTTTTTCTCTTTCTTTAGCAAGATTATCTTTTATCTGTTGTTCTACTTGTGTATATATAGTAGGGTTTTCTTGAAAGAATTTTTTAACATTCGGTAGACCTTGTCCAAGTCTTTCCTCTCCAAATGAATACCATGAACCTGCTTTTTTAACTATATCATACTTAATAGCAAATTCAATTATTTCTTTCATCTTATCAATTCCATACTCACCGTCTTTCCCTGTAAGTAAAGTAAAAGAAGCTTTTCTATATGGAACACCAACTTTGTTTTTAAATACAGTAACAGTAATATCTACAGAATCTTGACCTTCATAATCATCTTTTTGAATATCAGATTTATTTACTTTAAGTCTCTGGCTCGCATAAAACTTCAGGGCTTCCCCGACTCCAATTTTTTCAGGTGAACCATAAACTACACCAATCTTACTTCTAACTTGTGAAATAAAAACTACTGTACACTTATTTGTAGATGCAAGAGAGACTACTTTTGGTAATTGCTGAGACATAAGTAAAGCTGATTTTCCCATGAGGGCTGTGTCAGTGTCACCTTTTAACATTTTCTCTGGAATCATAGCATTAGTGGAATCAACTACTATATAAGAAATAACTTTTGAACTTATCAATTCAAAAAGAATCTCAAATGTTTCTTCCATAGTTTCAGGTTGACTTATTAAAAGATTCTCAACATCTACTCCAAGTCTTTGTGCATAGGTTGGATCAAAACTTTGTTCAACATCTATATAAGCACATAGCTTTTCATTTCTTTGAATTTCTGCTATATTAAGCAAAGTCAATGTTGATTTACCTGAACTCTCTTGACCTCCTATTTCAATAACTCTCCCCTCTGGAAAACCACCTATACATAAAGCATGGTCTAAAGCTATAGAACCTGAACTACATATAAGTGGTACAGATGGTATCTTTTTATTCCCTAAATAAAAAGCTTCTTTACCATATTTTTTCTCTAAATTTTTTAAAGCCCCGTCTTCAAGTATTTTAATCTTATCTTTGATTGACATTTATAACCTCTTCTTATTTTTTACTTACGGTTTCCTTGTACATTGTACCATCATATGACCCAATCCATTATCATTATAAATTCTTACATAAAAGAAATTTCTATGAAAAGTAGACTCTATGAGACTTTTAGAAAATGATGGAACATTAAATACATACCACACTTGATTATTACTTGGGTCAAGATGCATCTCAATCTTTTCTATCTTATAAAGTTGATTATTTATAATGAAATAACCATCTCTAAAAGAAAATATCAGATTAGAAGTAGCAAATTCTTTTGTATCTGTCATCACATTATTTTCATCATAAAACATCATGAAATCAGAATACCAATCTCCAGCAATAGCAACTGGTATAGTAGTTAATTCTCTAACCTTAGTATCTGCAAATAGGGATACTGATAAAAAAGTTATAACCAACAACAACATAAATTTTTTCATTTTAATTCTCCTTATTTTAATTTTTTATAATATAAATAATTTTACTGCTAATTTAAATTCATTAAATCTCTTTTAAAATCCCAATATGTATAACCTTCATCCCATCTTCTATTTTGTTGCATAATTCTTGTCCACCATAATGCCATTCCATCTTGACCTATAAATTCACCTGTAATTAGATCGAGATAATTATCTAATCGACTATGGAAGAATCTACCTATTAGAACAACATTATCTCTATTATATATCTGGGAAGGTAGAGTTGATCTGGGTATGATATGAGCCCCATCAATAAACTTATTATTCAGCCAATAACCATTTTGTTTCTCTACTATAGCAATTTCATCAGGTGTAAGAATTTTACTGACAAGACAAGTTACATCTCTATCTTTTATATATTCTTTTAACTCTTCCCATTTATAATCTTTTTCAATTATTTCATAAGAAGAATTAAAGCCTTTAAATTTTAATTTCTGTTTATCTTTTTCAATCTTTTCACAATACTTTTTATAACAGACTTTATGTTTACTTTCTGTCTTACAAGTCTTAGCATTATACATAGTTTTTCTATTACAAAAACCTTTCAAACAGTCTGTTATAAAATCTTCAAATTGTTTCACTAAAATATATTTCTCCTTAAATGTTTAATAATTAGTATAGAGGTAGATTTTACTCTACCTCTTACTATTATCTTTTTTCTATAAACTACTCAGAAAGTGTTATACCACATACAGGACAAGTATTTACATTATCAGGAACTATAGTCATTTTATCTGTCCCAGGATAATTACAATTCTCATCTGTACAACCAAGATATTCACTATTATCATAAGTAGGAATGTTACCATTAAATTCTACTATAGTTGAAATCATAATAGATTTTTCATCTTCTGTAAGTTTATGCCAATATGGGAAAGCTGTTTCACAAATAGCTTTAATATCAACTTTAGAAGATTGTTCAACTGGTTTAGTAGAAGGTCTTCTATTAGCTTTAACTTCTTCTTTAACAGGTTCTTGAACTTTAAGTGTTTCTTTTTTAGGAACATCTACATCTTTTTCTTTCTGTTCTACATCTACTTCTGAAGCTCTTTCTTCTGCCTCTTTTTTAACAAGTCTTTCAAGTTCATCAACAAAATTTGTTCCAAGCTCACTATCACAAAGAGCAAATTTTGCTTTCATAACTTTTTTAACTTTTGCATAAGAAGAAACTCCATAAAGTTTATCAAGATCATAAAGTTCATATTGTTTTTCTTCTTCTGTTAAAGCATCTTTACTACCTATTTTAAAACTGGCTTCAGTTACATATTTAGGATAATCAGTAATATCAAATACAATATATTTTTTATCATCTGATTTTTTTGTAACTACAAGGTCAATATCAAGAGTACCTGTAGCTTTACAATGATCCATAATAGCTGACCATACCATTTCTGGTACACCAGTATCTTCAAAATAAATAGTCTTTTTACCTTCTTCAGTAGTTATTTCAAAAGGTACTTTTTTAGATGTAAGAAGTTTTGAATGTTTATTATCTTTACACCATGAATCATGTCTATCAATAACATTCATTACTACTCTTTTTGAAGGAAAGAAACTTTTAGGAAATTTTTCACCTTCTTTTGCATTGTTATCAATAACAGAAAAAATCTTAGTATTTTGATGATATTTCACATACTTACCATTTTTACCCCTATGGTCAAGTTGACCATCAGGATACTTTTCCCATTTACCTTCATTAACTTTGTTATAAAACTTTGTGACAATCCAATCAGGGTCTGGAACATATTTTCCATTCTTCTCAACAACTGGCCAATTAAGTTTATAATAGCCTGATCTGTCATCTTTTACTACTGAAGATTGAAGAATAAGTTTTGGATCAGTAGGATTTTGTCTTACTTCCATAGGATTTCCTAATATACGGAAAACCTTTTCTTTTTTGTCTTCAAGACCTAGAGTTTCAACAGATTCATACTCTCCCCAGTTTCCACTGTTTTCTGATTGCTCTTGTTCTTGTTTTTGTTGCTCTCTTTTTCTTAGAGCTTCTTCTAACGGATTTACTACTTTTGATTCTTCTGTCATAACTTGACACCTCTTAATTAAATATTAGAGTTACATTATAGTAACTAATTGTTTTTAAACTGTGAATCTTTGTTCACTTAATATATTAGCAACACCTCCTTTTTATGATGAAATTTTCGATTATTACTAATATAAAACAATTATAGAAAAAATTAAAATTTATTTTAAGGAATATTACAAATGAAAGCTAAAAAAAGAATGAGAAAAGAAAACAAACAAGTTAAAGAATTAAATCGTTATATTCACAATATGCTTGAACAAACAGAAAATTTCAAGGAATTTCTCTATATGCAAAATTTCAATGATTTTATGGATGAATTAAAAATTTCAGTAATGGATAAAGTTAAAGTTTTCAGGCTTTGCATGGGTTTTCAATTTGCTTATATTAAGGAAGAAAACGTGTTAAAAACAATACATAAGGATGAACCAGATAACCCATATCTGTCAGAATTAAAATCTTTCATTCCTGCTGATAAATTACTATTTGAATGTGAATTTTAATTTAAGGAAAAAGTTTTTAATTTTTCTGATTTTTTATTTATATTATTTTTGAGAGGAATAACACATGGGACCAGATCAGGAACGACTAAAAAATTCTAAAATAGATGCAAGAGAATTTTGGTTAGTCCATGCTAACGATAAAAGAAAAGATAAAACACCTTCAAGACGTGTATATCTTAATGAAGAAAAAGCTAGAAAAGGTTGTATAGAAGTAGCTTTTTTAGAACCAGGGAAAAAGATATATTTAATGAAATGTATTGAAGTGTATAGATTAGACCCTGATACAGGTGCTTTAGTAGCAGAGATAATAGAAGATGTGAAGTAAATAAATGGAAAGTATTTATAAAAAAAAATTTAGTGTGAATGAAGAACAAACAAGTTATTCAAATGAGCTATTTGAATCTACTATAAAATCCTATAGATTAACGGAAAAAACTTTTAACATAAATAAAGATGTAGATTTTATTTATAATAAATTTTTTAAAAAATTTATAGATGATTTTCAAAAGAATAATATTAAACCCCCTATAAAATTATATGGTAAAATAAATTCATCAGAATTAAGTTCTAAAGATTCTAAAACAGCTCATAAAATATACCCTATAATTATTTATTGCGGGGTATTTAATAAAGGGAGTTTTAATAACTTTAGAAAAAATGAAGAGAGTATATTTATTTCATTAAATAAAGATGCTATTGAAAACATAGATTATAAAGATATGATGAATGATAATGTTAAAAGGTCTATAGAAAATGGAATAACTGAACATAGAGTAAAAGCAACTATTTATCATGAGCTATCCCACTGGATTAGTGATGCAAAATATAATTCATACCTGCACAATCTTGTAGCTAAAGCTTCAAATATAAATGAAAATGACCCAGATATAGATATAAAAATAAAAAAAATTATGTCTATGGGGAAATCTAATGTTAATCTAACTCATTTTGAAATTGATGCCATAATACATGGAATTAAACAGATTAAAAGAAGTAAGAAAAAAGAATGGGATAAGATGACTTTAGTAGATTTAGCATATTATTACCCTACGTTAAGAACTATAGCAAAAATTTTATATAATATCAGCCCAAAGGTTTATCAACTGTGGATTAAAGGTATAGTAAAGCGAATGGATAGAGAGAATCTATTAGGACAAAACATGAGAAATTTCCCTGAGTATAAAATGATAGAAAGTAAAATTATAGATAGATTACTAAAAATTTAAAAAAAAGTTTGTAACAATTTTTAAATAAGAATTACTAATAAATAGTTATTCTATTTTCACATAAAAAAATAATACTTACTCTGAAGGAGTTTAGTTAAATTTCAATATTATAGATAGTTGGTATCATTCTTACAAATCAAAATTGGTATCATTCTTACAAATCAAAACCTATAATATTGAAAAAATAAACCTCTTCGGGTAATACTGAAGAGGTTTTGATTTTTTGGACAGACCAATATTTAAGACAAACAGAACTTGCAATGAAGAACTAAAACCTTTATTAAAAATAATAAATAAAGATTTATTGTTAAGCTATAAACAAACTCTACAGTTCAAAGAAACTTTTGATCTATTAGGCTATGATCTGACAAGTGAAAATATCTATGCTATTATTACTCAGACAGGCTGGAAATGGATAACAACTAAAGAAGGTAAATATAGTAAAAAAATATGGAATCATAAAGAAAAAATTTATGAATACATAATGCTTGATTATAAATTGGAAGATCATTTACTGAAACATATCTTCCCTTTAGAACTTAAAAATAAAAACACAAAGAAAATAAAATATATAAAAGATAAAGAAGATAGTCTTGGAGCATATTACATTGATGAAGATATGTGTGGCTCATCTCTCAAAGATTTTTCTGATATTTTATTCATTGATATAGATTGTCATAAAAATAATACACTTCAAGCTTACCAAGAATTAATAGCCCTTATTAACTATTTTAAAGAATATATTTTTCTGGAAAAATCATGTGAAGGAAGTTTTCATTTATTTATAAAATTAGATAAAAATTATTATATGTATGACAAAAAACAATTCTTTAAAAATTTAAAAGAAAAATTAAATCTACAATGTTCTGAATTACCTTCTGTTGCAAGATTTCCATTTAGTTATCATTATGAAGCTTGTAATCATGAGTTTGAAATATTTACCCCTATACAGTCTATTGATATTATTAAAAATAATTATAATAATCAAACAGGTTATATTTTAGAAGAGCAAAAAGTTAAAAAAATAGTCCCTATAGTCTCTACTATATACGGAAGAAAAAGACAATCACAAATTAAACATATAACCCCAGAAG
>Ga0208826_1001251_pt1 | contig 22002 bp, 20 predicted proteins | sample AD_UKC115_MetaG_FD_184451 | JGI IMG/M metagenome (GOLD analysis project Ga0208826, IMG submission 184451) | Active sludge microbial communities of municipal wastewater-treating anaerobic digesters from Hong Kong - AD_UKC115_MetaG (SPAdes)... | ecosystem: Engineered > Bioreactor > Anaerobic >...
CGCCGCGCGGCTGGACAAATCAGGCGCGACGAACGCAGCGGTTGCCCGTCCTGGAGGGCGCGAACGCGCGCCGCGCGGCCCCGCCGGGGGCGTTGCTCATGCCTCCTCCGTGGCCAGGCGATGCATCGTCATCAACCGCCGCAGGTTGTGCACGAGATTGATCAGCCCCAGGCACACCGCGGCGCGTTCCAGTCCCGTGCAGCGCAGGGGTCTGCCGCGGCGGAACTGGTCGATGCGCGCGAACACGTGCTCCACGCGCGCCCGCACCTTGGATCGCAGCGTGTTCCAGCCTTCCTGTTGCGCCGTCAGCGGCCGGTTGCGATGCGCCTTGTAGTGCGTGCGATCCACGAGGCCATGGCGCTGACAGCGTTGCGTCGTCTCGGCGGATCGATACGCGCTGTCGCCGTACAGCGGCCGGCCCTTCTGCCTGGAGGAAACGTCCAGCAACGCGCTGATGCGCTGCGAGTCGTGCACCGACGCCGGCGTCACCGCGTAGGCGCGAATGAACCCGTGCGCCACGTCCGCGTTCACGTGGTTCTTGTAGCCGAAATAGCTGCGGCCGTGCTTCTTGGTCCAGTCCGCATCCGCATCGCGGTGGGCCGCCTGCTGCACCGTCAGCGCCGCTTCGCCGTCCTTGGGCTGCACCGGCTTGCGCGTCTTGGGCCGCGCCACCAGGCTTGCGTCCAGCATCTGCCCCTTCTTCGCCTCGAACCCGGCCATGTCGATGTAGTGTCCCAGGGTCTGGAACAGCTCCGTCATCACCTCGCCACGAAGGCGCTCGCGGAAACGCCACACCGCCGTGTAGTCCGGCACCGCATGCTCGATACCGATGCCCAGGAAGCGCTGGAACGACAGCCGGTCCGCCACCTGATACTCCACCTGCTCGTCCGACAGCGCGTACAGTTCGCGCAGCACTAGGATCTTGAACATCACGATCACGTCGTACGGCGGGCGACCGCCTCGGCGCGGGTCGCGTCCTGCCCGCGTGGCAGCCTCCAACCGCTCGCGGAACATCTCCCACAACACGATCCGGTTCAGCACCACCAGCGGATCACCCAGCGATTCCAGCTTGCGGTGGCGCGCTTCCTGATCGAACAAGCCAAGCGGGCGGTGCGACATCGGGGCTACCTCGGCGGGTGATGCGCTAACCTACGACATCCGTGGGGTTACGCAAACCGCTCCCAAGTGAATCAGGCAGCAAGGATCCCGGAGTACCAGCTCAAGTCGTTACCACAACTTGACTTGAGCGCCAAGCTCAATAGTAGAGCTGCAGACTTCAAGGCAATCATGTCCAACACTGTGCTGGGTCAAGCACAATACGATGAAGCTGCGCATGTCGTTTGGGTGGCTTCGCAGTCCGATGTCGTTGGAGCCGGAACCGTTCTCGGGCTGTCTGGACTGATTCCCACCGAGAAGGGCTTTATTCAAGTCAATGGGTATTCGACTAGCTCCACCTTTCAGAACTACGTGCAGACATTTCGTCGAATCGTGGCCTCTGTTTCACCAGCCCCTGATCTTGCATATAAGCCTAATTGGGTCGACAGCTCCAGAATTCTCAGCGGAATTAAATGGGAGCAAGTCGGAGCTAAGGCGATTGGTGGCGCTATCATAGGTGGGCTAATCGCTTTGTTTGCTGGCCTCGGACGCAAGAAGAAGCAGTAGTGATGTCCAACATGGCGCTCCACCGGATGTCTTTGCCTCCGCTTCGCTGCGGCAAGGCCGCCGGTGAGCTTCGGCGTTAGGCCGCATGAAGCCCTCACACGATCAGCAAGACGACTTTTTCGCGCGTCGACCGATTCCCAGCGTAGCCTTCAAGCACGATGATGCCGTCGAGGTTACAGGCGGAGAGCACGCCGGGGATTCGGGGGCTATCATCAGTGTGGAGGAGCTGGGGGATGATCCTGCGTACTTGGTGGAGCTCGGCTCGGGCCAAGACGCGGTCATTAGACAGTCGCTCCTCCGACTGGCGGCGGCCTAACAATTCGTGTTCGAACTCCTAACGCAAATGACCGAGTGATCCGTCGTTTGGGTGACGGTGCGGTTGCAGTCGTATCCCAGGGGATTCCCTTCGGCCATATTCGGCCTTTAGGTGAGCGCTAGGCGCTCTGGCCAGGACTCCGGCCAGAACGCCTGCCGGCGCGCTGGCGTTCGCGGTCTCGTGGCGGTCGCCGCTCGAAAGCCCGGCCACCCGCCGGAGCGACGCCATAGGCTCCATCGGCCATCGGTGGCCCGCAGAGTGATTGGCATGCGGGTTCCGCAATCCGACCCGTTGGCCATCGACGCGCTACTCGGGCAACGCGGTCGCTGCCCGCGCGTTCACTCGCCAAAGGTGCGCCGGGGATCGTCGGCGTAGAACGGACCTTCGAGGCTGTGCCGGCAGTGCGTGCACAGCAGGCCGTTGCCGTGGCCGTAGTGCGGGTCGGCCCAGTACCAGGTCACGCCGGCGGGGAAGGGAATGCGCGCGGTCACGGCGGCGTGGCGCAGCACGGTGTCGAGCTGCACCTCGACCGCGCCGGTGTCCGGCGACACGCGGGATTCGACGATGCGCGCGCCGTCGGCGAGCAGGGCGGCGAGGAGCGGGCGCAGGTGCGGGCAGAGAGCGTCGGGCATCGGCGGTGCGGCGGGGCTGCCGCGCGCCCCTCGTGGTGCGGGGGACGCGCGGCCTGCGCGGGGCTCAGAAGTCGCGGTCGCCGGAGAGGATATTGCCGAGGCCGCCGAGCACCGAGCCTTCCTCGCGGCTGCCGCCACGCTGCGGGGCGGCGGCCAGCATACGGCCGGCCATGCGCGAGAAGGGCAGGGACTGCAGCCACACCTTGCCGGGGCCGGTGAGGGTGGCGAGGAACAGGCCTTCGCCGCCGAACAGGGCGCTCTTGATGCCGCCCACGGGCTTCACGTCGAAGTCCACGTCGCTGTGGAAGGCCACCACGCAGCCGGTGTCCACGTCCAGGCGTTCGCCCGGCGCCAGCGTGCGCTCGACGATGGTGCCGCCGGCGTGCACGAACACCCAGCCGTCGCCTTCGAGTTTTTCCATGATGAAGCCCTCGCCGCCGAACAGGCCGGTGAGGATCTTCTTCTGGAAGAAAATGCCCAGCGACACGCCGCGCGCGGCGCACAGGAAGCTGTCCTTCTGGCAGATCAGGCGGCCGCCGTGTTCCGACAGCTTCATCGGCACGATGGTGCCGGGGTAGGGCGCGGCAAAGGCCACGCGCGCCTTGCCGCCGCTGCCGGCGTGGGTGAACACGGTGGTGAAGAGGCTTTCGCCGGTGATCACGCGCTTGCCGGCGCTGAGCAGTTTGTCCATGAAGCCGCCGCCCGCGCTGCTGCGCGAGCCGTCGCCGAACACCGTGTCCATCTGCACGGTGGCGTCCTTGTACATCATGGCGCCGGCCTCGGCCACGGCGCTCTCGCCGGGGTCGAGCTCGATTTCCACGAACTGCATGTCGCTGCCGAAGATCTTGTAGTCGATCTCGTCGGCCGTGCCGCTGCCGCCGGGCACGGGCGGCGGTGCGGCGCCCGCCAGCGGGCCGCTCTGCAGCTCCGCCACCTGGGCGATCGGCTGCCAGTCGCTGAAGCCCTGGCGCCAGCAGTGTCCGTTCGGATTGCTGCGCGCCTGCGCGCGCGCCGCTACGTCGTCGAGCGGGCCCATCTGCTGGCCGTTGTAGCTGAAGAACCACTGCGCCATGTGCTGCCTCCGGGGTGAAGTCGGGCGGCAGTGTACGGGGCGCGGCCGCGGGCCGTCATGCGCGCAAGGTCATGCCTGGGCCGTGCGGTCGCCGCCGCGCGGCGGCGTCACGGTTGCGGCGGCGGGGGCTGGCTATACTGCGCGCCCGCTGCGCTGCCCATCCCTCGCATGTCCGATCGTTCCGCTTCCCTGCCGCGCGTGCGTCGCGAGTGGCTTGCCGTGTGCCTCGCCGTGGTGGCGGTGAAGGCGCTGTTCCTGCTGCTGGACGCCACGCCGCGGTTCTTCCTGTGGGATTCGGTCACCTACCTGCAGGGCGCACTGGGCGAGGGCCTGCCGCGCGACCGCTCCTTCCTCTACAGCTACCTCATCCGCTACACAGCGCTGGCCACTGGCACGCTGGGGGCGCTCACCGCGGTGCAGACCCTGGCGGGTGTCGGCAGCGCGCTCCTCGTGTTCGGCCTGCTGCGCGTCTGGCTGGGTGCGGGCGCGCGCCTCGCCGGGGCGGCGGCGCTGCTCGTCGCGGCGCTGCCGAGCCAGCTGTTCTACGAGCGCATGATGATGGCCGAGGCCGGCGGCAGCGTGCTGTGGCTGGGCTTCGTCGCCGCGGTGCTGGGCTACTGCCGCCGCGGCGAGGCGCGCTGGCTGCCGGCGGTGGCGCTGCTGGGCATTGCGTCGATTGCTTTTCGCCTGAACGGCACGCCCACCGTGCTGCTGCTGGGCGGCCTGCTGCCGCTGTGGTTCGCGGGCTTCCGACGCGCGCCGGACGCGGCCCTGGGCGGGCGCCGCCTGCTCGGCCAGCTCGCGCTCGTGCTGGCCTGCACCGCGGCCCTGCACGTCGGCTATCGCCACCTCGTGGGGCGCATTGCCCACACGCCGCCGGGCTACATCGGCGTGGAGGGCCTGTTCCGCCTTGGCCTCGTCGCGCCCTTCGTGGAGCAGGCCGACTTCGCCGGCACCGGCTGCCCGGACGACATCCTGCAGCGCTTCCCGCTGCCGCTGGCCGACCCCGACACGCGCGAAGGCCAGCTGTGGCGCGACGACGGCCTGTGGGCGGCCATGCGCGCCGCCTGCCCCGAGGCCGAGCACGCCGCGGACGTGGTGTCCGCGCGCGCCCTGCAGCGGCGCTGGACCGCGCTGCCGGCGCTGGCCCTGCACACCGCGGCGCAGTATTTCGATGCGCGCGAGGCCGCCTGGCGCATGAACAGCGACCTCGGCCGCCACGATCTGCCGCTGGAGCTGATCGTGCCGGCGCGCGCGCGTTTCGGCGTGGAGATCGGCGGCATTCCCTGGACCGACACGCCGGTGCTGCGCCTGTTCGAGCACAGCCGCTGGCCGCTGACGCTGAGCTTCTTCGGCCTGCCGCTGCTGTCCCTCGCCCTGCTGTGGGCCGCGCGGCGGCGCCGCCACGCGCCCGCGCAGGCGCTGGCCTGCATCGGCCTGCTGAGTTTCGCCACGCAGTTCCTGCTCTCGCACGTGATCTGCTTCCGCTACCTCGCGCCGTTCCCGGTGCTGTTCACCCTGCACGCCGCCGTGCTGCTGGCGTGGGCGCGCGACGCCCGCGCGCCGGCGCCGGGCGGCCTCGCCGCGGCCCCGGTGGGCTGAGGCGCGGACGGCGCTGGTATTCTTCGCCCATGCGCGCCTACCTCGACCTGCTGCAGCACCTGCTCGACCGCGGCACGCGCAAGGACGACCGCACCGGCACCGGCACGCTGAGCGTGTTCGGCTGGCAGATGCGCTTCGACCTGCGCGAAGGCTTCCCGCTCGTCACCACCAAGAAGCTGCACACCCGCTCCATCGTGCACGAACTGCTGTGGTTCCTGCGCGGTGACACCAACATCGCCTATTTGCGCGAGAACAAGGTCAGCATCTGGGACGAATGGGCGGACGAGAACGGCAACCTCGGCCCGGTGTACGGCAAGCAGTGGCGCGACTGGGAGACCGCCGACGGCCGCCACGTCGACCAGATCCGCTGGGTGCTGGAGGAGATCCGCCGCAACCCCGATTCGCGTCGGCTGATCGTCAGCGCGTGGAACGTCGGCGACCTGCCGCGCATGGCGCTGCAGCCCTGCCACACGATGTTCCAGTTCTACGTGGCCAAGGGGCGGCTGTCGTGCCAGCTCTACCAGCGCAGCGGAGACGTCTTCCTCGGCGTGCCCTTCAACATCGCCAGCTACGCCCTGCTGACGCACATGGTGGCGCAGGTGTGCGACCTCGAGGTGGGCGACTTCGTACACACGCTGGGCGACGCGCACCTGTACCTGAATCACGTCGAGCAGGCGCGCACGCAGCTCGCGCGCACGCCGCTGCCGCTGCCGCGGCTGCAGCTCAATCCCGCGGTGCGCTCGCTGTTCGATTTCCGCTACGAGGACATCGCCATCAAGGGCTACCAGGCCCATCCGGCGATCAAGGCGCCGGTGGCGGTATGAGGCGGCGGGGCGGTCTGGCTGCGCGCACGGCGCTGGGCATCGCGGCGGCGGCGCTGGGCGCCTGCGCCGCGCCCACCTACCGCATCGCCACCACCCTGCCGAGCGAGTCGGTCGCGCATCAGGTGCAGGTGATCGACGCGCGGCCGGCCGAATCGCGCGTGCGCCGGCCGCTGCACGATGTCGAAGGCCGCGCCCTGCCGGCGCAGGTGCTCGGCGACGCCGACGTGGCGGTGGGCAAGCTCGCCCTGCTGGCGCACTACCTCGGCAGCGAGCGCGACGGCGACGAGCCCGACACGCTGCGCGTGACGCGCCTGGACCTGACCCTGTGGTATCCGACCGCGAGCGGCGGCGGCTTCAGCCTCGGCGCGGGCGGGTCGCATGGCTTTGCCGGCGCCGGTGCCTACAGCGCGCAGCCGGTGCTGGGCGACGCGCTGGTGCTGAGCCTGCGCGGCGAATACGGCGACATGCGCGTGGAAGTGGAGCTGCGCGAACCGCTGGCGCAGGGCGTGACGCGCAACACGCGCGAACCCAACCGGCCCGAGCAAGTGCGCCCGGTGTTCGCCCGCGCCGCGCGCCAGGTGCTGGAGCAGTACCGCCGGGCGCACCCGCCGGTGCCCGTCGACGCCGGCGCGCCGTGAGCATCGTGCGCCTGATCGCGGCGCTGGACCGTCACCGCGCGATCGGCCGCGCCGGCGCGATGCCCTGGCACCTGCCCGACGATCTCAAGCGCTTCAAGCAGCTCACCCTGGGCAAGCCCGTGCTGATGGGGCGCAAGACCGCCGAATCCATCGGCCGCGCCCTGCCGGGCCGGCGCAACCTGGTGCTGACGCGCGGCGGCGCGCCGTTCGCCGGGCAGGAGGCCGTCGCCTCGCTGCAGGCAGCGCTGGCGCGGTGCGGCGACGGCGAACTCGCCGTCATCGGCGGCGGCGAGGTGTATGCCCTGACCCTGCCATGGGCCACGCACCTGCACCTCACCCACGTCGACGCCGTCTGCGCCGATGCGGATACGTTCTTTCCTGCAGTGGATCTTTCCTGCTGGCAGGAAACCGCCCGCGCGCACCATGCGGCAGACGCGCGCCACGCCCACGCCTTCGATTTCGTCGACTACGTGCGGCGCGAGGCGGGGGCCTAGCGGCAGCGCCCGATCAGGCGGTGCCAGGCTTGTGCCTGCGCGAGAGGCGGCGCGCCGTCGGCGCGCCGCTGGGGACGGTGTGTCCGGCTTATTCCACGCCGTAGGACTGCAGCGTGACCGGCACGCTGGCATTGCCGCGCAGCACCAGCGCGGTGCGCACGTCGGTGATGCCCGTGAAGGTGCGCAGGTCCGTGCTGTTGAAATTGAAGTCCGTGCGGGCGGAGGCATTGCGATAGAAGCCATTGCCGCTGTTCACCGCACTGGTGCCGACCGGCTGCGCGCTGCCGTAGCACATGGCATTGAGCAGGGTGGTGTCGTCGGCCAGGCCCGAGCCGGTGTCGCTCTGGAAGTTCACGGCGAAGCCCTTCGCGTTCAGGCTGTTGAGGCGCAGCGGTGAAGCCAGGTTGAGCGTGATGGTGTAGACCGAGTTGGCGGCCGTGGTGATCGCCCCCAGGTCGGAGGTGATCAGCGCGCCGGCGGCATTGGAGAAGATGGGCGAGCTACCCTCGGTGTAGGTGTCCCACAGCTGTACGCGCACGCGCACGTTGTTGTAGCTGGTGGCGGCGGTCGACACCATGTAGACGTCGAGGCTGGTGATGTCCACCTGCGGGCCGGCGCCGGTGATGTTGGCCGCACCGCCGATGTAAGTGCGCGGCGTGCTGGTGGTGACGGTGAAGTTGGTGCCGGTCGAGTCGTAGATGACCGGATCGGTGCCGCCGTTGCCGACCGTCAGGTGCGGGCCCATGGCGAGGGGGGCGGGCGCGCCGTCGGTCACGGCGTGGGCGGCGGCGGTGAAGGGCAACAGGGCCCAGGCCAGCAGTCTGGCGGCTTGATGCATGGGGTACTCCGGTACGGTCTGGTGGTCGGGGGGAAACCTGTGAACCCTATCACCCTTCGGGGAGGCGAAAAAGCCCGGCGCCGCCGCCGCGCAGTCCCGCACCCTACAGCCGGCGCATCAGCTCCGGCAGCAGGGGCAGCCTGCGCACGCGCACGGTGGTGGCGGCGTAGACGGCATTGGCCAGGGCGGGAGCGACCGAGGGTATGCCCATCTCGCCGGCGCCGCTGGGCGGTGCCTCGCTGGGCAGGATGATGACCTCGACCTCGGCCGGCAGCTGGGCCATGCGCGCCACGGGGTAGTCGGCGTAGCTGGACTGCTGCACCTGTCCGTCCTTCACCGTGATCTGCAGGTTGAGCGCGGTGGACAGGCCGTCCATGGTGCCGCCCACCATCATCTGCTCCACGCCGTTGGGATTGATCACGCGCCCCACGTCGGTGACGCACACGGCGCGGTGAATCTTCAGCTCCCCGCCTTCCATACCGACTTCGAAGGCGTGCGCGGTGTAGCCGCCGAAGGTGAAATGGCAGGCGATGCCCACGCCGCGGCCGTCGGTGCGCCGGCGCTTCCAGTCGATGGCCTCGGCGCAGCGCGTGAGGACGGCGGCCATGCGTCCGGTGTCGAACTTGGGCCCGCCGTGGCCGCGGTAGTCGAGCTGGCGCGGTTCGCCCAGCAGCTTCAGGCGCAGGGCGACGGCGTCCTGCTTGGTCTCCACCGCGATCTCGTCGAGGAAACTCTGCACGGCAAAGGCGTGGAAGGTGTGCAGCGGGGCGCGCCACCAGCCGCGCGGCAGGCCCGAGTCGAGGGCGAAGAAGCGCTTGTCGAGGTTCGGTACCAGGCCCGCGGGGAAGTCGTCGGGTTCCAGGCAGCCGCTGTACACGGGCCGGTCCTTGCCGCCGGCGTCGCGGAAGTAGCGCGGCGTGGCCGCGCACAGGTGGGCCATGCCCGTGACGGCATTGCCCTTGTCCAGCGTGGCACTCATCTGGTGGACGCCGAAGGGCCGGTAGAAGTCGTGCTGCAGGTCGTCGCCGCGCGTCCACATCAGCTTGACCGGCCGGCCGGCCTTCTGCGCGATCAGCGCGGCCTCGGCGACGTAGTCGTTCTTCAGGCGCCGACCGAAGCCGCCGCCGGCGCGGGTGAGGCGGATCTCGATCTTCTCGCGCGGCAGGCCGGTGACATCGGCGATCACCTGCGAGGCGCCGTCCGGGCTCTGCAGGGCGCCGACGAACAGCGCGCCGTCGCTGTCCACGCGGATCAGCGCATGTGGCGGCTCCATCGTGGCGTGGGCGAGGAAGGGCACGCGGTAGCGCGCCTCCAGCGTGCGCTTGGCACTCTTCCGGGCCGCGGCGAAGTCGCCGTCCTGGCGCACCGGCACGCCCTCGCCCTTGAGCAGCGCATCGGCCTGGGCCTCGAGGGCCGCGGTGGACTCCTCGGCCCAGGGGCCGGGCTTCCACTCGATCTTGAGCTTGTCACGGCCCTGCAGCGCGGCCCAGGTGTTCTCCGCCAGCACGACCACGCCGGCGGCGAGGTTGCGCGTGATCGGCGCCTCGGGCGCCGGTCCGGCCAGGGCGAACACGTCCTTGACGCCGGGCACCTTGCGCGCGGCCGCGTCGTCGCAGGAGGCCAGGCTGCCGCCCAGCAGCGGACAGCGCGCCACCACGGCGACGAGGGCGCCGCCGAGGTAGGCGTCGATGCCGTACTGCGCGCGTCCGGTGACGATGGCGCGGGCATCGGCCGTACGCGCCGGCTTGCCCAGGATCTTCCAGTCGCGGGGATCGCGCAGGGGCAGCGGTGCATCGGGCGGCGTCAGCGCCGCCGCGCGTTCCACCAGTTCCGCGTAGGCCAGGCGCGTGCCGTCAGGGTGGACGACGTGGCTGGCCTCGGTGTCGAGGCGCTCGTGCGGCAGCTGCCACTGCTGCGCGGCGGCTTCCACCAGCAGCCAGCGCGCCAGCGCGCCGGCCTGGCGCAGTTCGACATAGGCGTCGGTGATGCTGGTGCTGCCGCCGGCGCCCTGGTCGCCGTAACGGTTACGCGGCCCGTCCGGCCCGATTTCGTAGCCGTAATTGAGCTGCTCGACGCGCACACGGGTCCAGTCGACGTCGAGCTCTTCGGCGATGAGCATCGGCAGGGCGGTGATGACGCCCTGGCCGATCTCGCAGCCGCGCGCGCCGATCACCACGCGATTGTTGCGCTCGATGCGCAGGAAGGGGCCGAGCGAGGTCAGGGCGTCGCCGAGCAGGTCCATCGGCACGTCCGGCCGGACCTCCGCCCGTGCCTCGCGCCAGCCCACCACCAGGGCGCCACCGGCGCCCAGCATCACGGTCAGGAAGCGCCGGCGGTTCAGAGCGGCGCTCATTTGCCCTCTCCGGCCTTGGCCGCGGCCTCGCTGCGAGCGGCGCGCGCCAGGTCGGCCGCACGCCGGATGGCCTTGCGGATGCGCGGGTAGGTGCCGCAGCGGCACAGGTTGCCGATCTGCGCGATGTCGCTCTCCGCCGGATTGGGCTTGCGTGCCAGCAGCTCGGCCGCCGCCATGATCTGTCCCGCCTGGCAGTAGCCGCACTGCGGCACGTCCTCCTCGATCCAGGCCTGCTGCACCGGGTGCAGATCGTCGCCGCTGGCGAGGCCCTCGATGGTGGTCACGGCCTGACCGGCGAGGCTGCGCACCGGCGTGACGCAGGCGCGCTGCGCCTTGCCGTTCACGTGCACCGTGCAGGCGCCGCACTGGCCCAGGCCGCAGCCGTACTTGGTGCCGGTGAGACGCAGGGTGTCGCGCAGCAGCCACAGCAGCGGCATGTCGGGATCGCCGGTGTGCAGGAAGGGCTCGCCGTTGATGCGCAGTTCGACGCCGGTCTTGAGCGGCTCCGGCGTCACGCCGGTTTCGCCTCCGGGCGGAACGAAGGGTTGTCGCATGGGTTTCTCCAGGTCAGGAGGCGATTGTCGCATCCGCGCTCGGGGGGAGGGGAGGGGCGTGCGCCGCGGCGCTCAGGTGCCGCGGTTCCAGCGCTTCCAGGCGAAGTACAGCGGCACGCCGGCAGCGATGATGGCCAGGCCGATGAGGGTGTCGCGCGGGCTGGCGATGGCGCTGGAGATCACCACGAAGGCGACGGCGCCGATGAAGGCCAGGGGCACGACCGGATGGCCGGGCACGCGGAACACGCCGGCCGCGGGCTCGCGCCGGCGGTAGTGGAACAGGCTGGCGACGACCATGGCGCTGCCGAGCCAATCGCCCACGGTGGAATAGTCCAGCAGCTGGCCGTAGCTGCCGCTGGCGGCCAGCGCCGCCGACCACAGGGCCAGCACGGCGAGCGCGACGTGCGGCGAGCGGTGCCGGGGATGCAGGCGCGCGGCGGCGCGGAAGAACACCCAGTCCTGCGCCATCACCTGGAACACGCGCGCGCCGCCCAGGATGGCGATGTTGCAGAAGCCCAGGGTGGACAGGGCGATACCACAGGCGATCAGCACGGCGCCGGCGCTGCCGAAGGCCTGCTGCATCACCGTGGCGGCCGGCGCTGTCGCCGCGGCGAGGCCAGCGTGACCCAGGGTGCGCAGGTAGGCGAGGTTGGCCAGCACGTAGCAGGCGGCACACACCAGCATTCCCAGGCCCAGCGCACGCGGAATATTCCGCTGCGGGTCGCGGATCTCGCCGGCGATGTTGTTGATGTAGAACCAGCCGCTGTAGGCGAACAGCACGGGCAGCAGGGCCTTGCCGAAGCTGGGAGCCTCGCTGGCGGGTGCGGCGGCGGGCGACGGCAACAGCGGCGCGGCGAGGAAAAGTCCGGCCACGATCACCGCCACCACGGCCAGGAGCTTGAGCACGGTCAGGACGTTCTGCAGCAGTGCGCCGGTGCGGATGCCGTAGACGTTGATGCCCGCCAGCAGCAGGATCGCGCCCACGGCCAGCGGCTTGATCCAGGCCGAGCCGAGGCCGGCCACGGTGCAGGCGTAGATGGCGAAGGTCGTGGCCACCGCGGCGATGGAGCCGGAGTAGTTCACCGCCAGCATGATCCAGCCGAACAGGAACGCCACCAGCGGGCCGAAGGCATCGCGCAGATAGAGATAGCCGCCTCCGGCATGCGGCCGGCGCGCGCCGAGCTCGGCGTACACCAGGGCCCCTGCCAGGGCCAGCAGGCCACCCAGACCCCAGACCGCGAGCACCTCGCCCGCGCCGGTGGTGCGCTGCGCGACGATGGCCGGGTTGAGGAAGATGCCCGCGCCGATGATGCCGCCGACGACCATCATGGCCGCATCCCACACGCCGAGGCGGCGCAGGTAGCCGCTGCCGGATTCGCTCACGCTGTTTCCCCTGTTCCAGGACCGGCGCAGCATCGGCCAGGGGCGCGGCCGCTGTCGAGTGTGCGCCCTGGCGGCGCTGCTCCGCGTGGCGGCATCGCCTGGCCATTATTCCGCCTCTTCATGGGCCTTTCGTTGCGTTCTGCTGCAGCGCACGAAAGAATGCGCGCGGCGCTGGCCCGCGCCTGCATCGCCCATCCGCAGAGGAGTGCCGTGAACCTGCCCGCAACCGCCGGCTGGGTCGTCGTCAAGTTCGGCGGCACCAGCGTCTCCACGCGTCCCCGCTGGGACACCATTGCCCGCATCGCCGCCGACTGGCGCGGAAAAGGCAAACGCGTGGTCGTCGTGGTGTCGGCGCTGTCGGGAATCACGGACAAGCTCAAGGCCATTGCCGAATGCGGCGCCGATGCGGCGCGCCGCCGCAGCGTGCGCGACGAGATCGTGCGCCGCCACGAGGCCATGGCGGACGAGCTCGGCCTGGAGCACACGCCGCTGCTGCCCTGGCTGGCCCACCTCATCGCCCTGGTGGACGATCCGCGCGCCGCCGCCGGCGACCTGCCCTGGCAGGCCGAGGTGCTGGCCCTGGGCGAGCAGTTGTCCAGCACCCTGGGCCAGGCCTACCTCAGCGCCCAGGGCGTGCCGACGGTGTGGCTGGACGCACGCGAACACCTGCTGGCGCGGGCGCTTCCCAACCAGAACGCGTGGGGCCGCTACCTCTCCGCCTCGGTGCCGACCGCGCCCGCACCCGCGTTGACGGCGGCGCTGACGGCGCAGGGCGAGGTCTTCATCACCCAGGGCTTCATGGCGCGCAACGAGGCCGGCGAGACCGTCATCCTCGGGCGCGGCGGCTCGGACACCTCGGCTGCCTACTTCGGTGCCCTGCTCCAGGCGGAGAAGGTGGAAATCTGGACCGACGTCGCCGGCATGTTCAGCGCCAATCCGCGCACCGTGCCCGGCGCGCGCCTGCTGTCGCGCCTGGACTATGAGGAGGCGCAGGAAATCGCCACCACCGGCGCCAAGGTGCTGCACCCGCGCTGCATCAATCCGGTGCGCGAGGCCGGCGTGCCGCTGGCGGTGAAGGATACCAACCGGCCGGAACTCGCCGGCACCGAGATCGGCGCGGCCGTGCCCGACGCCGCACCCAGCGTGAAGGCGATCAGCGAGCGCAAGGGCGTGACCCTCATCGCCATGGAGTCCATCGGCATGTGGCAGCAGGTCGGCTTTCTCGCCGACGTGTTCGAGCGCTTCAAGCGCCACGGCCTGTCGGTCGATCTGATCGGCTCGGCCGAGACCAACGTCACCGTCTCGCTCGATCCGTCCGAAAACCTGCTCAACTCCGACGTGCTGGGTGCGCTGGCCGCAGATCTCGCCGAAGTGTGCCGCGTGAAGGTGATCGCGCCGTGCAGCGCAGTGACCCTGGTCGGACGCGGCATGCGCTCGCTGCTGCCGCGGCTGGCCGGCGTGCTGGCCGAGTTCGACATGGTGAAGGTGCACCTCATCACGCAGTCCTCGAACAACCTCAATCTCACCCTGGTGGTGGACGAGGCTGCCGCCGACGGCCTGGTGCCGACCCTGCACGCGGCGCTGATCAAGTGCGAGGCGCTGCGCGCGGACGACCCGGCGGTGTTCGGGCCGTCCTGGCAGGGGCTGTACCGGCCGGCCGCGGCGGCTGTCGCCGCGCCCTGGTGGACGCAGCGCCGGGAGACGCTGCTGCGCCTCGCGGCGGAGGCCTCGCCGCGCTACGTCTACGACCTCGCCACGGTGCGCGAGCGCGCCCGCGGCCTGCGCGCGCTCGCCAGCGTGGACGGCTGGTGGTATGCGATGAAGGCCAATGCGCACCCGGCGCTGCTGCAGGCCCTCGCCGCCGAGGGCTTCGGCATCGAGTGCGTCTCCGCCGCCGAACTGGATGCCGCCACCGTGGCGGCCCCGCGCACCGCGCGCCTGTTCACGCCCAACTTCGCGCCGCGCGCGGAGTACGCCGCGGCGCTCGCCGCCGGCCTGCGCGTGACCCTGGACAACCTGCACCCGCTGCAGCACTGGGGCGAGCTGTTCCGCGAACGCGACATCGCCCTGCGCCTCGATCTCGGCGTCGGCCGCGGCCACCACGACAAGGTGAAGACCGGCGGCGCCGGCTCGAAGTTCGGCCTGGCGCTGGACCAGATCGAGGAATTCCGCCGCCTCGCGCGCCAGCACGGCGCGCGCATCGTCGGCCTGCACGCGCACCTCGGCTCGGGCATCTTCGACATCGGCCACTGGCGCGAGGTGTACGCCCAGCTCGCCGTCCTGGCCGAGCGCTTCGGCCGCGTGGAGTCCCTGAACATCGGCGGTGGCCTCGGCGTGCCGGCGCGCCCGGACGAGGCGCCCATCGACCTGGCCGCGCTCGACGCCGTCCTGGCCGAGGTCAAGCAGGCCTATCCGCAGTACCGCCTGTGGCTGGAGCCCGGGCGCTACCTCGTGGCCGAAGCCGGCGTGCTGCTGGCGCGCGTGACGCAGGTGAAGCGCAAGGGCGAGTTCCACTATGTCGGCCTCGACACCGGCATGAACTCGCTGATCCGCCCGGCGCTGTACGAGGCCTGGCACGAGATCGTCAACCTCACGCGCTGGGGCGCGCCGGGCGAGACCCTGTACCAGGTGGTCGGACCGATCTGCGAATCCGGCGACGTGCTCGGCAGCAACCGCCTGCTGCCGGCCTGCGCCGAGGGCGACGTGATGCTGATCGCCACCGCCGGCGCCTACGGCCGCGTCATGGCCTCGCACTACAATCTGCGCCCTCCGGCGGACGAGGTGGTGGTGTGAGCACGGCAGTGAACGACCCGAAGCAGGCCCACGCCTTCCGCTTCGTCCGTCGCGCCTACGCCGACGGCGTGGCGGAACTGGTCTACGCCTTCGACGACGGCCCCGAGCTGGTCGAGCGCATCGGTTTCCCCGCCGCGCCGGCGCTGCCGCCGCAGCGGCAGGCGGCCTTCGACGCGGCCCTGGACCTGCTGCACCTCGTCGCCGGCATCAGCTACTACAAGGCCGGCGTGCCGCCGGCTTTGCGCGTGGAAACCGGCGCGCCGTCGGCGGACACGGCCGAGCTGCTGGATGCGCTGTATCTGCACGGCCTGGGCGAGTTCGCTTACCACAACAGGCTCGACCTGCGCGGGCGCATCGCCTTTCCGCGCGGCGCGGATGCCCCGGCGCCCGCGCCGGCGCTCGGCCTGCCGGCCCGCACCCTGGTGCCCATCGGCGGCGGCAAGGATTCGCTGGTGTCGGTGGAGTCGCTCAAGGCCATCGGCGCCGAGGCCACGGCGGTGTGGATCGGCAACTCGCCGCTCATCGCCGCCTGCGCCGCGCGCACCGGCCTGCCGACGCTGAACCTCACGCGCGAACTCTCGCCCGTGCTGTTCGAGTACAACCGCGCGGGCGCCTGGAACGGCCACATCCCGGTGACGGCGATCAACTCGGCCATCCTCGTCGTCGCGGCCGTGCTGTACGGCCATGACGGCATCGCCTTCTCCAACGAGCGTTCCGCCTCCAGCGCCACGCTGGAATACGACGGACAGGCGGTGAACCACCAGTGGAGCAAGGGCTACGCCTTCGAGCGCCTGCTGCACGCCTGGGTGCACGTGCACGTCGCGGCCGACCTCGCCTATTTCTCCCTGCTGCGGCCGTTCTCCGAACTTGCCGTGACGCAGCGCTTCGCGCGCCTGTCGCGCTACTTCGAGGTGTTTTCCAGCTGCAACCGCAATTTCCGCCTGCTCGGCCCCCGGCCCGCCGACCGCTGGTGCGGGCAGTGCCCGAAGTGCCATTTCGTCTTTCTCGCGCTGGCGCCGTTCCTGCCCAAGATCACCCTGGTAGGCATCTTCGGCCGCAACCTGCTCGACGACGAGGCCCAGACGGCCGGCTTCGACGCGCTGCTGGAGTACCGCGAGCACAAACCCTTCGAATGCGTGGGCGAGGGGGGGGAATCGCGCGCCGCGATGCACGTCCTGGCGCAGCGACCGGAGTGGCGCGAGGACGCCATCGTGGCGCGCTACGCGCGCGAGATCGCACCGCAACTCGACGCCACCGCCCTGGACCTGGCGCCGTGGCTCGCGCCCGCCGACGAGGATCAGGTGCCGCAGCGCCTGCGCGGAGCCCTGCGTGCGCTTGCCTGACCTGGTCGGGCGGCGCGTGGCCGTGTGGGGCTACGGCCGCGAGGGGCGCGCCGCGCTGGCGGCCCTGCGCCGTACCCTGCCGGGGCAGGGTTTCAGCCTGATCTGCACCGCCGCGGAGCGCGACGCCGCGCTGGCGGATGCCGCCGGTGCGCCGCTGGACATCGTCACCGCCCCGCCGGAGGCCGCCGTCCTCGGCGCCTTCGACCTCATCGTCAAATCGCCGGGCATCAGCGCCTACACCCCGGCCCTGCTCGCGGCGCAGCAGCGCGGACTGTGCGTCACCTCGGGCACGGCCCTGTGGTTCGGCCAGCACCCGCAGGCGCGCGTCATCGGCGTCACCGCCACCAAGGGCAAGAGCACCACCAGCGCCCTCATCGCCCACGGCCTGCGCGCCCTCGGCCGCGTCACCGCACTGGCCGGCAACATCGGCCTGCCGCTGCTGGATCTGCTCGATCCGCCGCGCGCCCCCGTCTGGTGGGTGGTTGAACTGTCGAGCTTTCAGACGCGCGAGGCCGGTCCGCTCGCCGTGGGGGTGGTCGGCAATCTGTACGAGGAACACCTCGACTGGCACGGCACGCGCGAGCGCTACTGGGACGACAAGCTGGCCCTGGCCGATCGCGCTGCCACGCTGCTGGTGAATGCGCAGCAGACCGAATTGCTCGAGCGCACCGCGGCGCACCCGCGGCGCCTGTTGTTCGGTGCAGCGCCGGGCTGGCACCTGCGCGATGGCGCGATCTGCCGCGGCGGGCAGCGCGTGCTGGCGCTGGCGCAGCTGCCCCTGCCCGGCCTGCACAATGCGCTCAATGCCTGTGCCGGGCTGGCCGCCATCGAGGCGGCGGGCGAGGACGCCGAGGCCGCCGCGGCGTCCTTCGCCTGGTTCCGGCCGCTGCCGCACCGCCTGCAGACCCTGGGCGAGCAGGCCGGGCGTACCTGGATCAACGACTCCATCGCCACCACGCCGGCGGCGACGCTGGAAGCCCTGCACAGCCTGGGCGGGCGCGAGGTGAGCGTGCTGGTGGGCGGTTTCGAGCGCGGTGTGGACTGGGCGCCTTTCGCCGCCGCCGTGCGCGCGCAGCCGCCGCGGGCGCTGGTGTGCCTGGGCGCCAACGGCCCGCGCATTGCCGCCGCGCTGACCGCCGCCGGACCGACGCCCTACGCGCTGGAGCGTGCCACCACCCTGGCCGAGGCCGTGACCATCGCGCGCGGCCTCACGCCGCCCGGGGGCGTGGTACTGCTCTCGCCCGGCGCGCCGAGTTTCGACGCCTTCCGCGACTACGCCGAGCGCGGCCGCGCCTTCGCCGCGCTGGCCGGCTTCGACCCCGCCGCCATCGCCGGTATCGAAGGGCTGGGCATCGCATGACGCGCTTCCTCGTGCTGGTGATGCGCACGCCGCGCTTCGATGCGGGTCTCATCGAGGCCCATCGCGCCTTCCTCGACGCGCTGCGCCGCGAGGGTCGCCTGGAACTCGCCGGGGGCTTCGCCGACCGCAGCGGCGGCGCCTACCTGCTGCGGGCCGACTCCCTGCCGGCCGCGCAGGCCATCGCTGCGGGCGACCCTCTGGTGGCCGCCGGCGCCTCGGTGGCCACCGTGCACGAATGGCACGCCGCGTGAGTGCGCCCTTGCCCGCGCCGGCCAGCACCGCCGGCGCGGCGTACCGCGTCTGGGATCTGCCCACGCGGCTGTTCCACGCCCTGCTGGCGCTGCTCATCGCCGCGCAGTACGCCAGCGCCGAACTGCGCTGGCTGCCCATGGCCTGGCACTACGGCCTCGGCTACGCCACCCTGGTCCTGCTGCTGTTCCGCCTGCTGTGGGGCCTGGTCGGCTCGCCCAGCAGCCGCTTCCGCGCGTTTGTGCACGGCCCCGTCGCGGTGCTGCGCTACACCCGCGCCGCCCTGCGCGGCGCGGCACCGGCGAGTGCCGGACACAATCCCCTGGGCGGCTGGTCGGTGCTGGCCCTGCTGGCGAGTGGCCTGGTGCAGGCGCTGAGCGGCCTCATGACGTCCGACGACATCGACGAGGCCGGGCCGTTGGTCGACGCGGTGCCGCTGCGCTGGGTGGCGCGCATGAGCGCCGTGCACGCGCTCAATCGCTGGGTGCTGCTGGGGCTGATCGCGCTGCACCTCGGCGCCATCGCGGTGCACAGCCTGCGCGATGGCGGCGCCCTCGTGGCGGCGATGTGGCACGGGCGCAAGCGCCTGGCACAGGATCCGCAGCTGCGTTTTGCCGGCCTGGGGCGCGCTCTTGCCGTGCTCGTGCTGGCCGCGGCCGCGGTGGCAGCGCTGCTGTGGATTGCCCTGGCCGCCGCGCGCTGAGCGCCTTCAGTCGGCCTTGTACTGATCGTGGCAGGCCTTGCACGCCTGCTTGAGCGGGTCGAAGGCGGCCTTGAACCTGGCTTCGTCGCCGCTCTTCGCCGCGGCGAGCAGGGCATTCGACTGCACGCTGAGGTCGTGCATCTTGGCCTCGAAGTCGGCGAAGTTGCGCCAGATCTCCGCCTTGGCCTCGGTCTCCGCGCCGCGGTCCGAGCCCGGCGGGAAGCCTTCCAGCAGCTGCTCGCTGGTGGCGGCGATGCGCGCGGCGCGCTTCTCCGCCTCGCGCGCGTCGAAGGGCTGCTTGCCCTTGGCCATGTCCGCCAGCGGCGTGAAGTTCCACGCGATGCTGCGGTACAGGCCCTGGCGGTAGCGGATTGCGGTTTCCGGTTTCACCGCCGCCGCGGCGGTGCCGGCGAGGAGGGCGGTCACGACGAGGGCGATGGCGGTGGCGCGCATGGCGGGTCTCCGGTGCGGAAGGCGGCGAGTCTAGCAGGGCCGCCGCGGCGGACCGACCGGCGCGCCGCACGCGGCATGACGCGACCGTCACGTTGCGGGCGTATCCTCTGCGGGTTTTCCGTCCGAAGGAGATCGCCATGAAACGTGTCCGGATCGCTGCCCTGTTTGCCCTCGTCTTCGCTGCCGGCGGTGCCCAGGCGGCCATGGTCAGCAAGACGCTCGACTACGAGGTCGGCGGCAAGAAGATGCAGAGCGTGCTGGTGTACGACGACGCGGTGAAGACGCCGCGCCCCGGCATCGTCATGACGCCCGACTGGCTCGGCATGAACCCCGACCAGGTCGCCCTGGCCAAGGACATCGCCGGCAAGGACTACGTAATCCTGGTGGCCGACGTCTACGGCGTGGACGTGCGTCCGAAGAATGCCGACGAGGCCGGCGCGGCGGCGAAGAACATGTACGAACACCGCGCTGACCTGCGCGCGCGCATCAACGCGGCGCTCGACCAGTTGAAGGCCCAGGCCAAGGCGGCGCCGTTGGACGGCAGGCACTGGGGCGCGATCGGCTTCTGCTTCGGCGGCGCCACCGCGCTCGACCTCGCGCGCAGCGGCGCGGACATCCAGGCCGCGGTGTCCTTCCACGGCAACCTCGCCACCGACGATCCGGCCCTGGCCAAGAACATCAGGGCGCGCGTGCTGGCGCTGAATGGTGGCGATGACAAGTTCGTGCCGGAAGAGCAGATCGTCGCCTTCCAGAAGGAGATGCGCGACGCCGGCGTGGACTGGCAGTTCCTGAGCTATGGCGGCGCCGTCCACTGCTTCGCCATTCCCACCGCGCACGGCCAGGTGCCCGGTTGCCAGTACGACGAGCGCACGGCCAAGCGCGCCTTCGCGCAGATGCACGCCTTCTTCGCCGAGACCTTCGCCGCGAAGTGAGGCTCCCGGCGGTTCGTGCGGCGGCGCTGTGGCGCCGCCGCAAGCGGCCGCCGATTGCTCAGTGGCTGCGGTCGACCGCGTAGTCCGCCAGCAGCCCGAGCGCGTCGCGCTCGACCGATGCCGGCAAGGGCGCCAGCGCCGCGCGCGCCGCCGCGGCGTGGGCCTGCGCCTTGGCCCGGGTCAGTTGCAGCGCGCCGGAGTCGCGGATCGCCGCAACGATGTTCTCGAGCGAATCCAGGCCGCCGGTCTCGATGGCGCGGCGCAGGCTGGCCGCCTGTTCCGGCGTGCCGCGGGCGATGGCGTAGATGAGCGGGAGCGTGGGCTTGCCCTCGGCCAGATCGTCGCCGATGTTCTTGCCCAGCGTGCCGGCGTCGGACACGTAGTCGAGCAGGTCGTCGGCGATCTGGAAGGCGTAGCCGAGCTGCAGGCCGTACGCGGCCAGTGCGTCCTCCTGTTCGCGCGGCAGGCCGCCCAGCACCGCGCCCAGACGCGTCGCCGCGGCGAACAGCACCGCGGTCTTGCGCTCGATCACGTCGAGGTAAGCGCGCTCGCTGGTGTCGGGATTGCCGATGTTGAGCAGCTGCAGCACTTCGCCCTCGGCGATGCGGTTGGTGGTATCGGCGAGGATGCGCATCACGCGCATGGAATCGACTTCCACCATCATCTGGAACGAACGCGAGTAGAGGAAGTCGCCGACCAGCACGCTGGCGGCATTGCCCCACACGGCGTTGGCGGTCTTGCGCCCGCGGCGCAGATCCGATTCGTCGACCACGTCGTCGTGCAGCAGGGTCGAGGTGTGGATGAATTCGATCACCGCGGCGAGCTGCAGGTGATCGCGCCCGCGGTAGCCGGCGGCGCGCGCGGCCAGCAGGTGCAGCATGGGACGCAGGCGCTTGCCGCCGCCGTTGACGATGTGTTCGGCCACCTGATTGACCAGCACCACGTCCGACGCCAGCCGACGGCGGATCAGCGCGTCCACCGCCTCCATGTCCGCACGCGCCAGGGCGAGCACGTCGGCGAAACTCGACAGGGGGCGCGGCAGGTCCGCGGCGGCGGTGGACATCGGCGGGGCGGCGGCTGGGGCGGGGAGAGCGGCGATTATAGCCGGCGCGTCGCGCCTGGGCGCCGGGTCGGAAATTTCCCACGGCCCCGCGCGCCCCGCGCCGACGTGCCGCGGCGGGCGTGGTGGTATCGTTGCGGCCCTCGGGCGGCGGTCCGCCCACGGCTCGCACAGGAAACGCACATGGCACGCGGCATCAACAAGGTCATCCTCGTCGGCAACCTCGGCAACGATCCGGAGGTGCGCTACAGCCAGGGCGGCTCGGCCATCACCACGGTCAGCGTCGCCACCAGCGAAAGCTGGAAGGACAAGCAGACCGGCGAGGCGCAGGAGCGCACCGAGTGGCACCGCGTGAAGTTCTTCGGCCGGCTGGCGGAAATCGCCGGTGAGTATCTGAAGAAGGGCCGCCAGGTGTACATCGAGGGCTCGCTGCGCACGGAAAAGTACACAGACAAGAACGGCGTCGAACGCTACAGCACCGACATCATCGCCAACGAAATGCAGATGCTCGGCGGCAGTCCCGGCGGCGAGGGCGGCATGGGCGGCGGCGGTGGTGGTGGCTACAGCCGTGGCGCAGGCGGCGGTGGCGGTGGCGGCGGCCGCGGCGAGCGCGGTCCCGCGCGTGGCCCGCAGTCGGCACCCGCGCGCGGTGGCGCCGCCCCGGCGCCGGCGCCGGCGCCGGGCGACCATTTCGACGACGACGACATTCCGTTCTGAGCGCAACGGCCCGCACGGGCCCTC
>Ga0208826_1001252_pt1 | contig 21998 bp, 18 predicted proteins | sample AD_UKC115_MetaG_FD_184451 | JGI IMG/M metagenome (GOLD analysis project Ga0208826, IMG submission 184451) | Active sludge microbial communities of municipal wastewater-treating anaerobic digesters from Hong Kong - AD_UKC115_MetaG (SPAdes)... | ecosystem: Engineered > Bioreactor > Anaerobic >...
GCTTCCGCGGGATGAAGTTCCAGGAGATGTACGCCGAGTTCTGCGGGGTCAAGCACGCCATCATGGTGAACTCGGGTACGAGCGCCCTGCACGTCGCCCTCGCGGCCGCCGATATCGGCCCCGGCGACGAGGTCATCGTCCCCAGCTACACCTTCATCGCCACCGCCGCCGCCGTTCTGCACCAGAACGCGATCCCCGTCTTTGCCGATGTCGAGGAGAAGACCTGGAACATCGACCCGAAGTGCGTCGAGTCGCTGATCACCGAGCGCACCAAGGCGATCATCGCCGTCCATCTGCACGGCCATCCCGCCGACATGGACCCGATCAAGGCCATCGCCGCGAAGCGGGGCATCAAGGTCATCGAGGACGCCGCACAGGCTCACGGCGGCATGTACAAGGGCAAGATGGTCGGAGGGCTCGCCGACATCGCCGCGTTCAGCTTCTGCCAGGACAAGATCATGACCACCGGCGGTGAGGGCGGCGCGGTCACCACCGATGACGAGTACATGGCGGAGATCGCCCGCAGCTTCAAGGATCACGGCTACTGGGAGGAGGAGCGCAGGGACCTTCTGCAGATGGAGGCGCTCTACCCGTACATCCATCACCGCATGGGCTTCAACTACCGCATGACCGAGATGCAGAACGTCATCGGCATCGAGTGCGTCAAGCGACTCGCCGACTGGGTCGAGACTCGCCGGAGGAACGCACACTACCTCAGCGCCAGGCTCGCCGAGATCCCGCAGGTCGAGCCGCCGTACGAGTCGCCGGACGTGAAGCACGCGTTCTACAAGTACGCGTTCAAGATCAAACCCGAGACGCTGGACTGCACTCGCGACGAGTTCATCCAGGCGCTCAGAGCCGAGGGCATCCCGTCGGCCGCCGGCGTCCCGCCCGAGAACTACAAGGAAGAGGTCTTCCTGAAGATGGTAGGCTACGGCAAGACCTCCTGTCCGTTTACATGTCCGCTCTACGGCGGCAAGGTGGACTACAGCAAGACCGACTGCCCGACCGCACGCAAGATCGGAGCGCAGACCGTCTGGCTGCTCGTCCACCCGACCCTCGGCGAGTCCGACATGGCCGACGCGGCCGAGGCCGTCGCCAAGATCGCATCAGCCTACGCGAAGTAGGAACCGGGAGCGCGCGTGTCCTCACGCGCACCACAACACGTTGGGGCAGGAGTTGTACTCCTGCCCCTTGGACTGTCGTGCAACAGCGTCGCCTGTTGGCGCTACCGAAACATCGTTAGGTCAGTCGATCAAAGGAGGATGCTAGTATGAGAGAGCGGATGCAGGTGTTGGCCGTGATAGTGGCGGCAATGGTTGCCGGATACCTGGGCGGCTTGATGAGCCGTGCTAACGCCCCGGCGGTGGCTCAAGGTGGCGTGCCATCAACCAGCGACGTACTAAGAGCCAAGAGGTTCGAGTTAGTCGACTCGGCAGGCAAGACACGCGGGTCGTTTGAGATGGCTGACGGTGATCCCAAGCTCTACCTGTACGACTCGACGGGCAAGAAGCGTGGAGCGTTTGGGCTGGCAAAAGGTGAGCCTTGCGTTGCCCTTTACGACTCGACGGACAACCCACTAGGAGTGTTCAGCCTGCGCCGCGGTGAGCCCGGCCTTGTTCTCAGCGACTCATCTGGCAAACCCCGTGGAGGGTTCAACGTAATGAAGGGTGTGCCGGGTATTTCCTTGATTGATTCAGCAGGGGAGGTCCGAGCAACGCTCTCCTTGGCCACGGGTGAGCCTGCTCTCAATCTGTTGGACTCTGCAGGGGAGCTCCGCGGAGGGTTTGGCTTGATCAAGAATGAGCCTAACATCGTCTTAGCCTCTTCCGACGGCCAATCTTGCGGAGAGCTAAGAGTGATAGATGGGGAGGCACGATTAGCCCTGCACAGTTCTGTAGGAAAGTCTGCGGGAATGCTTGGGTTGGTTGATGGTGAGCCTGCTTTCACCCTCGTTGATTCTGCTGGGAAGCTACGAGTAGCACTGGCCGTGCTCAGCGGTGATACCAAGTTCGGGCTTTTCAACTTCAAAGGCGATCAGCAAGTATCATTCAGTGCAACCGAAGATGGCCCTGCCTTGACCTTATCTGATACGGCAGCACAGCCACGAGTAGGGTTGGCCGTGTTGAAGGGCGAGCCCATCCTCAGGGTCTACGACACCGCAGGTACTTCTGTATGGTCAGCACCATAAGACTGATTGTTCTCACTGACTATGGAGGCGAACAATGGAGAAGCAGTTGGGTGCCGCAGTATGGGGCGCGGGATGGGTTGCCGGTGAGCACATCCGGGCCTATGCGAACAACCCGCACTGCGAGGTAGTCGCCATCGGAAGCCGGAAGGCCGAGAGCGCGAGGAAGGCCGCGGAGACCGCCGGCCTCGAGTGCGCCATCTACACCGACTACGATGAGCTGATGGCCGACAAGCGCGTCGACATCGTCTCGATCTGCACGCCTAACCACCTCCACGCAGGCGAGACGATCAAGGCCGCCAACGCCGGGAAGCACATCCTCATCGAGAAGCCGGTCGCGCTCAACATCGAGGACCTCGTCGCCATGCGCGACGCCGTCCGCAAGGCCGGGGTCAAGACCGTCGTCAGCTTCGTGCTGAGGTGGAATCCGCTCTTCGAGTGCATCAAGGGCCTGCAGAAGACCCCCGCGCTCGGTAGGATATTCATGGCCGAGGTAGACTACTGGCACCCGCTCGGCCGATGGTACAAGGGGTATGACTGGGTAACCAGCAAGGAGAGCGGTCGGAGCGTGCTCCTCGCCGCCGGATGCCACGCGGTCGATGCGATCCGGTACTTCATCGAGTCGGAGGTCACCGAGGTCACCGCCTACTCGAACAACGCCGGCCCGTGCGAGTACGATGCGAACATCATCGCCATCCTGCGGTTCGAGAACGGCACGATCGGCAAGGTCTCCGCGAGCTGGGATATCCGGTCGCCGTACGTCTTCAACATCGAGATGCTCGGCGAGCACGGCACGCTGCGGAACAATCAGCTTTACTCGAAGGTGCTCCTGCCTGGCCAGACCGGGTTCATGGAGATACCGACGATCCTGCCGGACAGCGGCGACGTCACGCATCATCCGTTCCAGGGCGAGATCGACCATTTGGTGAACTGCATCCTCACCGACACCGAGTCGAACGTCAACCTGGAGGATGCGGTCAAGACGCACGAGGTCTGCCTCGCGGCGGACATCTCCGCGGCGGAAGGCCGACCGGTCAAGTTGCCGCTGATATGATGGAGTGAGGAGTGAAGAGTGAGGAGTGACAAGTGAAGAGTGAGGAGTGAAAACCGCCCAGTCCTGAGTAGCGAAGCGTATCGAAGGACGGCCGGGATTAGCCAGAGGTCTGGTGTAGGGAACGGACGCTGTCCCGTTCCGTGGGTGTGGGCATGCAACGACGGAACGCGACGGCGGGCGTTCCCTACGTGGATACCCGAGAGGCTTCGGTAGCGACGTTCGCACAAACCGCGAACTCTGCTTCCGAAGCATCCAGCATCGGCCGCCCCTCGATACGATGCTCCGCATCACTCAGGGCTGACGGGTTTCAGCATTCCAACACCCCACCACTCCAATACTCCAGTTTCCCAAGGAGGTTGCCATGTCCACAGTGAAATGGGGAGTCATCGGGGCCGGCGGAATCGCCGACCGCCGGACGATCCCCGAGGGGATAATGCCCGCGTCGAACTCGGAGCTCGTCGCCGTCATGGACATCGACGAGGCGCGGACGAAGGAAGTCGCGGCGAAGTACGACGTACCGAGATGGTACACATCCGACGCCGAGTTGCTCGACGACCCGGCGGTCGAGGCGGTCTACATCGCCACGCCGGTCAACCTTCACGTGCAGCAGACCGTCGCCGCCGCGGAGAAGGGCAAGCACGTCCTCTGCGAGAAGCCGCTCGCGCTCACGCTCGACGAGAGCCGACGGATCGTCGATGCCTGCAAGGCCGCCGGAGTGAAGCTCAGCGTCGGCCTGATGATGCGCTACCACGCGTGCCACCAGGAGATCAAGCGGATCATCGAGAGCGGCGAGATCGGCAGACTCGTCATGGGCCGCGTCCAGTTTACCTGCTGGTACCCGAGGATACCCGGCGCATGGCGTCAGAATCCGGCGTGCAGCGGCGGAGGCGCGCTGATGGACCTCGGCGTTCACACCGCCGACCTCCTGCGCTTCTTCTTCGGCGATGTCGATGCCGTGACCGCGTTTGTGGACACGACGGTCCAGGACTACCCGGTTGACGACAGCGCTCTCATGCTCATGAAGTTCAAGTCCGGCGCGCAGGGCGTCGTCGAGAGCTACTTCAACATTCCCGACGCGGCCGCTCAGAACGCGCTGGAGATCTACGGCACGAAGGGATGCATCCTGTCTAAGGGCTCCGTCAGCCAGGGCTCAGAGGGCACGCTCACGATCTACTCCAGCGCCGAGGACAAAGGCTACGAGGCAGCCCAGATCCGCGATGGGAGCGGCACAAACGTTCGGGTCGTGAACCCCGACCCCGTGAACATCTACCGAGCGGAGATCGAGGCGTTCGCCGACTCGATCCTGAACGACACCGTTCCGCCGGTCACCGCCGACGACGCGATAGCATCGTTTGCCGCGGTCCTGGCGGCATACGAGTCCTCACGCGAGGGCAAGGCGATCAAGCTGTAGGGAACACCACCTTGTAGGAGCGGCTTCCAGCCGCGATGCACCAGCCGATCGCGGCTGGAAGCCGCTCCTACAATTACCGTTTCGCAACGGTAGCGAGGAAACCATGAGACAAGTATTCATCGATGGCAAGGGCGATATCATCATCAAGCAGGTCGATCCGCCGGCGCTCGGCGACAACGGCGTCCTGGTGGACACCGCGTACTCGGTCGTGAGCACCGGGACCGAGACCATGGGCATCCGCGCCCGCCGCAAGGATCCCGATCCGAACCGCGCCGATGCCGCCACCGGTTACACCAACTCCGGCACGGTGATCGCGGTCGGCAGGAACGTCGAGGGCGAGTTCGCGGTCGGCGACAGGGTGGGGAACTACGGCGCTCCGTCGGCGTTCGGCGGGCACGTCGAGACCTGCTTCATCGGACGGAACATGGCCGTCAAGCTTCCGGAGAGCGTCAGCCTGAAGGACGCCGCGTTCACCGGCCTCGGGGGGATCGCCATGCAGGCGGTCCGGCGCGCGAACCTCACATTCGGCGAGGTGGCCGTCGTCACCGGCCTGGGCGTGCTCGGCCAGCTCATCGCCCGGATATGCCAGGCCGTCGGATACCGTACCATCGCCAGCGACTTCCTCGATGACCGCCTCAGGCTCGCCGCGAGCGCCGGGATCACGACCATCAACGCCGCAGAGGACGTCGTCTCCGCCGTGAAGGATGCCTCCGACGGCCAGGGCGCCGACGCCGTGCTGATCGTCGCCGCTACCGACAGCGCCGAGCCGATCACGCAGGCGCTCGACATGATCCGCTTCGGCGGGCGGATCGTCATGGTCGGCGTCACGAAGATGGAGGTCGATCGGGCGAAGTTTTTCGCCAAGGAGGCCGAGTTCGTTATCTCCCGAGCCGCCGGTCCGGGGAGATACGATCCCTCCTACGAGCGCGACGGCGTCGATCTGCCGTACCCCTACGTCCGCTGGTCGGAGGGGCGCAACCTCCGCGAGTTCATCCGCATGCTCGCCGAGAGGCGTGTGCGCGTCGATGACCTCGTCAGCCACGAGTTCCCGGTCGAGCAGGCCGCGGACGCCTACGAGCAGATCCTCGAGCGCCCGAAGGAAATCCTCGGGGTCTTGTTGAAATATTAGGCTGAGTTTCCTTGCCGTGAGCAGACCCCTCCTACAGGTGAAGGTGTGCCCCGAATAGTTGGATTCCTAGCCATAGTGCTGGTGTGCCTCCTGGCCGCGTCCGTCGCGTTTGCCGCCGACCAGGAGCAGATCACCCTCAGGGTTTGCAGACTGCCGCTCAAGGAAGCCCGGAGCGTCCCCGACAAGGCGAACTGGGCGATCGTCGAGCGGTTCATGCAACTCCATCCCGAGATCAAGCTCGAGGGCTTCCAGGGAATCACCGCCGCCGGGCTCGACATGGACGTCGGCCCGCTCCTCTCTATGGCAGGCGGAGTCGCGCCGGACGTCCTCTACGTCAATTTCCGCATCTCCGACAGCTACATCCAGCAGAAGTTCCTCTATCCGCTCGATGAGTACGTCGAGCAGTGGGCGAAGGAAGAGGATATCTCGCAGTACATCTACGATCCGGTCTGGCCGGTCATCAAGCGCGACGGGCATATCTGGGCGATCCCGTACCAGACCTACGTCATGACGCTCCAGTACCGCAAGGACCTCTTCCGCGAGGCCGGACTCGATCCGGAGCGCCCGCCGAAGAACTGGGATGAGCTGTACGAGTACGCGCAAAAGCTTACCATCCCTGAGAAGGGCCAGTACGGCATGGCGGTTTTCGCCGGCCCGCACGCCGCATGGTGGTTCATCGACTTCCTCTGGTCGGCGGGCGGCGATGCCGTTACTCAGGACAAGGACGGCAATTGGAAGGCCGTCTTCAACGACGAGGCCGCCGTCACGGCGCTGAAGTTCTACCAGAAGCTCGGACGCCAGAAGTGGACTCGCAATGGCAAGACATACCGCGGAGTCGCCTATCGGGATACGGACTACTCGAAGCTCTGGCAGCTCGGCAAGATCGGCATGGTCTTCGGCTACATGAACGACCAGATGATGTCGAGCGTGAACCCCAACCTCATCGGCATCGCCCCGCTCCCCGTAGGCCCGACCGGCGTCCGCGGCAACGAGTTGAACTGCGCCATGATGGGCATCAACTCCCAGTGCAAGGACAAGCGCGTCCGCGACGCCGCCTGGGAGTACATCAAGTTTTGGGCGAGCGAGGAGGCGATCCGCATCCGGTGCAAGGTCTACGCCGAGTCCGGATTCGGCAAGTTCATCGCGCCCAAGTACCTGAAGCAGTACGGCTACACTCAGTACCTGCGCCAGGTCCCTAAGGGCTGGGCTGAGACACTGGAGGAGGCGCTCCGCTCCGGCCGCCCCGAGCCCTATGGCCGCAACTGCGAGAACATCTACTCCGAGATGACCCCTCCGCTCGACGCCGCGTGGCTGAAGGACGATCTTGACCACAAGCGCGAACTCGACAAGGCCGTAGCCCACTGCAACGAGAAGCTGATGGGCATCATCGACCCGAAGGTCCTGGAGTTCCGCCGACGCGTCGCGCTCGGAGTCGTAGTCACCCTGATGGTGATCTTCTACCTGGTCTTCCGCTCGGTCATCAGAAGCTTCACACGCGACTACGAATCCGGCTACGACAAGAAGCTCGCCCGCAGGAAAAAGCCCATCATATGGCGGAAGGCGGTCGTACCGTTCCTGCTCATGGGCCCGGCTCTGATATCCGTCGCGTTGTGGGCGTACTATCCGCTCGCGCGCGGCTCGCTGATGGCGTTCCAGGACTACAAGATCGTCGCCGGCACCACCTGGGTCGGCCTCGACAACTTCAGCGAAGTGCTCTTCACCCCGCAGGTCTGGAAGTCGTTCCTGAACAGCTTCATCTTCATGGCGCTGAACCTCGGACTCGGGTTCTGCGGGCCGATCATCCTGGCGCTGATGCTCCATGAGGTCCCGAGGGGCAAGGTACTCTACCGGACGCTGTACTATCTCCCGGCGGTCACCACCGGCCTGGTCATCATGTTCCTGTGGAAGTTCTTCTACAATCCGAGCCCGGCCGGTTTGCTGAACCGGCTGCTCACCGAGTTCAACGACGTCATTCTAGGCAACATCAACTCGGCGCTTGCGTGGCTGCACATCCCTGCGCAGATCCCTGTCTTTGCCACGCAGACCTGGCTGCAGGACCCGAAGCTCGCCATGCTCTGCGTGATCCTGCCGATCATCTGGGCGCACGTCGGGCCGGGGTGCATCATCTATCTGGCCGCGCTGAAGAGCGTCCCGGAGGACGTCTACGAGGCGGCCGATCTCGACGGCGCGGGCGTGCTGAGCAAGATATGGAACATCACCATCCCGTACCTGCGGCCGCTGATCATCATCAACTTCGTCGGCGCGTTCATCAACGCGTTCCGATCGTTCGACTTCATATTCGTCATGACGGGCGGCGGCCCGATGTATGCCACACACGTCGCGGGGCTGGAGATCTGGTACAACGCGTTCCTGTACCTGAAGTTCGGCTACGCGGTCGCGATGGCGTGGCTGCTCGGCTCGCTCGTCGTCGGGTTCACCGTATTCCAGTTGAGGATTCTCTCCCGCCTGCAGTTCAAGACGGCGGGAGCATAGGGACTGGGGGAATGGAGTGGTGGAGTAATGGAGTAATGGGATAACCCAGCGCTCCGCCACTCCATCACTCCGATACTCCCCTCCGAGATTCACATGCCCATCATATCCATCATCGGTCGAAAACAGAGAAAGATGCGGGTGCTCATCGCCGGCCTGTACATCATACTGACGCTCGGCGCGGTGACGATGGTCTACCCGTTCCTGCTGATGGTCTCGACCTCGTTCACGAGCCAGGTTGACCAGAACGAGTTCCGGGTGATCCCGCGCTACTTCTACGACGAGACGAGCCTCTACCGGAAGTACATCGAGTCGAAGTACGACGAAGATCCGGTCAAGTACAACATCCAGTTCGGTACCGATTACCCGACGTTCGAAACCGTCGAGCCGCCGAAGTCGATCAACCGCAAGTTCGTGGCCGAGTGGCGCGAGTTCAAGGCGACTCTTCCACTCGACTACCTCATGGTCGCTCACGCCGCATCGCTTACGAAGATCACGCCTGAGACGCTCGTCGACTACCGGGCGTTCCTGCGCGAGCGGTTCAACGGTGATCTCGACAAGCTCAACAAGGACTATCGTGAGGCCAACGAGACATGGCTTGAGCCGGGCATGCCGATCGAGGACTGGACTATGCGCAACTTCAGCCCCGACCGGACGCTGAAGTACAAGGACTTCCTCGAGTTCAAGGCCGCCCTTCCGGTGCGATATCTGTACACCGTCTCCGTCGACGGCCTTTTCCAGGATCATCTGCGCCTGACCTGTGGCAACGTCGATATGATCAACAAGGCGCTCGGCCTGAACTGCAAGACCCGGGCCGACGTCCGTCTGCCCGCGCGGATGCCGGGCGGCTCGTTCGGCCCGATCTGGGAGGAGTACGTCCGCAGGGAGTGCCCGGTCCATTTCGTCCATATCGATGACGCAGCCACCGCCGCCTACGATGCCTTCATCAAGCGCAAGTACGTGGACATCGCCGCCTACAACCGCGCCTACAAGACGAACATCAAGTCGTTCTCGGAGGTGAAGCTCTCTCCAAGAGCGCCCGTCGGCGGGATGGCATTGGTCGACTGGATCGAGTTCCTGGAGAGCGCCGTGCCGATCGAGATGGTCGATGTTCGCAGCGCGGACAACCTCTTCCGCCAGCACCTCGCGAAGAAGTACGGTACCGTGGAGCGGATGAACCAGGCGCTCGGCCTGAGTGTGGCCTCCTTCGAGCAGGTGGCGCCTCCGTACGCGGAGAACGATCTGCTCGAACTCCGCGAGAATACATCGACGATCCGCTGGGAGTTCATCAGCCGCAATTACCGCGAGGTGCTGGAGTACATCGCGCTCCACGGCCGGGCGCTGATGAACACCGCGATCCTCTGCTTCGGCATGGTCGCCGCAGTGCTGATCGTCAATCCGCTCTGTGCCTACGCGCTCTCGCGGTTCAACCTGCGCTCGACCTACAAGATCCTGCTCTTCCTGCTGGCGACGATGGCGTTCCCGGCGGAGGTCTCGGCGATTCCGAGCTTCCTGCTGATCAAGGACCTCCATCTGCTCGGCACATACTGGGCGATCATCCTTCCGGCGTTGGCGAACGGCTACTCGGTGTTTCTGCTCAAGGGATTCTTCGACAGCCTGCCGAGGGAGTTGTACGAGGCCGCGATGATGGACGGCGCGACCGAGATGCAGATGTACTGGAAGATCACCATCCAGCTCTCGAAGCCCGTCCTGGCGGTCATCGCGCTCGGCACGTTCACGATGGCATACGGGTCGTTCATGTGGGCATTCCTCGTGCTGCAGAACCCGAAGATGTGGACGCTCATGGTCTGGCTCTACCAGATGCAGATCTGGGCGCCGCAGTTCCTGGTCTACGCGGCGCTCGTCCTGACCGCCATTCCCACGCTCACGGTCTTCATTCTCTGCCAGAACGTGATCATGCGAGGAATCATCGTCCCGTCGGAGAAATAGGGGGTTACAGGTTGCGGGTTATGGGTTGTGGGGTTCCCCATAACCCATAACCCATCACCCATAGCCAATGTCCATGCAAACCGGCAAGCTTCCGCACAACCTGTTGGCGCAGATGCTCTCGAAAGTCGAACTCGATGACCGCGTGCTCGTCGGGCCGGGGATCGGCATCGACGCCGCCGTGATCGAGTTCGGAGACCGCTTGCTCGTCACCAAGACCGACCCCATCACCTTCGCCACCGACCTCATCGGCTGGTACGCCGTCAACATCAACGCCAACGATATCGCCTCCATGGGCGCGGACCCGAAGTGGTTCATGGCGACGATCCTCCTCCCGACCTCCTGCGAGACTTCCGATGTAGAGGCGATCTTCGACCAGATCACCTCCGCCTGCCGCGATCTGGGGATCACGCTCATCGGCGGCCACACGGAGGTCACCCACGACCTCAACCGACCGATCGTCGTCGGATGCATGCTCGGCGAGACCGACCGCGCGCGCCTCGTGACCGCGGGAGGCGCGAGGGTAGGGGACGAGATCTTCGTCACCAAAGGGATCGCGGTCGAGGGAACGTCGATCCTCGCGCGCGAGGCCGGAGACCGTCTGCGGCGGATGGGCTTCACCGAGGAGTTCCTCGACCGGTGCGCGCGGTTCCTCTTCGAGCCGGGGGTCAGCGTCATGGGGGATGCTCGGATCGCGACCGGTGCGGTCGAAGTCCATGCTATGCACGATCCCACCGAGGGTGGGTTGGCGACCGGGCTGATGGAGATCGCGGAGGCATCCGGCCTGGGGTTGGAGGTCGATCGCGAGGCGATCCCGATCCTGCCGGAGACTCAGACGATCTGCCGGGAGTTGGGGCTCGATCCGCTCGGCTTGATCGCGTCCGGCTCGCTGGTGCTCGCCGTTTCACCGGCTGACACCCCGCGTCTTCTGGAGGCGTTCTATGATGCGGGTGTCGTCGCCAACGTCATCGGACGCATGATGCCCCGCGACCACGGCCTCAAGATGCGCACGCCCACGGGACTCGCAGATCTTCCCGCGTTTCCCCGTGACGAGATCGCGCGCTTCTTCGACCAAGAAGACCGACCGTGTTGACGAATGGCCACAACAGGCGCAAACTAGCGATACGCCCCAGGAAAAGGAGCATGAGACATGGGCCGAGTCGCATGGCAAGACCGTATCACAGTTGATCCTGATATCCATCACGGGGATCCCTGCATAAAGGGCACAAGAGTCCCGGTGAGCATGATTGTCGGCAGCCTTGCCGACGGGATGACAGCCGATGAAGTGATCGCCGAGTATCCCCAGCTCACGCGGGAGGATGTCGCTGCTTCTCTCGCGTACGCTGCTGAAGTTCTTCGATAGGAAGTCCTGTTGTCCCTGAGTGCCTAGGAGAGCCCGGATGCTTGTCAAGATAGATGAGGATCTTCCGGCGTCGGCGGCGAAGTGCCTGAATCGGTATGGGCATGATGCCATAAGTGTTGTGGAGCAGGGAATGGGTGGCTGGAAGGGTCCGGCCTTGTGGCAAGCGATCCAGGCTGAGCGACGGTTCCTGGTGACTGCGGACAAAGGTTTCGCCGATGCGCGACAACATCCACCTGGAACGCACTGTGGGATTCTGCTTCTTCGTCCCGACGAGGATGGTGTTCGCCCGGTGATGGAGCTTCTCAGGAGCGTCTTGGATGCATATCCTCTCGAGTCCCTTGCCGGCGCTGTTACTGTGGCCGGTCCGCGAGGAGTCTGCGTCCGCCTTTGCGTTCTCCAGCGCGCCCTACGTCTCCGCCTCGGCCTTGACCTCCATCTGCGCCCGGCTCGGCATCAGCGTGAAATGGCACTGCCCCGCGCCGACCGCCATCGGGGTGAACGACTTCGCCTGAGACGCGTAACCCTTCGCCGAGGCGATCAGGACGTACGGCCGGGGATCGAGTTCGGCGAGCAGGAACCTCCCCACCGCGTCCGTCATCGAGACGGCGGTCATATCCCTCGAATCCACCTTCACCTCGGCCCCTTCGAGCGGCAGTCCCGTCGCGCCATCCACCACCGATCCCGAGATGCTGATCGCCGGCGGCTTGCCGGTTGCGCCCAAGCTGGTCTCCGGCGCCTGTTGCGGCCCGGTGACCGGCAGTTGCGATGCGCACGACGGGCAGAACACCCAGTCGGGACGAACCGGCGATTGGCAGCGCGGACATGTCGGCTCAGCCTCCGAGCCGCAGTACGGGCACCGTTTGAGCCCGACCGGCAGATCGGCGCCGCACTTCGGGCAGGCGCGCGGATCGGGATAACGGATCACGAGGTACGTCACCAGCCCGACCACGTTCGTCAGCAGGGTGAGCATCGCCCACGGCATCGGCTCCATCCGCCGCCAGGATGCATCGAGATAGACCCACCACGGCACGAGTATCCAGTATCCGGCAACGCACAGCACGGCCAGGATCAGCACCGACGTCGGTGTGCCGGGACCCGTCAGGATGATTCCGACCAGCGCCGCTATGCCCAGCGTGATTGCGATCGCTCTCGTGGTGTTCTTCGCCTGCTCGACCGGCGCTCGCATCAGCGAGTCCGCGAGGCTGGTGTATGCATGGTTGATAGCACTGGCCACTCTGCCGGTCACGTGCCGCGCGCCGCATATCGGGCAGGTCTGCGACATGTTGGCGAGCCTGTTCCCGCACTGGTTGCAGATCGCCGTGGTCGGCGGTGACGTCAGGACATAGGCCAGCACGGCAAGTGGGGCCGCGGCCAGCGAGAAGACCGTCCACAGGTAGACCTGCCTCGCCCTTATCGATGCGTCGAGGGCTATCCACAGCGCCGTGAGCAGCCAGCTCACTATAACGAAGAACGGTCCTACAGGGTCGCGGATATCCGGCCACACTATGACCGCCAGGGCGACAAGCGCCCAGCAGATGGCCGCCGCCGTTCCGAGTATGGTCTTCCGGCGGAGTAGAGTCAGTTCGTGCTCATTCATCGGTATTTCCAATTAAGCTACCTACCCGATGCCGTCAGTCGGCTCTATGCTGAAGTCAATGGTGACTTGCTGTCCGGGACCGACCTCGGCCAGGCGCGTTTGGTGCTTGAACCCGACAGCGTCTACGGCGACGGTATACGGCCCGGCCGGAACATCCGCCAGCACGAAGCCGCCCTCGCCGCCGGTGATCGATGAGCGATCGAGCCGGCTCGAGTCGAGGTAGACCCGGACCCCGGCGATCGGCCTCGATGTGCCGCGCTCGACGACCCGGCCGATGATCTTCGCGGGCAGGGCTCTCAGGCTGAGTCGGACCGACTCCGGCGCTTCGGTGACATCCAGTTCGGCCTCTGCGGGCTCGTAGCCGGCCCTTGTGACCGTGACGGTGTACCTGCCGGTCCTGAGCTTGCGCGCCTCGAAGATCCCCGCGGCATTGGTGATGCCGTCAACCTTGGACATGCGGCCGACCACGGAGACGCGCGCATTCTGCATCGGGGTCCCGGACTGCGCATCGAGCACGCTCACGGTAAGGCTCGCCCTCATGTGTTCCATCAGCCGCGACACGAGCGGCTCGGGCGGGGCGCTCGGCGTCGTCTGCTCGACCGCCTGGGACGCGGAGACACTGCTCAGCGCCTGCGATGCGGTGACATTGCATACAGGGCAGTACTGCCAGTTGGGTTTCATCTTTGTCCGGCAGATCGGACAGGCGTTCATAAGCGACACGCCGCAGGCCGGGCACCGGACGTATTTCCCCAGCACCTCTTCGCCGCAGTTCGCGCACGGATATGGCGCAGGGAGCCTTGCTACCATGTAGGCGCCGAATCCGATCACGTTTGTGATCGCCACCAGCGACGCCCACGCGAACGGCCTCATCCCGCGCCATTGCGCGTCCAGGCCGACCCAGAACGGAAGCAGCAGCAGGTAGGCGATGAGCGCTCCGATAGCAAACTGGTTGAGAACGGCAACCATCTCCAGGTTCGGCAACGTTACTCCCGGCGGCAGATCGATACCCTGGAGGTTGGGCACTGCTACGGCCAGGATGCCGACGGTCTCGCCGCGAGCGTTCTCCAATCTCTGCAGCATGATATCCTCGACGTCATCGACGTGCTGATGCACCGCGTTGCGGAACAGGTTCGTCCAGTATGGGTAGATGGCGCTGACCGACTCCTGGTTGTAGCCGCCGTATTCGTCGCGGTCGAGGCTGTTCCTGATCTGCGAGATCGGCTCACCGAACGGGAATGCCTTGCCGATCAGAGACTTCGGGTAGGCCTTGACGACTCTTCCGTCTGCGTCCAGTATCGCCGCCGCGGCCACGTTACTGCGGCTCGTAGAGGGCTTGTAGTCAAGGTCGCGCGCGATCTCGAACGCTGCCCGGGTCCCCCGGAGAACCCTCTGCGGATCGACCTGCTGCTCCACGAACCTCTGGAGGGCCTGGGCGTCCGTATCCTCGATGCCGTTCCCGCCGAGCAGTCGCGCTATGGCAAAGGTGTCCGGCCGGGGTAGTTCGTAGGCGGTGGCTCCGCGTCGAAATGGAACGGAAGGGATGTACTGGCCGTAGATGAACAAGCCGATACTGGCCGACAGTGACAGTACGCACAGCACACCGATCAGTGTCTTGGCGGCGCGCATGGTCTACACCTCTACCTTCTAAAGGTCATTCCGTTGAGCGGTCTGCGCCTGGCGGTGACCAGGATCGGCACAAAGGAGGTGACGAAGATAATCGCGGCCGCGACCGCCACGAGCCTCATGCTTCCGAGCGGGCTCGTCAGGGCGAAGATGTCGATCCGGCCGGTCAACTGCAGCGCCAGGATTGGGACCATCGCGGCAAAGACGAACACCGATGCAAACGCGAAGCCGAGGAACCCGTATACCGTGCGAGGGCTGATCCGCGCCCGCGCCGGTCCGGCAATCGGCAGAGCCGCCAGCGCCTTCGTAAGTTCTCGCGACTCCGACAGCGTCGGGCTGATGGTCGGCTCGCTCCCAATCAGGCCGGCCAGCATCCTGTACTCCTCTAGAACGCAGGAACATCGCTCGCATCGGTTCGTATGGCATTCGACGGCTTCAATCTCGTGAGGGGCCAGATCGCCGGTCACGTAAGCCGCCAGCATCTGCTCGCATCTCTCGCAGTTCATTTCTGATCCTCACAGGTCATCGGCTGGAGCTCGTCTCGGAGCCTCTTCAGCGCAAAGTGTATCCAGGACTTGACCGTGCCGGACGGCGCGCCCATCACCTGAGCTATCTCGTCGTATGTCAGATCGTGTCGGAATCGGAGGGTGAGCGCAGACCGCTGGGACTCCGGGAGCCGTTCGATCGCCGACCACATCTCCGACGCGGCCATGCGGTCGGCTACCGATGTCTCCATCGAGACCGCCGGGCTCTTCTCCGCCGCGAGCGACTCCATAGCCTCCATCTCGGAGATCAGCGATTCCTTCCTCACGTTGCGGCGTCGGAAGTCATCCCGCACGAGGTTCATGGTGATCGTGTAGAGCCAGGTCTTGAACGATGACTTCGATTGGAATGTGGACGAGGCCTCGAACACCCGGATGAACGCCGACTGGGCGATATCCGCGGCGCGATCGCGGTCATGGAGGCGGCGGTACGCGAAATCGAGGAGCTTGGCGTGGTATCTGGAGACAAGAACATCCATCGCGCGCCGGTTGCCGCAGGCGCACAACGTTATCAGCTCTTCGTCAGCCAGGCTGTTCACGCGCTGATCGCTCCTATCAGTTCTCTCCAGGAGAATCTGACGAATCGGGTTGCGCAACCCTCGAGCGTGCAGACGCTCGATGATGTTTGTATGTTCCATGATACCGACCTCGTTGATCGCCGTCAAACCTCCACCCGCTCACTCCCTGTGAAGGCGGGAATGACAGCCTCTCGGGAGAGGACAGGGGAGGTCGTCGCGCCTGTCCGGTTCGGACTGCTGTAGACCGTTCGGCATCCACAGCAGCCATTCCTGTCTCGTCGGCGTTCAGACACCTCCGCCAAGACCTTAGACGCACGCTCCGTGCGAACCGTTGAGCGCGGCGGGGAAACAGGAATGACACGAATGGGGCGAATACAGGGACTTGATCCCGCCTTCCATTCGCTCAGCCGTGACATTCGTGTTTCCCCCAGGGTTATGCTACAATACTGCCAGTGCCCGGTCCCCGACCGCCGAACGACCGAAACGGAGGTACCCCTTTGCGACTGATCTGTGTCCTACTGCTCATACTCGCCGCCGGCCGACTATCCGCCGGAGCGCTCGAAGTATCCGAGGCATACTATCGCGACACGAACGCGAGCCTGCATCTCTTCCTGGTGAACAACGGCGAGGAGCCGGTGTCGATCCAGCCGCCCGTCGTTGACGGACATGACTGCGCATCCCTCGGACGCGACGGCCTGCACATCTCGAACGTGCTCTGGTATCGATGCCGTCCGAACCCGATCGGCCCCGGCGAAATCGCCGACCTGACGATCACTCTCGCCAAGCCGACCGATAAGGCTGTTACCGTCGAACTGGCTGCGTCGTCCGGTCAGAAGCTGCGGAAGACCATCCGCTGTGCGCCGGAGCAGATCCGTTTCCAGGCGATACGGTTCAGCCGCGACCTGCGCGCGGTCGATCTCTACGTCCGCACCTCGAAGACCGTTCGGAGAGTCCGCATGGACGGCAAGGATGTCGGCAAGGCGTGGAGTTCCTTCAACGGTCTCGCATACACGCGCATCAGGCTGAGTGAGCCGCTCGCGCCGAACTCCTTCCACGTGTTTGAGGTCGAGGTCGAGGGCGCATCGACCGCCTACCAGATCCGCGCCATCCCGGACGAGTTCCTGATCGGCGTCTACGGCGGCGCGAGTCCCGAGAACATCGCCGACTGGGCGAAACACGGCTTCGATCATCACATCTCGTTCGGTGCGATCCCGCCCGATCTGCTCGACACGTTCGCGGAGAACGGCATCAGCGTCGGGTCGAAGTACATCAAGGAACACCTCGTAGATCGGGCTGACGGCAGAGTGCCGCTCTACGACGAGGATGCCGCGCGGACCAGCCTGAGCGCCGTTGCCGCCAAGCAGAGCCTGCTCTACCACCATCTCGCCGATGAGCCGGATGTCTCGGACTACTACGCGGGCCGGATACTCGGCGCCACAGCGATGGAACTTGCCGCGCGCGCCGAGTTCTTCGAGAGAAATGACCCCGGGCGCTACACTTTCGTACAGCTCGACAACACATTCCGTCCGGGCAACTACCGGGTGTACGGAGAGATTGCCGATGTGATGGCGACGCACAGGTATTCCCTCGGCAACTACCTCAAGAGCGAGGCCGGCGAATCCACCGTGAAGGTCCTGCCGTTCTTCGAAGACATGGTCGAGACGCTCGACCGCTTCCGGGCGGCCACCGAACCTAAGCCGTTCTTCATGGTCCCGCAGTTCTTCAACCTCGGCCCGGGTCGTTCGGGCCGCGCGCCGAGCATCGACGAGATGCGCCTCCAGTGCTACACCATGCTCGCGGCCGGCGCTCGTGGATTCCTTCACTACATCCACTCCGGCTCGACCGGCGGCGGAGAGGGCGGCCGCACGCCCGCCCTGTGGGACGGCATGACCGGCCTCAACGATGAACTCCGGCGCGTCGGCGAAGTCGTCTCCTCCGGGACCCCGGCGCCGTCCGGCTGGATGGAGTGCAGCTCACCGAACCTGCTCCCGAGCGTCGTAGTGAGCGGGGACCGGATGGCCGTCATCCTCCTCAACCTGAACCACCGATCGGCGCTGAAGACCTTCGTCGCTCTGCCGGTGAAGGGAGCGCGCATCGACCTGCGCATTCCTCCGTGGATCGACGCCTCGGAGCTGGAAGTCGTGCCGGTGGAGGGCGGGAGCCCCCTGTCCGTCACTCGCGACACCGACGGCCTGCACTTCACGGTTGACGAGGTCGTCGTCGCCCGATGCCTGATCGTGCGTCCGAGGCGGTAGAGATGCTCGTTTCGGTCCTGATGCCCGCATACAACGCCGTGAATACCATCGGCCAGGCGGTGATCAGCCTCCAACGTCAGACCTTCGCCGACTTCGAGGTGATCGCGGTCGATGACGGCTCTGCAGACGGCACCGGGGAGATCCTCGACGAGCTGTCATCCGCCGACCCCCGCATCAGGCCGGTCCATCTTTCGCATTCGGGGCTGATCCCGGCGCTCAACGCGGGGACCGAGGCATGTCGGGGCGACCTCATCGCCCGCATGGACGCGGACGACATCAGCCATCCCGAGCGGCTCCGGTTGCAGGTCGAGTACATGAGCGCGCATCCCGACGTGAGCGTCTGCGGATGTCTCGTCCGCTCGTTCCCCAGGAGTTCCATCAGGGCCGGTTTCCTCCGGTACGAGGAGTGGCTCAACTCGCTCGTGACGCACGAGCAGATCACCCGTGACATCTTCATCGAGAGCCCGATAGCGCACCCGAGCGTTGTGATGCGGGCATCCGACCTGCGCGAGATCGGCGGCTACCGCGAGATGGGCTGGCCGGAGGACTACGACCTCTGGCTGCGGTTCTTCACGGCCGGCAAGCGGTTCGGCAAGGTATCGCGGACGCTCCTCTTCTGGCGCGAATCGCCCGAGCGCCTGACGTTCACCGACTCGCGTTACTCGCTGGAGAACTTCGTGCGGGCGAAGGCGCACTTCCTGGCGATTCTGGTTCGTCGGAAGGAGCGTCCGGTGATCGTCTGGGGAGCCGGGATGATGGGTCGTCGGCTCACGAAGCATCTCGTCCGCGAGGGGATTCAGCCGATCGCGGTAGTCGATATTGACCCACGGAAGGTCGGGCGCACACTTCGCGGGGCGCCGATCATCTGGCCGGAGCAACTCGATGAGCGCCCGGACGCCTTCATCATCGCGGCGGTAGGCTCGGAAGGCGCGAGGGGGCTCATCCGCGCCAGGCTGGACGAGATGGGGCGGGTCGAGGTGCGCGACTACCTGTGCGCCGCATAACGGACTCCAAAATCCGGGCGGATCCGCCGAAAATTCTTGTGTGGAGGGTATGGACAAACGGCGAAAACCGTGCTATAATCTCCATCGCAGGCAGGAACCGGTGTTCATACCTGCCAAACTTCCGACGCTCCTCGGTAGCTCAATCGGCAGAGCACTTGGCTGTTAACCAGGGGGTTCGTGGTTCGAGTCCACGCCGGGGAGCCAACATCTTAGAAACCCGCACCATCACTCGGTTTTTCGGTCCTTCGACACTCCCCGACGATGCCTCATGGCTACCAAAACGGCATCTTAGCACACATGGTTTTGTTAGACCCCATTGTACCACAGATTCCGGAAAGGTACCAGTTCTATTCTCCAGATGGTGGAAAATGTGGAGGAAAGATGAACTCCGGCGCGGATTGGGGATGCTACGATCCAGGCTCAGTTTGACACGAGCTTCGCATAATCGTCGACGAACGAGTCGCCCCGCGTCCTCGCCGGTGTGAACTCAGGCCGCTTACCCTTTCCCAATCTCTTGGGTCCGCTGTACTCAAGTGAACCGTGCCCGTCCAATGTCTGAGCCGTTCCGTAGCCATTGCCATAGACGTCCTCACAGTAGATGCTGACTTCGTACAGCACTTCGTGCACCGGAGTCAGTTGCGTCCATGCTGAACCGCTCGACCCCAGAGATGCGAGGTAGTATTCCTTGGCTTGCTTTGGCTGCTTGTCGACGTCAGGACTGATCTCGATCTGCACTCCCAGGGCTACTCCGGGACCTTCGTTGACAACTGCAAGCTTGGTCTCACCAGTCTGCGCGTTGAAGGATCTCCAGACGACGGACACCACCGGCAGCGCCGCGTCCTCGCGCTGTCTCTGCATCTCGGCGACAGTCCTCTTGGCCGACTTGGCGTACCACCAAGTCACGACGGCGAGAACCGCCGTTAGGAGCACCGTGCAGAAGCCGCTGTGGTCATCGAGCCAATCGATCATCCGTTACACCCTCCATGTCCTCTTCTCTCGCCCATTGGTCCAGGGTCTTGAAGAAGCCCCGTACGTTAACGATCATCTCCCTGGCATCCTCGGCCGTGATCTCCTGGCCGGTGCGCTTACTCCAGAAGTCGATCGTGTACTGGATCAGCTCTTCGGACATGCCGTCCTGAGTCCATACGGGCTTGTCATTCCTCCGGTATTGGCTGCCTGGAAGATGCTCGCGCTTCCCCATACCTCAACCTACTCCCGGATCGGTCTGATCGGGACTGCTTGGGTAACAGGGTTCTCGGAGTTGCCGTTCGTGACGTACATGAACTTCTCCTCGTTGTACTGTCGGCTGAACGTGTACTGGGCTCTCCAGTGAGCAAGTTCGTTGTCCGTCATCGGGTACCTGCCTGGCGTAGCGTTGCGGTCGTCGAAGAAGTCAACCTGTATGACCATCACAGACTCATCCACAACCTCACCGAGTACCCGGCCTACTAGGTCCGTGTCTTTGAGATTCTCTGGTGACATGTAGACAGTCTTCACATCGCCGAAGTCGCCGACAATCTCGTACGGCAGACTGCTGGATGGGCTGGGTGAAGACTCTTCGATGTCGGTGCTCACCGAAGATGGGCCCACGCAACTGTCAAAGGGCGTGATGATGACAAAGAGCAGCAGGAGCAACACCACACATCCGATGGCTCCGTTCCTCGTGTTCGTTGCGTCCTGGTTCACAGTTGGTGGAACGGCCGGGGACTGCCGTGATGCTTGCTGGAGACTGGAACCGCAGGCAGCGCAGAAAGCTGCACCGGGCGTGGTGGTAGCGCCGCACTTTGAGCAGACGCGGGGTCCGCTAACGCTCATGCTCGTTCTCCCTTCTACTTAGGTCTTCCGTACGCTTCGGTGAGTTTGTACTGCGTTGCGGCCGCCTCGATTACGCTCATCTCGAACTTCCACCGTCCACCCGGCGCAAGGTTGGATCCGGTGCTGAGATTGTCCCCGACCTGTGTGCCTCGGGCATCGAAGAAGTTGAACTTCACGCAAACATGCTCGAGTGTGTACTTGCTGTTGTTGGTGGCAACTCCGGTGAGAACTCGTTCTCTGTACTGATTGTAGCCCATGCGTACGTCGCTCAGTACCAGATCTACCTGACTAGGTTTGGGAGGAGCCTTGTCAGCCTGTTTGGCTTCGGTCGGCTTGTCCGAAGCCTTGTCGGTCGAGGACACTTGTCCGGGCTCACCCTTGTGCGTGATGGTGATCGTACTACCTTTCTTGGGATCAGGCATCTCTACCACAACCTGATCGGCAGCATCGGACAACACGACATGAGGCGTTCCGTCCTTCTCCGTGTACAGCTTGAGCCGACGCTTCATGTTGTCGTCGTAGAAGTAGAGATTGGTCGTGCCATCCGGTGAGCAGGCTAGTGTGGCCTTCAGTTCACCCGCCGCGTCGACCAGTTCATAGCGCTGCGACCGGATCACCTCCGGCACAGTCTGCTTCTGCGACGCCTGCCCAAGTACAATGAATCCAGCAGCCACCAGGAACAGGAACGAGGTACACCCCATCGCTGCCCCCGCCTTGCGCTGCCTACCAGATCGCGTTAGCGGTACGCCAATGGTACGGGACACTCTGGACTTCGCAGCCGAAACCCCTAGAAGACGCTTCCACGAAAAGCCACCTCTGTTCATGCCCTCCTCCTTGACTACGAGCTTGTCCCGGCGGTAGTGGAAAGTTGCCGGTGACTCGCTTCCATTCTATGCCGCCTTCTCAGAATTGTCAATGCCTTCTTTCAGCGCCGCGTCAAGCATCCACAGGTCCCTGTACCCCATGATCCGCCTGAAGTTCTTCTCTGCCGCAACAAGCGACGCCGCCGCCCATCGCTTCACCATCGAACCGTCTCGCCATCGCTTTACTCTGTCCGTCCGG
>Ga0208826_1001253_pt1 | contig 21992 bp, 24 predicted proteins | sample AD_UKC115_MetaG_FD_184451 | JGI IMG/M metagenome (GOLD analysis project Ga0208826, IMG submission 184451) | Active sludge microbial communities of municipal wastewater-treating anaerobic digesters from Hong Kong - AD_UKC115_MetaG (SPAdes)... | ecosystem: Engineered > Bioreactor > Anaerobic >...
ATTTCTTTTCGTCGATTTCCGTCTCGGTTGCGCCACCAACCTTGATGACTGCTACCTTGCCACGAAGTGCCGCTGCGCGCTTGTCGTACTGCTCTTTGTCGTACTCGCTGCTGGCGTTGTCTGCCTGAGCGATAATCTGTGTAATACGTGATTTCACATCCGTTGCCTTGCCTGCGCCCTCGATGATCGTTGTGCTGTCTTTGCCAACAATCACTTTGCGTGCACTACCGATCACACCGAGGTCGACATTTTCAAATGTCAGACCTTGGTCTTCGCTGATCACTTGGCCGCCGGTCAAAATAGCAATGTCTTGCAGAATCTCTTTACGTCGGTCGCCAAATGCCGGTGCCTTGACCGCTACGGTGTTGAGCACACCCTTGAGCTTGTTGAGGATAAGAATGCTCAGCGCTTCGCCCTCTACCTCATCGGCGATCAGTACCACGTCTTTTTTGCCCGCTTGAGCCAACTTTTCGATCAACGGCAGGAACTCTTGCACGCTACTGATCTTTTTATCGGTAATCACGATGGCTGGCTTGTCGTAGACTGCCTCTTGGCGAGCGGTATCGGTCACAAAGAATGGTGATGACCAACCTTTGTCGAGGTTAAAGCCTTCGACTACCTCTGATTCAAGGTCGAGCCCCTGGCCTGCTTCAACCGTAATCACGCCGTCCTTGCCAACGCTCGCAAACACATCGGCAATCAGTTTACCAATCTGTGCATCGCCCGCACTGATGGTCGCCACCTCTGCCACGCGCTCGGTTTTGCCTTCCACACTTTCGGCCAGCTTGTCGAGCTGCTGGATGATATCGCTCGCCGCCGCTTCAATCCCCTTGCGCAGTTCCATAGGGTTATGACCAGCCGCAATCAAGCGATTTGCCTCTTTGAGTATGTTGTACGTCAGCACTGTTACAGTGGTTGTACCGTCGCCAGCAGCTTTGTTAAGCTTTTGCGCTGCTTGCTTGATCAGTTCTGCGCCAACTTTGTAGCCCAAAGTCCCATCGTCATTTTCTGGCAAATCAACTGATTCCGCTACGGTCACGCCGTCATGCGTGACCGTTGGACCACCATAACCCTTGGCAATCACCACATTGCGGCCTTTTGGACCGTAGGTTACCTTGACTGCATCGTATAGCAGCTTTGCTCCACCGAGCACTCGCTCGCGAGCGTCGTCGTCATAAAATACTTTTTTAGCCATATTATCTCCCTCCGGGTATAGGACAAACCTACGGTTTTTCCCATCGCGCCGACGGCCTAAATAAATTCGTCCAGTCGGGCTGCGCTTTTCCCTCACTCCTTCAAGTTATTAATGCGTACAGTGACAGTTTTAAACAGTTGCTAAAACGTCCTCTTCTTTCACAATCAAATATTCTTTGCCGTCAATCTTCAGCTCGGTTGCCGTGTATTCTTTGTACACGATCTTATCGCCCTTTTTGATCCCTTTGACATCTGGCCCAACCGCTTCTACCACTGCATAGGCAGGTTTTTCCTTGGCCGTATCTGGCAGATAAATTCCACTTGCAGTTTGCGTTTTCGCCTCTTCGCGGACAGCGACCACACGGTCAGCAAGCGGCTTTATAAGACTACTCATATATGCTCCTCCGTGTTCATACTTTATGGTATTGATTGTAGCCAAAAAAACTAGCACTTGCAAGTTGCGAGTGCTAATTTTTCAACAATCTGCGTGTTATTTATGTAATACAATTAGTTATCACTAAACGACATCGCTATCGAAGGGTATGTGCGGAGCAGCTCGTCCTCGGAAGTCCGCAGTACGCATGAAAGAGTAGCCAGCGTGAAGTCAGAGTTATATTTGCGTATCTCGTCTAGCGTCTTAATAATGTTCCTCGTGTGAAAATCTCTCAATCCAGATGCCTGCAGCTCAGCCGCAAACTTATCGTAATCAAGTGTAAAGCCAGGTCGAGTCGACTCCATCCAGGATTTATTCCCCAGCTGCATGCATGGCGGCATGGCTAGTCGCGCTAGATCAGGATCGACAGTTTGGTCTACCCAGAACTGGTCATAGCTGTCTCTGTAGTCAGGATCGTCCGGCACAAAGTCAAAAATTCGTTCGAGATGTCGATCACGAAAAGGGTGGTCATCACCGATTGCCTCAACAAGCAAACGCACTTGTTCGCCAACTGTTGCCGCATCACCCAGTGCATCGTGAATTTTGGCATAGACGCTGTAGTTATAGCTGTTGAGACCATCAGGAAGATTCTTGTGATCGCCCAGGTAGTCGCTAATCTCCCAGCCGATGTCGCTACAACGCACATCGCGATTCCGCTGGCTATCATAGACCAACACACCGCTTCCACTTAGGCTAAATCCATAGAGTTTCGCAAGGTCATGGCCCGTTAGCTCCTCACCATGACTAACGCGTCGATACATATCTGCCATATCTGCTTCAAACTCGGGGCTAAGTTGGGGTGGTTGCAGGGAGAATTGCAATGTCTTCGTGCCTTCAGGAAAACCACGATCGCGTTCATTGGCATCAGTTATCGTGCCTGATTCCAAAAAATGCTCTAGTTCGCCAGTGCCGTTTTTGAGGCCAATGTCCAAGATCTGTAGGATATTTGTCACCTGCCAGTTCTCGGCCTGATCCTCGCCGTTCTTTCTTGCCTGCTCGATTGCCGCTAGTAGTTGTTCGTGATAGGTCCGTCCCCGCATGAGAGCAATGTGATCTTCATCGACAAATAGTGCCTTTTCGCGCTGGCCATATGACCGTTCGTAGAGCGCAACACCACCAAGCGGATGCAGAAACATCAGTTTCGTTGTCACAAGATCGGGGTACATACCCGCAACAGCATCGCTCGTAATCACGGTACTATACGAGAACTCCGCTACAGGGGCGATGTTATCAAGATCAGCATGGTTGTCTATAACAGCGTTCATCTGCCCAGTCATAGTATCAAAGCTGTATTTTACATAATCAATCGTTTTGATCGGCAACATTGTCACACCACTCTCGTTTGGTACCGCCACTTCAGACTCTTTTACAGTCACCTGCAAAAGCGAGTTGTTCTCTGCCGATTCCGCCAGTTCTGGATACTGCTCTGCAATACGAGTCAATACAGCCTCTAATGCCTCCCTATTGGAGTCAATCGCTTCCAACCAACTACAGAACCAATCTTCTGGCATATCTGTGCGGTCGACTTGCTCGGTCTTGCTTGGTTGTTGTGGTGTTTCGTGATGCGTCATAGTTATTAGCCTCTTAGTATGTTGTAATCTCCGAACGAAATCGTCATTCATAAACAACGACTTGGTTCGAATGACAGAGTAAGGTCGTGGGGGCAGGTATAGCATATGCTACCCCGCCCCCGTCGTTAGCCAGTGGATCTAGCGGCCGCGCGTGGCAAACCGCCGGTAGTGGTGCCAGCCGCCATAACAGCAGACGACGGCACCGAGCAGGAACAAGTAGGTCCACCACGTTTGGATGTTCTGCTGCTCCTGACCATGTGGCACCCCCGTGCGCACCCAGAGCGCTAGCGCCTGGAGGGCACCGGCGGCGGCACACCAGGCGTAGAGGCCCCGCTGCCCTAACCGCTTGGCTATCAGCGAGCACATTAGGCTCACTGCCGCCAGTGTCAGCGACACCCATATCAGTGGCCACGCAATGGGGTCGATTACAACACGCATTAGTGCTACCGGGGTCATAAGACCCCTCCTTTCGATTTGCACCCAGCTGTTCTGAATGTCGATCAGCACACGCCATATAGTCGTACGCTCATCGACACCCAGAACTTGCTTACTCTGTCAAAGTACGTGTGCGGTATACGCCTCACAACAATACTGAGACATATTATACACATTATTTGTATTTTGTCAATACTAAAAAGTGTTGATAATTTCTGACAAAAATGCTATACTGACAATATGCAAATTATTGAACTAGCCAAAAAACTGCAAAATGTTGGGCTAAGCGACAAGCAGGCACGCGTATACATAGCGGCTCTCTTTCTGGGCTCCAGCCCTGTGCAGCGCCTTGCTGAACAGGCAGAAATCAATCGCGCCACTGCCTATGTGATACTGGACGAACTACGCGGCATGGGGCTTGTGACGGAGGTAAAGGTGGGTAAAAAGATAGAGTACGTCGCCGAAGACCCCGACGCGCTCGACACCTACCTAAACAAAGAGATAGAGCACATACGCATCCGAAAAGAGACGCTAAGTAGCCTTAAGCAGGAACTACAGGCCAGCAAAGGCGAGACGACCGCCAATGCGCCAAAAGTACGATTCTACAAGGGGCCAGATGGCATAAAATCAGCATTGCGCTACATGGCACGGACCTCTGTAGCGAATTCTGAAGTCTATGGGTTTTTTAATTATGACGAGGCATCAAAGATCAACGATTCTATACTAAAAGATAATGCCTCTACCAGGGTTCGCAAGAATATAACGAGCAACGTCATATACTATTCAAAAGACGCAACCTTTACATCAGACAGCAAAACGGGGCGCGAAACACGGCGAACACACAAACCCATAGCCGCGGATATATCACTTTATAATGACAAAATAGCTCTTTTGACATACGCTGAGCGTGACTCCATAGGTGTTATCATAGAGAGTCCCGAAATCACCATGGCTTTGCGTCAACTCTTTGAAATAGCGTGGAGTAGCACGTCCGAAGATTGACTTTTATAGCAAAATATGGTAACATGATATACAGGTCTGTCTTGTGCAGATCGACGGCGTACAGCCGTTCGCCGTCTTCCCAAAAAAGGAGAAGGAACCGTGGGTGGAGCATAATCCCGCCTAGGAACAAGGCAGCGCATGCCGGGCAGTTTTTGCCGAACGTGCGCAACTGGGGTGAACCCCAAAAAAACCGAGCAGCCGAGATAGCCCTTACGGGGCACTCATCTCCGTCGCTCACCCCTCGGCTCCGTCAGCTGCCGCGCATCGCGACAACTGGCGGACCGGGGGTCTTTTTTTAATTTCTGTTCGTTTATTTTGGAAAAGTGTCAAAATGTATTGACAGTTTGTCAACTACATGCTAACATACCCAAATACTTGTCAAGAGCAAGTGTGTCGTTGTTGGAGGTAACCGATCTGGCGAGCACGCCATATATTCATACCAATTTGGTGGGCGTATGACTCCCCTGATCTTCAGACTTCAGCAACAGAACCTTTACAAAACCTCACATAGGTGAACGGCTTTTCTTATGGACGAGCCGGACACCAGGGGAGCGATGTCGCATCGCCGCCTTGGTGTCCGGCTCAATTCACCCAGAAGGGAGAGCGCCATGCTCAAGCCGTTCATCACCAAGTCCTCCACTTCCGTCCAGATCATCGCGGCAGCCGCCAAGTGCAGCTCGCACCCCATGAAGGGAAAGCTCCCCGAATGGGCGCAGACCGCGCTCGATCGTCGAACGGACGTGAGGACAATGGCGGGTGCACTGCACCGACTGCATCTCGTGGAAGTCGAAGACGCTCGTCGGGGTGTTGTCGAGCATGAGATCTTCCAATACATGTCCGAAGACCACCGAAAGGTGCTGTCGCAAGAGATTGTATTTGGCAAGAGGCAGTCAGTACAAGCGCCGCTCTGGCAAGTTGCGCAGGCTATTGCAGCGTTCGACCGATTGCTAGAGCAGACCGAAGCCCGCGACAACCGCCGCACGATGCCCAAGAGCCACCGCTCCAAGGGCAAAGAGCGACGACCGTCGTGACCGCCAAGGTCCGCCATGTGGGGTCCCGCGCCCCCAATATACACTCAGACGAGTGTATAGCCCGAGAGGCTCATTCCTCTCGGGCGTGCTGTCTCCCGATGTGTGTCGGGACTGACGAGCCGAAAACGGCGAAACAGTAACACCACAGGAGATCACTATGATCAAAAAAGAACCATTCCCCCACGACAAACAGCGTGTCTCTGAACTGACCGAGGCGGGCAGGCAGCTCTATATTGCTGCGTACGACAAGCTAATGAATGGCGGAGTATACGATATGCCGACTTTTCAGGACAAACCACTGCAGTTTGTACCTCTCGTCGCCATAAGGAACCAATCGCCACCTGACGACGGTGACATAAAGGGTCTCGCAGAGGATCTACGTATCGTACCTGGCCGCGACTTCGCGATGGGATACTACGATGATCCACTCACCCCCAGCGAGCGCCAAAATGTTGAGCGTACGGGTAATCTTGTCATTACCGACGGCTTTCGTCCGACCGATATACCCATAGAGGGTGTTGACGTAACGTATACCGACCGCATATACACCGACGACGATACAGAATACGCCGCAATCGTTGATAATGGCGGATACGCAAGCATACATACCTACCCAGCAGAGGACGAGAGCGGGGAGCCGTACGAAGAGTTGGGAGCTGATCAAGCCGACATACTATTAGCGCAAGGCACTCGGTTCGCCACAGAAATGCGTGAATCTATACCATCGCCAGCGCAATATAGAATGACGCGCGCCGAGGCGAGGCTGCTTGATAGCCTAGGCATAGCCGCTGATCCCCCCGTGGACGTGTACTTGACACTCGAACATCACTGGCTAGTGCCGCTAAACGGACACGAAACAACCGGGTGGCTACAGGACCATGCTACTGCAATGCAACAAAAAGCTGCTAGGCACCGTAGATCCATATTGAAACTCGGAGCGTTAGGTGCACCAGAGGTATTCATCGACAATGAAAAAAGGCTTATATCTGAGTTTAATGCAGCACTCAAACGAACAACGGATATACTCGACAAAAGATAAACATTCCAGGTAAGATCTACCCTTGCGACAGAGTCCGAGGTGTCATGGCAGAGAACTTAGCGCTGCCACCTCACCAAAGATATGAATAGTGATTCATGTTTTTGGTGAGGGATATAATAGACATATCCCCTATCAGAGAGAGGACGGAAACATGCCCAAAAAGGGTCGCGTCAACAAAGAGATGCGCCTACGCAAAAAGGAGGCAACCGACACTGGCAAACCGAAGGGCCTCATAGAACCAACGCGCAAGTTGTCACCACAAGAGCTCGAGTTACAGAAAGCTCGTGACAAAGCCGCTGGCGACATGCAGAGCCCTACGCGTATCAACCGAGAGCGCGAGCTCGCTCGACGCGATCGGAGTGGGGAATGGTAGCCGCCCCGCACCTCACTCAAATCGTCGGACCGCCCGACGTCCCCGTATGCAAAACTTGCAAGCGGGGTTATTTTCATGTTAGACAAATAGGAGTTACTGGTTTACGAGGTAAGGTCGCTCCGGATCTACCCCAGCCTGCTTTGCCGCGTTCGTAAATACGTCAAGCGTTACAGCCGCACCGTGTGCCATTGCCTCGTCCAATACACGACCGAGCCGTCCCATACGGCTCGAGTGAGAGTACCCGGCGTCCGCAGGCTCCTGTACAAATCCAACATGACGCGGGTCAACTCCATCAATATTCCCCTGATAAAAATGAGGTGTCGCATAGTATAGACCCTGTGCCTCATATTTAGGATAAAGCTCCGATATAATTGCCGCCATCTCTGCTGGGTGCCACGTATATATGTTCAGAGAGTCATATGCGTGATCAAAACTCTTTGTTGTGAGCGTTAGACCGTGCTCATAGGCTTTGTCTGTAAGTTCGTCAAACCATTTGCCGCCCAATGCAATCTGCTCAGGCGTCGTGAGATCGAATGACGAATAAAATTTATAGCGTTCCTTCGGGTGCTCCCTGCCTAGTTCTCGGTAATCATGATCTGCGAGTGCTGCGCCAAAACCAATATAACGCTTCTCCGCCACTCCTTTTATGTTCAATATGGCACGAACTGGTATGTCGCTCTGACCTTTCAGCTGATCAGACACCGACGACTCGCCCGATAGCAATGACTCATACGATCCTGCTATTTTAAGCTCTGCCTCTAACTCCCGTGCGTAATCAATGTTACTCTGTATATTCTTGCGGCGGACTAGGTCGCCCCTCAGGTTTCCCCGCGTCAGTATCACCCCTGGTATCGCCATCGCGCCTAGTGCTGGGGCCAGCTCCAACTGAGGTTGGCGCTGGCCTATCTCAAGCCCTTTTCCGCGCAGACGTTGTGGTTTTTCGTTTATCATATTTTGTTGGTTTTGTTATTACTAACTGCTCACATTATACTTCATAAACGTTTATTTGTCAAATACTGAACCCCTTTGACAGAGAGGTCATTCATCATCAGGCGTTATTGCTCTGCGGGTAATACCATTTCAATCTCTGGCAAATATCTACCGTCGTCGAGCCCGCGTGAGCTACCCGTTACATCTTTGCCCGTCTCGACAAAACCAAGCTTTTTGTAAAAACCAATGGTTTTCAGATTGTAAGGCACAACATGAAGGTAGATATCGTGATTACGTCCATGGGTTTCTATTGATTTCTGAATGAGCTGCTTGCCAATACCAAGCCCCTGATACTCTGGCAGCACATAGAGTCCACCTATACGATGCTGATGATTCTCTGCGTCATAGTGAGGCGCCACAAAACCAACCACCGTGTCACCATCTTTTGCCACAAAAACATTGCTTTCCGGATCCTCGATCGTCAGCCGCCACCGCTCGCCCTTATTTGCGACTCTCTCCCCATTTTTGCCCTCTACCCGTATGCGAATATCCTCACGGCTAATATTTAGCTCGTTGTTTGGGTACGTATCCAACCAAGTACGTATCTGAACATCGTGCACCCCCACACCATCATTAGGCTCGGCCCTTTTGATAGTTATGTCGGGCCCGTCACGCTCAAAAGAGTGAATATCCTGCGGTTTTTCACTTTGCTCGGTCATGCCTACAATGATACCATGCGCTAGCTTACGGATATTTTCATCGAACGAAAAAAGGTCCGTGCCTTACGTTTAAGGAAGCTGACCCATTCTCCTCTCCTATGGCTATTACCCGTTAAGGTATCGCAGTGACATATGCTACCACCACAGCAAGGACACAAGAAGTAATACATGTTTTTAGTGAAGCTTGAAAAATGAAACAGCCACCCTTTCGAGCAGCTGTTTCATAAAGTGAATAAAACTATTCTTTAGACTTTGTCCAATAGTCGAGGTTATTTGCCTCATCAAGAGCATGCTTCGCAACCTCACTGCTCATACTCCTCTCGGCCGCTTGCTTACGCGCTTCATGTGCCTTAGCCAATTGATCAACAGTGGTCCCAACCTCGCTGGCAGCCTCTTCGAGCAGCTCCCTTTCGCTATCGCTCAAGGCTCCGTTATTGATAGCCTGGGTGTACATTTCCTGTACGGCATCTTGATCTGTTCGATTATCTGCTTCGTTACTTGTCAGTAATTCGCTCATTTTTGATTCCTTTTTGTTTTTTAGATAACTGTCATCACTATAGCAAAAAATGTCTAATCTGTCAATAGTGATTCTAGTTCAGCAACTTTTGCAGATAGCTGTTCCGCTATCGCGCCCGAACTCCACTTCTCATCATCACTTAAGCCCACTGAACGGGCAGTGATCTCATCGATAGCACCTCTAGCAGCCATAGTGACGCGCCACAGACCAACGAGCGCAGCGTGACGGGTGTATTCATCGGGTAGTTCTTTTGGATTTGGAAATAATTCCATTACCTCAAGGTTAACATTGTTACTCATTAATTATGACTATAACATAAAAATATGTATTTAGCTAGATTAGTTCGCCCTTCGCTGCCGCTGGTACAAAGTTACCTGCTTGGACGAGTTGGTCGATGTCGGTAAGGCCGTTTTCTTGTGTGACAGCAACACCACGGGCGCCAAGAATGGTGATGATTTCGATACCTTGTAGCGGATCGTGCGCTATATGTACACCGCCTGCTGCCTGCTTGTCGATTACAATGCCCTGTAGAGCGTCTTTGGTGGCCTGACCTGCGTCGACAACTCCACGACCCTGAAGCAAAAGCCCTTCGGTAAGTGCGTGCACAGTGGTGGCATTTGCTGCCTCGCCCTGCGCCACAATAACCACTCCGTCTTCTGATAGCCAATCAGCCAACGCCTTGCCGACATTCCATACGTACTCTGTTGTAAGCGACTCGTCTACTCTGCCTCTGATGTCATAAACTGAAAATGCTGTTCCCATGGAGACTGATTATACCCGTTGTGCCGTGGTTTTGATACCCCACTGCAGTGTATAGTAAGAGCATATGGATATACGCTTTGCTACCGATGCCGAGGTTGCCGCCTGGGATGACAAGCTGCTTGCTGGCCCTGATGGTGGCAATGTTTTTCAGAGCCATGAGTTTGCCGAGCAGAAAAAACTTGGTGGCTGGACACCGCGCTACGTAATGGCTGGCGACGTGGCGGTGACAGTGCTAGAAAAATCGGTGACCGGCCTCGGCAAACTCTGGTATGCACCCAAAGGACCGGGCGTCGCAACGGTAGTGCAACTTGGTGATATGTTGCGTGATTTACAGCGATTTGCAGCCGGACAAGGGGTATTTGTAGTAAAACTTGAGCCAGAACTGGCAAGAACATCGAGTGCGCTATTGGCACTCAAAGAGCTGGAGCTGGTAGAGGCGGCGCCTATTCAGCCAAATAACTCGACTGTAGTGATTGACCTATCGCCAGATGTGGACACGATCATGGCGAACTTTAACCAAAAGGGTCGTCACGCGGTGCGGCGGGCCGAGCGCGATGGCGTGACGGTAAAAAAAGTCGATACAAGCGACGAAAACTGCAAGATTTTTTATGATTTGCTGGTGCAAACGGCCGAAGGGCAAGGATTTGCAAGTAGCCTGCGCACCTATGAGTATTACCGTGAGTTTTGGCAGCGTTTTGTAGCGGCCGACATGGGGCAGCTGTTTTTTGCGTATTTTGATGGCCGAGTGGTTGCAGGGGCATTTGCGCTGGTGTTTGGGCACAAAAGCACTTACAAAGATGGCGCCAGCCTGCGCGTGGACGGTGCATATGGCGTGACTCACCTACTGCAGTGGCATGTCATGCAGTGGGCAAAGGACAAGGGCTCGCTGGCGCACGATCTGTGCGGTACACCACCCAGTGACCAGATAGACAACCCTGAGCATCCGCACTACGGTATAGGGCGATTCAAAACATCGTTTAATAAAGAGGTGATCGACTATATAGGGGTATACGATTTGGTAGTAAAACCACGGCAATATGGCTTGTGGACGAGGTTCGGTGAAAGAGTGACAAAGAGCCTGTGGTGGCGCAAACACCACGAGTCGTGGTATTGATATTCTGATCAATTTATGATATAAAAACACTGTGGAACTCAAGAGAGTACGTTTGGCGAGGGCAGGCGTGGCCACCCTCGCATGTGCGGTGTCGTTGACTGCTTGTAGCAGCAACGACACCCAGGCGGTCACATCGCCGACCGCGCCGCCGAGCACAGCAGTAGCCAAGTGGCTGACAGACACGCCACTCGATCCCAGCAAGATGTTCGTCGACGGGATCGACACCAAGGGGCTGATGAAGCTCAGTGCTGAAGCACCGCAGGGCTACGAGGCGGGCAAGGCGTTCGGCGAGTGCACTGTCGTATACCACGCGTTCAATGCGGGTGATGGCAATCTGTATGAGGTCGTCGTGAAGCCGAACGATGGCTCCAACAAGGGCCACCGCAAACCCGGTCTCGCTGGCAACATGGTGGACGCCTGGATTGCCCAGTACAGCGGCGAATGCAACGCCTGACCACACCGTTACCACCACCCCTCCATTTGCGGAGGGGTGGTGGTAACCCGACAATTAGCTCAGTAATTCCCTGACGACGTCTGCGTCGTTCCAGGGTATTTTTTTACCATTTTCTATACGAAATTTTTCGTGACCCATGCCGGTAATAAGTACCATGTCGCCGGTTTTTGCGACATCGAGCGCTTTTTTGATAGCCTCGCGACGATCTGCCACCTCTGTTGTTTTTGCCGTACCCTTAGCCGACTCTATGCCTTCGAAGACTTCGCGGCGAATTGCAGCGGGATCTTCATTGTAGCTTTCTTCGTCGGTCAAAATGATCCGATCAGCTAGGCGAGCAGCGATTTCGCCCATGATTGGGCGCTTACCTTTGTCGCGATCACCAGTGGCGCCAAACACCAATATGACGCGATTCTTCGCAATAGCACGTGCTGCTTGCAAAAACTTTTCGAGTCCGTCGGGCGTATGAGCGTAGTCAACGATCACGTCGTATTCTTTGCCTGTGTCGACCCGTTCGAATCGTCCGGGTACAGCTTCGAGATTGGCGGCACCTTCCATGATGTCAGTCAGATCAACCCCCAGTACATACGCAGTAGTAGCGGCTGCAACCATGTTGTCGATGTTGTATTCGCCTGGTAGCGCAGTGGCGAGCTCGAGCTTCAGGTGGTGATCAAGGAGTAGATCGGCTTCGCTGCCTTTTTTGAACAATTTTGTCCGCGTAACCCGCACTTCTGCATCAGCGTGTCTGCCATAGGTGATCTTGTGCCCGCTTGCTGTAAACTGGTCAAAATAGTCAAACCACTCGTCGTCGCGATTAAGCACAATGAATTCTGGGTCCATTGCGAACAATTTACCCTTGGCAGCCGCATAATTTTCCATGGTTTTGTGATAATCCAAATGATCCTGCGTGAGGTTAGTCATGACCGCCGCAAGTATTGGCACACCGTCGAGCTTATGCTGATCGAGCGCGTGGCTGGTGACCTCGAGTAGCGTGTAATCCACCTTGGCTTTCTTTGCCTGTTTGAAAAATTGCTGCATTTCGGCCGTCAGCGCCACCGTGGCGTTCAAATCATTGATCTTGCGCTTGCCTGCCACCTCTATAACAGCGGTGGTAAACATGGCTGTTTTGTAGCCTGCCTCTTTGAGGATTTCGTTGATGTAGTTCAGTGTGGTGGTCTTGCCATTCGTACCAGTGACAGCAATGACCTTGAGGTTTTTGGCTGGATCGCCGTATTGCATACGTACCAGCTTGATTCGCCCCTTGCGGTAACGCTCTTCAAGCCCGTGCACGGCGCCACGAGGCAATACCTTTCGCACCCCTTTAACAAGCTTCTGCTTCATGACCCCAGTGTAGCATGTTACAGTGGTAGTGAACTATGAAAATCCTTGGAATCGAAAGCAGTTGCGACGAGACGGCGGCGGCGGTTGTAGAAGACGGCCGGCGTCTGCTGAGTAATGTCGTACACACGCAGATCGACATCCATGCACAGTATGGTGGTGTGGTACCAGAGGTAGCGGCGCGAAGCCATATAGAGGTGATCAACCCTGTGATCAACAAGGCCCTCAGCGATGCTGGCTGCACCTGGGATGACATCGATGCAATTGCCGTTACCTACGCGCCAGGGCTCATCGGCTCGCTGCTTGTAGGCACCCTGGCCGCACGCACGCTGGCTGTCATTCACAACAAACCGTTGTATGCAATACATCATGTGGAAGCGCATGTGTATGCGAATTTTGTCGTGGAAAAAGGCTTACCCCGTCATCCTGAACTCGATTCAGGATCCAATGAAAATGAATCAGCAAACAACTGGATTCCAGATCAAGTCTGGAATGACAAGCTCAAAGATTTGCCATTACCAAGCAAACAACCAGACTTTCCGATGCTAGCTCTTATCGTATCTGGCGGTCATTCGCAGCTTGTACTGTTTCGTGATCATGGTGATTACGAACTACTGGGGCAAACGCAGGACGACGCCGTGGGTGAAGCGTTCGACAAAGTAGCAAAAATCATTGGTCTACCCTACCCTGGCGGCCCGTCGATTGCCAAGGCGGCGCAGAGTGGCGACCCACGTAAATACACTTTACCTAAGGCCAAGCTCCAAAACCCTTACGATTTTAGCTTCTCTGGCCTCAAGACAGCCCTTCTGAGGGCCGTGCAGGCCGAGACCGGTCATGATTACACATTTCCATCGCACGAGCTTCCTGCGCTCTTAGACGACGCACAGCGGGCAGATTTTGCGGCAAGTTTTCAGCAAACTGCCATAGAAACACTAGTAGACAAGGCCGAGCGGGCATTTCGCGATTATTCACCCGCTAGTGTGGTGATAGCGGGCGGCGTGGCGGCCAATCAGGAACTACGCCGACAATTAAGCGAACGTCTGCCAATTGCTATCGAATACGCCCCCATGCAGCTGTGCACCGACAACGCCGCTATGATCGCAACCCTAGGCTACTACGTGGCACAAAAAAAGGACCCTGTGGATCCATATGATGTTGAAGTGGTGCCGAGTCTTTCGATGACGAAGACCGCTTTGATCAAATAACGTCTTAGTAGCCCCATGATCTTGGCTGTGGCTCCTGTGCACTCCACACGGAACCATTAGTATACCCAGGACACTCAGCGTGGCTACGCATGATTTGTCTAAGATCCTCTGTTTGCAGGGAGGAGTAGAATAAAGTATTCGCGTTTTTAGTGCGAACTTCTATATACGATCCTGAGTCCTTGTCTCTGTGAGAATCATTGTTTACGTAACTCCTCATCTCGTCGATGTCGCAAGCCTGAGCCAGCATTTTAAATTCGCTCAAGGTATTCGTTGTTGTACTAGCCCCGAGTAAGGAAAAGTACCGAGTAAGAAAAAAGGAACTAATGGGTGAGGTAATCGCAACGAGTGTTAGAATTAACAGGAAAATATATGATCTCGGAACCGATATATTATCTTGACGAAGACGGCGTACTTTCCTTATGTAGCGAAAAAAAACAACAATACCGACGAAGAATAGGATTAGCGATACTATTGCTCCACCCAGGAGAAACCAGGTAACCCAGTTGATCGATAGTATTACAAGTACGCAGAGGGCCCCAAGTAGCATCCCTATTGTCTGCGTTGGACGTTGAGTCCGACTCACGTCAGCATTCCCGATAATACCGGCTGGGTCTTCTTGCATTGATTCTCGGGAGAACATAACTGACAGTGTATCATGCCCCTGATGAAGCTACCCGTGCCTTATAGATCGTACGAGCTTCTTGCCCAGTGGGAGAATATGAGTGTAGATAACGTACAGAGGTGACAGTGGTCGATCATAAGTGCCTACCAACTCGTCTTCGTGGTCGGCAAAACCACGCTTAAAGGTGCTCACACCGTCGGTCAGGAGGCCGTTCATGTCGTAACGATCTATGCCCCACTCTTTTGTTTTTTGTATAGCATGCCACTTCAGCGCGTAGTTAGCACGAAGCTCTTGACCGCGGTCATTCATGCCACCGTAGAGTTCAAACGCTGTGCTAGCACTGATAGCCAGCCACAAAAACGCCACTGGCTGGCCCTCGTAAAACGCCGCAAACACTGGTGATGCTTCGCCGAGCTTTTCAAAAATATCGTAGTAATACTGATCACCGTGTAGCGCAAAACCTGCCCGGCGAGCGGTTTCATGGTAGATCGCCAAACAGTCGGCAAGGTATTCCCTACCCTTCACTTGCTGCACCACAAGGTCTTCTACTGCGCCCGACTTACGGATGTACTGGCGAGTCTTTTTGCTCATTGGCGCCAGTAGTTCTTCCTCTGTCTTACTGAGGTCAAGAATGAGAGTATGCGGAATAAGAATAGTGTTGTGAGATTTACTCCAATTTGTACCGAGGTGTTCTGGAAGCTCAGTCCAGTCTGGCTCGATAGTCAACGCCACTGCACGGTATTGCGACGTGGCATAGCTTGCGAGTGCCTCAAGAAACTCAGGCATATGCTCGGCCTGCCCTACTGGCCCGCGTGGCACATAGGCAAGTGCCCGCAAGGGCCACGGAAGCTTACGGATCAGTATTTGCGCCCCGCCAATGATGTTTTGATCGAGATCATAACCAAGCACTCGTTCGACGCGCCACCCGTGAGCGGCTTTGGTGTCTCCCCACCCCCATAATTGCAGCGGATGCCCGCCGTTTTCAACGACGTAATCATCCCACTCTTCCCTACTGTCACATGTTTGTAGTGAAACCATATCTTGTTTTAAGTATACAGTACCCGTACTTCTATGTACTTTGGGCGACCAAAGTACCAAAGTCGCTTCTTTTTGTACCAACAAAAAGAAGCAAAAAGTTCCTGCCAGCTTCCCTCCTCCGGGTCTGCTCACAGTAAAAGTGTCGTCGCTCGAGAACTCCCTTTGGTCGGACAAAAGCACTGTCGGTATTGTTTGCTTTTGCCATGCTCTCACGAATGATTCGCCACCTTTACCCCTCGTAGACTCGGGTTGGTCAGAATGGCATGGGGAAGATGATTTAACTTTTACGCAGTAGAACCGCGGATAATTGATTGTGGTATAATTGGGGCAGAAACAAAAACGTGGTGACAGAACACAATCCGTTTTACAGGTGGGCATTTGTACAAAAATGTTTGTATTGGAGTGTGCCTTGACTTCCACGTGAAAACCTTTTATGACAAAAATAACAGAGGCGAGACTGATAAAATTCCCATGGCGTTAGCAAAAGCATACACCCCAGGCGACTACGAATCGACAATTTATAAACTGTGGGAGACCTCGGGGGCTTTTAAACCGAGTGGTAAGGGCGAGCCCTATAGCATTGTGATGCCGCCGCCAAACGCCAACGGCAATCTACATACTGGTCACGCGCTTATGGCCAATCTAGAAGACATATTGGTGCGTTACTACCGTATGCAGGGCAGAGATACACTGTACCTACCAGGGGCGGATCACGCAGGCTTTGAGACATGGGTGGTATACGAGCGTGAGCTACAAAAACAGGGGAAGAGTAGGACTGATTATAGTCGCACCGAACTATACGCACAGGTGTGGGACTTTGTGGCGAGTCAGCGCGGCAATATGGAAAAGCAACTGCGAGCGCTTGGTGCCAGCGCCGATTGGAGCAATCTGACCTTTACCCTTGATGAAAAGGTGGTAAACACCGTATACGGCACGTTTAAAAAATTGTGGGACGAAGAACTGATTTACAGGGGTGAGAGGATTGTCAACTACAGCACCAAATACCAAACAAGCTACGCCGATATAGAAGTAGACCACAAAACGGTCAAAGGCACGCTGTGGAAGATTGCCTACCCAGTGCTCGACCATGTAGCAGAGATTGTAGTAGCCACCACGCGGCCCGAAACCCTACTGGGCGACACTGCAATTGCTGTACACCCCGAAGACGAGCGCTACAAGAGCCTCATAGGCTCACATGTGGTTGTACCGCTGACGCAACGCGAAATACCGGTAATTGCCGACGAACATGTTGACCCAACCTATGGTACCGGTGCAGTCAAGGTGACTCCAGCGCATGACCCCAACGACTTTGAAATAGGGCAGCGACACAACCTACCACGCATACAGGTAATTGGCTACGACGGCACTATGATCAACGTGCCCGAGCAGTTCTTGGGACTCGAGGTAGAAGAAGCCCGCAAACGTGTACTAGCCGCCCTGAAAACCGCCGAACTTCGCCGTGGCGAAGAGGCAATTGAGCACTCTGTAGGCTATGACTACAAATCTGGCCTGCCCATACAGCCACTCGTAAAAGATCAGTGGTTTATAAAGGTTCGCCCGCTTGCCGACCGTGCCATACAGGCAATCGAAGAAGGGGAGGTGCGAATCATCCCCGCTAGCCGCAAGCACGCGCTCATTCAGTACTACCAAAACCTTCGCGACTGGAACATTAGCCGCCAGATTGCTTGGGGCATACCTATTCCGGCATTTCAAAATGTCGACGACCCCAGTGATTGGATATTTGACACGCGCGTGACCGAAGCAACTATAGTTGTAAATGGTACAACATATAAACGCGAAGAGGACACCTTTGATACGTGGTTTAGCAGCGGGCAGTGGCCGTTTATCACCACCGATTACTTGATCGGCGGCGAGCTGAGCCGATTTTACCCTACAAGCGTGCTCGAAACAGGCTACGACATACTGTACATGTGGGTCGCCCGTATGATCATGCTGGGGCTCTACGCCACCGGTCAGGTGCCGTTTAAAGACGTGTACTTGCATGGTCTGGTGCTCGACGAACACGGGCAAAAAATGAGCAAGAGCAAGGGAAATGTGGTCAACCCGATGGATATCGTAAAGGAGTATGGCTCTGACGCACTGCGCCTGGGGATCATTGGGAGTCGTGGCGCTGCACAAAATCAAGCCTTTAGCACGGGCAAGGTGCTCGCGGGGCGTAATTTTGCCAACAAGCTATGGAATATCGCCCGCTACATAGAAAGTGCCCTGCCTGAAGACTTTCAGCTTGGCACCCCTATACCGGTAAGCCTGGCCGATCATTGGATCGTACGCCAGCTAAATACAGCGGCTTCTACCATTGCCGAACAGCTCGAAAACTACCGATTTGCCGAAGCTAGCGAGACGGTCTACCACGTGATCTGGGACGACGTCGCCGACTGGTATATAGAAGCCAGCAAAAAGCAGCCCAACCCGCAGTTACTGGGGTGGGTGCTCGACACTGCACTACGAATCACTCATCCGTTTGCGCCGTTTGTTTCGGAGACGATCTGGCAAACGTTGGAATGGGAAAAAGGGCTACTCATCAGTAGTGCGTGGCCGCATAAGCTAGCAGCCAACGATATTGCGGCAGGGGAGTTTGAACAGCTACAAAAACTAGTGGTAGAAACGCGCTACGTACTCAGCGAGCTACCGGGCAGCAAAAAATACGCTATGGTTTACCAAGAAGACAGCCTGATTGCCGACAACGCTGAACTGATTGCATGGCTGGCACGCTTGGCAAGCGTAGAAAAAGCTGACCAACCAAAGGGACTGCGACTTGCGGCAAGTAACCGTGAGGCTTGGCTCGACATCGACGAAGACACCTTATACGAACATCAGACAAATCTAGAAAAGCGCTTGGCGGAAGCTCGGTTAACAGAGAAGAACCTGGCGGGAAGGCTAGAGAACAAAAACTACACCGAAAAAGCACCCGTGCACTTGGTAGACGAAACCAAGCAGCAGCTTGAAGAAGCAAAGCAGCTGATCGAGCGACTGGTGCGCGAACTTGAGGTTTTAGACTAGTTGCGGATCAACAACAAGCGTATGTGGTTCGGGGGCATTGAACCCACCGAGGCGCTTTGTAAGCAAGTATTTACGGTGATCGTCGCGCGGTTGTACACGAGGCATACCCATGACAGTCGTTTTGCCATAATTGCCGTGTTCGATGTGAGTATGACCTTCGCTATGTAGTGATACTTGTGACATAACAGCAAGACCGACAGGGAGGGTTAGGGCAAGGGCGGCAGCCTGGTCGAGCTTAGTGTCATGAACAAGCACGCCAAGTGCGACGAGCGCTGCAAAGCCGACAAGCCCGCGCTGAATTTGTAGTGGTGAAAAGTCTATGAACATGTTTGTTTTTGATAAGGGTTTACTCTTTCATATTAGCATAAGTTTTATTAATTGTCAATGTTAGTACATGAGTAGATTAGTCGTGGTGATACGGGTGTCCGGCAGCGATCTGCTGAGCGCGGTAAAGCTGTTCGGCAAGAATCAAGCGCACCAGCTGATGCGGAAAGACAAGGGGTGAGAGCGACCATACAACATCTGCTCGCTGATGCACACGGTCGTCTACACCGTAAGCTCCGCCGATGATGAAGGTGACGGAACGGCCAGCGGTGAACGTGCTGTCGAGTAACTTTGATAGCTGGGGCGAGGTGAGTTCGTCGCCAACTTCGTCGAGCAGGATCACAAACTCGCGGTCGCCCAGCCGCGCCAGTATGCGTTCAGACTCGTCCTCGCGGGCTCTGACGTCTTGCAAGGCGCTATGTGGCAATAATGCCCATTCCATGTCGTAGGGCTTTTTGAGGCGGCTCTGGTAGCGCTCGATACCCTCAGACACCCAACTTTCGTGTTTTTTGCCGACAGCAATGATAGAAAGCGTCATGAAAATACCAATTGCGCCGCCAAGGCAGCTAGCGCCGCGTGATCTGGCTCGGCCGTCATGTCTTGTTGCCCGTGGTATTCGGTAGCCGCATTGGTAAATGGAATCAATTGCACATGTGCATGTGGTACATCCACACCGATCACTTGCACACCAACATAAGGCACCCCAAGGGTCTGGCGCAGATGGCGTGCGACCTTTTTGACAGAGGTCATAAGATGTTCGTAATCTTCGTCACTCAGATCCCACACAAATTCGACCTGCTTTTTGGGAATTACCAGCGTGTGGCCACGCGTGAGTGGGTGAATGTCGAGAAACGCCAGCGTGTGGTCGTCTTCGTACACTTTGTGGCTTGGTATGTCGCCTTTGATGATCTTAGTAAAGATAGAATCTTGCATATCACTAGTATACTCAATCTGTTAAAATGGTGCGAGCGGGGAGAGGTGCAGGAGTGGTTGAACTGGCCGCTCTCGAAAAGCGGTATACCGCAAGGTATCCGGGGTTCGAATCCCCGCCTCTCCGCCAAGAAAAAAGACCCACGAATGTGAGTCTTTTTTCTTGGTACACCCGACAGGATTTGAACCTATGGCCTTCGGCTCCGCAAGCCGACGCTCTATCCAGCTGAGCTACGGGTGCGCGTCAGCACTCACTCCGCGTGGTCGATTTACTTCGTAAATCTCCTTGCTTCGTTGTGCTTCCTTTCGTCTGTTCAAACAGCGTAAAAACAAGTGTTACGCTTGGTTTGACCAGCCGTGCTCGAGCTAAAGCTCGAGGTGTAACGCTTGGACTCGCATCCAAAGCGACAACTTGCTGATTGTAGCATATTTTTACAGGGGTGACAAGGCTCTTAGAGTCTAAGAAGACGTACGACGCGGTCAACGGCGTCGAGCTTGAGATCTTTCATGGGCATATGGCTACCCAAAAAGTCGACAATATCTTCGCCAGCTTCTTCGGGGAAATAGACCGTAACGCCTGGCAAAAATCGTTGTGTAGGAATCAACATAACTGAATATTCACCACCGTCATGAATGATACCGAACGCCTTGAAAGTATCGAGGGGGTGGATCTTGCCGTCGATCGTCAGGCCATCACCAGAAAGCGAATAAGTGAGCTCGCGCGGTGGGCGCTTAGATGACACCACGATGACCGCTGCAATGACCGCAACAAGCACGGCAAGTGACCACTGCTGGAAGAAGATCGACACGCCAAGCAGCGCCAACATAACAACAGAGAAGATGACAAACCATGTTTTGCCTTTTTCTTGATGAATGTATTCGTAGGCACTCCAAGAGATCGCATCGTCGAATTGTTCAGCGTATTGCTCTTCGTCGTCACTAGGCTGTTCTGGAAGATCTGCCGCAGGTTGCTCAAGAATAGGGGCGGGAATTGGGGTAGCGGCAGGCTGAGGCGAAACGACAGGTTGCACGGGCGGAGCCGCAACAGGCGCAGGTGCAGCAGCGACAGGAGAAGGCGGAGCAGCCGCAACAGGCTGATTTTGATCAGGTTGGTAATAGCCTTGTTGATCCGGCTGGCTAGGATTCATGAAAATAGTATAGCATGAGCGGTGGTGAAAAGACGCATTGCGATTACGGTTATTTCCCAAGGCGAGCTATGTCGAATGCAAGCAGCACCGAAAGCACTGTACAGATGAAAAGCGCCAGGAAAAACGTGCGCTCGGCCCATTTTTCGTAATCGATCACCGTGGCGCGGTCTTCGCTACGAATGGATAAAAACGACAGTAGCGTACTAAGCGCAAAGAACACCACACAGAGGCCAGTGATTTTGTCGGTCATGCCCGATGGCGACAGACCAAGGCCTTTTATAGAGGTGAGCACTAAAAAGGTAAACCCAAGCAGATTAGCCGCAGTGGGCAGAATGTGATGTGAATGCGGCTTTGCCATGTACCCAGCCTAGCAGCACCCTCTGACAACTAGCTGTATGCACAAAAGGTTTGATACAGTAGGTGCATGAGCGATATTATTTCTATCAATGATTTTTCAATGCGATTTGGCGATGTGAGTGTGATCGATAAGCTGTCATTTGCTGTAAAAGAAGGCGAAACATTTGGATTACTGGGGAGCAACGGTAGCGGCAAGACGACCACAATTCGCGCCCTGCTGGGCATTTACCCGCCGACAAGTGGCAATTTGCTAGTTGGCGGCGCACCATACAGCGTTGCAGGCGGGGTAAAGCTGGGATACCTACCAGAGGAGCGCGGGCTGTATAAAAAAGAATCAGTGATCGACACTATGGTGTATTTTGGTCAGTTAAAAGGCCTTGCTCGTGACGAAGCGCGGCGGCAGGCGTTGGCGTTTTTGGAACGCGTTGGACTGGACAA